>Ga0209640_10005634_pt1 | contig 10942 bp, 7 predicted proteins | sample RifCSP10_1_FD_184018 | JGI IMG/M metagenome (GOLD analysis project Ga0209640, IMG submission 184018) | Soil microbial communities from Rifle, Colorado - Rifle CSP2_sed 10_1 (SPAdes) (version 2) | ecosystem: Environmental > Terrestrial > Deep subsurface > Rock core/Sediment | place: Rifle...
TCCCTCAAATGATCGCGATGATCGAGAAGTTGATTGCCTCTGACCACGCCTATGTCGCTGAAGGCCACGTACTTTACGACGTTGCGTCCAAGCCCGATTACGGCAAGCTCGCCAATCGCACGCTCGACGAGATGATTGCCGCGACCCGAGCCGTTCGCCGCGGAACTCGAAGAGCGCTCATCGTCGGCGATATGCCCTTCGGCTCTTATCACGACAGCCCTGAACAAGCCGTTCAATCGGCGATCCGGCTCGTGAAGGAAGGCGGCGCCGAAGCCGTGAAGCTCGAAGGAGGAGCGCGCCGCGCTGAGGTGGTTCAAGCCATCGTCCGGGCCGAAGTGCCCGTGATGGGTCACATTGGTCTCACGCCGCAATCCGTCTTGCGAATGGGTGGCTACCGGGTCCAGGGGAAATCCATGGAAGCCGCCCGCGAGATCATCGAAGATGCGCTTTCTCTCGACCGCGCCGGCGCGTTTGCCATCGTGCTCGAAGGCATTCCCGCTGAGATCGCCCGCCTGATAACCGAACGCGTAGCGATTCCGACGATCGGCATCGGCGCGGGAATAGACTGCGATGGCCAGATCCTGGTCTTCACCGACCTGCTCGGCCTCACGTTCGGCCACAAAGCGAAGTTCGTGCGTGAGTACGCAGACCTGAAATCCGTGGCTCAGGCGGCGTTGAGGCGGTTCTCGGACGATGTCACCGCGCGCCGTTTCCCCTCGGAAGATGAGAGCTACCATCTGCCCGAGGGCGTTGAGGTTGAGCTCGACGATGATCGCCCTTCAGCGATGCCGCCGCTCGGACCCGTGAACTGAACATTGTTTGTGGTTCGTAGTTTGTGGTTTGATGGAGATAATCAGTCGAACACCGGTGATGATGACCCTGGCGCGAGAGCTTCGCGCGAAGGGGAGCCGCATCGGACTCGTGCCGACGATGGGCGCGCTGCACGAAGGCCACCTTTCGTTGATGAGCCGCGCTCGTGAGATGTCGGACACCGTAGTAGCCTCCATCTTCGTCAATCCAGCGCAGTTCGGGCCGGGCGAAGACTTTGAGCGCTACCCGCGCGACCTCGCGCGCGACGGCGAGTTGGCCTTCACTCGAGGTGTGGACCTTATCTTCGCGCCGTCTGCCGACGAGATTTATCCGCCCGGATTCTCCACATACGTCGAAGTTGAAGGACTCAGCGACAAACTGGAAGGAGCGAGCCGACCGGGACACTTCAAGGGCGTGACGACCGTCGTCAGCAAACTGCTCAACATCGTCAACCCTCACTTTGCGTTCTTCGGGAGGAAAGACGCGCAGCAGGTCATCATCATCAAGCGAATGATTCGCGACCTTGCGATGGACGTAGAGATCGTCGTAGGCCCGACCGTGCGCGAAGAAGACGGCCTCGCGCTTTCATCGCGCAACGTCTATCTGTCGACGCAACAGCGAAAGGCCGCGACCGTACTTCGGCGAGCATTGGACCGCTGCCGCGCCGCGTACAACGGCGGCGAGCGGGACTGCGCGCGGCTGATCTTGACGATGCGCGGGATTATCGAAGCCGAGCCGCTCGCGCGCATCGACTATGCAGCGATCACCGACACAGTCCGCCTCGACGCAATCGAGTCGATCCCAGCAGAGACTCCGACGCTCGTGTCGATGGCCGTGTTCATCGGCGGGACCCGGTTGATCGACAACATAGTTCTCAACGGCGAACTGTAGCGAAGGTCCTCACTCACTGCGAGTCACCGGCAGTTCAACGATGAAGCGGGCGCCGCGGGGGCGATTCTCCTCGACCCATATCCGTCCGTGATGGTCGGCGACGATGTGGCTGACGATCGCCAGACCGAGTCCGGTGCCCCGCTCGCGCGTCGAGAACTTCGGCAAGAACAACTTATCGCGATCCGACGGCCTGATGCCGTGCCCCGTGTCGGCTACGGTGAACTGCACCATATCTACCGTCTTCTGGTAGGACGACTCTACGCTGATCAGTTTCTCGACGACGCGAGTTGCGTTCCCCGCCGAGCCATTCCCTTCCTCCCGCTCGTCGGACGACACCGCTTCGATTGCGTTGTCGATCAGGTTTACGAGAGCGCGCTTGATCTGATCCGTGTCGAGCCGCAGCGCGGGGAGATCATCCGCCAAGTGGGACTCCAGCCGAATGCCGTCGAGTCTGTCCGCGTACAGGCTGAGGGCGTCGCGAATCACTTCGTTCAGCGAGGCTTCAACCGGCCTCGCTTCGGGCAGCCGCGCGAAGCGGGAGAACTCCTCGACCATTCGTTGTAGGGCGCCAACTTCGCGAATGATCGTCGCCGTCCCCTCTTGAACGACTTGATCGAAGCGCGACTCGGGAGCGGCTCCGACTCCGCGTCCGTAGTTGCGCATTATCCGCTCGGCTGAAAGCTGAATGGGCGTGAGCGGGTTCTTTATCTCGTGCGCCATCCTGCGCGCGACTTCGCTCCAGGCGGCGGCGCGCTCGGCCTGCACGAGGTCGGTCAGGTCGTCGATGACGATCACGTACCCTTCCATCTCGCCCTCTGAGCTTCGCAGCGAAATCGCGGTGGTCGCGGCGTGGATCGCGCCGCCGTCTTGCTGTTTGAACTCCAACTCTGTGTGAGCCGTCCCGCTTCTCCGCGCGCGGCGGCAAAGTGCAGCAAGTTCGTCACCCTGCTTGCCTTCCATCAGGTGACTGAGCTGCGGGCGGCCCTCAGGCTTTTCTTTCAATCCAAGCAGGATCACCGCGGCGCGGTTGATGGTCGCGATCCGAGTCTCGGCATCGGTCGATATCACCCCGGTCGACAGCGACTCGAGGACGGTTTCGATGTAGCGGCTGCGGTCTTCGAGGGCGAGGTTCGTGCGCCGCAGCTCTTCGGCCGCGCGCTCGATGCGTTCCCGATTCTCGGCGAGCTGCGCGGCCATTTCGTTGAACGACTTCACCAGAACGGCGAGTTCGTCTTCGGCGACGACGTTGACCGGCCGCGGAACGTCTCCGTGAGCCACGCGGTCCGTTGCTTCAGCCAGCGCCTGTATCGGGATCGTTATCCCGCGCGCGACGTAAAGCGCGAGCCAGCTTGCCGCAAAGATCACCAGCAGCGTTACGGCCGCGAGCAGCAAGACGTAGATAGCCTTGATCCTCTTGATCTTGCCCAACAAGCTGTGAAAGTTGGTGTGCTGTTCGTCTATGTTTGCCGCGCGTTGAGTCAGGTCAGGCGGGAACTGGCGAGCTACTATCAGCATTCGGCCGTCAGCCCGCGCGTCGGTGAGACGGACGCCCGCGATGATGTAAATCGCCAGCGGGCTGTCGCCGTCATCGCGGCCATTGAAGGCATCGGCGCTATTCAGCAACTGCTGTTCGGCGGCTTGCAACGTCTCAGCGATGCCGGGCTCAACGTCCCGGCCCGGCGCTTGGATCGTGGCCCGCTGCCCCGGCGCGATGACCCGAACGAGTGCGAGGTCGTATCCGGCCATCTCCTGACGAAGCGACCGCTCGAGTTCGGGAGTGTGGAAGTCATTCCGCGAAGCAAGCGTCAGGTTGCGCGCGACCGACCGCGCAATGCTGGTCAGCTCGCCCTCTTCCTTCTTGAAGTAGCTTTCTTCTATGGTGTGTGCGTCTTCGACGATCTGGCGGGCCGGCTCGCCGAACCACCGGTCTATGCTGCGATTCAAGAGTCCGAACGAAAAGAAGAACAGCAACAGGGCCGGGAGAAGCGAGAGGCCGATCGCGTAGCTTACGAGCCGAGCTTTGAACTTCGAGCCCAGCCGGTTGGCGCGGCGCTCGCGAACGAGTTTCAACACGCTCCTGAGCAGGATGAAGAGCACGGTCACGAAGGCGAGGAAGTTGAGCGTCGTCAGCCCGTACAGCAGAAGCGTCTCGCCGGCGGTGTCGGGCATGAGGAACGGGGTTGGGTTGAACGCGCTCTGGGCGACGAGCGAGAGCATCAAGAGAAGGACGGCCAGCGCGAGAATGATGACCGTAGCGAGCCGTCGCCGGCCGCGCTCGGTGAGGCGTTCGGGTTTGGGTCCAGCGGCTGACATCTTCTGTTCGTCCGGTTCTTTTCGGCGCATCAGCGACCGTCCCTCGCGCCCGAGTTCCTGAGTAGTTTGACGATTGCTTCGTGGCCCGACTTTTCCGCAAATGTCAGCGCGGTCCGCCCTTCGTTGTCAGCGGCATTGACGTCGATGCCTTTTTTCACCAAGAGCTCGACGATCTCGGTGTGACCTTCCGCGGCAGCGATCATCAAAGGGGTAATCCCATTCGTTGTGCTGGAACTCGGGTCTGCCCCACGAGCTATCAAGGTCTGCACGATTTCCATTTGGCCGCGCCCAATCGCAAACATCAACGGGGTCGCGCCCGCACTTGTTGTCGCCTGAAGGTCCGCGCCGCGGGCAAGCAGGAATTCGACCATCTTCAGATCGCCCCGTTCGGCGGTAGCCATCAACGCCGTGGAACCGTCATTCGCCTTGGCATTCACGCTGACACCTTTGGACAAGAGCAACTCCACGACTTCAAACCGGCCATTTATGGCGGCGGGCATAAGGGCGGTGCCTTCACCATTGTTCGTCGCCAACGCGTTTGCGCCGTTTACGAGCAACAGTTTGACGATTTCCGCGTGGCCGAATTCCGAAGCCCAGAACAGCGCCGTCCACCCTTCTTCGTCCCTCTGATCCACGGTGGCTCCATTGGCGAGCAACACCTGCGCCATCTCCTTATCCCCGTTCTCGGCCGATTTAATAAGTGCGGACTTGCCCCACCCGTCTCTCGCGGTTACGTCGGCTCCCTTTGCGAGCCAGGCCTTCACCGCAGCCATGTCTCGATGCTCGGCGGCGAGCAACAACTCAACGCCATCGTCGCCAGCAAGAGTAAAAGACCGATACACCCGGTTGTCACCCGCACCAGCCACCGAGGCAGGGCCCGTCGAAAGCGTCGCCTTGATCCAGGTGCCTCCGGCATCATACTCATACGCCATGGCGGTCTTTTCCTTGACGGAACCATCGGCGCCGTACTCAACCACTTCGATTCTGTTGCCGTAGGGGTCATAGCGGAGCGACGTCTTGGATTGGAGCTTGCCTTCGGAGCTATCCACTACTTCCAGAACATCTCCATTCGTGGCGTACTTGTACTCGATTCTGCTGGTTTCACGCTTCGCGCGCAGCTTGTCGTAGCGCTTCTCCAAGGTTCGGTTTCCCGCGCTGTCGTAGGCGAAAACGTATCTGTGCTCGAACCGGCCGCCGGAACCGAAGTCCACTTGTTCGAGTACATTCCCTCGGCGGTCGTACGTGAGAGTTCGCTTGCTCCTGATCGAACCCTCGCCGGAGTAGGTGACACAGCGACCTTGCAGCCCACGCTTGCCGTAGGCACAAACGTCTTTCTCGGAAACTGACCCGCGCTGATCGAGATCGACTCGTTCGAGGATTCGTCCTTTCGAGTCATACCTGGCGGTCCATTTGTGCGTCAGGCCGCCATGAACATAGTAAGCGCCCTCGACTTGGTTTCCCCGGTCATCGAACTTGCGCCTGTGTCCGGTATCGGGCCGGCCGCCCGCGAAGTAGAGACCCGACTCCAGCGCCCGGCCCTGTTCGTCGTACACGGTGATGTTTACGATGGTAGTTTCCGGCACTTCCACCAAGCTGCCGCCCTGCTCCACCACCCGCCGCGATTCCACTCGCGCGGTGCGAACCGGAGCCCTAATACCGGCTGCCTCTCTGTCAGACTTCTTAGGGCCACCGCCCTGGAAGAGAAGCAGCACGCCAAGAAAGAGACTAGCGCCGATCGTCTGCATGCGACACCCTGTCGCGTGATTCTAACAAACGCAATGATCGAGTTGAAGCAACTGTAGGGTACAGCTTGATACGCTGAACTCCGCTACCTATAATCCTCACTTCATCAACCACCGCACAGAGCACCCTATGCCCATCACAAAGGCTGACGTCGAGAAGATTGCCGAGTTGGCGAGGCTCGAACTAACGCCACAAGAGGCCGACTCGTTCACCGAGCAGCTCGGCTCTATACTGTCGCATATCGAAAAGCTGAACGAAATCGATACCACCGACGTCGCTCCGATGTCGCACTGCACAGTTGGCTCCGACGACGCCGACTACGCGAGGCGCGATGATAAGATCCGGCCAAGTCTCGGCCAGAAGCTCGCCGTCGAGAACGCGCCCGACCCCGAAGCCGGATTCTTCAGGGTCCCCAAGGTCATCGGCGGTTGAAAGGAGACGCGCGCCGGGCTAGCAGAGAATGTCCTCTAAACCTCTCCTCGCTCCTTGCCCGCGCACCGGAGACTAAGTTGGAACTCTCACGACTCACGATCAACACGGTTCACAATCGACTTGCGTCGGGCGAATTGAAGGCGGTCGATTTGTGCGGCGCGGCGCTAGCGCGAATAGAGCGGCTCGCCGGGCTGAACGCTTTCATCACTGTGACCGCCGACCGCGCCCTGGACCGCGCTAAGCAACTGGACCGCGCGATCGAAGCCGGCGAACCGCTTCCCCCTCTGGCCGGAGTGATTCTGGCAGTCAAAGACAACATGGTGATTCACGGCGTGCGGACGACCGCCGGTTCGCGGATTCTGTTCAACTACAGGCCTCCTTACACGGCGACCGCAGTTGAACGGCTCGAAGCCGCCGGCGCCATCATCGTGGGGAAAACGAACCTCGATGAATTCGCAATGGGATCGTCGACGGAGAACTCGGCCTACGGCGTGGTCAAGAACCCGTGGGACACGACGCGAGTGCCGGGAGGCTCATCGGGCGGCTCCGCAGTAGCAGTCGCTTCAGGCATGGCGATGGCGGCTCTAGGATCCGACACCGGGGGCTCGATTCGGCAGCCGGCGAGCTTGTGTGGAGTCGTCGGGCTGAAGCCGACCTACGGCCGCGTGTCGCGATATGGGTTGATTGCGTTTGGTTCCTCGCTCGATCAGATTGGTCCGTTTGCCAATTCTGTGGAAGACATCGCGAAGATCCTGAACGTGATGGCCGGGCGCGACCCGAACGATTCGACATCGAGCAACGTCGACGTCGGCGACTTCGAAGCGGGACTTGGCGCGAGCGTGCGCGGCCTGCGGGTCGGGGTGCCTGGAGAGTATTACGGCGAGGGGCTCGATGCGGAGGTGCGGGCGAGCGTCGAGGCCGCGGTCAAAAAGCTGGAAGAACTCGGCGCCCGGATCATCGACGTGAGCCTGCCGCTGACCGAATATGCGATCCCGGTCTACTACTTGATCGCAACCGCCGAGGCCAGCTCGAACCTCGCGCGATACGATGGCGTGCGCTATGGATTTCGCGCTGAAGAAACGCCGACGCTCAAGGAGATGTACAGCCGGACTCGAGAACAGGGATTCGGCGCCGAGGTCAAGCGCCGCATCATGCTCGGCACCTACGCGCTATCGGCCGGATACTACGACGCCTACTATGGCAAGGCCCAGAAGGTCCGTTCCTTGATCGAGCGCGACTTCCGCACAGCGTTCACTGAGTGCGACGTGATCGCGACGCCGACTTCGCCCACGCCGGCGTTCAAGCTCGGAGAGAAGACCGACAATCCGCTCGAGATGTATTTGTCGGACATCTACACGATCACGGCGAACCTCGCCGGCGTGCCGGGGATATGTTTGCCGTGCGGGCTCTCGTCGAGTGGGCTTCCGATAGGGATCCAGCTACTGGGCCGGCACTTCGACGAAGCGGTACTGCTGCGCGCGGCTCATCAACTGGAGCAGGCGATCGGATTCAGCGCAACGCCAAAGGGCTTATGACCCAGCGGGAGCAAGCTCACCTTCCTGACCTGCTAACTCCTTGGGTTGAGCAGGCTCATTGTCGTCGCGCGATTCAGTCTGATTCTGGTCTCAGGGCTTCTTCTCGCTAAAGCCCTCGCGCGCGGTTTTGTGGACGCCGCCGAGCCATGGCATCATTCGAGAGTTGAAATCCACTCCCGAAACGACTAACCGTTCAGTCATCCGCCCCGCAGACACGTCCGAACCAGGGTTCACCTCGACCGACTCGTTGCTGCTCCTGATGACCATCATCTGGGGCGGGAACTTCACGGCCATCAAGTACTCACTCGTCGAGGGCCTTCTGCCGCTCAGCTTCAACGGGCTGCGGTTCGTAATCGCCTCGCTGACGCTGCTGCTCGTGCTGGTCGTATCAGGCCGAACGCTGAAGGTGACGCGCCGGGACGGCTGGCGCATGTTCGGGTTGGGGATGCTTGCCAACGCGCTCTATCAGTCGTTGTTCATAAACGGCGTCGCCCACACCCGCACCGGCAATGCAGCTTTGATCGTCTCGACCACGCCTTTGTTCACCGCCATCATCGGGCGCATAAGGAACCACGAGCACTTCACGGCGAAAGGCGGGGCGGGGTTGGTGCTAGCGTTTGCGGGCATCGTTCTCATCGTCATCAGCGGCGGGAGCGAGATCGAGTTCGGAACGAACCTGCTGGGCGATGGCCTCCTGATAGCGTCAGTCATCTGCTGGTCGCTGTACACCGTCGGGGCCAAGCGGTATTTGCACGCCTATGGCCCGATGGCGGCGACCGCTTTCATGATGATCACGGGAACGCCGGTGTTCCTGGTGATCTGCGCGCCGTCGCTTCTCCGCCAGAACTGGTCCGCCGTTAGTCCCCTTGCGTGGGCTGGCCTCGCTTACAGCGCATTTCTGGCCATTGCATTGTCGCACTCGATTTGGAACTACGGCGTCAGGAAGATTGGCTCAACGCGGACGGCGATCTACTCGAACATAACTCCGGTGACGGCGCTCGTCGTCGCGTGGGTGGCGTTAGACGAGACTCCGACTCCCGGACAGATTCTTGGCGCGCTCGTGATCTTCACCGGTCTCTACCTGGTGCGCCACGGGCTCATAGCCGTCGCGCCACCCGAAGAAGTCGAGGAAGAGATGGAAGAGGCCACGCTTGGGCCAGGCAAGGTCTGATCGTTCTCAACTATCGCGGCTTCTTGTCCACGACAAGCCGATGGTCAAGATTGGCGACGCGCCAACCGGTTGCAAAGACCATCCGGGCGATCCGCTCCATCTTGTCGAAGTCTATCTTGTCCACGTCATCGGTCGCCCGGTGATAGTCGCGGTGGACGCCGGTGAAGTAGAAGATGATCGGGATGCCGTGCTTCGCGTAGTTGTAATGGTCGGAGCGATAGTAGAAGCGCTGCGGATGGCCTTCGTCGTTGTAGGTGTAGTCGAACCGCAGGCGCGCCGTATCCGCGTTGGTCTGCTCGCTCAGTGTATTGAGCTCGGTTGAGAGCTTGTCCGCTCCGATTATGTACACCGAATCTCTGTCAGTCAGCTCCTTGTCGCGCGCGTCGGTGTCGCCCGGCGGCCGCGTCCTTCCGATCATGTCGATGTTGAAATCGGCGACGAGCTTTTCCAGAGGCACGACCGGTTCGTAGTCGGTGTTGAACTCGGAGCCGAACAGTCCCATCTCTTCCCCAGTGTGGAAGACAACAAGGACGGACCGGCGGGGCCGTGGACCGATTGAAAAAGCCTGGGCGATCTCCAGGACGGCGACGGTTCCCGATCCATCATCGTCTGCGCCATTGAACACCTCGCCGGTGTCGCCGGTTTTCAGGTGATCGTAGTGGGCGCTCAACACCACATACTGGTCCTTGAGCTTGGGCTCGGAGCCTTCGAGAATCGCCACTACGTTCTGCGCGGGCGGAGCTACCTTCACATCGACCTTCATTCTGATCGCCACCGTCGCCGCGACCGCCGCCGGTTTGAGCGGTTTGCCACCGGGCGCGGTAAGGTCTGCTTCCGCAACGCCGATTGCCGCGGCCATCGCCTTGATCAAAGCGGGCCCAGCGAAGATCGTGGAGAGAGTCTTGCCCGATGCGCTCGGTTTGGGCGGCAACGTCGCGTCCTCGTGAAGTAAATAGTCCCTCAGTTGCTTCCACGCGATGAGTGACTGAGGAGGGGCGACAACGATTAGCCCAGTCGCGCCGTGGGCGAGCGCGGCCTGCTCCGCTTGCTCTTCGTCGCCGAGCGCAGTTCCCTTCAGCGAATCCGGAAGCCCGGATACCGCGAAGGCGATCCTTCCGCTGACATCGAGTCCCGCATAATCGTCGTGTTTGTTCTTCGGGGAGGAAATCCCATATCCGACAAACACGAGCCCGCCCACGGCGTTAACGTCGGTCGGCGAGAGCATTGCAAAATCATCGGCGTACTTGAACTCGTTCGCCGTACCGCCCGAGTTGATAACGACGCTGCTCTTTGACAAGTCGACCGATCGAATCGACAGCGGCACCTTCTGAAAGAAGGACCCGTCACTCGCGGCCCCGCGAAAGCCGTACGACTCGAGCTGCGATGCCAGGTACCGGGCTGCTATGCGGTTGGAAGGACTCAAGGTGTAACGGCCGCCAAGTTCGTCGGATGCGAGGAAGCTCAGGTGTTTCTTTAGATCGCGCACGGTTATGCTCGAAGTGGCTTCCGGCGACGGCAAGGGCAAGCTACCGGCCGATTGGGCCGGCGCTGCCATCAGCGCCAGCAGCATCAGAAGCGTCACCATATTGTGAGACGTACGACGATGATTCATGGGTCTCCTCTTGTACCCTGTGTATTGACCAAGACGCCGGATTGACCGAAACGGCCTCTTCATCCAATCCGCGACTTCATTCCTTCTTGATCGTCTTGCCGCTGGCATCGACCGGCCCAACCACGACCGTCGTCAGTCGCTCCGGATCCAGATACCTCCGGGCTACTCGCGCGACGTCATCGGCCGAGATTGCTCGAATCATCTCCGGGTACCGCTCCAGGTAGTCGAAGCCCAGGCCGTAGACCTCGGTATCGATCAAGAACTCGGCAATCTGTGGGTTGGTCTGAAAATCGAACACGAAGTTCCCGGTGAGGTAATCAACGGCTGCCTGCACCTCGTCGGCGCTGACCGGTTCGCGCACTATCCTGGCAACCTCGGCCCGAATGCCGGCGACCGCGCGCTCCAGATTCTGAGGCGCGGTCCCGATATAAGCGA
>Ga0209640_10005635_pt1 | contig 10941 bp, 14 predicted proteins | sample RifCSP10_1_FD_184018 | JGI IMG/M metagenome (GOLD analysis project Ga0209640, IMG submission 184018) | Soil microbial communities from Rifle, Colorado - Rifle CSP2_sed 10_1 (SPAdes) (version 2) | ecosystem: Environmental > Terrestrial > Deep subsurface > Rock core/Sediment | place: Rifle...
GACAGGCCGGCCAGCCGGTCTAAGATCGTTCCGGGACGCAGTCCTCTTTTCTCTAATTCCGCAATGTGCCCCTCCACATCCTCGACCCCCACCTCCCACAGCGCCTTCCGCGTGGACGCCAGGAATTCCCGCCACGCCAGGTGCGAGCGCTTCGCTACCTTTTGGCTGAAGCGCGTTCTGCGCTCCTCCATCCAATCCTCGAAAGCCTGCCCCCACCGCTCCATCCGCTCCCCGTTAACCTCGCCCTCTTCCATATTAAGAAGCTTCACCAGTTCCAGGGCTCTTCCGCTCTCATCCATGCTAATCCCTCCCAACAACCACCAAACAAAGAACCTTGCAAAGAACTCCACCCCGGCAAATAAATTGGAACATCGAGCTTAAATTGTCCAGAATCTTGGGGTAAAGTCAATAGTACGGTGGTATCAATTATCGGATAGATCGGAAGTGAACCCTCACAACCTGGGATATCTAATTTGCCAAATTCATCGGGTCTTTTTGCTAGCCAGTCTGCTCTTAAATAACGAGGACTGGGCCATTCGACCCCGTCCCGCATTGGTGTTATGGCTACAGCCGGTTACTTTTTGTGAACGACAATGTTGCCGCCACCAATTGCCTGATCCATACCATTATCGTAGGCGACGATCTCATCGCCGCCATCTTCATACCAAATCCTTATGCGGAAGGTATCTTCACCAGAGCTGGCTTTACCGCCGCCACCCCAGAGCATGAACTTGAAGGGATAACCATTGGGATCAACGACGCCGTTAATGGTGCCTTCACCCTTGAACCTGGCGCAGTTGCTGCCGGTGATGACCGACCATTCATAGCTGCTGCTGTGGAAGTTCAGGTCACCAGCTTTGAACTGGAATTCCGTGTACCCGTCGGGAACGGAAGCGCTCTTCTTGTACTTGGATACAAAGCCGAATTTAAGTTGTGTAATGAAGCAGAACGTTTCCGGTCCCGAAGTTCCTTGTTTCTAATAGCTCTAAGTTAATATTTTTGACATCTCTAAACAGTGGTTTTCCTGTTCCCAAAACGACCGGAGTGAGCGTAATCAAATACTCGTCGATTAATCCTTCATTGGCAAGCTGCTGTACAACCGTGCCACTGCCAAATATAGTGATATCAGCGCCTTCCCCTAGTTTTAACGCCTTCACTTCTTCTGTGAGATCGCCATTAACCAGTTTGGAATTCTCCCAGGTAACCTCTTTCAAAGTTGTTTTGGAAAAAACCACTTTGGTCATTTGAGCTAATTCGTTGGCCAGAACCAGAGCTTCTTTGGGAGCATTCGGATCCATGGCTACCTGTGGCCAATAGCTTTCGAACAGCTGGTAGGTTACCCTGCCAAGCAAAAGAGTGTCGGGTTGCATCATCTCGTGTGCCGCTTTTTCGACCTCCGGGTCGGGCACAAACCAATCGATTTCTCCATTTGCGCCGGCAAAAAAGCCGTCGAGAGAAACTCTGTTCAGCATGATAATTTTTCTCATATCAATCTCCGTATTCAGGTTTATGGGTAAGTATAGCGCTGCAATTCTTTCAAGAATTGTAAAAATCCGTTTCCGCTTTAAGTTTTTCAGGGGCGGGAATGATCTTGAACTTAAGCGACCTCACGCGGAGAGCGGCCTGGTTCGTCTTCTGCGAGGTTGAGCGGAGACTGGCGGTCATTGGATGGCCTTTCACTAATTCAGAGTACCTGGGCCAATTTTAGCACAATTGTTCTCGGTCGCATATGCCTCTCGGATCCCAAATCCCCTACTTTACCGGCTGCTTCCGAATCCAAAAAGCGCCCTCTCGGGCGCTTTCCTCTCAGGGTTCCGGGCCAGGAGGGCCTGCCCAAAGCGTAAGTTTAGCGAACCTGGGACCTTCGGGTTATGAGCCCAGCCCCTGTTTCCGCACACTTTTTAACTGGCCGAGCAAATCGTGGCCGTCAACTATGTCCTCGAGCTGCTACCTGAGGGCCGCGTTGGAATTGAAGAACTCCACCAATACAGGAGCGAGGATCTCAGGTGCGACCTCGTGCGTCTGGCCTTCCAGAGTGCGGTGCTGTCCATGGGGCATCGCCTTTGCAAGCGCCACTGCCGTGACGTGCATAAATGGATAACTCGCACCGCCGTCCATGACGTTTGTGCAGCTACGCTGGCTGCTCGCCCGGTTGGCACCGAGGCGTCGTCACCTAAGATGGCGCTGTGGTCGTAGGCAAGGGTAGGCGCTACCGCTTCGAAGATCGACCACACGGGTGGTTGGCGCGCCCCATCAACATCCTCGGCGGATGCACCCGTCAACGTCATGAAGAGCGCCACCGCGTCACCACTCTCGCCCCGCCCCCGCCGGTCATAGGTATAGACGGTGAAATGGTCTGCGAGCTGGGCTGCCAGCGGCCCATGGCCCCAATAGGCTCGATAGGCCAGGGCGCCATTCACCAGGATGACTGCCGGCCCTTCGCCGATCTTGTCATAGGCGATTCTCGTACCATCTTTTGAAGTAACTGTTCTCACGTGAGTTCTCCTTTCAGTTGTTAGTTCACGATATCGTTACTTTACGACGCGGAATCCGAGGTGTATTACCCCAGGGGCCGCGATCGCTCGTATGCTTTCCAGTTCGATTGGCTCTATACCCAGGTGGTCGAACAACCGGACACCACTGCCAAGCAGGACAGGCGCCACGTCAAGATGGATTTCGTCCATCAGGCCCGCCTTCAGGCACTGCTGCAGGATACTCGCCGTGCATACGACCACATCCTTGTCCCCCGCCGCCTCCTTGGCCTGGCGGATGGCGCTTTCAACCCCATCCGTGACGAAGGTGAACGGCGATCCTGCATAGACCCATTCCTGCGGGGCGCTATGGGTGACGATAAAACAAGGCTCCCCGGGCGGATGGCCGTCCCAGGCCCCGGCGATATCGAAGGTTCTCCGTCCCCACACCCCCGCCCCGTAGGTTCCAAGCGCCTCCTTGAGGATTTCAGCGCTCTGCGCTGAGACCTTGAGCACCATCCTGCCATCCGAGATTGGAATCTCGGTGTTGCCGCTGAAGTACCACGTAAAGAGCCGGTCACCGCCATCCCCCAAACCGTTCCCAGGGCCATCGTTCGGCCCGGCCACAAAACCATCCAGCGACACGGTCATGTTGAAAGTCACTTTTCCCATGGTATTCTCCTTTCCTTCCTTCTAACTGATAAATAGCCTTGCGAAGGTTGGTCTTCCAGTACCGTCGCCTTGAATGCAAACCTTCGCAAGGCTTTTCATGGGAACAAACCTGCCGGACCCTTAATCTTGCTTTTTCAGCTTCTCCAGGAGTTCGTCGAGACGCTCGAAGCCCTCCACCACGCCGCGTTCCATGCCCGCCGCCACCATGCCGTCCCGGTCCTCGATCGACTGGAAGACAGACTGCGTCGTGACGCGGGTCCGGCTGCCCGGCAGGGCTTCGAATTTGGTGGTCTCCAGGATCACGTGCCCGGATTCCGGCAGTCCTTCGAACTCAAAGGTGCCGATGATGCGCTCGGGGGCCGTCACATCGTGGTTTACGCCGTGGAACCCGAACTCATTGCCGTCTTTATCTTTTTGGATAAAGCGCCACCGGCCGCCGCTTACAGGCTCGAAAGTCTCGAAGGTCGTGGTCAGGTCGCGCGGCCCGAGCCATTGGGCGTACAGGTTGGGGTCCGTGTGGGCCTTGAAGACCAGCTCGCGTGGCGCCTCGAACTCGCGGAAAATGAAGAGTTCCTGTTTGCCGGGTTCGACCGTGAGTACCGTTTTGTTCTTTTTTTCAGACATGTCATTTCTCCTTTTTTTGAAGTTCCTGTAAGACCTCGTCGAGCCGGTCGTAGCTCTCGCTCCAGTACCGTTCAAAGGGTGTAACCCACTCGTGGATCGGCTTGAGTTTCTCCATATTGACCCGGTACAGTCGCTGGCGGCCTTCCCGCCGCTCGCGTACCAGCTCGACCTTCTTCAGCACACCCAGGTGCTTGGAGACCATGGGCTGGGGCCATCCAAGCAGTTCGACGATTTCGTTGACCGATAATTCCCTGGCGCCCATGACTTCGATGATCTTGCGCCGCTTGGGTTCGGCCACGGCGTTGAACGGGTCATGCGTGGTAGGTCTGCGTGCCATGGCTTTATTATATTCCAATATGGGAATATGTCAATACCCTATTATCGAATTCATCAGACCCTGCACGTGTTTTGTTTACAGAATATGTGATAAATATCACTACCATAGTTGAATGCGATGCCTTAGAATATTCCAGGTTATATGTAAATCACATATATATGATTTTGACTGGTCTATCGATGTTTAATCGTTGTTCTAATCCTTCCGAGAACTATCACTGCCGGGGAAGACGGGTGCACGGTTTTATCCAACCCCGCCTGCTGCTTTTGCTGGCCAAAAAACCTGCCCACGGGTATGAACTCATGGATGCCTTAAGCGAGGAGGACAACGCCGGACTGGACCCAGGCAACCTCTACCGCACCCTGCGCGGGCTTGAAGAAGAAGGCCTGGTGAGTTCGTCCTGGGATACCAACAACCCTGGCCCGGCTCGGCGGGTATATCAAATTACTAGCGTAGGTTTCGAACACCTGCACGCCTGGGTGATCGAAATCCGCAATGTGCGCCGCCGGTTAGATGAATTTCTGGTGGATTACGAGGCCAATTTTCCCGAAAACAGGAGTGAAGAACATGTGTGAACACGCTGGTCACCTGAAAGGCGATGAGCACGGCTGTTGTCGCGAATCTGGGGGGAACGGGGGTTGTTGTGGAGAGGAGCATCATCGCGGGGGTGGTCGCTCTCAGTGGCACCACAAAACCAGGGAAGACCAGATCAGCGAGCTGGAGTTTTCTCTGGCGGATCTGAAAGCGGAAGTGCAAGCTGTTGAAGTATTACTGGCTGATTTACGGAAAGCGTAACCCTACTCCGGGAGGCCGAATCCGTGCAGAATGCCATTGAAGTGGAAGGTTTGACGAAAGTCTACAACCGTGGGGAACGGGGAGTGGAACCGGTCCTGGCCGTGGATCATATTGATTTTCAGGTCAGGCAGGGTGAGATCTTCGGGTTCCTGGGACCGAACGGAGCGGGGAAAACCACAACGATCCGCATGTTGACCGGGCTGACACGGCCCACGGAAGGCAGCGCCCGTATCCTTGGTTACGATCTCTCCGGAGATGTTACCCAGATCAAAAAGCGCACCGGCGTCGTTCCGGAGGCGTCCAACCTGTATGACGAGCTCACCGCATTTGAGAACCTGGTCTTCAGCATGCAGCTTTACGGCGTTCCCCGGCGGGACCGCAAGGCACGTGCCGAGACGCTGCTGGAACAGTTCCGCCTGGGCGGAAAACGGGATACCGCCTTCGCCAGGCTCTCAAGGGGGATGAAACGTGCTTTGACCATCACTGCGGCCCTGGCCCATGACCCGCCGTTGGTCTTCCTGGACGAACCGACGACCGGACTGGATGTGATGAGCGCCCGCAATTTACGCCAGATGATCGCTGGTATGCGGGAGGCGGGAGTCACCGTGTTTCTAACCACGCACTACCTGGAAGAGGCCGAGCGGTTGTGTGACCGGATTGCCATGCTCGTCAACGGGCGCATCGTAGCGCTGGATACCGTAGACCGCTTGAAGAGCGGGGCTCAAGAAAAGACCATCGTCGAGGTGACCATGGTCGATTCGAACGGCTGCGTCGAAACCGAGCGCTTTTTGACCGACGATGGTGTCGAGGCGGCCGTATATCTGGCTTTGGAACAGAGTGGTGGACGGCGCGTGCTGGCAGTGAATACCCTGCGGCCTTCTCTGGAAGACGTGTTCGTCAAACTGACCGGCCTGAGCGCCGAAGTCATGCTGGCCGAGAAAGCCGGGAAAGGGAAGGGCAATGGGTGAACTCGTTCACTTAGCGGATAACCTGCGCGGCCTGTTCTACATCGCCTGGAAAGACCTGCGGGCGTACTATTTCAAGCCACCTAACATCAGTTGGGGCATCATGTTCCCGTTCGCGTTCGTGCTGGCCTTCGCCATCCGCAACCCTGGGGATGTGCGCGCTCTGGTCCCAGGACTATTGGGACTCACCGTCCTGTTTGGGACCAGCTCCATGGAGGCAATCGTGATCGTCTTTGAGCGCCGCATTGGCTCGCTGGAACGGCTGCTTCTGGCTCCGGTGAGCTTGCCGGCACTCCTGGCGGGTAAGATGCTGGGCGGGATGGCCTTCGGGCTGGCGGTGACCTCGGTTGTGCTGGTCATCTCCCTGGTGGTTTTTGGCATTCACGCGGTCAACTGGGCCTTGTTTTTCCCGGCCTTGCTGTTAGCCGCGCTGGCTTTTTCCGCTCTGGGGGCTTTCTTGTCGGTGGCGGTCAAAGAAGTCTTCGAAGCCCAAACATTAGCCAATTTCATCCGCTTCCCGATGATATTCTTAGGCGGGGTTTTCGTCCCGGTAGCAGAGATGCCGCCGGCGCTGCAGGTCGTCGCCCGTGCCCTGCCGTTGACCTATGCTGTAGATGCCTTGCGGGTGGCTTTGTCGGGAGGGCCTTTGAGTGCCGGATTTTTGGATCTGGCCGCCTTGGCCGGGTTTGCGATCCTGTTTTTTAGCCTGGCTGTCCGCTATCTGGCGAGAACGTTGGATTGAAGGCGTTACGGATGTTCGTGGCCCTGGTCGCCAGGGTGAACTTCTGCATAGCCACGCAGTTGGTTGTACAGGACTAATTGATGGGGGGTAAGTAGATCAACCGCTACCAGGTGGGTGCGCAGGTGTAAAACGCGCAGTTCGCCGTACTTCTCAGCCAGTGCCGCGACTTGTGTGGCGAGAGAGTCTTCATCGATGGATTGATTGCGGAAGGCCAGCTCGATGTCGCTTTCCATTTTTAAAATTTCCGACCCTAACTGGCGAGCTTCGCCGTTCATTTCATCGTACAGCGTTTGAACCTCTGCGAGCTGGTCTTCGCTCAAATCAAGTTGTGCTTGTAGATCAAGGATGTGCCGAGGTCCAGGATATCCGTTCAATTCCGCGGCGCGCGCAAACCCTGCGCCGGCGCCAGTTTCCAGGTCGCTGATTTCATCTACGCTCAGCCCTCGGATCGGGCTATCCAACAAGGGGATGTAAGGCGAAGTCGGCTGCGGAGTGGGCGCCGCGGATGGTAGGCGTGTTGTGCACGAAGCTAGAGTCGCGCCCACTAGCACGAAGTAAAGAGGGAAGAGTTTATTTCTTCTGATTTTGTCCAGCATCATAGATTTTGCCCTTCGGTAGAGATTAGATCACGCGGATCCATCTCAGATTTGTTCGCCCGCTGAGAGGGTGTCTTTATTTGGATGCAGCTGATGAGGAAAGGTTACAAGCATGAGCAGGTAAACGGGTGTGTTTCGACCTGAGATACGGCCCACCTTTCCCACCTACGTTTAGGCTCTCCGCTCGGATGAGGTCAAAACAGGATCGACGGTCTCGTCAATCAACTTTCATGCTGGCCCGTCGGCGCGTCTGCTCGACATCTGCCTCCGAGATCCGGGCATAGTATTGAACCATCTCTGGCGAGCCGTGTCCAACTATGATTTCAACGTGAACAGATCACCACCCGACCGCAGAGTGGTCACTCGCGTCAAGTCGCCTTCCTCTTGGATTTCCACCCGAAGGTTCAGGTCGTGCTCGTGGTCCGTGATCGTTTCCGGTCAGCCACCTTCTAACCTGCATCTTGCCATTTGCAGCCCGCAATCCCACCGGCAATTCGCCATTCGCAATTCCTGATTCGCACCCCCTTCACTTTCCTCCGATCCGCGCCCGGACTCACTTATCTAACGATAAAATGACCACACTATACGGACCGATACCAATGTTCCCGCTGAAAGGCATTCCGTCCCTGGCTCCTGGACCGGCATGTGTGTTATAGCTAAAATGGTTACTGAAGTCAGCGCTGTAACCATCCCAGTCGCTGTTGAAGCGCACCTTCCATAGGCCTTCTCGTGGAAACCCGATGTTGTAGCTGTCGTAGCTGCGGTTGGCCATGTTCGCCACAACTACGACGTCATCGCCAGGGCCGCCATTTTCCCACCGGTGGAATGCGATGACTTTATCATAATCGTTGACGTGGTGGACGTTTGCGTGCTGCCCGCGCAGGCCGCGGGTGTTATCCTGCCAGTTGCACCGCAGTCGAATCAGATCGCGGTACATTTGGAGGATGCCGCTGTACTTGTCTTTCTTCGTCCAGTCGATGGGATCGGTGTCGCGGAACCATTCATCCTCCAGGAACTCCTGGCCTTGGAAGATCATCGGGATCCCAGGTGCGGTGAAGACCAGCGCAGCTCCCAGGGAGGAGCGTTTTCTGGAAAAGTAGCTGCCCGGATTATCAGGCCAAATCTCCTGCGGAACGCGGGCTTTGCCATTGGCCACCTCGTCATGGGATTCGGTGTAGATCACCCGCTTGAAAGCATCCCGGTCGTATTGGTGATAGATGGCATCTCGCACGGCGGCCATATCTCGGACAGCGTCGTCCGGCGTAATAATGGCTTCCCGGATAGGGTGGACAAAGCCGGCATCCCACTGCGCGTCGAAGCCAGCCCCAGCGGAAGCGGTCTCCTTTGTCACCCATTCGTTATTCCGTAAATCTTCCGCGATGCTGATTTTCCAGGGCTGGCGCGCCTTGATCTCATTGTTGATCCATTGCATCATGCCCCAACCGTCGGGGATATCATGGACGGGATCCGCATTGTTTCCGTAGATATTGCGGATGTAGGCCGTGGCATCCCAACGCAAGCCGTCGGCCCTGTATTCCTCCAGCCACATCAAGGCATTGTCCCGCAGGTACTGCCTCACTTCGCCACGACCATAGTCTGGCCGGGTGTCACCCCACGGGGTTGTCGAGCGCCCATCGTTATAGAAATAGATGCCGCCTTTGCCGGTTTCCTGCCAGCCGTCGAACTGCCACAGGTCCAGGTCGCTTGGCCCGAGGTGGTTGTAGACCACATCGAAGATGACGGCTATGCCCAGGGCATGGGCGGACTTGATCAGCGACTTGAGCGACTGCGGGCCACCGTAGTCGCTCTCGATCGCAAAGATATGGGACGGGTTGTAACCCCAGGAAAAGCCCCCGGCAAATTCAAGAGAGGGCATGATCTGGATAGCGTTGATACCGAGCTCTCTCAAGTAAGGAAGCTTCCCGACAACGCTCTGTAAATTGCCTGGCGCGCCGCCCGGTTCGTCAAAGAACGTTCCGATGTGCATCTCGTAGATGACTAACTCATTCCAGGGCGGCATCTGGAAACTCTCCTCACCCCAGTCGAAGTCTGGCTCGACAATTACGCCGTTACCTGCTGAGCTGGTTACATCCTTGGCATAGGGATCAATGCGGCCAAGCTTCCTTGCGCCATTGAAAATCACATACTTGTACTCGTCGCCGGGCTTAGCACCTGGAACGTCAACCGACCAATAACCGTTCCCGTCAGAAGCCAGAGGATGGCTGGTCTCTGACCAGTTGTTGAAGCTGCCGGTAGCGAAAACACGCGTGGCGAATGGCGCCCAAACGCGTAAGGCAGTCCCTCCTGTGTACGGGATGGCGCCCATGCCCGGGCGAAAGGAAGGGGAAACGTGGTTCACCGGCGCACCTCCGATCTGAAAACCGGCGGCTTCGATTGAATGCGCTGCGGAGCACACGAAGGTGACTCAATTATATAGCTTCCCGGCCAAAACTCATAACCCAACGCGCAATCCCGCCCGCACTTCGGCACTCACAATTCCTGATGCGCACGCCGCCCTTGCCACCGCCGCTCCATCTCGACTACTCGACTAAGCGACTACCAGACGAATGTTCCCTCCATTGCATACAAATAAAATAATCACTCCGCGCTATCCGCGTTCACCTGTACTGAGCCCAGTCGAAGTATCCGCGAAATCCGGGTCCCCCAATTCCTTAAAAGCACCTCTCAGTGTCTTTTCTACCTCTTCCAGTAGCGGGGCCAGGAGGAGCCTGCCCAGAGCGTAAGCGAAGGGAACCTGGGACCTTCGGGTTATGAGCCCAGCCCCTATGCGGGGGTCACCCACGACTGCTTTGGTCATCCCCATTTCTCATGCTTAAAGCCGTAGAGACGCTCGAAACGGTAGAAACAACGTAAGGCACCAGCACTGTCAGAGAAATCCGAATAAGTCGCATGCTATCCATCTGTTTTCTGATCATGGCGTCTCTATGATTAATTGCTATCAAGACGAGGCCAACAATGAGGGAGGTATAGAGCGCGCGGCGTATTACAGATTTGGAAATGCAAAGGGAGAGCCATTCGGCATTTATATTTATTCTTCTAATCGAACGATCGTGTCGTTGACGAAGATATTGCCAACCGATAAATCGAGAGATGGAGCAGCGTACAATGCTGGTGGAACGCCGATATCTGCCAGGAATAGTTCGCCGACGTAGGGTCTTGCCTGCTGTGTAAGCAGCCCGGTCTTCGGCAAAGCCAGCGTCAGTGTGGCTGCAGCGCGGATGCACGGATTTCCTGGAATGCCGCTCGTGGTGTCTAGTCCCGAGGGGGTGTCCAGCGCCAGCACGGGACGGTTTGACGCATTAATCCGCCCAATCCAGGCGGCCACTGGCCCTCTGGGGTCTCCAGTCAACCCATACCCGATCAGGGCATCAATCACAAGGCCCGCTTCTTCCAGGTTTATATTGCCATTATTCCTCAACCCCATCGCTTCCAGGATGCGCAGTTGATGTGCGGGGGTTTCCTTCATCTTATCAGGATTGGCGATCACTTTATAGATTACTTCGGCACCCCAGTTGTGTAGATGCCGGGCTGCCACCATGCCACCCCCACCATTGTTGCCGGCCCCGCAAAATACGGCGATACATTTGCCGCTCACATCCCCACCCAACATCCTGCGCGCCAGATCCGCCAGATTGTGGCCGGCGTTCTCCATCATTTGGATCAACGTGATGCCGAATTCATCGATCATCAGACGGTCCACATCAACCATCTGCTGGGT
>Ga0209640_10005636_pt1 | contig 10937 bp, 8 predicted proteins | sample RifCSP10_1_FD_184018 | JGI IMG/M metagenome (GOLD analysis project Ga0209640, IMG submission 184018) | Soil microbial communities from Rifle, Colorado - Rifle CSP2_sed 10_1 (SPAdes) (version 2) | ecosystem: Environmental > Terrestrial > Deep subsurface > Rock core/Sediment | place: Rifle...
GTTCGGGCGGGACCGGTTCCGCCAGACACTCGTGCACGCGCGGGCGCACCTGGAGCGCCGGCGCGCGGGCGACCTCGGCCGGCGCCTGCTCGCGCTGGTCAACGACATCAAGCCCGAGGCGCCCAAGCTCGAGCGCCTCATCGTCAAGTCGGGCGGTCGCGTCTTCTTTCTTCGCACCGAAGACCTCGACTGGATCGAGGCCTCGGGCAACTACGTGCGCCTGCACCTGGGCGAGGAGTCGCACCTGTTCCGGGAAACGATGAACCGGATGGAAGCGCGGCTCGATCCCAGACGGTTCGTCCGCATCCACCGCTCCCGCATCGTCAACACCGAGCGCATCAAGGAGCTGCAGCCGTGGCTCGGCGGTGAGCACGTCGTGGTGCTGCGCAACGGGACGCGCCTGCCGCTCAGTCGTGGATATCGCGACAAGCTCCAGGACCAGCTCGGCAGGGGATTTTAGCCTCTGGGCTCTGGGCTCTGGGGCTCTGGGCTCTAGGCTCTCGACTCTGGGCTCTCGGCTCTGGGCTCGCGAATCCCGAGTCCCGGATCCCGAATCCCGGACTACAATGCGCGGGCATGTCGCCGTCCGGCTCCATCGCTCGCGCCGTGACGCTGTGCGCATGCCTCGTCGCTGCCCCGGCGTGGGCGCAGAACGCCGATACCGTTCTTCTGAACGGCAAGGTCGTCACCGTTGACGGCCGATCGTCGCTGCACGAGGCGCTCGCCGTTCGCGACGGGCGGATCGCCGCCGTCGGCACCTCCTCGCAGATTCGCTCGCTGGCCGGCCCCTCGACGCGCGTCATCGATGTGCGCGGCAGGACGGTCATCCCGGGCCTGATCGATTCACACCTTCACGCCATCCGCGCGGCTCTGAGCTTCAGCACCGAGGTGAATTGGATCGGCGTCCGTTCGCTCGAGGAGGCGTACGGTCGCATCAGGGCTGCCTCCCGCGCGATGAAGCCGGGCGCCTGGCTGATTGTCGCCGGCGGCTGGAACGTGCAGCAGTTCGAGGAGAACCGGCGGCCGACGCAGGCCGAGCTCGTCGCCGCTGCGCCCAACAACCCGGTGTACGTGCAGCTCGGATACGGCTGGGCGATGCTCACGCCGCGGGCGCACGAAGCTCTCCGTATCTCCGGCGACGTCGACCTGCCTGCCGGCGCTCGTCTGGAGCGCGACGCGAACGGCGCGCTCACCGGGGCGGTGACGGGAGGGCAGCCCGCCATCGTGTCGCTCTTCGACCGTCTGCCCAAGCCGACGTTCGACCAGCAGGTCGAGGGCACCAAGGCCTTCTTCCGTGAGCTGAATCGGCTGGCGATGACCGGTGCAGGCGATCCCGGCGGAAACAACCTGACGGCCAACGACTATCAGGCCTTGTTCAAGGTGTGGCGCGACAAGGCGATGACCGTGCGCGTGGCGTATACGCTGAACGGCCAGACGCCGGGCAAGGAGTTCGACGAGCTGCGAAGCCTCACCGAGCTGCTGCCCATGGGTTTCGGCGACGACATGCTGCATTTCAACGGTCTGGGCGAGCGAATTACCGTCGCGATGAACAACAACAATGCCCCCTCGCAGGAGGAGAAGGACGCCTATTACCGCATCGTGAAGTGGGCGGCCGAACGCGGGATGTCGTTGACGATGCACTGGGGCAGCGACGCGTCGGTCGATCACCTGCTGTCGATGTTCGAGCGTGTGAACGCGGAGATCCCGATTGCGCCGCTGCGCTGGTCGATTGCCCACCTGAACGACGCGTCAGTCCCGACGCTCCGCCGCATGAAGGCCCTCGGCGTCGGGTGGACGATGCAGGACGCGATGTACTTCGGCGGCGAACCGTTCCTCAAGCAGTCGGGGCCGGAGGCCGGGCGCCGCACGCCGCCGGTGGAAACGGCTCGAAAGCTGGGTGTCGTGGTGGGCGCAGGCACCGACGCGCACCGCGTGGCGTCCTACAATCCGTTCACCGCGCTCCAGTGGCTGCTCGATGGCAGGACGGTCGGCGGCGTCGTGCTGCGAGGGCCCGAGGAGATCCCAAGCCGGATAGATGCGCTGCGCTTCTACACCCTCGGCAGCGCCTGGTTCTCTTTCGATGACGACACACGCGGCTCGCTCGAAGTGGGCAAGCTTGCGGACCTCGCGGTGCTCTCCGAGGACTACATGACGATCCCGGTCGAGAAGATCGGCGGCCTCCAGTCCGTGCTGACGATGGTCGGCGGGCGGATCGTGTACGCCACGGGAGAGTACGCCGGTCGCGAGCGCTGAAGCCTTGAACGCGCACGCTGAAGCGTGCGCTGTACGAGCGGCGTGGACCGCCGCGGTTTCGCCGGGACGTCGGGCGCCCGCACCGTTTCGCCGGGACGTCGGGCGCCGCGCGGTTTCGTAGAGCGGGGCTTTAGCCCCCGCGGGACACGCTGACCACTCAACCATGGACCTCCAACTCGCAGGCAAAGTCGCAATCGTCACGGGCGCCAGCAAGGGCATCGGCCGCGCCATTGCCAAGACGTTGGCGCAGGAAGGCATGTCGGTCGTCGTCGTCGCCAGGTCGCGGGCGCAGCTCGACGAGCTGGCGGCGACGCTCGGACGCCCGTGCCTGGTGCACGCCGTGGATCTGATGATGCCAGACGCCCCGGGCGGAGTGGTCGAGGCCACCCTCGCGCGCTTCGGCCGGATCGACGTGCTCGTCAACAACGCCGGCTCGACCAAGCGCGGGGACTTCAGGACGCTGGCCGACGCCGACTGGGCCGAAGGGTTCGGTCTGAAGTTCTTCGGTGCGATGCGGTTGTGTCGCGCCGCCTGGCCGCATCTCCAGTCGTCCTCTGGTGCCATCGTCAACATCGTGGGCATCGGCGGCCGCACCGGCTCGGCGGAGTTCGCGATTGGCGGGGCCGTCAACGCGGCGCTGCTGAACCTGACAAAGGTGCTCGCCGACCGTGGGGTCAGGGACGGCGTGCGCGTGAACGCGGTCAACCCGGGCGGCATCGCCACAGGTCGCCTGCAGACGCGGCTCAGGACGTTCGCGGCCGAGCACGGCGTCGACCTGCCCGAGGCCGAGCGGCAGATGGCGCGCGCGCTGGGCGTGGCCAGGTTCGGCCAGCCGGACGAGATTGCCCGCCTTGTCGCGTTTCTGTCCTCGCCGCAGTCCGCCTACTGTCAGGGGTCGATTGTCGATGCAGACGGCGGGCAGACAAGGACACTCTGAACAAGGAACGTGTCATGAACAGAGATGCTGGTGTTCACACTTCTCGCTTCTCACTTCTCGGTTCGTGTTCACGTTCAGGTTTGCCGCGCACGCTGAAGCGTGCGCTCTACATGTCGCTGCGACGCAGATCGTAGAGCGGCGGCTTCAGCCGCCGCGGAACAGCGAACCGCGAACCCAGAACCCAGAACCCGGAACCGAACCTGAATCTGAACCCGAACCGAGAAGCGAGAAGTGAGAAGTGTGAACTTCGAGGATCATCGATGGAGTGACAGAATGCCTACACAGTGGATGATCACCAATCGCAAGCAGCACGGCCTCGAGCTGGGCAAGGACGAGGGCCCGTTGACCTTCTGGCGGACGGACAAGCCCGGCGGCGTGGAGAAGCTCAAGAAGCTCAGTCACTGGGAGTCGCTGACGCAGGCGCGCTTCGTCGGTGAGCTGCGGCGGGCGGTGGACGAGGAGTTTCCCGAGCTGGCCGAGGACGAGAACGAGCACGAACACCACGTGACGCTGTTCGTGCACGGCTTCAACAACTCGTTCGAGGACGCGCTGGGCCGCTATCTGCAGATCCACAGCTCGATCCTGGACAAGCCGAAGCTGGGCACGTGCGTGTTGTTCACCTGGCCCTCCGACGGCATGAAGGTGGGGTACTACCCGGACCGCAAGGACGCCCGCGGCTCGGCGGACGAGCTGGCCGAAGTGCTGTCGGTGCTGTTCGACTACCTGGCCGATCGTCAGGCAGCAGCCATGCGGTCAGGGCTCAAGACGTGCAAGGCCAAGACGTCGATCATCGCCCACAGCATGGGCAACTACCTGGTGCAGAAAGCCATGCAGGCCGTCTGGACCCGGAAGAATCAGCCGCTGCTCCTCAGCCTCGTCAATCAGCTCGTCATGGTCGCCGCCGATGTGGACAACGATCTGTTCGGATCCGGGGAGGCGATCGAGAAGGGCGACGGGGACGCGATCGCCAACCTGACGTACCGCGTGACCGCGCTTTACACAGGCCTCGACTCCACGCTCGGCCTCTCGGCGGGCCTCAAGCATTTCGGCAAGCGGAGGCTTGGACGATCCGGGCTGGACGACAACGTTCCCGCGCCTGACAACGTCTGGGATGCGGACTGCACCGAGATCTTCCGCAAGGCCAAGGCGAAGAACATCCACTCCGCGTACTTCGACGTCTCGCGGACGCAGGACCTCATCGTCTCGATTCTGCGAGGCGTCGATCGATCAGTGCTGAAGCAGGCGTTTTCGGAACTGGTCTGAGAAACCTCGTAATGCAAAATTCAAAATGCAAACTATGGCAACCGCTTTGTCTTTTTTGCATTTTGCATTTTTCATTTTGAATTACGCGTGTCCAGTTACTTCCCGTCGACCGAGAAGGCGAGGAGCACGTTCCCGGGCATGCCTCCGGCGGTGGGGTAGCCGGAGTTCACGAAGACCATGCCGCCGCCGATGGCCGGCCCCGGTCCGTCGATCGACCCGCCACGCCCCGGGACGCCGTTGACGGTCTCGTAGGTCCGAATCGTGTCGACGTCCCACAGGATTGTTCCGTCCGTCGTCGAGTAGGCGCGCATGTGGCCGTCGACCGATCCCGAGAAGGCCACGCCGGGAAGCGCGCTCACGGCCGCCGACTGCGCCGGGCTGCAGCGCGTGCGCGTGCCGCACCCGGGAGGCGGTGTGTACCACACGCGTTCGCCGTCCTCGAGCCGCAGCGCGAACATGCCGCCGCCCTGCTTCGGATCGGCGGCCGTGCTGTTGCTGTAGGTCAGCATGATGCGCCCGATGTCGGAGAGCGCCACGTAGACGTTGGACGAGTCGACCGCCGAGCCCCACTGCACGCCGCCCATGGTTCCGCCGCGCCCGACGCGCGTCTGCCACAGCACTTCACCGCCCTTGTCGGGGTCGAGCGCATGGACGATGCCCGACTTCTGGCCGGCGACGATCATCCGTCGTCCGTTCGGGAGCGCGACGAGGATGGGTGAGGCGCCGAAGTCGAAGTCGGGTCCGTTCGACTCCGCGCAGTTGGTCTTGTCCGGAAGGCGGCACGCCGCGGTGTAGGCGTCCTTCTCGGTCATCTGGCGCGACCAGAGAATCTTCCCGCTGTCGAGATCGAGGGCGAGGAACGCGTCGCTCATGGACGAGGTGGGGTCGCTGTAGTTGTTGCCCGTCGTGACGTACAGCCGGTTCAGCCTCGCGTCGACAGCCGGCGTGGCCCACACCGGCGCGCCGGACGGCCCGTAGAGCTGCGTGCCAACCGCGTTCTTCCTGGTCGGCTTCGCCTCTTCGATGGTGTACGTCTTCCACACCTGCCGGCCGGTGGACGCATCGAGCGCGACGACGCTGCCGCGGAACTTGCAGCACTCGTAGGTGGGCACGGCGCCAGTGGCTTCCTCGCCGGATGCCACGCCGACGTAGACGCGTCCGTTGTGATACGTCACCGACCCGCTGACGCGCCCGACGGGGAAGTCGTCCACGTCCGTCTTCCAGAGCAGCCGTCCTGTCGTCGCGTCGAGGGCGTAGACGTTCGCCCCCATATCGCCGAAGAGCGCCACGTCGCGGGCGACGCCGGCCATGTCGAGGCGGGCGATGGTGATCGCCGATCGCACGCCCTGACCTGCGTCGAAGAACCAGTGGACGCAGCCTGTCGCTGCGCTGAGCGAGTAGACCTTGCCGCCCCAGCTCCCCACGAAGACGCGCCCGCCCGCGATGCTGGCCTGCGAATAGGACTGGAGATCGCCGGGGAACGCGAAGGCCCATTTCAATCTGAGACGCGGGACATCGGCGGCGTCGAGGCCGGCGGCCGCGGCGTCCTGAAAGCGCGTGTTGTTCGTGTTCTGCCCCCAGCTGGTCCACCTCGGCCCGGACGCCGGGTCGAAGCGAGCGGAGGACGCGGGACACATCGCGGAGGCCGATGGCGTGGTCACGATCGGGTTCGCCAGCGAGTTGCCCGTCAGGAACTCCGCGATCGCGCGCCGCTCGTCCGCCGTCCGGTTGAGGGCCATCGTGATCATGGAGCCGGTCTCCATGGCGGCCACCACACGCTCGGCCGGCATGGACCGGAAGGCGTCGCGAACGGGTGCGCGGTTCACGCCGGCATCGTGGCACTGCGCGCAGCTTCGCTTGTAGAGGTCCGCACCATCAGGCGATTGGGCCCAGAGCAGCCCCGCGGACCCGAACACGACCACCACGCTCATGACGATGCGACCGATTGGCATGGAGGGGATTATAGCGGACGGGAAGCGGAGAACTTGTGTTCACACGTCTCGGTTCTCGCTTCTCGGTTCGTGTTCACGTTCATGTTCGGAGGTGAACCGGGCCGGCCGTCAGATCGCCGTGGCCCCCACGCGGCGATCGGATCCCTTGTAGGTTCCGAGCACGCGCGTCCACTTGGCGAATTCGGCCAGGTGCGTCAGCGCGCGTGCACAGAGGAGGTCGTCGCGACGCGCTTCGACCTCGACGTAGAAGAGGTACTCCCACGGGCGCCCTCGAATCGGGCGGCTTTCGAGCTTGGTCAGGTTGATGTCCCGCAGAGCGAAGACGCTGAGCGCCTTGAAGAGGGCGCCGGGCGTGCTCGGCAAGGCGAACACGATCGTCGTCTTGTTGGCGTCCTGCGGCGGTGTGCCGCCGATGATGGCGAAGCGGGTGATGTTGTACTCGAAGTCCTGGACCGCCTCCTGGAGGACCTCGAGGCCGAACACTTCGGCCGCGCGGCGCGAGGCGAGCGCGGCGGCTCCCTTCAGCTTCTGCTCGGCGACGAGCTTGGCGCCCCCCGCCGTGTCGTACACGGCCTCGACGGTGACGCCGAGCTCCTTCAGGTACCGCTCGCACTGGGCGAGCGCCTGCGGGTGCGAATAGACGACCTTCACGTCGGCCAGCACCGTGCCCGGGAGCGCCTGCAGGCAGTGCACCACGTCGAGTTCCACTTCGCCCGTGATCGGGAGCTCGTGATCGAGCAGGAGGTCGTAGTTGCGGTGGATGGTCCCGCCGACGGAGTTCTCGAGCGGCACGACGCCGTGGGTCGCGCGCTTCTTGACGACCGCCTCGAAGACCTCGTCGAACGTCTTGCAGGGCAGCGTTTCGGCCTGGGGCCCGGCGAAATGAAGCGCCGCCGCTTCACTGTAGGCGCCCGGTTCCCCCTGGTAGGCGATTCTCACGCGATCTCCTTCACTCGGATCGTTCGAACCGTTCGGATCGTTCGGGTCGTTCGGATCGTGCTGTTCTTGCTTCGGACTTCTCGAACGGCCCGAACGTTACGAACGATCCGAACGACCCGAACGGTCCGAACGACCCGAACGACCCGAACGTTACGAACGATCCGAACGCCTCTAAACGTTATCTCAAGAGTTGTAGGCCGCGCAGCAGCGACGCGACCACCGACGCGAGCGACGCGACCAGGCAGAGCACGGCGATGACGATGTGGTCGATGCGCTCCCGTTTCAACGGGTCGAGCAGCAGGCCCGTGACATAGCCGCCAACGAATCCGCCGGCGTGCGCGTAGTTGTCGATCCCCGGCATGAGGAACCCGAACAGCCCCATGATCAGCGCATAGCTCAGGGCCTGGCTGCCGACATGGCTGCTGCCGCTGCGGCGGCCGTAGTACACGAGCGCGCCGAGCAGGCCGAAGATGGCGGCCGATGCCCCGACGGTGTAGAAGCTCCCGCGCAGGAAAAAGAACCCGGGCAGGAACGCCCCTGCGAACGAGCTCAACGCGAACCCCGACGCCCCCGCGACGGTGTAGATGATCACCATCCGGCCGGGGCCGTACATTTCGGCCGTGGCGGGGGCGAGCTGGCGCACCCACATCATGTTGAAGAGAATGTGCAGCGCGCCGCCGTGGAGCCAGCCCGCGCTCAACACGGTCCACCACCATCCGTCGCGGAAGATGGGCACGGCTCCGCTTTCCCCCAGGAGCCTCAGCGCCAGGTTGCTTGGAGCCATAAAGCTGAAGAGCCCGCTCATGCCGATGTTGCCGCCGGACAGCAGCAGCGACAACCCGTACAGGACGACGCACGTGCCCGTCAGGAAGGGCACGAACCCGAGGTCGGTGCCGAGCGCACGGAGGGACGGGGCGAACCCCCAGAGGCTCGGGTTCCGCCGGCCGCAGTTGTAGCAAGTGTCGTCGTTGACGCCCACGAGCACGCCGCACGAGGCGCAGATCACGGAACCGCTTCGCTGGCGCTTGAACACGAGGTGATGATATCTGGTCTCCGGTCTCCGGTCTCCGGTCTCCGGACTTCGGTGTCTCCGGTCTCCGGTTTTCGGTCAACGGCCGTTCCAGACTGTAGACTGGAGTTCCGTAGTCACAGCCGGGCCCGGAGACCGCAGACCGGAGACCGCGGACAGGAGACCAGAGACCGTGCGCATCATTGTCGGCATCACCGGCGCGACCGGTGCGATCTACGGCGTCCGCCTCCTCGAACGCCTTCGGGACGCCGGCGTCGAGACGCACCTGGTCATCAGCCGGTGGGGCGCCCGTACGCTGCTGCACGAGACGCCGTACACGCGCGAGCAGGTCGAGGCGCTCGCCACGGTGACGTACGCGCCCGGCGACATGGGCGCGGCGATCTCTAGCGGATCGTTTCGGACCGACGGCATGGTCGTGGCGCCCTGCAGCGCGAAGACGCTGGCGGCGATCGCGCACGGGTTCGGCGAGAACCTCATTCACCGGGCGGCCGATGTCGTGCTGAAGGAGCGGCGCACGCTCGTGCTGTCGGTGCGCGAGGCTCCGCTCAGCAGCATTCACCTGGAGAACATGCTCACGCTCTCACGTATGGGCGCGGTTGTGATGCCGCCCGTTCCAGCCTTCTACACCCACCCCCGCACCGTCGACGACATCGTCGATCAGACGGTCGCGCGGCTGCTCGACCAGTTCGGGTTGGACGTGAGCGGCGCGGCGCGATGGGCGGGGGAGCTGGGTGTCGGAACCGACTAGTCGGATCTAATTCTTTTCCAACTTATCGAGATCGCGCCGTGCCCGTGTGAGTGCGAGCTCGGCCTCTTCGACCGCCTGTGCTGCAGTCTCGGCTTCCACTGCCGCGCGCCGTGCGCGTTGTCTCGCCTCGTGGGCCATGGAGGCGACCTTCTGCAGACGCTGCTCGACAGCCACCATGTCCTGCTCGGTTTCCTTGGCTCGCGTCGCCGCCTTCTTGAGCGCTTCCTGCGCGCGCTTCGCGACTCTCCGCGATTCGACGAGCGCCCGCTCCGCCTTCTGGCGGGCGGCCCTGGCTGACGCCAGTCGCGCGCGTCGCTGCTGTTCTTTCTTGGACGCATCCGACCTGGCGCCCGACGTGCGGGCGGAGGCGGCCGGCGCTTCCTTCTGAAAAGCGAGCAGGCGGCTTGGCTTGCCCGCTGGTGACGAGTCGCCAACGCGCGGCACGAGCGCAGCGAGCGATTCAAAACCCGGGGGGGCCACATCCTCGACGAGGCGGCCCGCTCGCGGCGCGCCGGCCACCTGGCCATATGCAGACAGGGCCTCGAGCGTGGCGGTGATCCGCCGCATGACGCCGGCCGGTGCGCGGCCGCTCGACGCCTGAAGTAGCGCAGCCGCGAGCCGGGTGATCTCCGACAGGGCTTCACGCCGCTCGTTCAGCAGGCCGCGGATGTCGGGCCCGCCTCCGCCCAGACGGGCGACCTGTGCCTGGCGAAAGCGCTCGCCGGTGGCGAGCAGCTTGTCGAACGCGACGCGATGTCTCCAGTACACCTGGTTGACCGTCCACGCCGAGATCGACGGCTTCGGAAGCGACTTCACGTGGTTTGCCGCGTCGCCTCTTCCTGCCTTCTCGAGCTGGGCTGCCAGCGCGTTGCGGGCCGCCACGAACTGGGGAGGCGCCAACTGAAACAGGGCGTCGATGTCGCGGTCGTCGTACGCCTCTTCTCCCTGTCCGCTTCCCCCTTCCCCCTGTCCCGTTCCCCCTGCTCCCTTTCCCCCTTCGCCTTTCTTCACGTGACCTAGTCTGTCACACGGCTGTCCTACAGTGGCTGCTGACGCTCATTGAGCATTGAGCAGTGATCGTTGAGTGGCGTTGGGCATTGAGCATTGGGCATTGATTTTGAAGGACGGAACCATGACTCAGGCGCTTCGGCAGGGAGAAGGTCAACTGGCACTGTACGGCGGCTCGGCCGCCAGGGCACGCATGCGGCCGTCGCACCGGCGATCGGAGGAGCATCCGCCGCTCTGCGCCGGCTGCCGCACGCGCGAGGCACGCTACGGATTCCGCGATGAACACGCCGAGCCGTCGGCGATTCGTCCCCGCACGTTGTGCTTCGACTGCTTCAGGATGGAAATCGACTGGCGTCAGGATGTGGCCGCCCGTCTCGCTCGCGGGTGGGACGCCCGGCAGGTGCGGCTGCCGCTCGAGCAGACGCTGAACGAGCTCACCAGGCGCCGGCGCCGGGCGCAGATCGCCGCGCGTCATGCGCTCGAGGAAAACGGGGGACAGGGGAAAGGGGGAAACGAGATGAAGGGGCACGAGAACTATCGAGTACACTGTCGGCTGAAAGAGTTCATGGCAGAGCGGAAAGTCATGGTGGAGGAACTGCACGAGAGGGCCCGGGTCAGCCGCGACACGATCTCGCAGTTGCGGGGCAACAGCTTCAAGCGGGTCAGCACGCGGGCGATGGCGCGCATTTGCGGCGTCTTGGGCGTCGGCATCTTGGTGGATCTGGCCGGCGACGATACCTACAATGCTGGCAGCTTCGCCCAGGGGGCCGGCCTCCTCGGGGTGGGCATCCTGGCGGACCGCGGCGG
>Ga0209640_10005637_pt1 | contig 10936 bp, 12 predicted proteins | sample RifCSP10_1_FD_184018 | JGI IMG/M metagenome (GOLD analysis project Ga0209640, IMG submission 184018) | Soil microbial communities from Rifle, Colorado - Rifle CSP2_sed 10_1 (SPAdes) (version 2) | ecosystem: Environmental > Terrestrial > Deep subsurface > Rock core/Sediment | place: Rifle...
GCCAGCAGGAGTCACCAGTTGCCAGTTTCCAGTTGCCAGCAAGAGAAGAGACACCCGCCGCGGCGGGTCCGTCCAACTGCCAATCGCCAATTGCTGCTTGCCCGTTTCGCCCTTCGCCGCCGAGCACAGCGAGGCGATCGCCTTTCGCTTGTCTGTCGAATGTCGAACGTCGAACGTCGAACGTCGGGTAGGCGATTTGCCCTCCCACGCCGGATACCATCCGGTGTCCGCACCCGAAAGGTCCACGAGATGGCCGCCGAAATCGGCTCCCCCGCCCTCGACTTCACGCTCCGCAACTTCGACGGAGAGAACGTCTCCCTCGACTCCCTCAGGGGTCGCAAGAGCCTGATCGTGTTCATTCCCTTCCCGTTCAGCGACACATGCGGGGTCGAGTTGTGCACCATCAGGGATCGGCTGACCGACCTCAACGACGTCGACGCCAACGTCGTGGTGATCACCACCGACACGTTCTTCGCCAACCGGGCATGGGCCAACGAGAATGGCTTCGAGTTTCCCGTTCTCACCGACTTCTGGCCCCATGGTGAGGTGACCAGGGCATACGGGGCCTTTGACGACAAGGTGGGAGCAGCCAATCGGGCAACATACGTGCTTGATGCCGACGGGATCGTTCGCGCCATCGTGGCAACCGAAAGCCGGAAGATCGCCCGCGAGTTCGACGCCTACACCGCCGCCCTGGCGGCTATTGGGTGAGCGTGTTTCGTCGTTCGTGACTCGTCGTTCGACGGGACGTTGGACCTTCGATCTTGGATCTTGGAAGAACGAACCACGAACAACGAACTACGAACGAGGCGCCCGCCCTACCCCTCATCCTCGGCCGGGAACTCTCCGGTGACGATGAAAGTGACGTGTTCGGCGATGTTCACCGCGTGGTCACCGATCCGCTCCATGTAGCGGCCGACCCGGGATAGCTCGATGGCGACGTCAAACCCGATGTCGTCGGATCGCCCGGCGATGGCGGAGTACAGCTCGCCCACCAGTTCATCGACCTCGTCGTCGGCGACGTCGAGCCGCTCCCCGGCCGACGCATCGAGGGCGGCGAGTGCCTCGAGCCCCTTGTGGAACAGCTCCGCAGAACTGCGCGACATCCGGGCCAGCAATGAGTGGATCGCCGGCGGCAGGGTATATCCCTCGCGGCGGATGAGGCCCTTGGCGCAGTTGACGGCGAGGTCGCCGCTTCGCTCGATGTCGTACAGGATGCGGGTAATCGAAACCAGGAAGCGAAGATCGCCGGCAACGGGCTGCTGGCGGGCCATGATCTCGAACACTCTGTGCTCGAGAGCCGAGTACTTCTCGTCGATCTCTCCGTCGGCATCGATCACGGTTTGGGCAACGTCCAAGCGGTTCTCGAGCAAGGCCTCTGATCCCCTGCGCACGTTGTCGAGCACCAGCGCACCCAACTCGACCGTGCTGCGCAGCACGCCGTCGAGAGCCTCACTGAAGCGATGCCGGGTGTCGTCGCGGTGGTGCATGGGGAACTCCTGGGTCACCGCGGTACTGCCACGGAGGCGGCACGGCGGACCATCTGGGATTCGACGAGGGTATCACCGGGCTTGCCGACCGTGGAGGAGGCGGCAGGCGCGGCCGCACCGCCGACCACGTCCGGGGGAGGAAGCGGGGTGTCGGTGGTGCGGAGCCGGTGCGTGGATGGGACCACGTCCATCACCCCGGGGACGCTAGACGGCCTCGATGGCGGCACCATTGCGACAGGTTGAACGGCGGGTGAACTCTCGATCATCACCCGAAACGCCCCGTGATGTAGTCCTCGGTGCGAGGGTCGTCAGGTTTGGTGAAGATCATCCCGGTGTCGCCGTACTCCACGAGTACGCCTGTCCGCTGGCCATCCTCTTTCACGTCGACGGTGAAGAACGCCGTGCGATCAGACACACGGGCTGCCTGCTGCATGTTGTGGGTGACGATCACGATCGTGTAACGGGTCTTCAACTCGATCATGAGCTCCTCGATGCGCAGCGTGGCTATGGGATCGAGCGCGGAGCACGGCTCGTCCATGAGTACGACGTCGGGACTGGTGGCGATGGCACGGGCGATGCACAGCCGCTGCTGCTGGCCGCCTGACAGTGCGTACGCCGACTCCCGAAGTTTGTCCTTGACCTCCTCCCACAAGGCGGCTCGGCGCAGGGACTCCTCTACGACATCGTCGAGGTTGCCCTTCACACCGGCGATCTTCGGCCCGAAGGCGATGTTGTCGTAGATCGACTTGGGGAACGGATTCGGCTTCTGGAAAACCATGCCCATCCGACGACGCACCTCGACCGGGTCGATGTGCGGACCGTAGAGGTCGACGCCGTGGTAGAGGATCGAGCCGTGCACCCGCGCCGACTCGATGAGATCGTTCATCCGATTGAGGCAGCGCAACACCGTCGTCTTGCCGCAACCTGACGGTCCGATGAGGGCGGTGATCTCGTTGCTGGGCACATCGAGAGTGATGTCGTTCACCGCACGGAAGTCCCCGTAGTCCACGGCGACCTGCCGGAGGGAGAAGAGGGTGGCGCCCGTTGTGCGAGTCTGTTCGGAGGCGACATCGATTCGGACCCGCGGCGGCGCGGTGGCACCCGAATCGACTGTGGTCTCGGACAAGGGCTCGTCGTTCACGTGCGCACACCTTTCTCGAAACGGTTGCGAAGGAATATCGCCGTACCGTTGATGAGGAGGAGGACGATCAGCATCACCACTATCAACGCCGCGGTGAGGGCGCGGAAACCCTCCTGGGGCAGCCGGGACCACGAGAACACGAGCACCGGCATCGCGCTGAATCGACCCTGCAGAGTCTCGATGAGATTGGAGTCGCCGGTGCTGAAGAAGGTGGTGATTCCACCGACGAGGAGAAGCGGCGCCGCCTCACCGAACGCCCTCCCCAGGGAGAGGATCGTCCCGGTAAAGACCCCGGGCGCGGCCACCGGGAGGACGTGGTGCCGGATCGTCTGCCACGGTGTGGCGCCAACCCCGACCGCACCTTCGCGAATCGATGTCGGCACCGCCCTGAGCGCCTCGGCCGTCGTGATGATGACGATCGGCAGTACCAACAACCCCAGGGTGAGGCCCCCGGCAATCACACTGCGCCCGTGGACCTCGGGACCGGTGATTCCCCCGAGCAACTTGACGAACAGGGCGAGCCCGAGGAGCCCGTAGACGATGGATGGGACGCCCGCCAGATTGCGGATGTTGGCGTTGACGATCCGCGTGAAGCGGGTATCCGACGCGTACTCCTCGAGATAGATGGCGGCGGCTATGCCGGTGGGCAGGGCGATGACGGCGGTGAAGACCATCAGCAGGAGCGAGCCGTAGAACGCCTGCCAGATGCCTGCCACCTCCGGGTCTGCCGACATCTGCGAGCCGACGAACTCCCCGACCCCTCGCGACCGCCACACCGGGAGGCTGCCGCTGATCACGGTGAACAACAACGTGCCCAGGATCGCCATCGCCACGACGAGAGACCCGAGAAGCACAACCGTGAAGAGGGTGCCCTTGAAATCCCGGCGCCTTGTGGTCAATGCCCGGGCAACGGAGTCGGGGGCGGTACGCATCGCCGCTGCGTTCATGTCAGTACTTCTGCCTCACCCGGCGGACGAAACGCTCCGAGGTCACATTGAGGATCAGCGTGACCCCGAAGAGGAGCAGCCCGAGGAAGAACAGGCTCTGGAAGGCGTAGTCGTCACCACGAACTCGGTCAGAACCGATCGCCAGGGCGGCCATTGCTGCGGTCATCGTCTGGCCATTGGTCAACGGGTCCCACGAAAAGAGCGACCCACCGGTCGCTCCCGCGGCGATGGCGACCACCATCGTCTCTCCGACGGCCCTGGAGAACGCCAGAATCAACGACGCCACCACCCCCGAGACTGCGGCGGGCACGACAACCCGAACACTGGTGGTCATCCGACTGGCACCGAGACCGTACGAGGCTTCGCGAAGGACGCGTGGAACGGCCCGCAGAGCGTCCTCGGTGACCGAAGCGACCAGGGGAATCGTGAGGATCCCGACCCCGATCCCGGCAGCAAGCATGTTGAAGCCGCCAACTGCGTCACCGAACACCGACTTCAGGACGGTCGGTGTGATGAAGGTCAGAGCGAAGAAGCCGAGCACGACGCTGGGGATGCCGGCGAGCACCTCGATCACCGGCTTGAGCAGACGCCGGGTACGTGGGGAGGCGTACTCCGACAGATAGAGGGCCGAGCCGAGCCCGAGGGGTGCGGCCACAAGCATGGCGATGCCGGCGACGAGGATCGTGCCGGCGAACAGGGTGGAGATGTCGTACAACCCCCGCCGCGGGAACCAACCGATCGAACGCAACAAGGGGAGGTCCACGTTGCTGATGAACGTCCACGCCTCCCCGGCGAGCGAGGCCACGATCGCCACGCTGATCACGACCGAGGTCGCCGCAGCCCCAAAGAAGATCCGCCTGATCCACCGTTCCCGACGGATCCGTGCGGGGACCCCTCGCAGCTGCTCCTCGATCGTCTGCATGGCGGACTCTCCGTGCGTTTCCATCTGCCTGGCCGGACCGAGCGACCGGCCTCGTTGGGGAAGGGGGGCGGAGCGGACATTACCGCGTCCGATCCGCCCCCCTCAGTCGTGTCGGTGAGCCGAGAATTGGGTCCTGTCAATCGACCTTGCCGACGGTGCGGCTCTGCCAGTTCGCCGTCCAGAAGCCCCACTCCTCATCGGTCAGCCGCACGTACCCGGCATCGTCGACTGCGGCGAGGCCGGCCTCGCCCATGTAGAAATCGACGAACGCCGCCACCGCCAGGTTCGCCTCGGCGGCCGCCTTGTTCACGTAGATGAACAGCGGGCGCGAGATCGGGTACTCGAAACTGGCGATCGTCTCCGGCGTCGGTGCGACACACCCGTCCCCGCCGTCGACCTCCAGAGCCTTGACGACCTCCTGATTCTCGACGAAGAACGCGTACCCGACCCACCCCAGCGAGGTGTCGTTGCCGGCGATCCCTTCGACGATCACGTTGTCGTTGGGGGATGCCACGTAGTCGATGCGCGGGTTCTCATCGGTGCCTCGTCCCTCGGCGACCCCGGCGAGCACCAGCTCGATAAACGAGTCGAACGTTCCCGATTCCTCACCGGGGGCGGTGATCACCAGCGGGGCATCCGGATAGGGAGCGTGCGACGCTCCGAGACCCGCCGCTGCCAGTTCGCCCGCAAGGGCGTTGGCATCCGACCAGTTGTCGAACCCGACCGATTCCGACCCGAGCAACGCGTAGAGGTCGCCGAAGTCGAGGCAGGACGCGCCGGTATTGGCTTGAGACGTCAGCACCGACAGGCCGTCGATCGCCACCTTGATTTCGATCACCTCGATGCCGTTGGCGGCGCAGGCCTCGACCTCGGCGTCTTTGATGGCGCGCGACGCATCCGAGATGTCGGTCTCTCCGTTGCAGAAGAGCACGAAACCGTCCGAAGTGCCCGGCCCGTCGACGCTGATGCGCACATCGGGATTGGCGTCGTCAAACGCCTCGGCCACGCGGGCGGTGATGGGCTCCACCGTCGACGACCCCGAGACCGTGATCTGGCCGGAGAGGCCACCATCACCACCGGTGGAGGCGGTCGTAGTCGTGGCGTCGTCGCCACAAGCGACGGCTGCTAGGGCGAGGACGAGCGCCAGAGCGATCATCCTGGCGGTCTTCCGAATCATGTCTTTGATTCCTCCTGTGTTGGTTCGGCCCACTCTGCGAACACGACTCCGGGCCGCAGCGAAACCGTATGAGGCACCGGTGACCGCTACGGGTCCCCTGTGTGAATCGAGGGTGAACTTTCCGAGGCGGCATGACGGTCGACCTATCCTCGGCTGGTGGACCTCACCGCGGCGGTGCTCGCCGGCGTCGTGCTCGTGCTCGGTCTGGTGGCCACCTGGGCGATCCTGCGCAACAGGCGTCATGCCCGCGCCATCGAGGCCGCCATCAGCAGGATCGGCGGAGGACTACCCGATCGATCGTGGAGGCGGGCAACCGCGCTCGACGAGTCGCTCGGGCACCTGGAGCGGTCGACCGCTGCAGCCCAACGTGAGCGGGCCCGCCTCGCCGGGGCGGTCCAGGCCGCTCCGTTGGGGATCGTGGTCACCGACGACCACGGCGTAGTCGTCACCGCCAACGGAGCGGCCGGTCGGTATCTCGGTGCCAGGGTCGGCGAAGCGATAGCAGAGGCTCGGATCCGGGAGGCGATCGAGCGAGCGATCCTCGGCCGAACCGCTACCTCGACCGAGGTCGAGCTGTACACCCCGGTGCGCAGCATCCTCGAGGTGTCTGCGATACCCCTCGATTTGGGGGTCGAGAGCGTTGGTGCGGTGGCGTTCGTGGACGACGTCACCGAGGCTCGGAGGGTGGCGGCGATGCGCCGGGACTTCGTGGCCAACGTCGGCCACGAGCTGAAGACGCCTCTCGGAGCCCTCGCGGTGGTTGCCGAGACGCTGTCGGACAGCCTCAGTGACCCGATCCTCGCCGCCTCGCTGGCGGACAGGCTGAGAGCCGAGGCGACCCGGCTCGGCAAGCTCATCGGCGACATCCTCGACCTCTCCCAGGCCGAGGCACTCGCCGCCCACGACGAGCCGGTGGCGATCGCCCCTGTGGTCGCAGATGCGGTGACGGAGATGCATGACGCCGCTGATGCCGCGTCGGTGGACGTCGTGGTCGAGCCGATACCCGATGACGTCCGGGTGGCGGGAGACGCCCGCCAGCTCAGGTCTATGGTCTCGAACCTCGTCGAGAACGCCGTGAAATACTCGTTCGTGCGCGACCCCGAAGTCCGGCCGAAGGTCACGATTCGCGCTGCGGTGCGGGGCGACAAGGTAACGATCGAAGTGGCCGACGACGGGATCGGAATCTCCCCGGCCCACATTCCCCGCATCTTCGAGCGGTTCTACCGTGTGGATCGAGCCCGCAGCCGGGCCACGGGCGGCACCGGGCTCGGCCTGTCGATCGTGCGCCACATCGCCCGCAACCATCGTGGCGACGTAACCGTGGAGAGCGTCGAGGGCGAAGGATCGACGTTCAAAGTCGAACTCCCACTGTGGAAGAGGGTCTGATGCGAGTCCTGGTCGTCGAAGATGAGCCCTCGTTCGTCGAGGCGCTGCGCATATCGCTGGCCCGGGAGGGCTACGAGGTCGACACCGCGGCGGACGGAAGGGACGGCCTGGACGTGTTTCGCGATCGCAAGCCCGACGTCGTCCTCCTCGACCTGATGCTGCCCGGGCTCCCGGGACTCGACGTGCTGCGGGCGATCCGGCGCGACTCTTCCGTGCCGGTGATCGTCGTGAGTGCCAAGGACGCCGAGGCCGACATCGTCGCCGCCTTGGAACTGGGGGCGGACGACTACGTCACCAAGCCGTACTCGGTGCGGGAGCTCATCGCGCGGGTTCGGGCGGCGAGCCGCCGTTCCATCGCCGGGCCGCGGGAGGCGGTGACCCTCGGTGCAGCGACGCTAGACCACGCCACCCTTCGCCTCCGCCTCGGTGACACCGAACAGGACCTACCCAAGAAGGAGTTCGAGGTGATGGCGCTCCTCATGGAACAGCCGGGACGGGTCGTGCCCCGCGAGGAGTTCCTGGACCGGGTCTGGGGATACACGTGGATCGGCGACACTCGCACGCTCGACCAGCACATACGCCGCCTTCGCCGCCGACTCGAGGCCGATCCAGACGCCCCAACCATCGAAACGGTGCGAGGCGTGGGGTACCGGTTGGCGATGCACGACAAGCTCACGGACCGCTGACCGCTACGGCGAACCGTTCGACCTTCGAAACCGGGCGAAGGGCGATCGCCTCGCTGCGCTCGGCGGCGAAAGGCGAAACCCGGTCGGCGCGCCCCTTGCTGGAAACTGAAGACGGGCGACAGGCGACGAAACGCGAAGGGCGATCGCCTCGCTGCGCTCGGCGGCGAAGGGCGAAACCCGGTCGGCGCGCCTCGTGCTGGCAGCGGGCCGCGGTGTCCGAGGGGCGAAGGGCGATCGCCTCGCTGCGCTCGGCGGCGAAAGGCGAACACCCGGCCTGAGCGGCCCTTGCTGGAAACTGGAAACTGGTAGCTGGAAACTGGCGATTGGCGGCTGGAGGCTGGCGACTGCCTATCCAAACAGTCTCCTCCACAGCCTGATTATGAACCCCCGGTCGCCGGGTGCGGGGAGCTCCCTCAACACCGCGAACAGGTGGTCCGGGGGAAGGTCACCCACGAGCACATATGACCGGTTCGGGCCATGCCATTGCACCCAGACGTTGGATGGGGTCACCAAGCGACGGTACGCCGAGCCATCGACGGTGAACACCGTCGCCGTCATGAACACATCAGGCGTCTTTCCCCGCTTCGACTCGAACACGCTGAACGAGAACAGGCCATCGGAGTAGTAACCCTGGAGCACTCCGTGCGGTTCCCCGTACGTGTCGGCACGCCGGTACCCGGCCAGGAACGGTGGGAGATCGCCGACCGCCGATGTCGGGACCAGCATCTGCATCGTGCCGTACGACTCCGGCATGGCCGGCTCCTCCGATGGGCCCGACTGGAAGTCGACCAGCGTCGCCAGGCGGAACACCCTGCCCTCTCCGTCCAGCACCTCAGTCACCAACGGAACCCCGCTTGCGTCGTCGACGACAAACCGAACCCTGGGTACATCGTCCTCGTATACGACCAAGCGGCTGGATGGACGGCCGAGGCGGGTAGTGGGTATCGCCTCACCAAGCGAGTACCGGTCTGCGAGCACCCATTCGGCGGCCTCGCCCACCTCGACGGCGTACCAGCCGTCACCACTCTCGACCGCCATGAGCCCATCGACGAGCATGAGGTCGCCGGAGGGACCGCGCACCATCGACATCCCGTTGGTCCGGGTGATCTCGTAGGTGGCGGCTACCGAGTCGGTTCCCCACGTGCACATCACGATGCCATCAGCGTGGAACTCCGCGCTCGCGGCGGTCTCGAGGTAGTCCTCCAGATTTCCGTCGGCGAACGCGCTCGATGCCCCCCATACGGAGAGCACAACCACGCCCACCGCGACGAGCCTGCTTCTCATGGCCCGCTCACCGGCCCGCGGATCGTACTGACTCCAGGATCGACGACCATGCGAGCAACGTGCTGGTCGACCAGCGTGCCTATGTCGAAGGGAGAGTTCACCTGACCCGGCGCGATGAGCAGGCCAATGGTGAGGGCCCCGGCCGAGACGGCCGACACCGCCCATGCCCACCTCGACCACCGCATCGGACGACGGCGACGCCTGCTACCGACGAGGTCGCCGAGGAGACTCGGCGGTGGCTCGATCAGCGGCAGGTTCCTCACGGCCGATCGTGCCCATTCGACGTCCCCGAGCTCGATACGGCAGGCCGTGCAGTCCTCCAGGTGAGCGGACACTCGAGCGCGGTCGAACGCCTCCAGCTCGCCGTCGAGGTACGCCCCGAGGAGGTCCCCGAGGTGGCTCATTCCAGGAGTCCTCTCAACATGCGCCTGCCCCGGTGAATCCGGCTGCGTACGGTGCCGACCGGGATCGCGGCCGCATCCGCAATCTCTTCGTAGGAGAGCCCGACAACGTCACAAAGCACGACCGCCTCACGAAAATCGTAAGGGAGCTCGAGTAGGGCCCGCTGCACGTCTTCGCTGAGTCGCGCCGTGGCAAGCTCCTCGTCCGGCCCGGGTGCGGCCCCGCTGTCCTCCCGGTCCCCGTCCGGAAGCGGGACCGTCGGCCGGCGCTTTCGACGGCGGATTTCGTCCAAGAACGCATTTCGGGTGATCCTCCACAACCAACCCTCGAACGACCCAGTCGGGGCGTATGCCTGAAGGCCACGCCGCACGCGCAGGAGCACCTCTTGAACCAGGTCGTGTGCGTCATGTGCGTTCCCCGTGAGTCGGTAGGCGAAGTTGTAGATCGTGCGCCCGTGGAGCCGGGCCACCTCTTCCCAGGACGGGATGATGGCGTCAGACATCCATCACCCCCGCTAACGACCCCAGGATCGTGGCAGTTCCAGGGGCAGGGAGGGAGGCGGCTTGGCGGGTCGGCATGACCGAGGTCAGCTGAGGGCTAGTGCGTCGATGAAACCCTGGAGGCGTTCCCTCGTGACGAATCGGATTCGTGGATCCCGGCGTTCGCGTTCATGGATTTCGAACGGCGAGTACTTCTCGGTGATCAGAAGGCCCCGCTGGACGCCCGACGAACCGAAGTCGACGATGAACTTCCGAATCTCCTGCTCGTTCAATTCGGGATGGTTCCCTTGACCATGGGGAACCACCCGCACGAACGTCCGCTCGCCGCCCCGGTGAGCAACGTAGGTGTCGGCGCCCGAGGGATCGAACGAGTATCCAGCGGCACGCATCAAGCCGACGACCACCGCGGGTGCCTCCTCTAACCCGGGGTCGATCCCCTGGGATCGCAGGGCCGCTGCAGCCTTCAGCGGCAACCGCATCTCTGCGGTGAACGAGCCGAGGCGTTCGGTACCCGGCCGGCCACCGATGTCCGGGGCCTGTTCGGGCAAGTCGCCGAAATGATCGAACACGTCGAACTCGACACGGGATGCGTGAGGCACATGCTCCGGAGCCACCGGTGCGGGCAGGGTGCCCGGGGTGTCGAGCCCGATCGTGGCCGCGACCACCCAGGAGCCGCCTCGACGGCCAAGAGCCACAACCCGGCTCACATCGTGTATCGGGAGCGAGTGGCGCTTCTCCCGAACGACCTCGATCGCCTCATGGCCAAGGAGAGAGGCAAGCACCTCGTCGACTTCGCCTTCGGGCAATGGCACGTCGAAGTGCACCCTGGCGTCGCCGCCAATTACATGGAACTCCACGACCGCGGGCCTCGGACGCTCGGGAATGGCCCCGCTCCCAGACGCCGCCGCACCCGGCTCACCACCGCGACGACGCCGCAATGCGAGAAACACGATGCTGCCCGCCACCACTATGACGACGCCGGCGATCACGAATCCCACGCG
>Ga0209640_10005638_pt1 | contig 10932 bp, 10 predicted proteins | sample RifCSP10_1_FD_184018 | JGI IMG/M metagenome (GOLD analysis project Ga0209640, IMG submission 184018) | Soil microbial communities from Rifle, Colorado - Rifle CSP2_sed 10_1 (SPAdes) (version 2) | ecosystem: Environmental > Terrestrial > Deep subsurface > Rock core/Sediment | place: Rifle...
GAACAGGAATTCGGGCAGGTCGGGGTGGAAACCCCGGTACATGGCCGAGAATTTGGGGTCGGTGGTATCGAGGAGTTCCAGAATACGGCCCGCTTTTTGCTCCAGCCGGCTTTTGTGCGCTTCCAGCGCGGCCAACTCATCGAAGTTCGGCGTATCCAGCAGCGCCTTGATTTCTTTCAGGCTCAGCCCCAGCTCTTTGTAGAACAGAATTTGCTGCAAACGGATGACCGCGGTTTTATCATACCGGCGGTAACCGTTGCTCCCTACGCTGGAGGGCGACAGCAGGTCGATCTCATCGTAGTAATGCAGCGTGCGTGGGCTTACACCGGCGAGATCGGCGAGTTGTTTGACTGTATAGGCCATTGCTTTGACTCCTTAGGATGGGAATTGTAAGCTATCACGCAACGTTAATGTCAAGGGCCGATTTCCGCTTTGCATCTTCTAACCTGCATCCTGTCCGCGCCCTTCGTGTTAAAATGTTCCCCGCTCGCGATTCATCTACAGCCTTTGTTACCTTTATTACCTTTGGCACCTTTGGTACCTTTGCTTCCTTTGCCACCTGCTCCATGAAAAGGAGACCTCCATGCACATCACCAAAGCACACGCGCGCCGTTTCCTCCTGGCTTACCAGGGCCTGTGGCCGCCGGACGCGTTCCAGGGAAAGCCAGGCATACTGGACTATATCCGGCGGGTCGGCTGCATCCAATTCGATCCCCTGAACATCGCCGGTCATAACCCGGAACTGGTGCTCCAGGCGCGCGTCGAAGAATTCCGCCCGGCCATGCTGAAGGAATTGCTGTACGAAGAGCGGAAGCTGATCGACGGTTGGGATAAGATGATGTCTATCTATTGCGTGGAAGACTGGCCCTATTTCCGCCGCTGGCGAGAGGCAGCCCGGCGCAGCTCGGGAAATAGCGCCGAGGCAATCCGCTCGGTCCTGCCGCAAGTGCGGGCGGCGCTGGAAGCGGGCGGCCCGCTGTCTTCGCGGGACCTGGAGATGGACGAAATCGTGGATTGGGACTGGGCGCAGTCGCGGCTGGCGCGGGCCGTCCTGGAAAGCATGTATTTCTGGGGCGAGCTGGTGGTACACCATAAAGTGCACACCCGTAAAGTGTACGACTTTGCTCACCGGTGTCTTCCAGAAGGACTCCTCCAGGCTCCTGATCCCAACGAGACGGAAGAGCAGTATCAGGACTGGTACGTGCAGCGGCGGATCGGGAGCGTCGGGCTGTTGTGGAACCGGGCAGGTGAGACCTGGCTGGGGATGCATGCGATCAAAAGCAAGGAGCGCAAGACGGCGCTGGAACGCCTGCTCGAGCAGGGGATGATCGAGCAGGCTCAGGTCGCCGGCATTGCTGAGCCCTTCTATTTCCGCAGCCAGGACAAACCCTGGCTGGATCGGACCCTGGAGAGGGACGAACTGCCGCGGCGCGCCGTCGTCATGGCGCCGTTGGACAACCTGTTGTGGGACCGCCGGATGCTCAAGGAATTATTTGACTTCGACTATCGCTGGGAGGTCTACGTGCCGGCGGATAAGCGGCGCTACGGATATTACGTGCTGCCGGTGCTCCACGGCGACCGGTTTATTGCCCGTTTCGAACCCGGGAACGATAAGAAGCGGGGCCTTTTGACGATCAAAAACTGGTGGTGGGAAGCAGGCATAGACCCATCCGAAGCGATGAAGGCCGATCTGGTGGGATGCTTTCGCCGCTTTCTAGCGTACCTGGGCGTCGAACGCCTGCAGGTGGATGCCCAGGCCCGCGAGCGAGCCGGCCTGGAGTGGTTGGAGGCCGCATTCTCCCAGTGAAACGAATGGAGGACTTTATTGCCAGGCAGCATGGATAACAACCATTCTCTGCCCGTGCCCGCATCCCCGGCCGGGGTAACCGCCGATTGGCTACAGCAGGCCCTCGAGCCGGCCTTTCCCGGCGTGGCGGTGAAGACGGTCACGACCGAGCGGTTGGGGGAAGGGTATGGTCTGACCAGCCGTATCTTTCGCTACCAATGGGAAACAGGGGAGCCGCCGCGCTCGGTCGTCGTTAAGCTATGGCCCACTGACGGGCCGGGCGGGACGCGGGAGGTGAGTTTCTACCGCACGTTCGGCGAGACCGTGGGGACGCGCATACCGGCCTGCTTTCACGCCTCCCTCAATCTGAGCGACCAGCGCGGCGTTATGATCCTGGAGGACCTCGGCCCTGTCGTCCAGGGTGACTGCCTGCTAAAACTGTCCCTGCACCAGGCCATGGCTGTAGCCCGGGGCCTGGCTGCGCTTCACGCCACCTGGCTGGCGCACGGGGCGTTGGAGGAGTCCGCCTGGCTCCCCTCCGCTGCCAGCTGGGAGCGGGGTCCAGATTGGTTTGAGCCGCGGCGGGCATTCTTCATGGAGCGCTTTGGCCACCGGCTGGACGCCCGGGCGCGGGCGCTCCTCGACCGGATCGTGGAGGCCCAGGCTATTGCCAATGAACGCCTGGCGGACGCCGACATCACCCTGCTGCACGCCGACCTGCACCTGGACAACTTTGTCTTTGTGAATGGTACAGATCCGGTGTTTCTCGACTGGGCGCGCTGCGCGAAGGGGCCGCTCGCCCTGGATCTCTACGACCTGCTCTTTCCGATGATTCAAGAGGCCGACCGCGAGCGAGTGCTGGCGACATACCTGGACGCCTTCGCGGCGCGGGCCGGAATGGCGCCTGGGCTGGCAGCCCTGTGGCGCCAACTGGGTGGCGTATTCCTGCGCAAGTTCGCCATCGCTACCTGCGGCGTGGCCCGCTGGCAGCCTGCCTCGCCTCGTGAGGCGGCGATGATCGATGTCGGTTTGCAGCGCGCCCTGCACGAGCTGAGATATTGGTCTGCACATGACCCGGCCCTTTTCGCATTTCTTTAGAGCCGGCGCATTAATATCTTCATTCCCTACCAACCGCCTCTCGCGATTCGCCCTTCGCAATTCCCCTCTGCCTGCTTGCGTTAAAAAATCCTTCGTGCCCTTGTGGTTAAAATCTCCGCTCCTATATAGGATGCAGCCCCGGAAACTCCAGCCCCATCGTCTCCTCGAACCCCAGCATCAGGTTCATGCTCTGCACCGCCGAACCCGACGCGCCCTTCATCAAGTTATCGATGGCGCAGATCGATACCACGTGCCCGCTCTCTTCATCCAGCTCGAATCCCAGGTCGGCGTAGTTCGAGCCCGCCAGCACCTTTGGCTCGGGCACCCGGTAAACGCCGCGCCGTTCCTTCACCACCCGCAGGAAGGGATTCTCCTGGCTCTCCTCGCGGTAGGCCTTCCACAGGTCCCTCACGCTGACACCCGGCTTCACGGTCCCATGGGCGGTCGCCAGCGCGCCGCGCACCAGGTCGACCGATGTCATCGTCAGCGAAACGTTGGCGATACCCGTTTCCTGGATCACCTCAGCCGTGTGGCGGTGCCCAAAAGGGGAGAAGGTGCGGATCACGCCGCTCCGTTCTGGGTGGTGGCTTCCGGGGTTGCCTTCGCTTCCGCTTTCCGACGATCCCACCTTGATCTCGACGATCACCTGCTTGGTTCTGTCTAGCAGATTCGCCCGGACCAGCGGGAGCAGCGCCAGGATACTGGCCGTGGCGTTACATCCCACGCCGCTGGCATAACGGGCATCTTGTATTTCCTTCCGGTGAAGTTCGGGCAGCCCGTACACGAATCTGGAAAGCCATTCCGGCGCGGCGTGCGGCGCTCCGTACCAGCGTTCGTACTGCCCGGCGCTTCTCAAGCGGAAGTCGGCCGACAGGTCGATGATGTACGCCGCGCCTTGAGCGTAATCTTCAATCGCCTGCTGTGACTTGCCATGCGGCAGCGCCAGGAAGAGCAGGTCGCTCGGTTCCACCGTCTCCGGGTCGCTGAACTTCAGATCAGTCTGCTTGCGCAGGTTTGGGTGCACCTGGTATACGTACTCGCCCAAATGCTGGCGGGACGTCACCTGCCGGACTTCGATTTGCGGGTGCGCCGTCAGCAGGCGCAGCAGCTCGCCTCCGGTATACCCCGAGCCTCCCAGGATGCTTGCGTGGATCATAAGATCTCCATGTCTTCGAGTTTCTCTAAAGCGCCTGTTGGTTGAGCGGTGCCCTGAGCGCTGGTTGAGTAGGGTTGCGCTCTTTGCAACCCGTATCGAAACCCGCCGAAGGGTAGACCTGCGCTCTTTGCCTCGCGACGATCTCCGTCGCCCGTATCGAAACCAGGGCGCTGTCCGGAAGCATGATTACATAATGATTTCATCTTTTTCTTGCGCTACCTCCAGGACGTACCCAACAATCAAGTCCGCGATGTCCACGCCCGTCATCGGCTGCGTCGTGTGGAACTCCAGCGTGTGGTTGATCTCGTTCACCAGGAAGCCGCGCTCTGGATGCTCGATCACGTCCACCGCCAGCACCCCGCCTCCCACCGCCTGGGCCGCTTTCATGCAGATTTCCTCCAGGTCTGGTGTTACCGGGCAGATCTCACCCTCGCCGCCGCGCGCCGTGTTGGTGATCCAGTGCGGCGATTTGCGGTAGATCGCTGTTACGGTTTGGTCCCCGACTACGAACGCCCGGATGTCTCTGCCTGGCTTTTCGATATACTCCTGGATGTAAAAGATCGAGTGTTGGTAAGAGCCCAGCACCGATTTGTGCTCCAGTAGCGCCTCGGCGGCATCCCGGTCGTTGATCTTCGCCAGCAGCCGGCCCCAAGAGCCGACCACGGGCTTGAGCACGACGGGATATCCCAGCCCCTCGATCGCCTCCAGCCCGGATTCCGGCGTGAAGGCAATTGCCGTGCGCGGCTGTGGCACCCCGGCCCGGCTCAGTGCCGTGCTGGTCGCCATCTTGTCGCCGCAGGCCTCCGCCACCGCCGCTGAATTAACCGTGGGAATGCCCCAGGCGTTCAGGAGCCGGATGGCGTATAAGCCGCGGCTGTAGCTGATGCTGCGCTCCAGCACGGCATCGTAGTGCCGCCAGGGCTCTGGCGCCTCCAGGTCGAAATGGATTTGCCGGTCGTCCAGGCGCTCGTAATCGACACCGCGCCGTTCCAGCGCCGCGAAGATCCACTTCTCCTCTACCCGCACCCGCGAGTACAGGACGCCAATTCGTGATCGGCGGCGCATCCTATTCGCCCCAATCCTCTTCTTCCATGGGCGCCAGGTCGACCGCCGCGGGCTCCAGGCCGGTGACCTCCAGGTCTACCCCGCAGTCCGGGCACACAATGATCTCGCCGATTTCCATCCCATTTCCCAGGGAAATATCGGCCACACATTCAGGACAAGATACAGCGTTCATTTTGGTCTCCTTAAATTATTAAGTAAAGATGATACTCAATTAGCCATATGTAATTTCAACACTAAGGACACTAAGTAATCCACAAAGAACGCAAAGTAATAAAATAAAATCGCTTAGTGGCCTTTGTGACCTCACTTTGTGTACTTAGTGTTAAAAATTGACACTCATTAATTTGTTCAATCTATCACCTCCATTCTCTCCTTTGCCAGTCGAATTTGCTCTCTGACCGCCTCGGGAGCCGTGCCGCCAAAGGCGCTGCGCCGCGAGACGCTGTGCTGCGCGTCGAAAACCTGGTAGACATCCGCGTCGACTTGCGGGATCGTTTCCTGGAATTCCTCCAGGCTGAGCTCATCCAGCGCCTTCCCTCTTTCCAGCACCGTTCCCACAAGCATGCCGACCAATTCGTGCGCTTCTCTGAATGGGATGCCCTTATCGACCAGGTAATCCGCCAGGTCGGTTGCCAGCATCTCGGCGGAGATGTTCGCTCTCATTTTTTCGGCATGGATCGTCAGACCCCTTAGAGCCTTTGCCAGCACGGGCAGGAGAAGGCTCAAGCTATCGAAGGCGGTGAACAGCGGGATTTTGTCTTCTTGCAGGTCCTTATCATACGCCGACGGCAGGCTCTTTAACACCGCCATAAATCCGCTCAGGTAACCCAGCAGGGTACCGGCCTTCCCGCGGGTGAGCTCGAAAATATCCGGGTTCTTTTTCTGTGGCATCAGGCTCGAGCCGGTTGCGTAAGCGTCGGGCAGCTCGAGATAGCCGAATTCCGCGCTGGAGAACAGGATAATGCCTTCGGCCAGTTTGCTCAGGTGAACGCCGGTCAACGCAGCGCAGAAAAGGAACTCCGCTACGAAATCCCGGTCCGCAACCGCATCGATGCTGTTCTCGGCTGCTCGCTCGAATCCCATGGTCTCGGCCAGGGCATGCCGGTCGATGGGAAAGGGTGTGCCAGCCAGCGCCCCTGCTCCCAGCGGCAGGCTGGCAGCTCGCCGGGTCAGGTCCTCTAGCCGCTGGCGGTCCCGTGCCAACGGCCAGAAATGAGACAGCCACCAGTGACTGAGCAGGATGGGCTGGGCCCGCTGTAAGTGCGTGTATCCGGGCATCACGACGTCAAGATCCGCCTCTGCCCGCTCGATCAAGGCGGATTGCAGCAGCCGCAAGGACTCATCCAGGCCGGGCAGGTGATCCAGCAGCCACAGCCTCAGGTCGGTGGTCACCTGGTCGTTGCGGCTCCTGCCGGTGTGCAGTTTGCCGGCAGCATGTCCGATCATCTCCTGCAACCGCCTTTCCACGGCCGTGTGGATGTCTTCGTCGCTGTCTTTGAAGGCGAAGCGCTGCTCTTTGAACTCAGAGTCGATGGCTTCCAATCCCTTGAAGATCTGCCGGTGTTCCTCTACGCTCAGCAAGCCGGCTTTTTTCAGCGCTTCCGCCCAGGCCTGGCTGCCGCGCACGTCTTGCCGCGCCAAACGCTGGTCGAACTGGATGGATGCGTTCAGCTGCCAGGCATCTGGGTCAAGCTCTTGTGAGAAGCGACCACCCCATAACTTCATCCTTGCCTCCCTGTTGTTTCAGTCCCGCTTAAAACGAGAGTAATCCGGCTTCGGCATGCGCAAACCGGAGATCGGCAGCCCATTGAGGGCGCGCACCTGCAGCGGCAGACCGAACAGGCGGATAAACCCCTCGGCGTCGGACTGGTCGTACACGTCTTCCTGCCCGAAGGTGGCGAAATCCTCCCGGTACAGGCTGAACGGGCTCTTCCGTCCCACTGGGATGATGTTGCCTTTGTACAGCTTCAGGCGCACTGCGCCGGTTACCGGCCCCTGCGTGCTGTCGACGAAAGCGTCCAGCGCCTCGCGTAACGGCGAGAACCACATGCCGTTGTAAACCAGTTCGGCGTACTTTAATCCCACCAGGTCCTTAAACTGGATGGTCTCCTTGTCCAGCACCAGCGATTCAAGTTCCCGGTGTGCAGCCAGAAGGATCGTACCTCCCGGTGTTTCATAAACGCCATGCGATTTCATCCCCACCAGGCGGCTTTCAACCAGGTCTACCCGCCCGATTCCATGCACGCCCCCTATCGTGTTGAGGCATGCCACCAGGTTTGCGGGGGATAACTTCTCGCCATCCACCGCCACCGGCGTGCCCGAATTGAACTCGATCTCCACGTAGCGCGGCTCGTCGGGAGCGTTTTCCGGCGAGGCGCTCAGCAGGTACATGCCCTCTTCCGGTTCCTGCCAGGGGTCCTCCAGCGGCCCGCCCTCGTGAGACAGGTGCCACAGGTTGCGATCCCGGCTGTAAATCGACTTTTCCGTCGCCGTCACCGGGATATTGCGGGCGCGGGCGTACTCGATGGCGTCCTGCCGTGAGCGGATATCCCACTCTCGCCAGGGGGCGATCACCTTCAACCGGGGATCCAGCGCTGTGTAGGTCAGCTCAAAGCGCACCTGGTCGTTGCCCTTGCCCGTCGCGCCGTGCGCCACCGCGTCTGCCCCAACTTCGTGGGCCGCCTCCACCTGGTGTTTGGCAATCAAGGGCCGCGCCATGGACGTGCCCAGCAAATACTTGCGCTCGTACACGGCTCCCGCCCGCATCACCGGAAAGAGATAGTCCTGTGCGAACTCTTCACGTACATCCCGCACGATAAGCTGGCTGGCCCCGCTGGCGATCGCCTTCTCTTCGAGACCCTCCAGTTCTTCCCCCTGCCCGACGTCGGCCGTGAAGCATACGACCTCGCAGCCATAGTTTTCCTTCAGCCAGGGCACAATCACCGATGTGTCCAGCCCGCCGGAATAAGCCAGAACTACTTTCTTGATACTTGGGTTTGGCATCTACGCCTCCTTTTAAGATATTAGATAGTTTGCCAGGAAAATAAAAAGCCCTCCTTGGAAGGAGGGCATGGCGTCCAAAATAACGGTACGACAGGTGTGCTAAGGCGACTTAAGCACAAAAACCCGACCTTCCCAATGGGAGGACAGGTGCTTACGACGAGAACGTGGCAAGCAGGTGCTTAGGTCTGGCATATTGGACCCCAGTCTACCAAAACCGGGCGATATCGTCAAGGTGATTTCAGCAATTCACAGCAATTCTCGATTTGTCATTGCGAGGAGCGCTCTCTGCGACGAAGCAATCTCCTGCACGCCATGGATGAGATTGCTTCGGCAGAGAACGCCTCGCAATGACACCAAAATGAGAATTTCTGAGCAATTCATTTTGTCGTTAGAATTCGTGGCAAAAATCATAAAAAAGCTCTTGAAGCCGGTTGATAAGCCTCGTCCATTCTGTTGGAACGCGCTGCGGATACACAGGCAGTAATGACCAGGAGTGCGGGCAGGCCGCTAAAAATGAGGACTGCGATGCCGATAAGCATAATTGCCATTAAGGTCTTCTCCTTTTTGCTGTAGTGTACATCGCCTGTTTTAACGCCGGGATAAGACAATGTAATTATTAAGTTAAATACTGATAAGCTGTAGTTATAGATGTCATCCAAATCACCTGACATTCATTCTGAATTCTGACCATTTATATATTATTTATCAGTCAAAGCTTCCCGGAAGTTTCAAACTTCCGGGAAGCTTTGATTCCGGGAAGCTGCCCTAAGCCCCAGCCAGTGGTAGAATAGCCTCACCAAGATCGCAGCTTTCACGCGGCGGTCGCGATACGAACCCACGCAATACGAATTACGCATTACGTTTCACGTTTCACGATTCACGCCTCACCCCGAAAGGAGCCCCTCCATGCCCGACGCTGTTCTCATCGACGCCATCCGCACCCCCATCGGAAATCTGGGCGGCGCTCTCGCCAGAGTCCGGCCGGATGACCTGGCCGCCCACGTCCTCAAAGCCCTGGTCGATCGCACCGGTATTGATCCGGCCATTGTGGAAGAGGTCTACCTGGGCTGCGCCAACCAGGCTGGCGAAGACAACCGCAATGTGGCCCGCATGGCGACATTGCTGGCCGGCTTTCCGGTCGAAGTTGCCGCCATTACAATCAATCGCCTGTGCGCCTCCAGTCTGAATGCCGTGAACCAGGCCGCCCGCGCCATCCGCGCTGGCGAGGGCGACGTATATATCGCCGGCGGCGTTGAAAGCATGTCCCGCGCCCCCTACTCTGTGCCCAAGGCGGAGCAGCCCTTCCCCTGGGGGAACCTGACAATGTGGGACACCACCCTCGGCTGGCGCTATCCCAACCCCAAAATGGAAGAGCTGTACGGCACCGAATCGATGGGCGAGACCGCCGAAAACCTTTACGACCAGACGCCTATCTCGCGCGAAGAACAGGACGTCTTCGCCCTGGCCAGCAACCAGCGCGCCATCGCCGCCATCGATTCCGGTAGATTCGCCGAGGAAATTGTCCCCGTGCAGATTCCCCAACGCAAGGGCGATCCCCTAGTGGTAGACACCGACGAACGCCCCCGCCGCGACACGACTCTGGAAGCCCTCGCCCGGCTGCGGCCCGCCTTTCGCAAGGAGGGCACCGTAACCGCCGGCAATTCCTCCGGCTTGAACGACGGCGCCGCCGCAGTGCTCTTGATGAGCGCACAAAAAGCCGAAGAGCTGGGATTGAAGCCCATGGTTCGCATTGTCTCCAGCGCCGTCGCCGGCGTTCCGCCGCGCACCATGGGCATCGGGCCGGTGCCCGCCACGCGCAAAGCCCTGTCCCGCGCCGGTTTGAGCATAGACGATATCCGCCTGGTTGAATTGAACGAGGCCTTTGCCGTGCAGGCCTTGCGCGTGATGCGCGATCTCGATCTGCCGCATGAAATCACCAATGTCAATGGCGGCGCCGTCGCCCTGGGACATCCTTTGGGCTGCACGGGCGCGCGCATCGTGACCACCCTGGTTCACGAGATGCGCCGCCGCGCCCCTGAAGAACGGCGTCCCTACTTTGGTCTTGCCACCCTCTGCGTTGGCGTTGGCCAGGGCGAAGCCACCATCGTGGAGTGGCTCGGCGACTAGCGCCTGGCCGCTCTTCTCTCGGGAAGAAACCGTCGTTGCGAGCGCAGCCAATCTCTGCTGCGCCGAAATGTGAGACTGCGGCCGCAGCCGCATGGGAGGCGTGGCATACTCCGCCTTAATTAAAGCGAGGAGATTACCTATGAGTGACCTCCAACAAAGCTGGATCGAACAACTGAATGGCCGGGCTAGGCAGTATCAGGATGAGGGGATGGATAGCTACGGCGCCGTCGCGCAGGCTGCCGCGGACTTCAAGTTGAGCGTTCTCGTTGACGGGGACGTTTGTCGCATCTATGAAGCGCCGGATGGGACCTTGGTGAACTGCTGGATCAATGAAGAAGTTTCCAACCGGGCAAAGGGCAGCCCCAGCTTCGACAACAATATTGAATGGTACACAAGCACGGCTCCCTAGCAGCGCTCCGAGCAACGTTCTCGGTTGCCGCTGCCGCTCCCCTGCACCCCAGCCCTCTTCCCCGCTCCTTACAGAAGTGCAAACTTTCTGTCAGGGAAAACTCGCCCGAATTGTGATAAAATCAACAAATAGCAGTCAGCCTGCAAACTTCAGATCTGACGCATTTTAACATGTCCATAGCCTCCACGGCCAAGGCCAACGCCGCCTACAAATTTTCAATCTTCAATTTTCAACCTTCAACCTGCAACCGTCCGCCCATTCGTTCCTCGAAAAAAGTGAAAACGAATA
>Ga0209640_10005639_pt1 | contig 10931 bp, 21 predicted proteins | sample RifCSP10_1_FD_184018 | JGI IMG/M metagenome (GOLD analysis project Ga0209640, IMG submission 184018) | Soil microbial communities from Rifle, Colorado - Rifle CSP2_sed 10_1 (SPAdes) (version 2) | ecosystem: Environmental > Terrestrial > Deep subsurface > Rock core/Sediment | place: Rifle...
CGCGACGGCGACAAGCGCTACATCCTGGCGCCCGCGGGCCTGCAGGTCGGCATGATGGTCGAAGCGGGACCCGAGGCCGAGATCCGCGTAGGAAACTCGCTGCCGCTCCGCAACATGCCCAACGGCACGACGGTGCACAACGTCGAGCTCGTGGCGGGGCGCGGCGGCCAGATCGTGCGCAGCGCCGGGGGTTCGGCGCAACTGATGGCGAAGGAAGAGCAGTACTGCCTCCTGCGGCTGCCCTCGGGTGAGATGCGGCGGGTGCCATCGGGCTGCATGGCCACTGTGGGGCAGGTGAGCAACGTCGAGCACGGGCTGGTGAAGTTGGGCAAGGCTGGGCGTTCGCGCTGGGTCGGCCGCAGGCCGCATGTCCGCGGCTCGGCCATGACGCCGCGCGACCATCCGCACGGCGGCGGCGAGGGCAAGGCGCCCATCGGCCATCCCGGCCCGAAGACGCCGTGGGGTAAACCGACGCTGGGATACCGGACGCGCGGGACGAAGCCGAGTGACAGCCTTATCGTCCGTCGCAGATACGACAAGTAGCGCCGGCTGCTTTAGCGGCGGGAAGTTTTAGCTGCCGGTAAGAGGAGAAAGAATTGTCCAGGTCCACCAAGAAGGGGCCCTTCGTCGATGAGAAGCTGCTGAAGCGGGTTGACGCCGTGCAGCGCAGCGCCGCGCGCACCGTGCTCCGCACCTGGTCGCGCGCTTCGACGATCATGCCCCAGATGGTGGGTCTGACGATCGCGGTCCACGACGGCCGCCGCCACGTGCCGGTGTTCATCACCGAGAACATGGTCGGCCACCGCCTGGGCGAATTCGCCCTGACGCGGACGTTCCGTGGACATGCGGGCGGCAAGTCTGAGAGGACGACGCAAGTCAGAAGCGGGGCACGCAGGTGAGGAGGAATCAATGGAGGTGGTAGCCAAGGGCAAGAACGTGCGCACGCCTCCTCGCAAGGTGCGCCTCGTGCTGCGTCCGCTGAAGGGGCGAACGGTGGATGATGCGGTCGCTATCCTGAGAAACCTGCCGATGCCCGTGGCCCGCAAGGTGGAGAAGATAGTGAAGTCGGCAGCGGCGAACGCGGAGAACAACTACAACATTTCGGTGAACGAGCTGCGCATCAAAGCGGCGTTCGCCGATGAGGGCGTGAGGCTGGACCGCTTCCGCGCGGGTCCGCGAGGCCGGGTGAAGCCGTACATCCGGCGCTACAGCCACATCACGGTAATCGTGGAGGATAAGGAGTAGCTATGGGCCACAAGGTCCATCCCATCGGCTTCCGCCTGGGCATTCTGTACCCCTGGCAGAGCAAGTGGTTTGCGGACAAGAACTACACGGACCTCCTCCATGAGGATCTCAGGATTCGTCGAGCCGTGCTCAAGCGCCTTTCGGACGCGGCCGTCTCTCGCGTCGAGCTCGAGCGCAACGCGAACCAGGTCATCGTCACCATCCACACGGCGAAGCCCGGCATAGTGATCGGCCGTGGCGGCCAGAAGGTCGACGAGCTGCGGACGAACCTCGAGAAGCTAACGAATCGCCGAATCCGCGTGAACATCATAGAGATACGCCAGCCGGAGCTAGACGCTTACCTCGTGGCGAAGAGCGTGGCCGAGCAGTTGGAGCGCCGCGTGGCGTTCCGGCGGGCGATGAAGCAGGCTGTGACGCGGACCATGCAGCGCGGTGCCCGCGGCGTGCGCATCCAGGTCGGAGGCCGGCTCGGTGGCGCCGAGATGTCGCGACGTGAGACGGAAAAGGAAGGCCGGGTGCCCTTGCACACGCTGCGTGCCGACGTCGACTTCGGTCAGGCCGAGGCGGCAACGACATTCGGACGCATAGGCGTGAAGTGCTGGATATACCGGGGCGACGTCCTTCCGGAGCTGCCGCAGCAGCGGCAACGCGGCGGCGAAACCGCCGAAGGCGCCCCTGAGGCGGCGCCGGCGGGGGCGAGCTAGGCGTGCTGCAACCAAAGCGGGTCAAGTTCCGCAAACACCACCGGGGCCACCGGCGCGGCCAGGCCCACGCCGGCAACCAGGTGTCGTTCGGCGAGATCGGGTTGCAGGCGACCAGCGCCGCTTGGGTCGACAGCCGCCAGATCGAGGCGGCCCGACGCGCAATCACGCACCATCTGAAGCGCGGCGGCAAGGTATGGATCCGGATCTTTCCCGACAAGCCGGTCACCAAGAAGCCGGCAGAGGTGCGAATGGGCAGCGGCAAAGGTCCCGTCGACCACTGGGTGGCTGTCGTGAGGCCGGGTCGGATGATGTTCGAGATTGCCGGAGTGCAGCAGGACTTGATGAAAGAAGCGCTGCGCCTGGCCGCCCACAAGCTGCCGCTTTCCACGCGCATGGTCGAGAGGGAGCACGAGGCGGTCTGATGGCGAAAAAGGCTAACGAGGAGTTCGCCGAACTGGCGGCGCTGGACAGCGCGCGCCTGGTCCGCGAGTTAGACGAGACCCACCGGCAGATGTTCACGCTGCGGGTGCAGGTCGCGACGCGTCAGCTCCAGAACGTGAAGCAGATCGGCAAGGTTCGGCGCAAGATCGCGCGGATCAAAACGCTGCAGCGGCAGCGGGAGCTCGGCGCAAGCGTGCCCGCAGGAAGGGGAGACCGCTAGTGGCAGAGGCCCGCCAGAAAGTCGGCGTCGTCGTCAGCAACAAGATGGACAAGACCGCGGTGGTCGCGGTCGAGCGGCGCTATCCGCATCCGCTATACCGCAAGATCGTGCGCCGCACAAAGAAGTACAAGGTCCATGACGCCCAGAACAGCTCGAACTTGGGCGACATCGTACGAATAGTCGAGACGCGCCCGATCTCGAAGGAGAAGCGCTGGCGCATAGCGGAAGTGCTTACGAAGGGTAACGTCGCCGAGCTCAAGCCTACCGAGGTCGGCACGACCGAGGTAGCGGAGGTCAGTGGACGCAGCGAGCAGCCCGAGGCCACGACTACCGAGACCAAAGAGCCGAGCGAGGAATGATTCAGAAGTTCAGCCGCCTCAAAGTCGCTGACAACTCCGGAGCGCGCGAGATCATGTGCATTCAGGTCTTGGGGGGTACGCGCCGGCGCTATGCGCATGTTGGTGACGTGATCGTGGCCTCCGTGAAGCTGGCGCAGCCCGGGGCCGCCGTGAAAAAGGGAGAGGTCGTCAAAGCCGTGGTCGTGAGGGTGACCAAGAACTATGGCCGTCCGGACGGATCCTTCATTCGCTTCGATGAAAACGCGGCGGTGATCCTGTCCGACAAGCTGAACCCGAGGGGCACGCGCATCTTTGGGCCCGTGGCGCGGGAGCTGCGTGAGCGCGATTTCATGAAGATCGTGTCGCTGGCGCCGGAGGTGATCTAGTGCTGTCCTCGCACAACGGGGCCGTTGGGATTGCCACGTCGCTTCGCCCTTCCGGGAAGGGCTTCACTCCTCGCAAAGACAGAGGCGGGGTTTAGAGCATGGCGAAGATTCGACGAAACGATACGGTGTTGGTGATTACCGGCAAAGACCGCGGTAAGACCGGCGTGGTGCGGCAGGTTTTGCCCAAGCACGGCCGCATCGTGGTTGACGGGATCAATCAGATCAAGAAGCACCAGCGGCCCACTCAGCAGGCGGGAGTGCCGGTGCCGGGCGGCATCGTCGTGAGGGATGCACCCCTGGACGCCTCCAACGTGATGCTGCTGTGCAAGGAGTGCAAGCAGCCGGCGCGGGTCGGCCATCGAATACGACAGGACGGAGCGAAGGTCCGGGTCTGCAGACGCTGCAACGCGGACATCGACTAAAGAGATGGTTGCGAGAGTACTGGATGTCTATAGGGAGCGGGTGGCGCCGGCCCTCCAGAAGGAGTTCGAATACTCGAACCCCATGGAGATACCCCACCTGGAGAAGATCGTATTGAACATCGGGGTCGGCACTGAAGCCCGGGATAACCCGAAGGTGCTGGACTCGGCATCGGGCGACCTCGGGATCATTACGGGCCAGAAGGCGGTGATCACGCGCGCCAAGAAGTCGATCGCGAACTTCCGTCTGCGCGAGGGCAACCCCATAGGCGTGATGGTTACGCTGCGCGGCCAGCGCATGTATGAGTTCTTCGACCGGCTGGTGAACGCGGCGCTGCCCCGCATACGCGACTTTCGGGGCCTGTCGCCGAAGGCGTTCGACGGGCGCGGGAACTACAGCCTCGGGGTTCGGGAGCAGCTTATCTTTCCCGAGATCGACTATGACAAAGTCGAGCGGATCCGGGGCATGCAGATCAACATAATCACTACGGCGAAGAACGACGAGGAAGGCAAGAGACTGCTCGAGCTCCTCGGTATGCCGTTCGCGAGGAGCTAGGGGGAAGAGGCGTGGCAAAGATTTCGATGATTGTGAAGGCCAACAGGACGCCAAAGTACAAGGTGCAGAAACGCAACCGCTGCAAGCTCTGCGGCCGTCCGCGCGGCTACATCCGCCTCTTCGCCATGTGCCGAATCTGTTTCCGCAAGCTGGCGCTGGAGGGACAAATCCCGGGCGTCACCAAGTCGAGCTGGTAGCGCGAGGGAGGTCGCGAGGGCATGAGCGTTTCAGACCCAATCGCGGACATGTTGACCCGCATCCGGAACGGCGTACACGCCAAGCACGACGCCGTGCTGATGCCGTCTTCGAAGATTAAGGTGGCGATCGCCAGGGTTCTCAAGGACGAGGGTTTCGTCAGTGACTACGAGGTGGCCCCGGATGGGACACGGCCTATGCTCAAGGTCCACCTCAGTTACACCGGCCGCAAAGACCCCGTGCTCAGCGGCATCAAGCGCGTATCAAAGCCGGGCTTGCGGGTCTACGTCCAGAAGCGGGAGATCCCGCGCGTATTCGGCGGGCTGGGAGTCGCGATCCTGTCGACGCCGGAAGGTGTGATGACGGGCCAGACTGCCCGTCAACGCAACGTCGGCGGCGAAGTCTTGTGCTACGTGTGGTAACCATGACGAACGATCAACAAGCAACGAGTGACGAGGGGGAAAGGCGGCGAGTATCCGTCGCGATGCCATGTCGAGAATAGGCAGGCTGCCGATTCCCGTCCCGACCGCCGTCCAGGTGGACATCGAAGGCGCCAACGTCAAGGTGACGGGGCCAAAGGGAAACCTGAGCCGTACGGTCGACTCCGAGATGCGGCTGCACATGGAGGATGGGCGCCTGGTGGTCACGCGTCCGAGCGATGATCCACGCCACCGCGCGATGCACGGCCTGACTCGGGCCCTGGTGGCTAACATGGTCACGGGCGTCGAGACCGGGTTCCGCAAGACGCTGGAACTGGTCGGAGTCGGTTACCGCGCTCAGAAACAAGGCGACAAGCTCGTGCTCTCGCTCGGCTTCTCCCACCCGGTCGAAGTCGATCCGCCTCCCGGGATCTCGTTCGAGGTCGAGGGCAACCGGGTGCACATAGACGGCATCGACAAGGAGCAGGTGGGGCAGGTAGCGGCGGACATCCGCAAACGGCGGCCACCGGAGCCTTATCTCGGCAAGGGGATCCGGTACGCCGGAGAACGCGTGCGGCGCAAGGCCGGAAAGTCAGGAAAGGGCCGCTGATGAAGAAGACCAAGACGCCGCGGGCAGCCCGAGAGCGCCGGCATGTGCGGTTGCGTAAAAAGATCCGGGGCACCGCGGAGAAGCCACGATTGGCGGTGTTCCGCAGCCTGTCGCACATTTACGCCCAGGTCATCGACGACCGTCGGGGCCACACCCTCGCCGCCGCGTCCGATCTCGACAAAGGCCTGACGGGGAAGACGAAGGGTAAGCAAAAATCTGACGTGGCGACGCTGGTCGGACAGGCCGTCGCGAAAAAAGCGACAGACAAGGGCGTCTCACAGGTCGTTTTCGACCGCGGAGGCTATCCGTTCCACGGGCGCGTGAAGGCCCTGGCGGAGGCTGCGCGCGAAGCCGGATTGAGATTCTAGAGCCGTGCAACAGGCAGCAGGCAGCAGGCACCGCGGCTTCTGTAACCGGCAGGACGCGCATGTTGCATATTGATGCGAGGAGTCACGGATGCTAGCAGCGACTAATCGTGTTGACGCGGCCGGCCTGGACCTCCAGGAAAAGGTCGTCTTCATCAACCGCGTGGCTAAGGTCGTGAAGGGCGGGCGACGCTTCAGCTTCACCGCGGTCGTGGTCGTCGGCGACCGCGCCGGTCACGTCGGCGCCGGCATGGGCAAGGCGAACGAGGTCCCGGACGCGATCCGCAAGGGCGCCTACATAGCCCGAAAGAGCCTGATCCGCGTGCCGATGAACGGCCAGACACTGCAGCACGGCGCCGAGGTCAAGTTCAAGGCCGCCAAGATCCTGTTGAAGCCGGCCTCGCCCGGCACCGGCCTTATCGCCGGTGGCGGCGTGCGCGCTGTGATGGAGATGGCTGGAGTCAAGGATGTGCTGGCAAAGTCGCTGGGCAGCAACAACATAATGAACGTGGTGCGGGCGACGATAAACGGGCTGGCGGCGATGAGGGACGCGAAGACGGAACGGTCGCGCCGGCTGGCCGTGGCGGGCTCCCAGCGGAGCGCAGAGTAGTGCCCAAACTCAAGGTGACCCTTGCCAAGAGTCCCATCAGCCAGAAGAAGAACCAACAGCTGACGGTCCAGTCGATGGGCCTGCGCCGGCTCCGCCAGAGCGTGGTCATTGACGACAACCGCACGAACCGCGGTATGGTGCTCAAAGTACGCCATCTGGTAGAGGTCGAGGAGGTCGAAGGCTAGTGGGGATCAAGGCCAGGCCGGGCGAGCGGACAATACAGGTGCGAGTCCACTTCTGGACGGACGGCATCGCATCCGAGGGCCGCGGTTATGTGCAACCGCGTGTGGCCTGGGACTATGGCTCTGTGGACGTGAAAGCAAACAAGACTCATGGCATCAGAGCACAGGCTAGTCCGGTCCTTTTCAATAGGTTTGACGACCTCCCGCAGGCCGTGCTGACCGCCGTTCAACAAGCCGACGTCGAACTGAGACCGTCGGGCAAGAAGTAGGAAAGAGTGTTTCAAAGCGACCTCCGGCCCGTACCCGGGTCGGTGCACAAAAAAAAGCGCGTCGGCCGCGGCAACTCGAGCGGACACGGCACCTATTCCGGCCGAGGCATCAAGGGCCAGAAGTCGCGCACCGGTCCGGACCTGCGCATCGGCTTCGAGGGCGGCCAGATACCGCTTGTTCGCGCCCTCTCGCGCGTGCGCGGCTTCAACAACAAGTTCCGGATTGAATTCGAGCCGGTCAACCTGGACAGGCTCGGGTCGGCGGCGGTCAAGGGTGAGGTTTCACCCGAGTCGCTGAAGGCCGCCGGCATCGTTAAGACGAACAAGCCGATTAAAGTCCTGGCGGACGGAGAGCTCAGCGAGAAGCTCAGCGTGTCCGCGCATCGCTTCTCGGGCGCCGCGCGCTCGAAGATCGAGGCCGCGGGCGGCAGCGTTGTCGAGCTGATGCCCCATCAGCCGAAAGAAGACAAACGCAAGAAGAAGAAGAGTGCGGAACAGGCGCCGCCCGCAGGCCAGGGTCCGCGGGCCGAGGCTTCGCCGGAGCCGGAGGCCGCCGCGGTCGAGCAGCCGCCCGTTTCGGAAGAATCAGCAGAGGCGCCTGAGGCGGCGGCGCCGCGGCGGCGTCGAAGCCGCGCGGCGCCTCAGACCACTGAGGGCGAGGAGACGAGCGGCTGATGGCGATCGCCCAGAGGGGACAGCAGGGCCAACGGCCACGCTTGCTGCAGGCGCTCATCGATTCCTGGCAACAGCCGGAGGTGCGATCGAAGCTCGCGTTCACTTTGGCGATGCTGGTGGTGTTCCGCTTCGTCGCTCACATCCCGATCCCCGGCGTCAACCCCGACCTTCTCAAGCGCGCCTTCGAGGACCAAGGAGCCACGGGTGCATTCCTCGGTCAGCTGAACCTGTTCAGTGGCGGTGCCCTGCGCCAGCTCAGCGTAGCGGCCCTCGGCGTCTATCCCTACATCACCGCTTCGATCATCATGCAGATTCTGATCCCGATCATCCCATCGCTGAACGCGTTATCCAGGGAGGGCGAGCAGGGTCGCAACCGGATTCAGCTCTATACGCACTGGATGTCCGTGCCCATGGCCATCGTCCAGGGCTACAGCCAGCTCTTGATTCTGCAGCAGGCCGGCGCGATCAGCGGAATAGGCCTAAGCGGCCCGCAAGCTCTGCCAACGCTCTCCGCCGTGATCTCGATGGCCGCGGGCACGATGTTCCTGGTGTGGCTCGGCGAGCTGATCACGGAGAAGGGCATCGGTAACGGCGTCTCCCTCATCATCTTCGGCGGCATCGTCGCCGGTGTGCCGACGCTGCTACCCCAGGTGTTCAACTCCAACCTCGCGGCCTTCAACATCATCCTGCTGATCGCGATCGTGGTCTTCGCGATCGCCTCTATCGTTTATTTCCAGGAGGCGCAGCGCCGGGTGCCGGTGCAGTACTCTCGGGCCACGTTCCGGGCAGGGCGCGTCTACCGCCAGCAAGGCGCCTCGCATATTCCGCTGCGCGTCCTCTCCGCCGGCATGATCCCGATCATCTTCGCCTACTCCATCATGCTGTTCCCGGCGTTCCTGGGTCAGACTCTGGCCACTTCGACCACGGGCTTCATGAACGACGTGGCCAACTTCCTGGCGGACGGCTTCAGTCCCGGCAACCCCCTCTCGCTTTCGCTCCCGTTCATCGGATCGATACCGCTACCGCTTTACTACATGGTCGTGTTCCTCTTTGTCCTTGGGTTCACCTACTTCTATACGTTCGTGACCTTCCAACAACAAAACCTGGCGGAGAACCTCCAGCGCCAAGGGGGCTTCATCCCGGGCATCCGGCCCGGGAGGCCGACGGAGCAGTACATCCTTCGCGTCGTCGGGCGGATAACGGCCGCGGGCGCCGTCTTTCTGGGGTTGATCGCGGTGATGCCGTACTTCGCGACGGCTTTGACAAACGTGCAGGCGCTGACGCTCAGCGGCACCGGGCTCCTCATTGTCGTCGGCGTGGTGTTGGACACGATGAAACAGCTCGAGGCGCAGCTGTTGATGCGTAACTACCAGGGATTCATCCGCTAAGGGGCCATATGTACGTAGTCCTCCTTGGCGCCCCGGGCACGGGCAAGGGAACACAGGCTGTGATCGTCGCGAAGAAGTACGGCTGGCCTCATATCTCCACCGGCGACATGCTGCGGGAACACGTCGCGAAGGGCACGACCCTCGGCCGCAAGGCGAAGGGGTTCATGGACGCCGGCGCCCTGGTGCCGGATGGCCTGGTGATCGAGATGTTGGTCGACCGGATCGGGCGGCCGGACGCGGCCAGGGGCTTCGTGCTCGACGGCTTCCCGAGGAACCTGGCGCAGGCCCAGGCGCTGGACAAGGCGCTGGCGAGGGCTGGCAAGGCCATCGACCTCGCGCTGAACATTACGGCTCCGGACGACGAGCTGGTGAAGCGCCTGGGGGGGCGTTGGATGTGCAGCAGCTGCGGCGCGATCTACCACGAGGTCAGCAACCCGCCGACAGTGCCTGGAAAGTGTGACAAGTGCGGCGGCGATCTGTACCAGCGCGCCGATGACAGGGCAGAAACCGTCCGCTCCCGGCTGGAGCAACAGAAGCCACCGGCGGAGATGATCCAGCACTATCGCAGCCAGAATGAGCTCGTGGACATCGACGGGCAGCAGACCGTCGACAAGGTCACGGCCGACATCATCAAGACTATCGAGGGTTGGGGTAAGTGATTGGCACGCGTTCCCGCATGATCATCATCAAGTCCGACGACGAGCTTCGCATCATGCGCGAGGCCGGCCGCCACGTCGCCCAGGTCATGCAGATGCTCGTCGACGCCCTAGAGCCGGGGACAACGACGAAGGACCTCGACAGGATCGTAAGGCGCGAGTACGCCAAGCGAGGCGTGACCCCCACGTTCCTGGGCTACGCGCCGGGTGGCCATCCTCCCTATCCAGCGACGGTGTGCGTGTCGGTTAACGAGGAGCTCGTGCACGGCATTCCCGGCAGCCGGGTGATCCGGGAAGGTGACGTCGTGAGCATCGACCTTGGCGGTACGTACCGCGGGTTCGTCGGGGACCACGCGGTGACGGTCTGCGTGCCGCCGGAGACGCCGGACAAACGCAGGCTTGTTGACGTCACCCGGGAGGCCCTTATGCGCGGGGTCGCTGCCGCCGGCGCGGGCGTGCGGCTCGGTGCAGTGTCGCACGCGATCGGCCAGCACATCGAGAGCCAGGGCTATGGAGTCGTTCGCGAGTACGTGGGGCACGGCGTGGGCCGGGACATGCACGAAGAGCCACAGGTGCCGAACTTCGGCCCGCCAGACCGAGGCCCCACGCTGAAGAAGGGCATGACGCTGGCCCTCGAGCCCATGGTAACGGTAGGCGATTACCGGACGAAAGAGCTGGCCGACCGCTGGACGGTGAGCACGCTCGACGGCAGCCTCTGCGCTCACTTCGAGCACACCATCGCGATCAGGGAGGAAGGGGCGGAGATACTCACCCTGGCCTGAGGCAGTGTGGATCAGGAAGAAGGATCAGGAAGTAGGCGGAGTTCGGGCATCCGTCCCCCTTGCTTCCTGCGTCCCGAGTCCTGCTTCCTGGGAATAGAACTGGCGGAACGGTACAATAGGCAGGTATATTAAATAGCTATCAGTCTCCAGAGAGGAACCAAAGACCCCTAGGGTCGCTATGCCCGGAAAGAAAGAAGCGATTGAGGTTGAGGGAGTAGTGAAGGACCCGCTCCCGAACGCCATGTTCAAAGTGGAGTTGGCGAACGGACATCAGGTGCTCGCACATCTCTCCGGCAAGATGAGGATCAACTACATACGGATCACGCCCGGCGACAAGGTCCTGGTGGAGCTTTCCCCGTACGACCTGACGCGGGGGCGGATCACGTACCGGTTAAGGTAAGGATGAAAGTCAGGGCATCGGTCAAACCACGTTGCGACAAGTGCAAGGTCATCCGGCGCTTCGGCGTGGTG
>Ga0209640_10005640_pt1 | contig 10929 bp, 9 predicted proteins | sample RifCSP10_1_FD_184018 | JGI IMG/M metagenome (GOLD analysis project Ga0209640, IMG submission 184018) | Soil microbial communities from Rifle, Colorado - Rifle CSP2_sed 10_1 (SPAdes) (version 2) | ecosystem: Environmental > Terrestrial > Deep subsurface > Rock core/Sediment | place: Rifle...
GGATGCGGTATGCGACCCCATCGCGCGTCTTCGCGTCTCGCTGCCAGTCGGCGGGATACTTCGCTTTCGCGACCACTCGAAACCGCCTCGGGCTGATTTGGGCTGGCATCTGCAATTGTGAACTCACTCGCCGCTCGCGTCTTCATGACCACGGTCGCCGACCGTCCAAACTGGGCAAAGTATGAATACACACGGCGGCTGCGCCAGTACGTAAATGACGCAACGACCCGGCCTTGCCGTCCTGAGCGGTACAGCGTGGCAATTACCTAGGGCGGCGGCCGGCAACGGCGCGTACGATTTAGATGAAGCTCGGTCGATCGAAAGCGAGGAGAGCCGGTCATGAGCGTCGGATACGTCTGTGCGCGCCAAGGCGACATACGCGACCAGCTGGCGGAGCAGCTCGCGAGCATCTCCGGCGCTATCCGCAACGACCAGAACATCGAGCGCATCCAGCGGACCTGAGCGGGGTCATTGCCGATCGCAGCCGGTTAGTCACGGTGGGGAATGTCACCTGAGGCCACCGAACTGACGCTGCGTGCGCGTGCCCTCACGAAAGTCTACGGCAGCGGCGACCTGCGCGTGCACGCCCTGCGCGGCGTCGACCTCGAGCTGCGTGCGGGCGAGCTGGTCGTGCTCCTCGGACCGTCGGGCAGCGGCAAATCAACGCTGCTCAATCTCCTCGGGGGTCTTGATATCGCCACCAGCGGCGAGATTCGCTTCCAGGATCATGAGCTGACGCGCTATGACGATCGCGAGTTGACGCGCTATCGGCGCGAGCACGTCGGCTTCGTGTTCCAGTTCTACAACCTGATCCCCAGCCTCACGGCGCTCGAGAATGTGGAACTCGTGACCGAGGTTGCACTGCAGCCGATGGAAGCACGCCGAGCTCTCGAGATGGTGGGTCTGGAGGAGCGCCTGCACCACTTTCCCGCGCAGCTCTCGGGCGGCGAGCAGCAACGCGTCGCGATCGCGCGCGCGATCGCGAAGCAGCCCGATATCCTCCTGTGCGACGAGCCGACCGGCGCGCTCGACAGCCGCACGGGTATCCTGGTTCTCGAAGCGGTCGAGCACATCCATGCGCGCTTGGGTACGACCACTGTGCTGATCACGCACAACGCGGTCATCGCCGACATGGCGGACCGCGTGCTGGTGCTGGGCGACGGTCGCATCCAGGAGGAGCGGCGCAACGCCACGCGGCGCGCTGCACGGGAGCTCTCGTGGTGAAGCTGCGCTCACTCGACCGCAAGCTGGTGCGCGACTTGCGCCGCATTCGCGGACAAGTCCTCGCGATCGCACTCGTGATGGCGTCCGGCGTGGGGTTGCTGGTGATGTCCTTGTCGGCGATCGAGGCACTTGAGGAAACGGCGGTCGCGTACTACGAGCGCTATCGGTTCGCCCACGTCTTCGCGCGCGTCAAGCGCGCCCCGGAGCACATCGTGGAGCGGATTCGGCGCATCCCCGGAGTGCACGTCGTCGAGACCCGGATCGTGCATCCGGCGGTACTCGACATCGCGGGATTCGATGAGCCGGTCATCGGACAGCTCGTGTCCGTGCCGGAACGCGGCGAGCCGTTGCTCAATCGTCTTGCGCTCAGGCAGGGGCGCTTGCCGAATGCGGCAGCTCCCGACGAGGTGATCCTCTCCGAGCCATTCGCGGAAGCTCACGGGCTCGCAATCGGCGACGCGGTACGTGCTGTGATCAACGGCCACTGGCGAGAATTGCACGTCGTCGGGACTGCGCTGTCACCCGAGTACGTTTATACGATCGGTCCGGGTGCGCTGATGCCCGACGATCGGCGTTTCGGTGTGCTGTGGCTGGGCCGCCGATCGCTGCAGGCCGCTTTCGATCTCGACGGGGCCTTCAACGACGTATCTCTAGAGCTGGTGCGCGGCACCGACAGCGAACAGGTGATCCGTGAGCTCGATCGACTGCTGGCCCGGTACGGCGGTGTCGGCGCCTACGCGCGGGCCGATCAGCTGTCCAACTGGTTCCTGATGAACGAGATCGCGCAGCTGCGCACCCTGGCGGGTATCCTGCCGGTCATATTTCTCGCGGTGTCCGCATTCCTGACCCACATGGTGCTCGGACGGCTCATCGCCGTCGAGCGCAGCGAGATCGGGCTGCTCAAGGCATTCGGTTACGGCAATCGCGCGATCGCCTGGCACTACGTCAAGCTGGTGTTGGCCATCGGGATCGTCGGGGTACTCATCGGCTGGTTCATCGGCTTTTGGCTGGGCCGTCACAACACGCAGACGTACGCCGAGTTCTACCGCTTCCCGTTCCTGCTGTTTCATCCGGGTCCCCGGCCGTTCCTGCTTGCGGCCACCGCAAGCGTCGCCGCCGCGCTGCTAGGAGCCTTGTCCGCGGTGCGTCGCGCGACCCTGCTGTCGCCGGCGGAATCGATGCGTCCACCGATGCCGCCACTCTTCCGGCGCGCACGCCTGGGCGGGCGGTTGTTCGATCGGTGGCTCGAGCAGCCGACGCGCATCGTGTTGCGGCAGATCAGCCGCTGGCCACTGCGCTCCCTGCTCACGAGCGCGGGTCTGGGCATGTCGGTCGCGGTGCTCATCATCTCCTTACAGTGGCTTGATGCGATCGACCACATGGTCGACGTGTACTTTCTGCAGGCGCAGGCGCAGGACATCACCGTGGGATTCGCCGAAGTGCGCTCGCAGGAGGCCGAGCGTAACCTCCACGCACTTCCCGGCGTGCTGGATTCCGAGCCGATGCGCGTGGTCGCCGCCAAGTTCCGCGTCGGATCGCGTGAGGAGCGCGAGGGCGTTCAGGGAGTCCCGTCACGACAACGGCTCCACCGCGTCTATGACGCCGCGGGTCACAGTGTCACGCTGCCGCCCGAGGGGCTGGTGATATCGACGATGCTGGCAAAGCTGCTGGATGTCGAGCGTGGCGATGAGATCACGGTCGAGGTGCTCGAAGGCCGCCGGCCGACTTTCGACGTGGCGGTAGTCGGCCTCTTCGAGACCTATATTGGATCACCGGCGTATATGGAGATCCACGCTTTGAACCGCCTGATGCGCGAGGGTCCCAGTGTCACCGCCGCGCACCTGCGCATCGATCCCTTGCGCCGCGTGGAGTTCCTACGCGAACTCAAGAATATTCCGCAGGTCAGCTGGATCACGCTCACGCAGGCGGCCGTTGCGACTTTTCACGAGACGATGGCACGCACGCTGCTGATCTTCGTGTCGTTCTTCGTGGCGTTCTCGTGCACACTCGCATTCGGAGTCGCGTACAACGGCGCACGGATCGCATTGTCCGAGCGCGGACGCGAGCTTGCGACGCTGCGCGTGATCGGTTTTACTCGCGCCGAGATTTCCTACATCCTGTTGGGCGAAACCGCGGCGCTGATGCTGCTGGCGATTCCCCTCGGTTGTGCTTTCGGTTACGGTCTGGCGCGCCTCGTGGCGGGCGCATTCGAGACCGAGCTCTACCGTGTGCCGTTCGTCGTGGAAGCGTCGTCCTACGGCTGGGCGATCGTGGTCAGCCTGATCGCGACCGTGGCTTCCGCCCTGATCGTGCGCCGGCAGCTCGACCGCCTCGACTTGATCGCCGTCCTCAAGACCCGGGAATGAATCGATGATCAAACCGGTCGTGCGCCGTGTTCTGCTCTGGTCGCCATTTGCACTGGCGCTGATCCTGCTGCTGCTGTGGTTGTTCCGGCCGACCCCCGTTGCAGTCGATTTTGCCACGGTCGAGCGCGGTGCGCTGCGCGTCACGGTCAGCGACGAGGGCGAAACGCGTGTGAAGGACGTGTTTGCGGTTTCGGCGCCGGTCCCGGGCCTCATGCGACGCATCGAGCTCGAGCCGGGCGATGCAGTGGCGGCGCAGAGTACGGTGATCGCGCGCATCGAACCCAACGACCCGTCATTCCTCGACGTGCGCACCGAGGCCGAGGCGCGCGCCACGGCGCGTGCCGCAGAAGCGGCGCGTGCGTACGCAGCCGCGGAGGTCGACCGCGCGGCGGCCGAAGTGGAATTTGCGCAAAGCGAGCTGAAGCGCTTCCAGGGCCTCGCGGAACGCGAGAGCATTTCCGCGAACGACCTGGACGCCGCCGAGCGCCGCGCCCGAATCGCGGCGGCGGGACTCGAGGAAGGGAAGGCGCGACTTCGCGTGCAGGATTTCGAACTCGAGCGCGCGCAGGCACGGCTGCTCGCGCCAAGTGCGGCACGCAGCCGGCGCGAGCAGTGCGACTGTGTGACGGTCTATTCGCCGGTGAGCGGCCGGGTGCTGCGTGTGCTCAAGGAAAGCGAGGGTGTGGTCGAATCAGGTACAGCACTCATCGAGATCGGTGACCCGGACAAGCTCGAGGTGGTCGTCGACCTGCTGTCCACCGACGCCGTGAAGGTGAAGCCCGGGCAGCGCGCCATGCTGGAGGCCTGGGGCGGTGGGGAGCCGATCGAAGGTGTGGTCCGGCGGGTCGAGCCTTCGGGCTTTACCAAGATCTCGGCGCTCGGGATCGAGGAACAACGGGTCAATGTCATCATCGACTTCGCCACGCCGCCGGGGGACCGCGGCGGTCTCGGACATGGTTACCGCGTCGAGCCGCGCATCGTGCTGTGGGAATCGGCTGACGTGCTCAAGCTGCCGCTGTCAGCCGTGTTCCGCCACGGGCAGGACTGGGCGGTTTTCATCGAGGATGGCGCGCGGGCAGCCGTGCGAATCGTCGAGATCGGTCAGCAGGATGGCATCGAAGCCGAGGTCCTGAAGGGTTTGTCGCCGGGCCAACGCGTCGTGCTGCATCCGGGCGACAGAGTGAGCGCCGGAAGCCGCCTGCGCGAGCGCGGCTGATCGCGTCGGCGCTCAGGCGGCCTGGGCTCGATCGCTCACGGGCACCAGAGCGTGACGAAGCGCGTCATCGATCGTCTCGAGCCAGACGAATTGCAGCCCGGCGCGCGCCGATTCAGGCACGTCCTGGAAATCCTTGCGATTGCGCGCCGGCAGCAACACGGTCTTGATACCGCTGCGCAGCGCCGCGAGGACCTTTTCCTTGATGCCGCCGACGGGCAGCACCAGCCCGCGCAGGCTGATCTCGCCCGTCATCGCGGTGTCGCTGCGCACCGGGCGGTTGGTCAGGAGCGAGGCGAGTGCGCTGAACATCGCCACGCCGGCGCTCGGTCCATCTTTCGGAATGGCGCCGGCTGGAACGTGCACATGGATGTCGCTGTGCTCGAGTTCCGCCGCGTCGATGCCGAGGGTCGAGGCATGCGACTTGACCAGTGTGAAGGCGGCCTGGACGCTCTCCTTCATGACGTCACCGAGCTGTCCAGTGAGGATGAGCTTGCCCGAGCCGGGTATGCGGCTGGCCTCGATGAAAAGGATGTCCCCGCCCGCGGGCGTCCACGCCAATCCGGTGGCAACACCGGCCACGCTGGTGCGCAGCGCGACCTCGGACTCGAACCGCGCGGGCCCGAGAATCTCGCCCAGCTCGGCCGCACCGATGTGAATCGGCAGAGGCGCCCCCTCGACCGAGCGGACTGCCGCATTGCGCAGCAGCGAGCCGACGTGGCGCTCGAGATCGCGAACACCAGCCTCGCGCGTGTAGTCGCGGACGATCGAGCGCAATGCTGCATCATCGACCTGGACGTCGTCCGGCCGTAGCCCGTTGGCCGAGAGCTGACGCTTGAGCAGGTAGCGGCGCGCAATCTCCAGCTTCTCCTCGTCCGTGTAGCCGGCGATCTCGATGATCTCCATGCGATCGCGCAGGGCGACCGGAATCGTGTCCACGACGTTCGCCGTCGTGATGAAGACGACTTTCGACAGATCGAACGGGACGGCCAGGTAGCCATCGCGGAAAGTGTGGTTCTGCTCCGGGTCGAGGACCTCGAGCAGCGCGGCACTCGGATCGCCGTGGAAGCCGACGCCGAGCTTGTCGATCTCGTCGAGCATCATGACGCAGTCGCGCGTCCCCGTCTTGCGGATCGCCTGAATGATATTGCCCGGCAGCGCACCGATGTAGGTGCGTCGATGGCCGCGAATCTCGGCCTCGTCGTGGACTCCGCCGAGGGCGACGCGAGCGAACTTGCGCCCGAGCGCGCGCGCGATCGACTGCCCGAGCGAGGTCTTGCCGACTCCCGGCGGACCCACGAAGCACAGGATCGGCGCATGACCCTCGGGTGAGAGCTTCCGCACCGCGAGGAACTCGACGATGCGCCGCTTCACTTTTTCCAGGCCATAGTGATCCTCATCCAGAACGGCGCGAGCCTGTGCGATGTCGATCGCCGGCGATTCGGGTGCCTTCCACGGCAGCTCGATCAGCCAGTCCAGATAGGTGCGCGCCATCGAATATTCGGACGACGCATCGGGCATTCGCTCCAGGCGCTTCAATTCCTTGCGGGCGTGCACCGCAACTTCCTCCGGCATGCCGGCGGCTTCTACCGCCTTGGCGAGTTCGGTGAGCTCGGCCGAAACGCTTTCGCCTTCGCCCAGCTCCTTCTGGATCTGGCGCAACTGCTCTCGCAAGACATACTCGCGCTGGCGTTTGTCCATCTTTGCCTGCGTCTTGCGCCCGATCTCACTCGCGATGCGCAGCACCTCCAGCTGGTGCGAGAGGATCTCGAGCACCCGATCGACGCGTACGGCTGCATCGACCAACTCGAGGATCTTTTGCTTCTCGGCCGGGGGGATGTCGAGCAGCGCTGCGACCATGTCGGCGAGCAGTCCCGCCCGGGTCACGCCCTGCAACGCCTGCAGCAATTGCGGCGGCGTCTCGGGCAACAGTCGCAATGCCTCGCCGGCACGTTCACGCAACTCGTGCAGCCGCGCCTCCATTGCAGCGCCATGCTCGTCTTCCGCGGGAAGTCGCTGCACGCGGGCGACGAGGTACGGGTAACCGGATAGAAATTCGACGATGCGAAAGCGCATTTCGCCCTGACACACGAGGTGGTGTGCGCCATCCTGGGCAGTGACGTAGCGCAGGATCTGGGCGACCGACCCGACGGTGTGCAGCTGTTCCGGAGCGGGCGAGTCGCTGTTCGGGTCGCGTTGCAGAAGCAGACCGATCGGGCGATCGGACTTGAATGCAGCCTGGACGGCGGCGACCGAGGCCTCGCGGCCGATCGTCACCGGCAGGACCATGCCCGGGAACAGCACCAGATTGCGGACCGGCAACAGGATGAGCGCGTCGTCCGGCAATGCCGGCAATGCTTCAGGCGAGCGGGCGTCCCCGCGCTCGCTCGGCTCAGCCATGGCCGTGAGCGATTCTGTCGCCGTGGCGGACGTCTCGTCGGATTGAACTTCTGTATTCATTCGTGCCGAAACCTCACGGAGAGCGCTGCAGCCCGATGACCAGGAATCCCTGATCAAGGTGCTGCGCGGTGATTCGGTACACGCCGCCCGGCAACAACACGCGGCGCTCGAACGTCCCGTAGGGCAGCTCGAGCTGGCGAATCGACGCGCCGTGCACGATCTGGGGCAAGACGCGACGGCCACGCACCACCAGCTCGACGCCATCGAGCTCGATTTCGAGTTCATGAGCCCGCACGCCGGGGAGGGCGTAGTACAGCCAGAGCTCGGCGCGTGACTCGAACACGTCCACGGCCGGTTCCCAGCGCGTCGCTCCGAAAGAGCACCGCTGCAAGCGGCGCGTTTCGTCGAGCATCTGCAGCGCCTGCAGCCACACCCAGCCGTTTGGATCGTCAATTCGCATCGCCGGTATTCACCCGCACGGGCGCGTGCCCGATGTCGAATCGGCTATATGGGTGTCGTCGCGCGACTCTCAATGGCCTTACTGAATCACCGACAGCGCAACGACCGACGCCGCAACAGCGAACAAGAGCGCGACGAGCCATGCCAGTCCGCGCACCCAGCGACGTGCGTGAGGCGCACTCACCGGCTTGAGCGCGGTCGGCCTATTCTGTCGAAAAGTGAGCATTTTCAGGTGCCTCCATCGAAGACCCGCCCGGTAGCGTCACCTGCAAAAGTCTGAGCGTCCGCACGCGCGGCGTCACTCGCTGGAAGTACGCATCAGGGTCGCACAAACACGTATATCCTCACGTCTCGCCCACGGGCGCAATATCCATGGATGACGAAATCCCAAGCGGGAGGTGCTCATGACGGAAAGGCAACCGGCTCATCGCGCGGCCTCCGCGTCCGGGATTGACGCGGAGCTCAAACGGGAATTGAAGGAAGACTTCGCTCAGGCAGACAGCGATCACGACGGCCGGATCAACTTCGCGGAGTTCGGCGCGCTGCTCGAGGATCTCGAAGCCGGCATGTCGGAGCAGGAGCTGCACATCGGCTTTCGCGAGATCGACACCGACCGCGATGGACGAATCGACCTGCGCGAGTTCATCGCTTGGTGGACGGGGCAGTAGCCCTCAGGCGGTTGCGGTAGCTTGCGCCGCCGACACCCAGCCGCAGCAAGGCGCTGTCGGGCATGGACATCGTCAACGCTGGCCGCGCACTGTTTCTGGTAGTCGTCGCGAATCTGGTCCCCTGGGCCGTGAGGAGGCTGCTGGACCGGCGCTGGTCCGCGCCTCTGGATCTGGGCGTGGCGCTGCCCGACGGGCAACGCCTGTTCGGCAGTCACAAGACCTGGCGGGGCGTCGTTTCGGGCACGCTCGCATGCGCAATAGCGGCCACGCTCACGGGTCCCGGCTTTGCGATCGGGGCGGGAGTCGGCGCCCTATCGCTCATGGGGGACGCGCTCTCCAGTGCGGTGAAACGGCGACTGCGCCTTGCGCCGGGAACCGAGATCTTCGGGCTCGATCAACTGCCGGAAGCGCTCCTGCCATCAATTTTCTTTGCCGGTGCGCTGGGACTCGGCGGCATCGACATCGCTGTCGTTGCCCTCGTATTCCTCGTGCTCGACATTCTGGTGACCGGCATGCGGCATCGTCCGCGACTCCGTAACACCGATGCGGGAGAACGCTGATGCTTGCGCCGGCCCTGCCGTTCGAATCGCTCTATGCGCACGGATTTCTCCGCGTGGCCGTGTGCACGCCCAGAGTGGACGTCGCAGCGCCGCAATTCAATCTCGAGCAGACACTCGAGCTCGCGCGGCGCGCTTCGGCTTCGTCTGCCGCGGTCGCTCTGTTTCCCGAGCTGGGACTGGCGGCCTACTCCAACGAGGATCTGGTCGCACAGGATGCTTTGCTCGACGGCGTGGAAGCCGCGGTGGCGGCGCTCGTCCGGGAGAGCGCCGAACTGTTTCCGCTCCTCATCGTGGGCGCCCCGTTGCGCACCGAGCAGAAGCTCTTCAACTGCGCGCTCGTGATCCATCGCGGCGAGATTCTCGGAGTGGTCCCCAAGACTTTCCTGCCCAACTACCGTGAGTTCTACGAAAAGCGCCAGTTCAGCGAAGCCGCGCAAGCGGTCTCGAGCGGAATTCAGCTTATCGGGCGCGACGTACCATTCGGCGGCGACCTGCTGTTCAAGGCCAGCGATGTCGCCGATTTCAACCTGCACGTCGAAATCTGCGAGGACCTGTGGGTGCCGATCCCGCCGAGCAGCTATGCCGCGCTCGCGGGCGCCACAGTCCTCGCAAACCAGTCGGCCAGCGACATCACGATCGGCAAGGCCGACTATCGGCGCATGCTCTGTACCTCGCAGTCGGGACGCTGCGCGGCCGCATATCTGTACGCCGCCGCAGGCTATGGTGAGTCCACGACCGATCTCGCCTGGGATGGGCATGCCATCATCTGTGAAAACGGCGACGTGCTGGCCGAATCGCCGCGATTCGCGTGCGAGTCCGCGCTGATCACTGCGGATATCGATCTCGACCGGTTGCGGCAGGAGCGCATGCGGCTGACGAGCTTCAACGATTCGGCGCGGTTGCACCGGGAGCATGCGCGTGCGTTCCGATCCGTTGAGTTCGCGGTGAAGCCGCCATCGGTGCTCCTGCCTTTGCAGCGCCCGATTGCACGCTTTCCCTATGTATCCTCGGACCCCGCCAGTCGTGACGAGCGTTGCGCCGAGGTATACGAGATCCAGGTGCAGGGACTGATGCGGCGATTGGAGGCGAGCGGGATCCAGAAGGCGGTCATCGGCGTCTCGGGCGGTCTCGATTCCACTCAGGCACTGCTGGTTACCGCGAGATGTTTTGATCGACTGCAGTTGCCGCGTACCAGCGTCATTGGCGTCACGCTGCCGGGATTCGCCACTTCCGAGCGGACGTACGGCAACGCCAGACGATTGATGACGGCCCTCGGCGTTTCGGCGCGCGAGATCGACATCCGGCCGGCCGCGCTCAGGATGCTGGAGGAATTGCATCACCCGTATGCGCGCGGAGAAGCGGCGTACGACACTACGTTTGAAAACGTGCAAGCCGGCGAGCGCGCCTCCTGCCTCTTCCGGCTGGCGAACCACGAGCGCGGACTGGTGGTCGGTACGGCTGATCTCTCGGAGCTCGCGCTCGGCTACACGACGTACGGTGTCGGCGATCACATGGCCCACTACCATGTCAATGCCTCGGTGCCGAAGTCGCTCATTCAACACCTGATCAGATGGATTGCGCGGGCCGGGCAGTTCGACGCTTCGACCTGCGGCATCCTCAAGGACATCGCCGCGACGCCGATCTCGCCGGAGCTGACGCCGGGTCAATCGGCGGAGGAAACCATTGGCCCATACGAGTTACAGGATTTCAATCTGTACTACATCAGTCGGTTCGGTTTCCGGCCGAGCAAGGTCGCGTTCATGGCCTGTCATGCCTGGTCGGATCGAAACGCGGGGCATTGGCCGGAGACGGTCGCAGCCGACCAACGGCGTGCGTACGACCTGAACTCGATCGTGCGATGGCTCGAGGTCTTCCTTAAGCGATTCTTCGAGTCGAGCCAGTTCAAGCGCTCGGCGCTTCCAAACTCGCCCAAGGTGGGCAGCGGCGGTTCCCTGTCGCCGCGCGCTGACTGGCGCGCGCCCAGCGATGCGCATGCCGATGTCTGGCTGGAAGAGCTTCGCAGCGGCGTTGGGAAGCGA
>Ga0209640_10005642_pt1 | contig 10929 bp, 10 predicted proteins | sample RifCSP10_1_FD_184018 | JGI IMG/M metagenome (GOLD analysis project Ga0209640, IMG submission 184018) | Soil microbial communities from Rifle, Colorado - Rifle CSP2_sed 10_1 (SPAdes) (version 2) | ecosystem: Environmental > Terrestrial > Deep subsurface > Rock core/Sediment | place: Rifle...
GGCTGGAGCCGGAACGCCAGGAGCACCCAGCCGAACGGCAGGACGACGGCGGCGGCGACGAGCCAGAACGAGCCTTGCCGCCAAAACGCCTGCTCCCCGATGCAGTAGCCCCGCCAGAGGTCGCTGATCCAGTCCATGGGTGCCGGTCTCCTCACCCCGCTTCAGAGCAAGGGCGGTGCCAGGCTGTATTTTCAGCTACTTAGCCTCCCCTCACCCCTTGTCCGGTCATTAGCGGCCAGGGGCCCTGGTGAGTTTCTTTGCGCGCATCAACTGTGGGACGGCCCCGCCGTGTCCTCGCGCCGCACGGGGGTGGCCCCGCGCAGATAGTCGAAGTCGCACCCCTCGTTGGCCTGGAGCACGTGATCGAGGAAGAGCCGCCCGTAGCCGCGCGTGAACCGGGGCGGCCGCGGCTTCCACGCCGCGCGACGCCGGGCGAGCTCCTCGTCGCTCACGCGCAGCGCGAGCGTGCGTTTGGGGACGTCGAGCTCGATCTCGTCGCCGTCGCTGACGAGCGCGAGGGGACCACCCACGGCCGACTCGGGAGCGACGTGGAGCACCACCGTGCCGTACGACGTCCCGCTCATGCGCGCGTCGGAGATGCGCACCATGTCCTTCACGCCCTTCCGCAGGAGGCGCGCCGGAATCGGCGCCGCACCCCACTCGGGCATGCCGGGCGCGCCCTTGGGGCCGACGTGCTTCAGGACGAGCACGGAGGTCTCGTCGATCGGGAGCGACGGGTCGTCGATCCGCCGGTGGAGATCCTCGTGGTCCTCGAAGACCACGGCGCGGCCGCGGTGGACGAGGAGATGCGGGGAGGCCGCCGACTGCTTGAGCACCGCGCCGTCGGGGCAGAGGTTGCCGAAGAGGATCACCGTGCCGCCTTCGGACGCGAGCGGGACGCCGAGCGGGCGGATGACGTCCTCGTTCCAGCACCTGGCGTCGCGGACGTTGTCCGCCATGGACTTGCCGTTCACGGTGAGGGCCTCACCGTGGAGCAGCGGCAGGAGCTCCTTCATGACGACCGGCAGGCCGCCCGCGTAGAAGAAGTCCTCCATGAGGTACTTGCCCGACGGGCGCACGTTCACGAGGAACGGCGTCGTTCGCGAGAGCTCGTCGAAGTGCGCGAGCGGCAGCGGTACGCCGACCCGCCCGGCGATCGCGACGAGGTGGACGATCGCGTTCGTCGAGCCGCCGATCGCCATGTCGGCGCGGATCGAGTTGTCGAACGCTTTGGCCGTCAGGATCTGGGACGGCGTCGGCCCGCCGGCCCGGGCCATCTCGACGGCGCGGCGGCCCGAGAGCTCGGCGAGCACGAGGCGGCGCGAGTCGGGGGCGGGGATCGCCGCGTTGCCCGGGAGCGTCATGCCGAGCGCCTCGGCCATCGAGGCCATCGTGGAGGCGGTGCCCATGACCATGCAGTGGCCCGAGGAGCGCGACATGCACGACTCCGCCTCGCACAGCTCCTCGTCGGTGAGCCGCCCGGCACGCCGCTCGCCCCAGAGGCGCCAGAGGTCGGTGCCCGAGCCGAGCTCCTCGGTCCGCCACTTGCCGCGGAGCATCGGGCCGCCCGTGACCATGACCGCCGGGACCTCCGCGGAGGCCGCGCCCATGAGCATCGCGGGCGTGGTCTTGTCACACCCCGACAGGAGCACGACGGCATCGAGCGGATAGGCCCTGATGCACTCCTCCACGTCCATCGCCATGAGGTTGCGGAACAGCATCGTCGTGGGCTTCATGAGGATCTCGCCGAGCGAGATCGTCGGGAACTCGAGCGGGAAGCCGCCGGCGCTCCACACGCCCCGCTTGACCGCCTCCGCCACCTGGCGGAGGTGGGCGTTGCAGTTGTTCAGCTCCGACCAGGAGTTGGCGATGCCGATGACCGGGCGGCCGTCGAAGACGAGATCGCTGAACCCTTCGGTCTTGAGCCACGAGCGGTGGGCGAATCCGTCGAGGTCCTGGCGGCCGAACCAGTTGCGGCTTCGGAGTTCGTGTGGTGTCATGGGTCCCTCCGGGGCCCCGATTATAGAGTACGCAACGCATCCGAGGATGGACGGAGCCGGGTCGCATCCATCTCCGGCCACCCACGGCGGTCGCGGCCTCGCGGACCCCGTTACAATGGAGGATCGCATGCGGCTCGCGGGCAAGGTGGCGGTGGTGACGGGCGGCGGCAGCGGGATCGGACGCGGCATCGTGCTCGCGATGGCGCGGGAAGGCGCCGACATCGCCATCCCCGACATCCAGGTCCTGAACGCGGAGAAGGTTGCCGGCGAGGTGAAGACGCTCGGCCGGAAGGTCGTCGCGATGAAGACCGACGTGACGAGCGCCGCCGACGTGAAGGCCATGGTGGACCGCGTCCGCGAGGCGCTCGGCCGGATCGACATCCTCGTCAACAACGCGGGCGCGGCCTCGCCGCCCGGCATGCCCTTCACGAACAACACCGAGGAAGACTGGGACCGCGCCTTCGCCGTCAACACGAAATCCGTGTTCCTCACCTGCAAATCCATCGCGCCGTATTTCATCGAGCGGAAGGCGGGGCGCGTCATCAACATCGCCTCGATCGCAGGGCCGATCTCCGCGCTCACGATGCCACCCTACAGCGTGGCCAAGATGGGCGTCATCACGCTGACCCGCATCCTCGCCAAGGAGCTCGCCCCCCACGGCGTCACCGTGAACGCGATCTGCCCCGGCGTGCTCTGGACCGACTTCTGGCAGAAGCTCGCCGCCCACATCGCCGACACCAACCCGGCGTTCAAGGGCATGACCCCGCGCGAGGTGTTCGACAAGCGGGTCGGCGACATCATCCCGATGAAGCGCGAGCAGACGCCGGAGGACATCGGGTGGGCGGCCGTGTTCCTCGCCTCCGAGGAGGCGCGCAACATCACGGGCCAGGCGCTCAACGTCGACGGCGGCGTCGTGATGCAATAGCGCGCGCCAGGAGTGGCACTGCGAGCCGCGGGACGTCGCGGGGCTGGGGCCCCGCCGTCCGAGGCGAGCGAAAGAGGGAAGCCCCATGAACTTCGACTTCACCGACAAGGAAGAGGCGTTCCGCAAGGAGGTCCGGGCCTGGCTCGAGACCAACCTGCCGGACGACCTGCGGGGCCGCGCCTTCGCGTCCTCGCGCGCCGACCGCGAGGAGGTCCAGAAGCTCCGCGCGTGGCAGAAGCGGATGCACGCGGCGGGCTACGTCGGCATGGACTGGCCGCGCGAGTACGGCGGGCGCGGCGCCTCGATCGTCGAGATGGTCGTCCTGTACCAGGAGATGGCGCGCGCGGAGTCGCCCCAGCTCGTGAACCGCGGCGGGGTGTCGATGCTCGGGCCGACCCTCATGAAATACGGCACGCCCGCCCAACGGACGCGGTTCCTCCCGAAGATCCTCACGGCGGACGAGCTGTGGTGTCAGGCGTTTTCAGAGCCCAACGCGGGGTCCGATCTCGCCAACCTGCAAACGAGAGCGGTCCTCGAGGGCGACGAGTTCATCGTCAACGGCCAGAAGGTGTGGACGAGCATGGGCCACGTCGCCGACTGGTGCTTCATGCTCGTGCGGACGGATCCCGCCGCGCCCAAGCACAAGGGCATCAGCTTCCTCCTCGTGGACATGAAGACGCCGGGCATCACCGTGCGGCCGCTCCGCCAAATCACCGGGGAGGCCGAGTTCAACGAGACCTTCTTCGACAACGTGCGGGTGCCGGCCGAGAACCTCGTGGGCAAGCTCAACGAAGGCTGGGCGGTCGCGATCACCACGCTCGCCTACGAGCGCGACCTCCTGACCTTCATCCGGCACATCTCGCTTCGCAACGCGCTCCATCGCCTGATCAAGCTCGCGCAGAGCCGCGGGCGGAACACCGACCCCGTGATGCGGCAGACGATCGCCGGCCTCTGGATCGGCGAGCGGGCGCTCCAGATCGGCGGCTACCGGAGCTTGACCAGGATTCTCAAGGGCGGCCAGCCGGGGCCCGAGGGCTCAACCTCCAAGCTCTTCTGGAGCCAGCTCGACCAGGAGCTGGCGCTCACGGCGACCCAGGTCATCGGGCCGTACGCGCAGATCACCGAGGGCTCGGCGTGGGCGCCCGACCACGGCCAGTGGGAGTTCTACGAGCTGCTCGCGCGGGGGAGCGGCATCCGCGCCGGGACGTCCGAGATCCTCCGCAACATCCTCGCCGAGCGCGTGCTGGGTCTTCCCAAGGACTGACGGCGGGCGGTCGTCATGAAGCCCGAGACACGGTACGCGCGGAGCGGCGACGTCAACATTGCCTACCAGGTCGTGGGCGAGGGGCCGCGCGACCTCGTGCTTGTGCCCGGCTGGGTGTCCAACCTCGAGGTCTTCTGGGAGGAGCCGACCATGGTGCGGTTCCTCCAGCGGCTCGCGGCCTTTTCCCGCCTGATCCTCTTCGACAAGCGGGGAACCGGTCTCTCGGACCGCGTGGCCGACATGCCGAACCTCGAGACCCGGATGGACGATGTCCGCGCCGTGATGGACGCGGTGCGTTCGTCACGCGCGGCGCTGCTCGGGTACTCCGAGGGCGGGCCGATGTGCGCGCTCTTCGCGGCGACGTACCCGGAGCGCACGACCGCGCTCGTCATGATCGGCAGCTTCGCGCGACGGACGTGGACGCCTGACTATCCGTGGGGGCCGACGAAGGAGGAGTGGGAGCAGTCGGTCGAGGCGAGCGTGCGCGACTGGGGAGGACCGGTCGGGCTCGACGTTCGCGCACCCAGTCTCAAGGGGGATCAGCGGTTCCGGGAGTGGTGGGCCCGATTCCTCCGGATGAGCGCCAGCCCCGGTGCCAACCGGGCGCTCCGGCTGATGAACGGGGAGATCGACGTGCGGCAGGTCCTGCCCACCATCCGCGTCCCGACCCTGATCATCCATAACGCCGGAGAGCAGACGGTCCCCGTCGAGGCCGGCCGCTACATGGCCGAACGGATCCCCGGCGCCAAGTACGTGGAGCTGCCCGGCAACGACCATCTCCCGTGGATCGGCAATTCCGAGGCGATCCTGGACGAGATCGAGGAGTTCCTGACGGGCGTCCGGCGTGGGCCGGAGCCCGATCGCGTGCTCGCCACCGTCATGTTCACCGACATCGTGGACGCCACGCGAAAGGCGACCGAGCTCGGCGATCGTCGCTGGCGGGACCTGCTCGACGCTCACCACACGCTCGTGCGGGAGCAGCTGGCAAAATTCCGCGGGCGCGAGATCGACACGGCCGGCGACGGCTTCCTGGCGTCGTTCGACGGGCCGGCGCGCGCGGTGCGGACCGCCGCCTCGATCGCGGATAGCGTGAAACAGATCGGCCTGGAGATCCGGGCCGGGCTCCACACGGGGGAGTGCGAGGTGATGGGGCCGAAGCTCGGCGGCATCGCGGTGCACATCGGCGCCCGGATCGCCGGCCTCGCGCAGCCCAGCGAGGTTCTGGTCTCGAACACGGTGAAGGATCTCGTGGCGGGCTCGGGGCTCAGGTTCGAGGACCGCGGCACGCACGCCCTGAAGGGCGTCCCCGGCGAGTGGCATCTCTTCGCGGTGGGAAAGGACAGCCAGTCATGAGCGACCTGCTCTACGAGGTCAAGGACAAGATTGCGACGATCACGCTGAACCGCCCCGACAAGCTCAACGCGTTCACCGGGCCGATGATCGACGCCTGGGCGAAGGCGCTCGCCGAGGCCCAGGCTGACGACGACGTGAACGTCGTCGTCGTCACGGGCGCCGGGCGCGCGTTCTGCGCCGGCGGCGACGTGGCGCGGATGCGCGAGACCAAGCCCACCCCGCTCGAGAACAAGAACCAGCTCTGGGAGAACATCCACCGCGTGCCGAGGACGCTCGAGGCGATGGACAAGCCCGTGATCGCGATGGTCAACGGCCTCGCCGTCGGCGCCGGCATGGGCATGTGCCTCATGTGCGACGTGCGCATCGCCTCCGACGAGGCGCGCTTCTCGACCGGCTACGTGCGGGTGGGCCTCGTCCCCGGCGACGGCGACACCTACTTCCTGCCGCGCCTGGTCGGCGCCGCGAAGGCGCTCGAGCTGCTCTGGACCGCCGACTTCGTCGACGCCCAGGAGGCGCTGCGTCTCGGCATCGTCAACCGCGTCGTGCCGGCGGGTGACCTCGCCCAGCAGACCCGCGCGTTCGCCGAGCAGCTCGCCGGCGGCCCCCAGATCCCGATCCGGATGATCAAGCGGCTCGTCTACCAGAGCCTCCGGCTCGATCTCCGCACACACCTCGACCTGGTCTCGTCCCACATGGCCGTCGTGCGCGAGACCGCCGACCACGCCGAGGGCGTGGCCGCGTTCAAAGAGAAGCGGACGCCCAAGTTCCAGGGGCGGTAGTGCGAGCCGCAGGCCGTCGCGGGGCTGGGGCCCCGCCGGTCGAGGCGAGCGAACGAGGAGAGTCGGGCGAGCCGCAGGCCGTCGCGGGGCTGGGGCCCCGCCGGTCGAGGCGAGCGAATACGAAGTGAGCGTCAGCGGGGCTGCAGCACCATCTGGGTCTGGATGACCAGCGCCAGGAGGCGCCCGGAGGCGTCGGTCACGCGCGTCTGCCAGACCATGGTCGTGCGGCCCCGGTGGAGCGGCGTCGTCTCGGCGCTCACCCGTCCCTCCTGCACCCCCGCGAAGAAGTTGGTCTTCGACTCGAGCGTCGTCGTGGAGGCGCCGGGCGGGAGATTGACGAACGTGGCGGTCGCGCCGGCCGTGTCGGCGAGCGCCATGATGATGCCGCCGTGGAGGCGCCCGCCGAACGTCTTGAGCTCGTCGCGGATCTCGAGCTCGGCGACGACGCGGTCCTTCGTCGCTTGGGTGAATCTGACGCCGAGGAGCTCGGGGAGACAGCCCTTGTGAAGCTGCGTCAGCGCGGCGGGCTCGATCGTCACGACATTCTCCTTGTCTTTCGGCCTCGTCAGACGGCGGAGTAGCTGCGGTACTCCATCTGGGCGGCGATCGTGAGGCGCGCGTCCGCGCCCCAGAACTTCTCGACGAGATAGAGCCCGAGGTCGAGCGACGAGGCGACGCCGCCGGCCGTGACGAGCCGGCCTTCGTCCACGATGCGGCGGTCGGTCACGACCTCGCGGCAGAGCGGGCGGAGGAGATCGTACGCGCGGTGGTGCGTGGTGGCGCGCCGGTCGCGGAGGTAGCCTGCGCGGCCCAGCAGCAGCGCGCCGGTGCACACGGAAGCGAGCGGGCGCTCGACGCCCCAGGTCTTCAGATAGTCGATGAATCGGCGGTCGTCCATCAGGAGGCGCGTGCCGAGGCCGCCCGGCACATAGAGGAGATCGAACGGCGCGAGGTCCTCGTAGACGGAGTCCGGCTTCATCACGAGCCCCGTCTCGTCGGCGATCTCGGGTTCGGTGCCGATGATCCGGTGGGTGACGTCCGGGTCGACGGACATCGTTGCGATCCGCCGAAGGGCGTCGTAGGCACCGACGAAGTCGAGGAACGTCAGCCGCGGAAAGACGAGGAACGCGATCCGTTTCGGTGGCACGGCGTCAGCAGGGCTCGATGGACGCCTTGTGGCGCTGGGCGAGCGCCTGATACCCGGCGGGGTTCACGCGCACCCAGTGCTCCGCCGGCGTGCCGGCGAGCGGCCCCCGCACCTTGGCGGGCGCGCCGATCGCAAGCGTGCCGTCGGGAACCTCGGTTTCGGGCGTGACGAGCGCTCCCGCCGCCACCATCGCCCGCACGCCGATGCGCGCGCCGTCGAGGACCGTCGCGCCGTTGCCGATCAGGCATTCCTCGCCCAGGAACGCGGCGTGGACGGTGCAGTTGTGGCCGATCGTCACGCCCGGGCCGACCTCGGTGCCCTGGCGCGGCGTGACGTGCACGACCGCGCAGTCCTGCACGTTGGCGCCCCGGCGGACGACGATCGGGTTGAAGTCCCCGCGCAGCACGGCGTTGTACCAGACCGAGGCGTTCTCCTCGATCGTCACGTCGCCGACGATCACGGCGGTCGGCGCGATGAACGCGGACGGGTGGATCGTCGGGCGCTTTCCCTCGAAGCTGAACAGTGGCATGGGCTGGACCCTCGCAGTATGCTCGGAATGGCCCCCATCTTACGCGAACCCGCGAGCGAGTGGAGGACCCGATGCCCGTGCCGAGAATCGCGGCGGTCGCCACCGCGACGCCGCCGCAACGGTTCAGCCAGGCCGAGCTGCTCGCCCTCGCGGGCTACGACGACCCCCGGCGCCGGGGCTTTTTCGGCCGGAGCGACATCGAAGGGCGCTACCTCTATATCGACCGCGAGACGTTCCGTCCTGACGAGAGCGTCGATCAGCTCAACGAGCGGTTCCGCCGGGGCGCGCTCGAGCTCGGCGAGGCCGCGGCGCGCCGCGCGCTCCAGCGCGCGGGCTGGGTCGCCGCGCAGGTGGACTTCGTCGCGACGACGACGTGCACGGGACGGCTCACGCCGAGCCTCGACGCGCACCTCGTCGGCCGGCTCGGCTGCCGGCCCGACATCCAGCGCGTGCACGTCGGCGACACCGGGTGCGCCTCGGCGATGGTGGCGCTCCAGCAGGCGTCGAACTACCTCAGGGCACATCCGGGACGCCGCGCGCTCGTCGTCGCCGCCGAGATCTGCTCCGCCGCCTACTTCCTCGACGACCGGTTGGAGAGCGCGGTGGCGCATGCGATCTTCGCCGACGGCGCCGGTGCGCTCGCGCTCGGGACCGACGGCGCCGGGCCGGCGATCGTGGCCCACCGCACGCTCTTCCGCCCCGAGCACCTGGACGCGATGGGGTTCGAGTACCCCGGCGGCCGGCCGCGCGTGATCCTCTCGAAGGACATCCGCCGGATCGGCGCCGCGATGATGGGAGAGATGGCGGAGATCCTCATGACAGCGCAGGGCCTCAAGCGCGAGGACATCCGCTACTGGGTGCTCCACTCGGCAGGGCGGCGCGTGATCGACCGCGCGCGGACACTGCTCGAGCTCGGGGAGGCCGAGGTGGCGCACTCGCGCGCGGTGCTCCGGCGCTACGGCAACATGTCCTCGGCGACGATCCTCTTCGTGCTCGAGGAGATGCTCCGGCAGGAGTCGCCGGTGGACGACGAGTGGGGGCTCATGATCGCGCTCGGCCCCGGCTTCGCCGCCGAGGGCGCCCTTCTCAGGTGGTGAGCCTCGAGCGGGCGGCAGGGGCGATGGAGCTCCTCGACCGGCCGGTGGCGCCGGCGGCGCGCGCGGCGTCGCTCGCCGACATCGACCGCCTCAACGCCTGGTTCCGCGGCTACGCGCTGACGCTGAGCGAGATCCGCCGCCTCGCCGCCGCGGTCCCCCGTCGCCGCGCGCTCGTCGTCCTCGACGTGGGCGGCGGTCACGCCGCGTTCGCCGTGCGCCTGATACGCTGGGCGCGCCGGAGCGGGCGGGCGATCCGCGTCGTCGTCGTCGAGCGCGACGCCGAGACGCTCGCGCTCGCCCGGCGGGCGTGCGTGGCGTACCCGGAGATCAGCCTCGTCCGCGCCGACGCGACCGCGCTCCCGGTCCGCGCGGGCGCGGCCGATGTCGTCGCGGCGTCGCTCACGCTCCACCACCTCGAGCCCGACGACGCCGTGGCGGGCTTGCGCGAGATGGCGGCGGCGGGGCGGGCGGTGGTGGTGAACGACCTCCTCCGCACGCGCGTCTCGCTCGGCCTGGTGTGGCTCGCGACGCGGCTCCTCTGCTGCCACCCGATCGCGCGCCACGACGGCCCGCTCTCGGTCCGGCGCGCCTACTCGAGCGCCGAGCTGGGGACGCTCGCCGGCAGGGCGGGCATCGGGCGATTGGAGATCCGCGAGTACCCGCTCTTCGGCCGGCTCGTCGCGGTGACCGCATGACGGCCCGGGACGCCGACGTCATCGTCGTCGGCGCCGGACCTGCCGGGACGGCCACGGCGATCCTGCTCGCCGAGCACGGGCTCGCCGTGCAGCTCCTCGACCGGGCGCGCTTCCCCCGGCCGAAGCTCTGCGGCGAGTACCTGAGCCCGGAGGCGCCGCGCGTGCTCGACCGGCTCGGCGTGCTCAAGACGGTGGACGGCTTCGCCACGCCGATCGCCGGTATCAGGATCACCGCGCCCGACGGCACGGTCGTCACCGGCCGATACCGCGCGATCGGGCCCTGGCGGCCGTATCGCGAGCACGCGCTGGCGCTCTCGCGCGAGGCGCTCGACGACGCGCTCGTCGAGCGCGTGCGCGCGCTGCCGGTGGACTTCCGGGAGCAGACGCGCGTGACCGGCGTCGTCATCGAGGGCGACCGCGTGACGGGCGTCGAGGCCGTGGACCGGGACGACCGCCCGCTCGCGCTCCGGGCGCCACTCGTGATCGCCGCCGACGGCCGCGCCTCCGTCGTGGCCCAGCGGCTGGGTCTCCGGCGCGCCCATCGGCTGCAGCGCATGGCGCTCGTGACTTACGTAGCGGGTTTGCCGGGCGTGTCGGAGCCACGCGCATCTGTCTCAGGCCACCCGCGGCCCGAGCCGGCCTCGCGGACCCCGCTACAAGTTGAAATCTTCGTGGATCCGCCCGATTACTCGATCATCAACCCGCTGGCGCCCGACCGGGCGAACGTGTCCATCGTCGTCCCGCTCGCCCACGCCGCGCCGTGGAGCGGGCGCCTCGACGCCTTCTTCGCCGCCCGCGTGAGGCAGCTCCCGCATCTCGCGCGGCGCCTCGCGGGCGCGCGCCCGGTGGCCCCGGTGCAGGCGATGGGGCCGCTCGCGTACGAGGTCCTGCCGCCGCGCCACGGGGGCGTCCTGCTCGTGGGCGACGCCGCGGGCTTCTACGATCCCTTCACGGGCGAGGGCGTCTTCGGCGCGCTGCGCTCGGCCGAGCTCGCCGCCGAGACGGCGGTGCGGGCGCTCCGCGCCGGCGATTGTTCGAGCGGGGCGCTGGCGGGCTACGCGCGCGCCCGGCGCCGCGCGTTCGGCGGCAAGGAGCGCGTCACGCGCGCGCTCCAGTTTGTCATCGCGCACCGCCGCCTCG
>Ga0209640_10005643_pt1 | contig 10927 bp, 9 predicted proteins | sample RifCSP10_1_FD_184018 | JGI IMG/M metagenome (GOLD analysis project Ga0209640, IMG submission 184018) | Soil microbial communities from Rifle, Colorado - Rifle CSP2_sed 10_1 (SPAdes) (version 2) | ecosystem: Environmental > Terrestrial > Deep subsurface > Rock core/Sediment | place: Rifle...
GAGATGATGGCCCGGTGGCGCCGGTAGCGGAAGATGTCGAAAGGCAGATCGAGGCCTTGGAGGCTCAAGGCAAGACGGTTATGCTGGTCGGTAGAGAGCGAGAGCTGCTCGGTTTGATCGCTGTGGCCGACGTGCTGCGGCCGGAGGTTCAGCGGCAAATTAAAGCCTTGCAGGCGCTTGGCATCGAGCGTGCCATCATGCTGACCGGCGACAACCCGCGCACCGCCCGGCACATCGCCGCCCAGGCCGGGCTGAGCGATTTCCGGGCCAACCTGATGCCGGAGGACAAGGTGGCGGCCGTCAGGGATTTGGTGGAGGAGTACCAGTACGTGGGCATGGTCGGCGACGGCATCAATGACGCGCCGGCGCTGGCCAACGCCACGGTTGGCATCGCCATGGGCGGCGCCTCCACCGACGCGGCCCTGGAGGCGGCCGACGTCGCCCTCATGGCCGACGACCTGTCCAGGCTGCCGTTCGCCGTGGGCCTGGGGCGAGCCACCCAGGCCATCATACGCCAGAACCTCTTTCTCTCGCTGGGCGTGATCGCCAGCCTGATCGTGCTCACCTTGAGCGGTCTGGCCGGCATCGGCCTGGCCATTCTGCTCCACGAGGGCAGCACCGTGCTGGTCGCCCTCAACGCGCTACGCTTGCTACGGTACCGACTTGTGGTATGATGCTGCAAGTGGAGAACTGAATGCCAAACCGAACGCAGCATTCCATCTGGCCGGTCATCTTGATCGGACTCGGCATACTCCTGATCGCAGCGGCAGGGCTGCTCTTATTCAATCTGCAGGCGCCGGCTACTCCTGTGCCTGGACCGAACCTGCTGACCGAAGATCCTTTCGCCGCCGTCCCGCGGGCAAGCGTGCAGGACGCCAAAACAGCCCTGGATAACGGGACGGCCGTCTTCGTGGATGTGCGCGGGGCAGCCTTCTATGAGCAGCAGCACATCCCCGGCGCGCTTTCTATCCCGCTCGAAGAACTGCCCGCACGCAAAGACGAACTCGACCCCGCCGACTGGATCATCACCTACTGCACCTGACCGGCCGAGGAGACGAGCGCCCGGGCGGCGTTCTATCTCCTGGATGGCGGCTTTGCCAACGCGAGCGCCATTAAAGGCGGTCTCGAGGCCTGGACCGCGGCCGGCTATCCAACCGAGCCATAGGCTATGCCGAGGATCTGTAACAGGCTTGCAGATCCGCGGTTCACTGCTCCTCCCCAATCCAAAATGACTGACTGCTAGCCTGCCAGTGGCAAGATGGCCCAAAATGAATTGACCTTCGCCCAATCCATTCGCCTCTTCATCCGGCTCTCCCGCCCCCTGTTTTTGCTTGGCGGGATCTTACTATACGCCCTGGGCGCCGGCATCGCCCGGTATCTGGGGGCCTCGATTGACTGGGGCGTCTATTTCATCGGCCAGGTCTGGGTGACCAGCCTGCAGCTCAGCGCTCAGTATCTAAATGAATTCTTCGATTCCCCGGACGACCTGCGCAACCCCAACCGCACGCCGTTTTCCGGTGGCAGCGGCACCATCGGGCCGGGCCAGCTCTCCCGCAGCACCGCGCTGTACGCCGCCGCCACGACCCTGACCATCACCGCCTCCCTGACGGTAATCCTGTTCGAGCAGGCCGATATCTCGCCCGTGCTGGTGATGCTCATGGGGCTCAGCTTCCTGGGAGCTGTCTTCTATTCGGTGCCGCCCATCGATCTTTCTACGAGCGGCTATGGCGAACTGGTCGCCTCCATCCTCGTAGCCAATTTCGTGCCTTTCTTCGCCTTCCTCCTGCAAACCGGCGAGCTGCACCGCCTGCTGGTGATGACCACTTTCCCCCTCACCGCCCTGCACCTGGCGATGATGCTGGCCTTTGAATTCCCAGATTATGCCAGCGACGTCAAATATGAGAAGCCCACCCTGTTGGTGCGCATCGGGTGGCGCAACGGGATGGTGTTGCACAACTTGCTGATTCTGAGCGCTTTCTTTCTGCTTGGGTTAGCGATGGTCTTCGAGCTGCCGGTTCTGATCGCCCTGCCTGCCTTCCTGCCGCTCCCGCTCGGGCTCCTGCAGATCTGGCAAATGCGCCGCATCCTCGCCGGCGCCCGTCCCAACTGGACCGCCCTCACCCTCACCGCCCTGGTCCTCTTCGCCAGCACCGCGTATCTCCTGGCGTTCGCGTTTTGGACGAGGTGAAGCCTATTGCGTAGTACGAAATATTCTTCATGCCCGAATTTCTCGAATTGCTTCCTCCTGAACAAGCCCTACAAACCCTACTTGATAATCTTCCTGTGCAGATTGAGCCGGAAGAGGTCCAGGCGGAAGATGCACTCGGCCGGGTGACGGCGGAGGACGTGGTGGCGCCGCACCCGCTGCCGTCTTTCGCCCGCAGCACGGTCGACGGCTATGCCGTGCGGGCGGCCGACACGCACGGCGCCAGCGAAAGCCTGCCGGCCTATCTGCAGATCGCCGGCGAGGTGCCGATGGGGGCTGCGCCCGATTTTTCCATCGCTGCCAGCCAGTGCGCCCTCATCCACACCGGCGGCATGCTGCCGGGTGGCGCCGACGCGGTGGTCATGGTGGAGCACACCCAGAGCGTGCGTGAGGATGAGGTGGAGGTGTTGCGCGCGGTGGCGGCCGGCGACAACGTTGTAAAGGTAGGGGAAGACGTCGCCGAAGGCGAGCAGGTCATCCCGGCCGGGACGCGCCTGCGGCCGGCGGAGATCGGCGGTCTGATGGCCCTGGGCGTGAACCGGGTGCCGGTCGCCCGCCGGCCCAAAGTTGGCATTCTCTCCACCGGCGACGAGGTCGTGCCGCCCGAGGCGGAAATCGGGCCGGGCCAGGTGCGTGATGTTAACTCCTACACCCTGGGCGCCCTGGTCGAGAAGGCCGGCGGCGCGGCTGTGCGCTACGGCATCATCCCGGACAGGGAGGCCGATCTGCGGTCTTCGACTCGCCGGGCGTTGGCGGAATGCGACCTGGTGGTGATCACAGCCGGCTCCTCGGCCAGCGCCCGCGATCTGACCTCGCAGGTGATCAACGAGCTCGGCCCGCCGGGCGTGCTGGTTCACGGCGTGGACGTGCGCCCCGGCAAGCCTACCATCCTGGCGATCTGCCGGGATGCGGGCAGCGGCCACGCCAGGCCCGTGATCGGATTGCCGGGCAACCCGGTCAGCGCTCTGGTCATCGCCGGACTGTTTGTGGTGCCCGTAATCGGCGCATTAATGGGCTTGAAAGCGCGTCCCCGACCCAGCGTTCCGGCGCGGCTGGCCCTGAACCTGGCCTCCCAGGCCGGCCGGGAGGATTGGGTGCCCGTGCAGCTGCAGCGCGAGTCGGGCGGCTACCGGGCCGAGCCGATCTTCGGTAAGAGCAATCTGATCTTTACCCTGGCGCGGGCCGACGGGCTTCTGCGCATCCCGCCCGACGCCACCGGCCTGGACGCCGGCGAGGTGGTGGAGGTATTTCTGTTCTGATGAAGGGACGCGGATTTTCTAGGACGCGGATTTGCGCGGATAAACGCGGATTCATCTTTTAGATTTTAAAATCCGCGTCCATCCGTGTTCATCCGCGTCCCGCTTCAAGAAAGCCTGATGACTTCGGTCTATACTCTTCTGCTTCTGAACCAAATGTTGGCAGTCTGTCGCTTTCCGTCAAATGCGCCGTTCCCCGAATGGGCACAAGGCGAGGGGCTGGTCGCTCTGGTGCGCACGCCGGAAGAAGTGACCATCGTCTGCTCCGAGCAGTTTGTGCCGCCGGGCGTTGAGGCCGAGCCGGGCTGGCGCGCCCTGCAGGTCGAAGGACCGCTGGATTTCAGCCAGGTTGGGGTGCTCGCCGGACTGGCTGCACCCCTGGCAGAGGCGGCTGTGAGCATCTTCGTGGTTTCGACCTTCAGCACCGACTTCATCCTGGTCAAAGCCGGACAATTGGACCAGGCGCTCGGGGCCTTGCAGCAGGCCGGGCACATGGTTCTTTCTGGAATAGAACGCGGATGACGCGGATGACCGCGGATTTTCGCTGATAATTTATAAAAAATCAGCGTTCACCTGTGCTGAGCCTGTCGAAGCATCCGCGCTTGATCCGCGAAATCTGCGTTCCATTTTTGTCGAACCTGGGCCTGACGAACATGGAATTAGCGAATATTCGCGGATAAAATATCCCCATGTCTGTTTACTTGCACGATATTCCATTAAATGATGCCAGAGCTCGCTTGAATGGTGCCCTGGAAGAGGCGGGTCGCGCAGGGGTGCTGGGGATCGAAGATATCCCGCTGGATGAGAAGGCCCTCGGCCGCGTCCTGGCGGCGCCCGTCTGGGCCAGGATCTCCTCGCCGCACTACCACGCCGCCGCCATGGACGGTTTTGCCGTGCGCGCCGTCGAAACCGAAGGCGCCATGGCGACCGCGCCGCTGATTTTAACCTACGGATCGCAGGCCGAATACGTCGATACCGGCGACACCTTGCCGGGCTGGGCCGATGCCGTCATCCCGATTGAAAACATCGAACCGCTAGAGGAGTCCGGCGAGCTATCCACCTCAGCGCGCCGTCCCCACGCCATCCGCATCCGGTCAGCCGTTACGCCGTGGAGCCACGTGCGCGCCATGGGTGAGGACATGGTGGCAACCCAGCTGGTCCTGCCCGCCGGGCATACCCTGCGCCCGGTCGACCTCGGCGCCATCGCCGGCTGCGGGCACGACCGGGTCAAAGTCGCCCGGCGGCCCCGTGTTGCTATCCTGCCCACCGGGACGGAGCTGGCGCGGGTGGGTGAGCCGGTTGGTCCCGGCGACATTATTGAATACAACTCCCTGGTGCTGGCCGCCCAGGTAAAGGCATGGGGCGGGCAGGCAACCCGCTTTCCCATCACCCCGGATGAGTTCGAGCAGATCCGCGAGCGTGCCAGGGCCGCAGCGCATGACCACGACTTGATTCTCATCAACGCCGGCTCCTCAGCCGGTTCCGAGGATTTTTCCGCCCGCGTGGTAGAGTCCCTTGGTGACCTGCTGGTGCATGGGGTAGCCGTGCGGCCGGGCCACCCGGTGATCCTGGGCATGATCCAGCCGGAGAAAGCCGGTTCGCCGGCCGCCATCCCAATCATCGGCGTGCCCGGCTACCCGGTCTCTGCGGCGCTGACCGGCGAGATCTTCGTCGAGCCGCTTCTGGCGCGCTGGTTGGGGCGCCAGCCCGAGCGGCCGCCAACCCTCAAGGCGCAGCTGACGCGCAAGATCACCTCGCCCCCCGGCGACGACGATTATGTGCGTGTAGCCGTCGGAAGGGTGGGCGAACGCCTGCTGGCCGCGCCGCTGGCGCGCGGCGCCGGGGTGATTACCTCGCTGGTCCGCGCCGACGGCCTGGCGCTGCTGCCGCGCGGCTCGCAGGGCATGCCCGCCGGGGCCGAGGTGGAGGTGCGGCTCTACCGCTCGCCGGCCGAAATCGAACAGACGATTTTTGCCATCGGCTCGCACGATATTAGCCTGGATGTGCTCGCCCAATTTCTGGCCGGCCATAACCGCCGCCTGGCGTCGGCCAACGTGGGCAGCCTGGGAGGCCTGGTTGCCTTGAGAAGGGGGGAGGCGCACCTGGCAGGCTCCCACTTGCTCGATCCCGAGACCGGCGAATATAATTTGAGCTACATTCACCAGTACCTGCCAGATACGCCGGTCAAGGTGCTGGCGCTGGTGGGCCGCGAGCAGGGCTTGCTGGTGCCCAAAGGCAATCCCAAGGACATCCGATCGCTGGAAGACCTGGCGCGGCCGGACGTGTCCTTTGTCAACCGCCAGCGCGGCGCGGGCACGCGTGTTTTACTGGATTATCATCTGGGTCTCAAGGGGATCGAGGCCAGCGCCATCCGGGGCTACCAGCAGGAGGAGTACACCCACCTGGCGGTGGCGGCGGCCGTCGCCTCGGGACGGGCCGGCTCGGGCCTGGGCATCGCCGCCGCGGCCCAGGCCCTGGATCTGGACTTCGTGCCGCTGTTCGACGAGCGTTACGACCTGGTCATCCCGGTCGAATATTATCAAGGCCAGCTCCTCGCCCCGCTGTTCGAGGTGCTGCAAGAGCCGGCCTTCCGCCAGGCCGTGGCGCAAATGCCCGGTTATGACGTCAGCGTCATGGGCCAATTAATTGCCGAAATCGATTAATTAGGAGGAACCATGCCAATCTCAGCAGGCCAACCTGCGCCTGATTTCGACCTGCAAGATGAAACCGGAACCGAACGCAGCCTGTCGGACTACCGGGGCAAGCCAGTCGTGCTCTATTTTTACCCCAAGGATGACACCCCGGGCTGCACCAAAGAAGCCTGCGCCTTCCGCGATGATTACAGCGCCTACGAGCAGGCCGGTGTGGAGATCCTGGGGGTCAGCCCGGACTCGCCGAAATCTCACGCCAAATTCAAGGCCAAATACGACCTTCCCTTCCACCTGCTGGCCGACCCGCAAAAGGAGGTGTTAAGGGCCTACGATGTGTGGGGCCTCAAGAAGTCGTATGGACGCGAGTACGAAGGTGTCTACCGCACCACTTACCTGATCGATGCGCGAGGGGGCATCGCCAGGGTCTTCGAGAACGTGCGCCCGGCCGAGCACAGCGAGGATATCTTGGAAGCACTTAAAGAATTGTAATCCTTATCAGAATATATCAATTTCAGGCCGCCATGTCATCGACCTTCCGGCCCATTGGGCATAGGCAAAAAAGACCGTTCCGAGGAACGGTCCGATTGGGACACAGGTACCACGAATAGGTTATTTGACCCATTCCCGAATTTTCCACGAATATCGGACAAAATGGCAGCTTTTGGCAGTTTGTTCTCTATGATTGGCAGTTTTTACATGCCAAAATGGAGACATGAAAATCGCACTGCTTTCCCAGTCCTATCCGCCCATGGTAAGCGGGGCGGCAGGTGTTGTCCAGGGGTTGGCTGAACAGTTGGCCGAACGCGGCAACGAGGTCATGGTCCTGACCGCCAGCGACCGGTCGACCCCATATATGGTGAGGGGAGGCAACTTGATTCTTACACGGGTATGTTCTTGTCGAAACCCTTTGCGGGTGGGACAGCGTTTTGCCCCGCTGCCACACGGCGAGATCATGGCGTCACTGCGCGCATTCAATCCCGATATCATTCATACCCACGATCCCCTCCAATTTGCCCATTCCGGCTTGCTTTATGGACGACGGGCAGGCGTTCCGGTGGCAATTACCGTCCACCAGCTGCCCTGGTTTGTCAAAGCCTACCTCCCTGACTGGGGAGCAGCCGGTGAGATTTTGGAGCAGGGCCTGTGGGCATACAGCCGGTGGATGCTGTACCGCTGCAACGCGGTCGTCACACCGACCCGGACGATAGCGGGCGTGATTGCGGCGCATACCGGGATCGTTCCCCAGGTAATCGGCTTCGGCATAGATCCGGAAGTCTTTCGTACAGGCACCTTGGAGCCCGAGGAGGCGGCCGGGCTGCGTACAAAGTTGGGCATCCCCGAACGGGTCCCAATTGTGCTGCATGTGGGCCGGTTGGACCGGGATAAACGCGTCGATATCGCCATCCGAGCCGCAGCCCGGGCCATGGAGCGGAGTCCCGCCCACTTGCTGGTCGTGGGAGATGGCACCGAGAGGGATCGCCTGGTGGGCCTATGCGCGGATCTCGGGATAGGCGAGCGCAGCCACTTCACCGGTTTCGTCACCCTGGAGCAGGGCTTAGCCGATCTCTACCGGCTGGCATCCGTGTTCGTAACTGCCAGTGAAATTGAGACCCAGGGGCTGGTTTTGCTAGAAGCCGCAGCCTGCGGTCTGCCGATTGCGGCCGTTACGGCTACCTGCATCCCAGAGATTGTCCACCAGGGATTGAACGGCTGGCTGGCTCGACCCAAGGACGTGGAAGACCTGGCGGCCTGTCTCCGGCGCTTGCTGAGCGATCCCGTCCAGGCGCAGGCGATGGGACAGGCCGGAAGATTGATTGTAAGAGGATGCGTCATCCAGAAGACCATTGATGCGCACGAAGTATTTTACCGCCAGGTTATCGAGCGATCGCAGCTGGTTGCTCTTTCTCCAGGAACAGCCTGGCAAGGCCCCGCAAAGCGTTCCGGCGTGTCCGATTGAAGGTCCCTTCCGAAATGTAGAGCCGGGCCATGATCTCGCGGTTCGGTACGCACTCCACATACGCATCGTACAGAACAGCATAGTTGAACCAGACACGTGGCAACGGCTCTCTCGGACGAGGTCCAGCAGGGCGCAGGTCCTCAACCGCCTCCATGAGGACTTTCTGCAGATTTTTTCCGCGTTCAATATAAGATTCCCCATTCGCTTCGGCCCAATCTGCCAGGGGCAGCTGCCCCAGCGCAATATAGTCGGACAAGTTGCGAAGCCCTTCCTCAACCATCTTGATCAATTCGGGACTCGGGTTGGCAGCCATGGCTGCCATCATCTCATCCGTCCTAAAGCGCAAGTTAGATTCGCCAGATTGAAATTCGTCCACCAACTGCCGCAACTGGTCAGCCTTGCCAGGCTGCACGTAGCTCAGAGAAACGATCGTGCCGGCGCGGTCGGCGACTTCAGCCAACAGATCCAGGTCATCGGCAGAATAGTTCAGCCTGGTTTTTGGACGGGCGATGCCGATTATGGCTATGGGCGGATCACCTTCACTTGCGGGAGCCACCCAGGCGATTCCTGGCAACCAGGGCGTGTTGGGCTCGCACACGTCTTCGCCGGTAACCTCGGAAGCGGGAAATTGGCTGCCCAGAGGCACACTCTGCTGTGAAGCCGCAACCACGTAGTCTCCGGCGCGCCGCACTGCAATGAAGCCCCCGCTGGCGTTGAGGCTACGGCAGAGCAGGTCCAGCCCTTCTTGCAGGCAGCGCTGGAGCCTTTCGTCGCCTGATGCTTCGCTTTCCAGCTGGCGCAGCTGTTTGCGGAAGGTGCTCTCTCGCCGTTGGCGCGCCCGCTCCAGAAACTCGCGCACCAGGTCGTAAATTGAGTGCGTAACGATGGCAAGCGCGGTGATGGCGGCGATGGTGGCAGGCTCGGACCCCCGGCGCCAGGCCAGCAAGGCATACACCGCTGCCAGTCCAAGGACTGCCAGGCCCGAGATGGGGAATTCCTGGAGCGTGGTGCGGCGCTCGACCAATGTCTGGTAACGGGCAACGGAGATACCCAGCAAAAAGACTCCGCAGAAGAACAGCAGGTCTTGGACCAGGCGCGGCAAGGGAGGCGCGAGAGCCAGCGCCATGATACCGTATCCGACCTCGGCGATTGGAAAGAGAGACGCGAGCAGCAGGTATCGTCCCTGGGGGCTCAAGCCGATTTTTGTGTCCGAAAGCAAGTTGTACAAGATGCCGGCGCAAGTCAGCAGCAGGAAGATTCCGTAAATGATGTACGGCGCGCCGACGCCCATCCGCCCTACCCACAGCAGATTGTCCTCCTCTCGGATGAAAGCGTTGCGAGTGCCGATCAGCATGAAGGCTGCTATGGCGCCCAGCAGGTAGATGCCGATTTCCATCCAGCGCAGTCTTTTCTGGGCGCGAACAGGCATAAGCTGGTAGGTCAGGCTGTACCAGGTTGCCAGCCCGATCACGAGCAGGACCGCCCGCAGGGCGGCTGATCCAACAATCGGATGAAACAGGTTGTACAAGGCGCTGAAGAAGAAGATGGACAGAGCCAGCAGAACCAGGACGGCGCGCAGGGTTAACTGGCTGGGGAAGCCCCTGGCAAGCAGGTAGAATGCCAGCCACAAAGTGACTGCCATGGCGAAAAAATCAACCAGCAGCGTGAGCAAGAATAACATGTTTTGCGCGATATCTGGCTGCATATACTATACAGGAATTTCTCTTCGGATTCAAGCCCCAAAGCGCGAAACTACGCTAACCCCCGGCGGACGGCATATAGCGCCGCCTGGGTGCGGTTGGCCAGGTGCAGTTTGGTCAAGATGCTGCCGACGTGGTTGCGCACTGTGCGCTCGCTGACCACCAGCCGGCCGGCGATTTCCTGGTTGGATAACCCCTCGGCGATCAAAACGAGCACCTCGTGCTCGCGCTCGGAAAGCGGCTCTTCGGTTTTGGGCTTCTCAGTAGGACGGTTGAGTTCGTTGATTAATTTGCGGGCAATCGCAGGGCTCAAGGTAGACTCACCCTGGTGCACCTCGCGGATGGCCCTGAGCAGTTCCTCGGGCGAGGTCTCTTTTAACAAATATCCGAGAGCTCCGGCTTTGATCGCCGGAAACACCTTCTCATCCTCTACAAAACTGGTCAAAACCAGGATTTTTGCCTGGGAATGCTGCCGCTTGATTTCTTGAATGGCGGTGATGCCGTCTTTGCGCGGCATCATCAGGTCCAGCAGGACGACGTCCGGCAGGAGTTCACAGTAGGCGTGCACCGCCGTCTCCCCATCGGCAGCTTCGCCGGCCAATTTCAACCCCGGATCGGTGGCGATCAGGGAGCGCAATCCCTCACGAACGATGGCGTGATCGTCGGCGATTAGAACTCTGATTTGCTTACTCATACGACACCTCGCGCTCAGGCTGGCTTTCGGCGCCCTGGAGAGAGAGCTTTGCGGCAACCCTGACCATGGTGCCCTGCCCGTTTCCGGAAACGATCGTAAGATTGGCTCCAATGCTTCTTGCCCTTTCGTGCATGCTTTCCAGGCCGATCCCTCTGGAATGCGCCTCTCCGGCAAAGTTAAAGCCTTTTCCGTTGTCGCTCACTTCGATCATCATATTATCTCTAGCGGCATGCAGCCGCACGACCGTCAGCGTTGAGGCGGCATGTTTGAGTGAATTGTTGAGCGCCTCCTGGGTGATGCTGTACAGTTCTTCTTCCAGCGGTGCCGGCAATTTGATTTCACCCTCTACCTCCAGGCGGGTCTGAATTCCGGCGCGCTTTTCCACGGCGTCCAGGCGCTGCCGGAGAGCTTCCAAGAGCCCAACCTGGTGCAGACCTAAAGGTCTCATCTCATACACCATAAG
>Ga0209640_10005644_pt1 | contig 10927 bp, 11 predicted proteins | sample RifCSP10_1_FD_184018 | JGI IMG/M metagenome (GOLD analysis project Ga0209640, IMG submission 184018) | Soil microbial communities from Rifle, Colorado - Rifle CSP2_sed 10_1 (SPAdes) (version 2) | ecosystem: Environmental > Terrestrial > Deep subsurface > Rock core/Sediment | place: Rifle...
GTCAGGTCGGCCATCGCGTCGATCGACGCCACCTCGGCCGGCGTCTCGCGGAAGCCGTCACCCGCGGCGAAGGCCTCCATCTCGCGCGCCTGCACCGCGTCGAGGGTGCGTGCGTACGCATCCGCCAGGCGAGGATCGGCGTTGGCGCCGCCGGGTGCGGTCAAGTAGAGGTCGACGGCCTGGTCGAATTCCTCGCGGGCCCGCTTCATGTGGCCGTCCCGGGCCTCGGCGAAGCCCGCGTTCAAGTGAGCGTCGGCCTCGGCGATTCGCTTCGTGACGGGGTCCACGACCGGAGGAGCCGCCTCGGCCTTCGGGACCACGGGCATCTGGGGTGGGGCGGGATGGGCGCAAGCCGTGAGGGCGGCGGCGCCCAGGATCACGGCTGCATACGTGCGTCGGCACCGCAGAAGACTCAAAGGACCTCCGGCCGCAACGTGGCCGGATCATGCCAGCGCCCGGGGGCCCGGGTCAAGCCTCGGTCACGAAAACGTCTTTTCCGGCGGCGGCGTCCCGGGCCGCCGGGGTCACGATGGCCTTGGGCCCGATCCGTAGAAGCCGGCCCTCGCGCAGGGCGCGCCGGACGTCGTCCTCGCACACGAAATCGAGCGCCGCGGGCGCCACGGGCGCAGATCTGGGTGCGGCCGGCGCTTCGGCGGAGGCGGAGGACGCGCCCCGGGGCCGCGTGTAGGCGAGCCTCTTGACGTTGATGAGGTGGAGGGGGGTGATGTTGTCCGAGGTGATGTTGCCGGCATACGCCCCGCATCCGAGACTCATCGAGGGTGCGAGCCCGGTCGTGTAGCCGGTGGCGCCCATCGAGGTCTGGGTGTTGACGACGATCCGGAACACGGGCTTGCGGAGCGCGAACTCCAGGATGAGCTTGTCGTCGCGGCTGTGGATCCCGAGGGTGTGGCCGGTGCCGCCGAACCGGAGAAGCTCCAGGCAACGGCGGCTCGCTTCCTCCCAGTCCTTGACCACGTAGAAGGCCAGTACCGGGGAGAGCTTCTCGATGGAGAGCGGGTAGTCGCGCCCGACGCCGTCGAGCGGGGCCAGGAGGGCGCGGGTCTCGGGCGGCACTTCGATCCCCGCCTTCTGCGCGATGTAGGTGGCGGCGCGGCCGACGATCTCGGGGTTCGCGAGGCGCTCTTTCGTCACCACCACCTTGGCCACGGCCGCGACCTCCGCCGGCCCCAGGAAGTGGCCGCCGTTCTTCTTCACCTCGGCGATCACCTCGTCGCGAACGGCCTCGTCGCAGACGATCGACTGCTCCGAGGAGCAGAGGGTGCCGAAATCGAAGGTCTTGCCGGCGATCACGTCGCGGGCGGCCTTCGGCACGTCGGCGGTCTTCTCGATGTAGGCCGGCACGTTGCCGGGCCCCACGCCGTAGGCCGGCTTGCCCGAGGAGTACGCCGCGCGGACGAGGCCGATGCCGCCGGTCGCCAGGATCACTCCGGTGTCCCGGCAACGCATCAGCTCCTGGGTGCCGGTCAGGCTCACCTCCACGAGGCTCGAGAGAGCGCCCTCGGGCAGCCCGGCCCCGGTGGCGGCCTTCTCCATGACGCGCGCGGTCTCGAGGATGCAGCGCCGGGCCGAGGGGTGTGGGCTCAGGACCACGGCGTTCCTGGCCTTGATCGAGACGAGCGCCTTGAAGATGGCGGTCGAGGTGGGGTTCGTGGAAGGGATGATGGCCGCCACCACGCCCATGGGCTCGGCGATCTCGGTGACGCGGGCGTCCTTGTCCTCGCGCAGCACGCCCACCGTGCGCAGGGGGCGGATGTACGCGTGGACGTCCCGGGCGCAGAAGAGGTTCTTGGTCGTCTTGTCCTCGACGTTGCCGAAGCCCGTCTCCTCGTGGGCCAGCCGGGCGAGGGGCTCGGCCTCCGCCTGCGCGGCCTCGGCGATGGCGTCGACGACGCGGTCCACCTGCTCCTGGGAGAACCCGGCGAGGACGCGCTGGGCCGCCCGCGCCTTCTGGGCGAGGGTGCGGGCCTCCTGGATCGATCTCAGGTCGGCGTCGGCGAGGGTCATCCGCCGGCCTTCGGCCCGCTCGGCAGGATCTTCTCGACTTCCTCGTGGGGGCGCGGGATCACGTGGACGGAGACGAGCTCGCCTACCCTCCGGGCGGCCGCGGCCCCCGCGTCGGTCGCCGCCTTCACCGCCCCCACGTCGCCGCGCACCAGCACCGTGACGTAGCCGGCGCCGATGAACTCGCGCCCGACGAGCACGACGTTCGCGGTCTTGACCATCGCGTCCGCCGCCTCGATCGAGCCGACGAGGCCCTTCGTCTCGACCATGCCGAGGGCTTCCATGGAGGTCCTTTCCAGAAGACGGCGCGCGAGGGGAGTGTAGGGCGACTCTTGCGCCCCGGTCAACGCTCTTCCGGGCTCGAGCTCCGGGCTCCGCTCGGCCGTTGACACGTCTTCCCCCCAGCCGTTAGCCTTAAGGGATTTGGCCGCTCGGTCCCCCGGGCCGCATCATTGAGCATCGCGAGCTTGGGCGTTTTGGTTCGACCACGAAAGCCCACGAGGAGAGAGTCTGATGAATGTCCGTAGTTCCTGGGGATGGGGCCTGGTCGCGCTCGCGGCCGGAGCCACGCTCGTCCCTGCCTGCCGGCGCAAGCCCGCCGAGGTCAACCCCATCGTGCCCGCCATCAAGGTGAACCGCGAGCGCGCGCCCCTCGGCAGCGCGGTCGAGGTGACCTACGCCTGGAGCCTCGAACCCGGGGCCAAGAAGATCCCCGCGGGGTACCGCGCCTTCGTTCACTTCCTCGACTCGCACAAGGTGGTCCTCTTCACGGACGACCACGTGCCGACGCCCGCGCCCGAGACGTGGGAGGCGGGGAAGAGCTACAGCTACTCGCGGACGGTCTTCGTCCCCATCTACCCCTACGTGGGCGAAGCCCGCGTGGTGGTGGGGCTCTACCCCGCCCAGGGCCGCGGCGAGCGGATAGTCCTCAAGGGAGAGGACCTCGGGTTGCGGGCCTTCAAGGTCGCCACGGTCGAGCTTCTGCCCCAGACCGAGAACATCTTCCTCGTGTACAAGGACGGCTGGCACAACCCCGAGGCCCATCCGGAGAACCCCGCCATCGAGCGAACCTGGACCAAGAAGGAGGCCCTCGTCTCCTTCAAGAACCCGAAGAAGGACGTCCTGGTCTATCTCGAGGCCGACACCAGCCCGAAGTTCTTCAAGGCGCCCCCGGTCCTCACCGTGACCGTGGGGGAGGCCAAGGTCGCGCTGCCCATCGAGGGCTCGGACGTCTTCTTGAAGCGCATCCGCGTGAAGGCCGCCGACCTGGGCAGCCAGGAGTGGGTGGACCTGCGGCTCGCCATGAACGAGTCGTTCGTGCCGAAGCTCCTGGCTCCGCCTCTCAACAACGACGACCGCGAGCTCGGGCTCCTCGTCTACCACCTGCACGTGGCCGAGGCCGACAAGCTGGGCGACCTGGCCGGCCGCGAGGTGGTGGACGCGGGCCCGGCCGTGGCGGTCAAGGCGGCTTCGGCGCCCCCGGCCAAGAAGTAGCGGCCGGCCCCAGAGGGAGACGGGAGCCCGGTTCGGCGCCCGTCTCCCTTTCGCCTTTCCGCACGGAAGAGTGGTGATGGAAGAGGTCCCCGTGGAGATCCGCGACGGCAAGGTGGACGTGGCGGAAGTGATGGCCCGGATCCGGGAACGGATCCGGGGCCGTCGCGACCAGGGTCTCTACAGCGACGACGAGGTCGACGAGCTCTACGCGCTCAAGGTCCAGGCCTTCGCGGACGAGGCCGAGATCGACCCCGACGTCCTCGCGCGCCTCATGGCGCCCAACCACAACTGGAACATCTCCGCCGACTACCGCATCGAGACCCACCGGCTCGGCCTCCCCGCGAGGCTCGTGGTCGGCCTCAAGAAGCTGGTCCGCCCCTGGGTCCGCCTGTACACCGACCAGATCATCGGCCGCCAGTCCCAGCTCAACCTCTACATGGTCCACCTCTGCCACAACGCGGTGCGCGAGCTGGTCCGCCTGCAGCTCGAGCACACGGCGCTCCGCAACCGGTGCGACGGGCTGGAAAAGGAGCTGCGCGCCTCGCGCGGTGAGGCGCCTCCCGAGAGGTGAGGGTCGCCTTCGTCGTCCAACGCTACGGGACCGAGGTCGTGGGCGGGGCCGAGCTGCACTGCCGGTGGGTGGCGGAGCGGCTCGCCGAGCGGCATGAGGTCGAGGTCCTGACCACCACCGCCACCGACTACCTCACCTGGGACAACCTGCTCCCCGAGGGGCGCCAGGACGTGAACGGGGTGACCGTGCGGCGCTTCCGGGTCGCCCGCCCCCGGCGTGCGGACCGGTTCGACGACATCGCCAACAAGGTCTGCTTCTTCGAGCACACCGACGACGACGAGCGCCGCTGGATGGAAGAGCACGGTCCGTCCTGCCCGGCCCTCCTCGACCACCTCCGGGCGCACGAGGCCGACTTCGACGCGCTCGTCTTCTTCTCCTACCGTTACTGGACGACGTACCACGGCCTGCAGGTCGCGCCGGGGAAGAGCCTGCTCGTGCCCACGGCCGAGCACGACCGCGTGCTCTACCTGCGGCTCTTTCGTCCCTTCTTCCGGCTGCCTGCGGCCATCGTGTTCAACACCGCCGAGGAGCGCGAGCTGATCGAGCGTGTGACCGGCAACCCGAGCCTGCCGGGCGACGTCGTGGGCACCGGCATCAACCGGCCTTCGACGGTCCCGGTGGACGAGGTGGCCTCGCGCCTCGACCTCCTGGGCGACTACCTCATCTACGTCGGGCGCATCGAGCCGGAGAAGGGCTGCGCGGTGATGATCGACCACTTCCTCCGCTACCAGCGGGAGACCCGCGCCAACCTCACCCTGGCCCTCCTGGGGCGCAGCACCATGGAGATCGCGGAGAACGTGCACCTGCAGCCCCTGGGGGTGGCGACCGAAGCGGAGAAGCTGTCCGCGATCGCCCGGGCCCGGGCCCTCGTCATGCCGTCCCGGCACGAGAGCCTGTCCATGGTGGTGCTCGAGTCGTGGATGATGGGCCGGCCCGTGCTGGTGAATGGCGACTGCGAGGTGCTGCGCGGCCAGGTGCTGCGCGCGAACGGCGGCCTCTACTACCGGCGATACGAGGAGTTCGCGGCCGCGGTGGAGACCCTGCGCGCGGACCCGGCCCTGGCGGACGCGCTGGGCCGCCAGGGCCAGGCCTACTTCGAAGCCAACTACTCGTGGGACGTGGTGCTGTCCAAGTACGAGACCCTCCTGGCTCGGGTCAAAGCCGCGGCGTGAGGAGCCGGCGCCGATGAAGCTGGCCTTCGTCATCCAACGCTACGGCACCGAGGTCAACGGGGGGGCCGAGCTGCACTGCCGGTGGCTGGCCGAGCGGCTCGCCCAGAAGCACCCGGTCGAGGTCTTCACCACCTGCGCCCTCGACTACCTCGAATGGAGGAACCATTTCCCGGAAGGGACGACACCCGTCAACGGCCTCCGCGTGCACCGGTTCCCGGTCCGCCGCAAGCGGGTGGCGCGCGAGTTTGCCTCGCTCTGCAACGTCGTCTTCTACGAGCAGCACACGCGCGAGGAAGAGGAAGCGTGGGTCCGGAGCAACGGGCCCGACACGCCGGCCCTCGTGAGGGCGGTGGTGGCCGCGCGCGAGAGGTTCGACTTCTTCTTCTTCTACTGCTTCCGCTACTACCAGAGCTACTTCGGCCTGCCGAAGGTGGCCGACCGCGCCATCCTCGTGCCCACGGCGGAGGAGGACCCCGCCGTCCACCTGGAGATCATGAAGCCGCTGTTCCGGCGGCCCCGCGGCATCGTCTACCTGACGCCCGAGGAGCAGGCGCTCGTCGAGGACGCGGCCGACAACCACGGGGTCCCGAGCACCGTCATCGGCAGCGGCCTGAACCTGCCCGAGCCCGATCCGGCCCTCGACTTTCGCGCGAAGCACGGCCTCGAGCGGCCTTTCGTCCTCTACGTGGGCCGGATCGACAAGAACAAGGGGTGCGTGACCCTCTTCGCGTACTGGAAGAAGTTCCTGGCGGAGACGGGGAAGGACGTGGATCTCGTCCTCGCCGGCAAGCCCGTGATCGCCGTCCCCGAGGACCCTCGGATCCGGCTGGTCGGGTTCATCTCCGAGGAAGAGAAGGTCGCGGCACTTCGCCAATGCGCGCTTCTCGTCATGCCCTCGCCCTACGAGAGCCTCTCGGTCATCACCCTGGAGGCGTGGAAGCTGGGCGTGCCCGTGCTCGCGAACGCGCGCTGCCGCGTGCTGATGGGCCAGTGCCTGCGGTCGAACGGCGGATTCTTCTACCACGGCTACGCCGAGTTTGCGGAGGCGCTGGGCTTGCTCCTGGAGCGACCCGACGTCGGCCGCGCCCTCGGGGCCCAAGGCCAGGCGTACGTGGACTCGGAGTACTCGTGGGAGCGGGTCGAGCAGAAGGTCGAAGACTTGCTGGCTCGCGTCCGCGGTCAGCCCCGGCTCGGGTGAAGGCTACCCTTTTCCCTTGAGCTCCAGGTCGAGGTGCAAGCTCAGGCGCTCCAGCCGGCGGTGGCCCGAGAGCTTGACCACGACCCCACCCTCCACCGGCTCTTCCTGACCGTCGCGGACCAAGGACAAGCGCAAGCGCAGATCGGACGCGCCCGCGAGCAGCGTGGCCGGCACCTCGAGGCTGGCCCTTCGCCTGACCTCCTGGCGGCGCTCCCGGTCCGAGCCGGCCAGATCCTGGAACAGGCGGTCGACCTCCTCGTGGCTGGCCGGCGAGGTGGCACGGACGGGCGCCGTGGCGGCGGCCATGGTCCGCAGCTTCGCAAGCTCCGCCTGGATGTCGAACGCGGCCCGGGTGCGGACGCGACGGACCGCGTACTTCCCGGTGTCTTCCTCGGCGAACTCCACCTCCAGGTGGCTGTGATCCTCGGCCGGCGCTTCGGGAATCAGGGTGGAGAGGGCATGGTCGGCTGCGGGGCGCGCGGCCGGTGGCGTCACCGGCGGCGCGAGCGGCGGTTCCACGGTATCCGTGACCTGCTGCCGGCGATCTTCCTCCGCGATCTTGGCCTTGATGGTGGCGAGGGCCAGGCGGGAGACCGTCTTCAGCGTCTCGAAGACGCCGAGGCCGTGGACCGCCGCCGCCTCGAAATGGGGAGCGCCTTTCGGATTCAGGTCCGCCTGCAGGCTCTCCACCGGGATGATGTTCCGGATGTCCCGCTTGTTGTACTGGAAGACGACGGGCACGGCGCCCAGGCTCAGCCCCAGCTCCCTGAGGTTGGCCTCGAGGTTCAGGAGCGACTCGCGGTTGGCTTCCCGGGCCGCGAGCTGGGAGTCGGCCACGAAGACGACGCCGTCGACGCCCTTCAGGACCAGGCGCCGCGTCGCGTTGTAGAAGACCTGGCCCGGCACCGTGTAGAGCTGAAGGCGGACCTTCATCCCGCCGATGACGCCCACGTCCAGGGGCAAGAGGTCGAAGAACAGCGTCCGGTCCGCCTCGGTCTCGAGGCTCAGCATCTCTCCGCGCGAGCGGCCCGCGGTCTTATGGTGGATCCACTGGAGGTTGCTGGTCTTACCGCACAGGCCAGGGCCGTAGTAGACGATCTTGGCCGTGATCTGCATCGTCGTGTAGTTCATCAAGGCCATGGCGGAGCCGTCAGTGTAGCACGCGGAAAATCGCGCTCCGGGCGCGGGCGGCGGGCTTACGCCGCTCGATTCAGAAGCTCAGGCCGGCGCCCAGCACGTACTTGTTGTCCATCTTGACGAGCGCGTCGTCGGGCAGGTGGACCCACTGGTACTCGGCCTTCACGAACACCGCGAGGGGGAGCCTGAACTTGAGGCCCGCGATGACGCCCCGTGCCGAGCCCGTGTCACTCGTCGAGCGGAGCGACTGGCGGTAGACGCCGGTGGAGAGTCCCAGGTAGGGCACGAAGCGCTTGAACTGCGGCCCCACGTAGGCCCGTCCCGAGGCGCTCCACATGTCCGAAGCGGCGGTCTGGCCACCCTGCCACGCGCCTTCGAACTCGAGGCCGACGATGTTGAAGAGGGTGATTCCGAGGGTCCCCCCGACGCCCGAGCCCCACAGTTCGCCCGGTTTGGCGCCCGAAAGAAATGCGGCCACCTCCGCGGCACGGGCATCGCCGGCTCCAAGACCGAGAAGTCCCACGAAGAGGAGCACGCCCGCCGCCGGGCGCCCCATGGTTGGAGACGTCGAGGATCGATCACTCATGACTGTAAATATCGAGCCTGGAGAGGGTTAAGTCAAATTTCTCCAGGCCGTTGACAGGGGAGGAACACCGCTCCTAGAATGCGCCCCTCTCTCGGGACCGCCGCCTTTCTGCACCATGATCACTTACGTCTCCCAAAACGCCTTCTGGGGTCTCCTCATCTCTGCCGTCGAGGTGTACAAGCGGGAGTGTTTCGGCCTGCTCATCGGCTATCGCGACCGGAAGGGACCGCAGGAGATGTACATCGTCGAGCACGCCCTCCCGTTCCAGAGCGCGGGGCGGCGGCACAAGGGTGTCGTGAGCAATCCGCGCGCGCACAAGCGAATCGACCGCTTCCTGCAGAACATCCCGCAGCTCTCCGTCATCGGCGACTTCCACTCGCACACCATGTGGGGCTATAGCCGCGCCGCCAGCCACCCGAGCGACACCGACCTTCAGGGCATGAAGCCCGAGAACGTGTACGTGATCGTGAGCGTCAACGACCGCCTTCGCGAAGTGCCGTGGAACTACAACGACGATGGCTCGCTCTCCGGCACCACCGACGCGCATCACTTCCGCCTGACCGCCTACACGGTGACGGCCGCGGGCGAGCCGCGCCGGTCGTCCATCCTTTGTCCCTATGCCCTCGGCTTCGCGGCCGGTCCCCTGCGGGCCGTCCGCTAGGAACAGGGGCACGGCAGCCTCCTCCAAGAAAGGGCCGCTCTCCGCCTCTCGTTCGCTCGCGGCGCTCGTAGCGCTGTCGTCCGGTGTGGCGGCAGGAACCACCGCCGCGGCGTCCTCGCCTGACTCTCCTTACGCTTTCGCGGTCGAGCGATACGCCGACGGGGACCGGAGCGGCGCGGGCCAGCAGCTCGCGGCGCTCGACCCCAGCCAGGTCCCGGCGGGGGCGCGGGGCCTCGCGGGGCGGCTGCGCCTCCTCTCGGACGACCGCCGGCGCAACGCCCTCGTGAAGGCGGCCACCCTGTTGCACACCGACGCGGCCCTCGAACGGCGGGCCGCGGGTGACCCGGTCGCGATCGACAGCCAGCTCGAGCTGGCGCTGCTCTACGTCGGACTCGTCGATTCCGTTCCGGCCGATGCCGACCTTCGGACCTTTGCCCGGCGATGGTACCTGGCGGCGGCCCTCGATCGACAGCGATACCTGGAGGCGGAGGGCGCCGGAGCGCTCCTGCGGCAGGGCCTGCGGCGCTTTCCCACCGACCCCGAGCTCCGCCTGGCCCGGGGCTCTGTCGAAGAGACGCTCGGCACCTGGCCGCCGCTCCGGGGTGCACCTGGAGGGCGAATCGCGAGGAGCCAGGGGACGGGGCTTCCCACCCAGGAGGGCGCAGGCGCGGTCCTCTCCGAAGCGGCCCGGGGCCGGGACGGGAAGAGCCATCTGCAGGAGGCCGAGAAGGAGTATCGCGCCGTGCTGGCCGCGGACGGCGCCCTTCACGAGGCCCGCCTTCGCCACGGCCGAGTGCTGCTGCTCCTCGGCAAGCCGGCCGAGGCGGGTGCCGAGATCGAGCGGGTCCTTCGCGAGGGACACGACCCGGCCCTCCGGTACCTGGCTTTCCTCTTCCAGGGCCGCTGCCGTGAGGGCGAAGGAGACTTCGCGCGGGCCGTCGAGGCCTATCGGGCCGGGGCCGCTCTCTTCCCGGAGGCCCAAACCGTCCACATGGCCCTCGGCCACGCGCTCGACCGCCTGGGCGACCTTCGGGGCTCGCGGGACGAGCTTCGACGCGCGGTGGTCGAGGGCAGCCCCCTGTTCGAGCGGCCCGACCCCTGGTGGGCCTATCCCTACGGCCAGTCGAGCCGCGCCGACTCTCTCCTCGCCGAGCTCAGGGACGGAGCGCGCCGATGACCCTGCGATCGACTCTCCGCCAAGGGTTCGCCCTCGTGCTCTCGTTGGCGGGCACGGTCGGTCCCGACGAGCAGGCCCCCCCCGTTTTCCCGGCGGAGGTGGCCGCGGTCTACGTCGACGTGTTCGTGACCTCCCGCGGAGAGCCGGTCACCGGCCTGAAGGCGGGCGACTTCGAGGTCACCGACGACGGCGTCCGGCAGGCGGCCACGCTCGTGCAGACCGAGACGGTGTCGATCGCCCCCCTCCTGCTCTTCGACACGAGCGGCAGCGTGAGAGGGCCGAAGCTCAGGGACCTCAAGGCGGCGGGCCACGCCTTCGTGGACGGCCTCGCCGGGCGCGACGAGGGTGCGGTGCTCGCTTTCTCCCACGAGCTCAGCCTGCTGGCCCGCGCCACCCCGCGTCGCGAAGCCCTGCACCAGGCTATCGAGCAGCTGCGGGCCGGCGGGGCCACCGCCCTCTACGACGCGCTCTACCTCGCCTTCAAGCTCCCCCTGGGCCAGGGGCGGCCCGTGATCGTCCTCTTCACGGACGGCGAGGACAACGTGAGCTGGCTGAGCCGAGACGAGGTGCGTGAGGCCGCCCTTCAGTCGAGCGCGCTCCTGTACGTGGTCGCCACCGGATCGTCCGACGCGCCGGAGGCGGCCTTCTTGCGGGAGACGGCGGAGGCCACCGGAGGTCGGTCCTGGAACGCCGGCGCCTCGGACCGCTTGACCCGGCGCTTCCTCGACATCCTGAGCGCGATGAGGACCCGCTATCTGCTGACCTACGAGCCGCGCGGCGTCGAGCGGGAGGGCCGGCACCGGCTCGAGATCGAGGTCAAGGGACGCAAGGTCGACGTCCGCCATCGCGGTGAGTACGTGGTGACAGGGACGCTGCGGGAGATAGCTCCGGGGCGATGAGACTCAGCCG
>Ga0209640_10005645_pt1 | contig 10926 bp, 10 predicted proteins | sample RifCSP10_1_FD_184018 | JGI IMG/M metagenome (GOLD analysis project Ga0209640, IMG submission 184018) | Soil microbial communities from Rifle, Colorado - Rifle CSP2_sed 10_1 (SPAdes) (version 2) | ecosystem: Environmental > Terrestrial > Deep subsurface > Rock core/Sediment | place: Rifle...
GGCGGGCCGTATCGAAGGGTGAACGGGCAAGATTGGAAATCCGTCCGCCCTTCGATACGCGGCGTCGCCAAGCTCCGCCGCTACTCAGGACGAACGGATTTCGCTAAGGTGCGATGCCGCCGCACCAGACGGCGGATCGCCAGGGAGGACAATCATGTGGAAATGCGGCCTTGTCGTCGGCGCGGCGCTGATCGCGCTCGCTCCGGGAACTGCCCCGGCGCAGTTCTATGCCGGGAAAACCGTCACCATCCTGGTCAATTTCACCGCCGGCGGGCCGACCGACATCGAGGCGCGCATCATCGCCCGCCATCTCGACCGCCACCTCGCTGGTAAGCCTACGCTGATCGTCAAGAACATGCCGGGCGCCGGCGGCAACACCGGCGTCAACTTCCTGGGCGAGGTGGCGAAGAACGATCCGCTCCAACTCGGCTTCTTCACCTGGAACCCGATCAACCAGATCCTCGGCGCCGAGGGGCTGCGCGTGCGCTACGAGCAGTTCAAATTCGTCGCCGGCGTCCACTCGGCGACCGTCACCTATGCGCGCACCGACATCCCGCCCGGCGTCAAGAAGCCGGCCGACATCGTGAAGGCGCAGCCGTTCATTGCGGCGTTCCTCGCGCCCGACGACTTCTCCACCACGCGGCTCGGGCTGTCGCTCGAGCTGCTCGGGACCAAGCACCGGCTGATCTCCGGCTACAAGGCGATGACCGAGGTCATCACCGCGGTGCAGCAGAAGGAGGTGCACGCCTCGGTCGCCTCGCTCGCCGCGTGGCGCGCGCTGATCGAGCCCAACATGGTGAAGACCGGCATGGTGACGCCGCTGTTCCAGTTCGGCACCGAGACCGCGCCCAACACGTTCGCGCGCAACCCGGCGATCCCCGAGGTGATGACCCTGCTCGAGCTCTATCGCGAGCTGAACGGCGCGGACAAGACGCCGCAAGGCCCCGGCTGGGATTCGATCCGGCTGATCTCCTCGATCGCCGATTCGATGTTCCGCACCGCGTTCCTGCCGCCCGGCGCGCCGGACGCGGCGATGAACGAGCTGCGCGCCGCATTCGTCGCGATGTGGAAGGACGAGACGTTCCTCGCCGAATATGAGAGGACGGTAAAATACCGGCCGTCGCTGATTTCCGCGGCGGAAGGCGCCAAGGTGATCGCGGGCCTCGGCAACGTGGACCCGAAGATCGTCGCATACCTGAAGGAATTCGTCGCGCGGACGTCGAAGTAGGGAGACCGGAATGAAGTACCTGATGTTCGCGTTGCTGGCCGTCGCGGCGCTCATCGCGCCGGCGCAGGCCGCAGATTTCTACAAGGGGAAGACGCTCACCCTGCTGATCAACTACCCGCCGGGTGGGCCGACCGACATCGAGGGCCGCGTGATCGCGCGCCATCTGGCCGAGCAAATTCCGGGCAAGCCCACGGTTATCGTCAAGAACATGGGCGGGGCCGCCGGCAACACCGGCGCGAACTTCCTGGGCGAGATCGCGGCGAAGGACGGGCTCACCCTCGGCTTCTTCACCTGGAATCCGGTCGATCAGATCCTCGGCGCCGAGGGGCTGCGCGTCAAATACAACGACTTCGTGTTCATCGCCGGCGTGCAGCAGCCGACCATCACCTACGCGCGCAAGGACACGCCGCCGGGCCTGACCAAGGGCGCCGACATCATGAAGACGCAGAATGTGAAGGTGGGCGCGCTTAGCGTGACCTCGACCCAGGCGCTCAACTCCGCGATCGGGCTCGATCTCCTCGGCGTCAAATACAACCTGATCCACGGCTACAAGGGTCTCAAGGAAGTTGAGACCGCCGCGCTGCAGGGCGAGGTGCAGCTGGTCAACACCTCGCTGCCGGGCTACCGCGCCTCGATCGAGCCCAACATGGTGAAGCCCGGGATCGTCGTCCCGCTGTGGCACCACGACGTCGAGGATGCGAACGGCAACCTGGCCGCGAGCCCGGTGATCCCGGAAGTGCCGACCTACCTGCAAGTCTACAAGGAGGCGAAGGGCGGCGCGCCGTCGGGCGTGAAGTGGGATACGCTCCGGCTCACCAACAAGATCATGAACTCGATGTTCCGCACCTCGTTCCTGCCGCCCGGCTCGCCCAAGGAGGCGACCGAGGAATTGCGCGCCGCCTACCGCGCGCTGTGGAAGAACGAGGCGTTCATGACCGAGTACGAGAAGACCGTGAAGTACCGCGCCGGCCTGATCGTGGGCGCCGACGGCGAGAAGCTGATCGCCTCGCTCGGCCAGGTGAAGCCGGAGCTGGTCGCGTTCCTGAAGGACTACACCGCCGCCATCGCGAAGTGACGCGCCGCAGCGCCTGATCCGGGCGGGGCCTGATGCTCGAAGCCGCATATAACGGCCTGGTCCTCGCGCTGCAGTGGCCGGCGATCGGCTATCTGGGAATCGGCATATTGCTCGGGCTGTGGTTCGGTGCGGTGCCCGGCCTCGGCGGGCTCACCGGCATGGCGATCCTGCTGCCGTTCACCTTCGGCATGGAGCCGGTGAGCGCGTTCGCGTTCCTCCTCGGCATGTACGCGGTGACGACGACCTCGGACACCATCCCGAGCGTCTTGATGGGCGTACCGGCCTCGGCCGCCGCCGCGGCGACGGTGCTCGACGGGTACCCGATGGCCAAGCGCGGCGAGGCGGCGCGCGCGTTCGGCGCGGCGTTCACCGCAGGCGCGCTCGGCGGCATCCTCGGCGCGGTCGCCATGGGCCTCTCGATCCCGATCGTGCGGCCGCTGGTGCTCTCGTTCGCCAAGCCCGAGTTCTTCATGCTGGGGGTCCTCGGCCTCGCCATGGTGGGATCGCTCTCCGGCAAGTCGATCCTCAAGGGGCTGGTGTCCGGCGGGCTCGGCCTCCTGATCGGCATGGTCGGCTACGCGCAGCAGGTGTCGATCCCGCGCTACTGGATGGGAACCACCTACCTGCTCGACGGCGCGCCGCTGATCCCGCTGGTGCTCGGGCTGTTCGCGCTGCCGGAGATCATTTCGCTGGTCGCATCCAACCGGACGATCTCGAACCTGCCGCGCGAGAAGGTCGCGAGCGGCATCCTCACCGGCGTGGGCGATGTGTTCCGCCACTGGTGGCTGTTCCTGCGCTCCTCCATCCTCGGCATCTATATCGGCATTCTGCCGGCGCTGGGGCCGACGGTGGCGGACTGGGTCGCGTACGGCCACGCGGTGCAGTCGGAGAAGAACAAGGAGCGGTTCGGCAAGGGCGACGTGCGCGGCGTGATCGCGCCGGAGGCCGCCAACCATTCGGTCAAGGGCGGCGATTTGATCCCGACGGTGGCGTTCGGCATTCCGGGTTCGGCCGGCATGGCGGTGCTGATGGGCGCGTTCCTGATCCAGGGCCTCACGCCCGGGCCGCAGATGCTGACCGAAAAGCTCGATATCACCTTCAGCATGGTGTGGACGCTGGTGATCGCCAACGTGGTGGGCGCGCTGCTGCTGATGGCATGCACCAACCAGATCCAGAAGATCATCTTCGTGCCCGGCCACCTCGTGGTGCCGGCGGTGGTGCTGTTCATGTTCATGGGCGCCTGGCAGGGCGGCCAGATCGGCGACTGGATCACGGTGCTGGTGTTCTGCGCGGTCGGCGACGTGATGAAGAAGGGCGGCTGGCCGCGGGCGCCGATGATGCTCGGCTTCATCCTCGGGCCGATCATGGAGAACTCGCTCAACCTGTCGATCACCGCGTACAGCTGGGACTGGATCTTCCGGCCGATCGTGCTGGTGCTGTTCGCGGGCGTCGTGGTGACCGTCCTCCTGGTGATCCGCGACCAGCAGCGGAAGCGCCGGCCCGATGCGACCCCGGCCGCAGCGCTCGACGTCGAGGCGGAGAATCCGCTGGTGTCGCTGCCGTTCTCGGCTCTCGCGTGCATCGCGTTCGGCTATGCCGTGATCGCCTCGATCGGCTGGCCGTATTCGGTGCGGCTGTTCCCGCAGGCGATCTGCATTCCGGCGCTGCTGCTCGCGCTGTTCGCGCTGTGGCGCGATATCGAGGCCGCGCGGCCGATCCTCGCGCGGTCGGGCGGCATCGGCGCCACATACCTGCCCTCCGCGTGGCTCGACGAGCCGGCGCGCCGCACGCTTCGGTTCTACGTCTGGCTTGCCGGCATCGTGGTCGTGACGCCGGTGATCGGACAGATCGCCGCGCTCACTTTGTTCATCGCGGCCTACCTCCTCCATTGGGGCGGCTATTGGGACAAGAAGCGCTGGTGGGTGGCGGCGGTGTACGCCGCCTGCGGCGCCCTGTTCCTCTACGCCGTGTTCGACCAGGTCGTCCACGTCACCTGGTACCCGTCGCTCCTGTTCGGCTAGCGGCTTGCCTGTTGTATATACAGGACGTATATACACGTGGAGTTCGAATGGGACCCGGCCAAGAACGCGGCGAACATCGCCAAGCACGGGATCGATTTCGCCGGTGCAGTTAAAATCTTTTCTGGCGACACAGTCGAATACTCGGACATTCGCCGCGATTATGGTGAGATTCGCGTAAACGCAATCGGTGAGATCAATGGCAAGGAAATCGTCGTCATCTACACGCCGCGGGCGGAAAAGCGCCGCATTATCTCGGCACGGCGAGCGCGTGACTACGAGCGAGCCGCGTTTCGTTACGTATACCCTGGACAATCTGCCCAAGGATCGAACTGATTGGGCGCGGGTTCGCGCCATGACCGATGAAGACATCGACCGTCAAATCCGCGAGAATCCGGATGCCGCGCCCATTCTGACTCGGGAATGGTTCGAGAAGGCGCTCGTGCACTCGCCGAGCGGCAAGTTCGCGATTTCGCTGCGCCTTGATAATGATGTCATCAACTGGTTCAAATTGCAGGGGCCGCGCTACCAGACCCGCATGAACGCCGTGCTGCGGTCCTACATGCTGGCGCACCGGACGCCCACGCGCGCAAAAGCGGCGAAGAAACGGAAATAAATCCGCTCACCCTGAGTAGCGCGCCATCTTCGGCGCGCGTATCGAAGGGGGTGGCGCGGTCCTCGTGCTTCGATACGGCCGCTGCGCGGCCTACTCAGCACGAACGGGATTTACTGCACCCGTCCGCGGGCGGGGATGTCCCACACGTCGACCACGTCGTCGCCCTCGACCACGAGGTACTGGTCGTAGAGGTTCACCGTGGTGTCGCAGTGCGACGGGATGAACCGCACCTGCGCGCCGATCTCCAGCGGGCAGGTTCCCTCGAAGCGCAGGTGCCCGTGCTCGTCGCCGGCGAAGGAAAACACGCCGCCGGGTAGATCGATGGCTTGCAGCGGGCCGCCGTCGCCGGACGCGGCCTTCATGCCGACATCGACGATGGCGTGATCCTTAGCCGGTCGGCTGATCACGGTGCCGAGCACGGTGAGCGCATTCTCGAACGGCACGCGGTGCGCGCCTTCCCATTCGATGCCTGCGTATTTCGCATCCATGAAGATGTAGCTGCCGGGCTGCAGCTCGGTGAGGCCCTTCAGCGCGCAGTCGATCGCCGATGAGCCGGTGCCGCCGCCGGTGAGCACCGCAACCGCGATGCCGCGCTTCTTCACCGCATCCGCCGAGGCGAGCAGCTTGTCGAGCGCATCCTGCACCTTGGCGCGGCGCTCGGCGGCAGAGCCGAGCATCTGCAGCGCGCCCTGGTAGCCCTGCAGCCCCTGGAAGCGCAGCCACTTCTGGTCGGCAATTTCCGCGGCGAGCTCCCCCGCCGCCGCGCCCGGCATGACGCCGCAGCGCCCCTGCCCGACATCGACCTCGATCAGCACCTCGATCGGCCGGCCGCCGGTCTGTGCTGCGCGCGCGAGCTCGCCAACATTGGCCGCGGAGTCTGTCACGACCGCAACGCGCGCCTCGTTCAGCAGGTTCATCAGCCGCGCGAGCTTGCCGCGCCCGACCACCGGCGTGGTGATCAGGATGTCGCGCACCCCGCCGGCCGCCAGCACCTCGGCCTCGCCGAGTTTGGCGCAGCATTGGCCGACCGCGCCGGCGGCAAGCTGCATCTCGGCGATGACCGGGGACTTGTGCGCCTTGGCGTGCGGCCGGTAGGCGATGCCGGCGCCGGCCGCCATCGCCTGCATGCGCGCGATGTTGCGCGCGAGCAGCGCGCGGTCGACCAGCAGCACCGGTGTGTCCAGCTCGGCGAGTTTCATGCGGCACCGTTGCGCTGATACACCACGCGCCCGCCGACCACGGTGGTCTCGGCAGCGATGTCCTTGATCGCATCCTCCGCGCAGGTGAGCGGATCGTCCGACAGCACGGCGAAGTCCGCGAGCTTGCCGGCTTCGAGCGAGCCCTTGTCGTTCTCCTCGAACGTGAGATACGCGCCCTCGACGGTGGCGCAGCGCAGCGCATCCTCGCGCGACACCGCCTGATCCGGCGCGATCGCGTCGTTGGAATAGCGGTTGTAGCGCGAGATGGTGTGCCAAATGGGGTGCCACAGGGTGGTCGGCACGTTGTCGGTGGCGAGCCCGACATGCAGCCCGGCGGCGCGCATGGATTTCAACGGGACAATCTCGTTCTCGCGCGCCTTGCCGAGCTTCTGCCGCGTCAGGTGGCCTTCCTTGAAGATGTAGCGGTTGGTGTGGGTGGTCATCGCCACGCCCATCTTCTCCGCCTTCTCGATGGTCGCGTCGTCCAGCGTGTTCACATGGCCGCAGATCCAGCGCCGGCCTTTCAGCGGCACGATCTTGTTCACCGCCTCGAAGAACGGCAGGAAGTCGACCCAGATCGCGCACACGCGGATGTCGTTCCGCGCGCATTCGGTCATGAATTCGACCATGCGCTCGCGCGGCACGCCGCAATCGTAGTTGAAGCCGGACCAGCCGGTGTACGGCGCGGCCTTGGCGCGGAACAGCGATTCCGGCGTGAGACCGAATTCCGTGAACAGGCCGGCGACGCGCAGCCATTCATCGCCCAGCCCGCGTTGCGCGAGCCAGCCGCCCCAGGTGCGCAAGGTGGGCCCATATTCGCGCGCGCCGGACCACGACGGGCTGAACACCAGGTTGGCGCGCACCGTCGCATCGCCCGACGCGCGCACCGCCTGGTACGCCTGGATCAGCTCCGGCGCGCAGCCGTGCTCCTCCAGCACGCTGGTGGTGCCGGTCGCGTTGTAGATGCGCATTGCGTTCTTCAAGCCCCGCGCGCGGTGCGCCTGGGTGAAGCCGGGCATCATGTGGAAATAGCCGAGCTCGACCACCGGCATCGGCGTGTTCTCGTGGATCACGCCGGTCAGCTCGCCGGACGCGTCCTTCTCGAATTCCACCACCGGCGCGGGCGGCTGGGTATCCTTGCCGATGCCGGCAAGCTGCAGCGCGCGCGTGTTGGCGACCGAGGTGATGGGCAGCGTGTGGCGCCAGAAGCCCCAGATCGGGCGGATATAGACCGGGTTGTCGGGCGCGACCTTGTCGAGCTCCGCGCGCGTCGGCCAGCGGTTCTCGCGCAGGTTTTTCGGCGTGTCCCAGTAATACGGCGGCTCGCCGATCGGCATGGTGACGATCCACGCGCCCGGGCGGGCGGCACGCGCCAGATCGGCGATGCGGTCCAGCACGTCCTGCACGGATTTGCAGCCGGCCAGCGAGGGGAACACGTCCTTCAGCCCCTCGCGGTCCATGTGCGCGTGGCCGTCGGTGAGGCCCGGAATCACCGCGCGGCCGCCCGCGTCGATGGTCATGGTGTCGCGGCCGGCGTGGCCGCGGACCTGCTCAGGCGTCCCCACCGCGAGGATGCGCGCGCCCTTCACCGCGATGGCCTGCGCGATCGAAAAGCGCGGATCGACGGTGATGACCTTGCCGTTGGTGAGGATCAGATCGGCAGTAGCTGTCATGCGCCGACCGCGAACGCCTCCCGCCGATAGTCCGCCACGCCCTGCAGCGCGCCGGACTGCATCATCTCGACCGCCTTGACCGAGCCGAACGGCGTGACGTCTTCCGAGCGCGCCGCCGGGTAGCCCTGCGCGGCGAGCTTGGCTGCGATCTCGTCCGGGTAGTCGCCGTCGAGCAGCACCTTGCCGGCGAAATCGATGGCCCAGCGCGGCGCTTCCACCGCCTGCGCCAGCTCCATGCCGCGATCGGCCAGGTTGGTGATCGCCTGGACCAGTGTGATCGTCTGCGCCGGCCCGCCCGGCGTCGCGATCAGGTATTTGATCTGCTCGCCCTGTTCGATCAGCACCGGGTTCAGCGTGTGCGACGGGCGCTTGCCCGGCGCAACTACGCTCGCGTGGCTGGGGTCGGTGTTGAACCCCATCATGCGGTCGTTCATCAGCACGCCGGTCTCAGGATCGAGGAACGCCGCGCCGAACACGTGGAACACGCTCTGCACCACCGTGCAGCCGTTCCCTTCGGCGTCCGCGATGGTGATGCAGGACGTGCCGCCGCGGCCGCCGACGCGCGCCTGCGGCACGCCGTTCTTCACCTGCTCCTGCAGCCGGCGCGTGGTTTCGGCCGACAGCAGCGCCGCGATCGGCGCCGGCTTCACCCGCGGATCGGCGATGTGCTTCTGGCCTTCGGCGAACGCCGCCTTCATCGCGCGCACCAGATAGCCCAGCCGCGTCGCGTCGTCGCGATAATCGGCGGCCGTGAGCCCGCCGAGCGCGTTCAGCTGCAGCAGCATCAGCACGCCGTAGGAGTTCGGCGGCATCACGTTCACTTTGAGGCCGCGGTAATTGGTGCTCAGCGGCTCGACCCATTCCGGCGCGTAGCCGGCGAAATCCGCCGCCGTCATCAGCCCGTCGTGCTTCGCGGCGTAGGCGCAGATCGAGCGGCCGATCGCGCCTTCGTAGAACGCGCCGGCGCCCTCCTTCGCGATCAGCCGCAGCGTGTCGGCGAGCGCCGGCTGCTTGATGATGTCGCCGGCCTTGAGCGCGCGGCCGCCCGGCATGTACAGCGCCGAACAGCCGGGATCGGCCGCGACCTCGTGATGGTATTGCTCCAGCCCCTTGGCCAGCACGCGCGACAACGGATGGCCCATGGCGGCCAGCGCGATCGCATCGTCGAACAGATCCGCCCACGGCAGCTTGCCGTGCTTCTTGTGCATCTCCGACCAGCCGCGGACGATGCCGGGCACCGAGAAGGCGCGCGCGCCGCGCTCCTTGATGCCGCCGGGGAACTTGTCCGGCGTCGCCGCCTTGGGCGCATGGCCGGATGCGTTGAGGCCGACGACTTTCCGCGTCTTGGCGTCGCGATACAGGATGAACGCATCGCCGCCGACCGATGTGGCCTGCGGGATCACCACGCACAGGGCCGCCGAGCAGGCGATCATCGCGTCGACCACGCTGCCGCCGCGCTCCAGGATGCGCTGGCCGGCGAGCGAGGCGAGCGAATGACCGCTGACCACCATGTGGCGGCTGCCGTAGACCGGCGCGCGCGGCACACGCAGGCGGAATGTGGAGCTCATGTCATGCATCTCCCCGTTGCCGCGAGTGTCCCTCATGGCCGGCCGTCAGGGCAAGGGCAGCCAGCGATCCAGCCAATAAGCTATTGTGGGCCGGCGCATCGGCGATTGGCGAAGGGGGAACCATGATCGCAGCCTGGAACAGCGTGGTCGCCGGCTTGCCGGTGCTGATCATCCATCTGGCCGTCACGACCGGGATTTTCGTCGTCGGCCTGGCGGTCTATCTGTGGGTGACGCCGTACCACGAGCTGCGGCTGGTGCGGCAGGGCAACATCGCGGCGGCGATCACGGGTTCCGGCGCCATGTTGGCGCTGGTCGTGCCGCTGGGCGCGACCATGGCCAACAGCGTCAGCGTTCCGGACATCCTGCTGTGGGGCGTGGTGGCGATCGTTCTGCAGCTGATCGCCTTTGCCGCGGTCGCCATCGTGTTCCGCCAGCTGTCGCAAGCGATCGAGCGCGGCGACATCGCGCCGGCGCTGGTGCTTGCCGCCACGCAGCTGTCGACCGGCATACTCAATGCCGCGGCGATGTCAGGCTGATCCGTGACGGCGTGAGGGCGGGACCATGAACCGGCTCGACAAGCTCGTCATCGCGCTCTTGTTCGTGGTGCTGGCGGTCATGGTCGTGGGCCGGCAGGCGCCGCTCGACGATCCGATGATCGGACGCCGGCCCATCCCGCCGTCGGCCGAAATATCGCCGCCGCCGGGACCGCCGCCCAAGCCGCCGCGCATCCGGCGGCCGATCCCGGTCGAGCCGAGCCCGACCGATCCGGTGTTCGCCGTGGAGAGTCCCGATGAGCTGCCGAAGGGCGCCAGCGGCACGGCATTTCCAATCAACGGCCGCGGCGCATGGATGACCGCGCAGCACGTCACCTATGAATGCGCGCAGGTTGGCCTGCTTGCCGCGGGCGGCCGGAATGTTTTGCTGGCGCGGGTCGCGTACGCGCATCCCGCGGCCGATGTTGCAATCATCACCGCGAACCGCAGCGCGCCGCCCGTGGCGTTTTCCGACGCGCCGCTCAGCGAAGGCCAAGCGGCCTACAGCCTGGGATATCCGCGCGGCGAGGTCGGCGCCGCGTATTTGCAGTTGATCGGCCGCAGCCGGACCAAAGCCGGCGGGCGGATGCCGTTCGCCTCGCCCACTTTGACATGGGCCGAGGTCGACCGGTTCCCGCGCGATTTGGATACGCTGGGCGGGATGAGCGGCGGGCCGGTGGTCGACGAAGCGGGCCAGGTGGTGGGCGTCCTCGTGGCCGGATCGATGCGGCGGGGCCGCGCTCTTTCGATCGCGCCCGAACTGCTGCAACAGGTCCGCCGCGACTTCGCACCCGCCGACGGCGCCGAGCCGCGGCCGATCGACGCGGTGCGGCTTGGTCCGCGACGGCTGGCGCAGATTGCCGAGAGCGCGGTGCGCGAGCAGCGGGTCGCCAAGGTGTATTGCCGCCGGGGCTAGCGCGGAATCCGCTCAGATGGAATCACGCTGCCCGAACTCTAAAACCCGTTCGTCCTGAGTAGCGGCCGTAGGCCGCGTATCGAAGGACACGATGCCGCAT
>Ga0209640_10005646_pt1 | contig 10925 bp, 13 predicted proteins | sample RifCSP10_1_FD_184018 | JGI IMG/M metagenome (GOLD analysis project Ga0209640, IMG submission 184018) | Soil microbial communities from Rifle, Colorado - Rifle CSP2_sed 10_1 (SPAdes) (version 2) | ecosystem: Environmental > Terrestrial > Deep subsurface > Rock core/Sediment | place: Rifle...
CGTCAAACGCGCCGAGCACCGCAACCCGTCACGCCCAACCGAGACCCCCGACGACGCGATCTCCGTCCTAGCGCCTAAGTAAACGGTATTGGGGCTAGGGCTTATATTGCGTGCCTGGCAAACGGGACGAGCGCGATTGACAGTGAGTTCGACCTCGCGCTCGCGCAGCCCGAGACGATTCACGAGTGTGTGCATGCAGAGGGCGACGGATCGACAGGCCGAAGTCAAGGTTGTCGCATCCACATCCCGCGCTCAATCAGCGGATGAGGCTCGGACCTGTCCGTCCTTGCTCTCGAGTGCGCGGAGCGCCGCCAGCTCCGCGGCTGTGGGCGGTGTCGTCTCATCGATCTCGTCGGCAATCCTGAGATCCCAGCCGGTGGCCGCGCGCGCCTGCTCGACGCTCACGCCCGGATGCACGCGGGTGAGCTCCAGCTCGCCATTTGTGTTCGTCTCGAGAATCCCGAGGTCAGTAACGACCACGCGTACCCGCAATCCGATTGACGTGAGGAAGTCAAGGCGCTCGACAAAGGTGCGAGGCGACTGTCGGAGCATCACGAAGACGTCTCGGCATGACGTCGCGATTTCGGGCGCGCCGCCGGCTCCGGGGAGCCGCACCGTCGGATGATCGTACTCGCCGATCACCGTCGAATTGAGGTTGCCTTTCCTGTCGATCTGAGCTGCACTGAGGAAGCCGATATCGATTCGACCGCCCTGCAACCAGTAGGCGAACATCTCCGGCACGGACACGGTCAGGTCGGCCGTTTCCGCGAGCTCGCCGTCGCCGATGGAGAGAGGCGGCGTGGTCGGTTTCGCCCCGATCGGCCCGCTCTCGTAGATGAGGACGCACCGCGGCGCGTGTGTCGCCCGGGCAAGGTTCGCGGCGAGGCTCGGAAGGCCGATTCCGACGAAGCAGACCGTGCCATCGGCGAGCCGCCGCGCCGCGGCGATCGCCATCATCTCATCCTGGGTGTACGCGGTCGCTATGCCGTCCCTCCAGCCAGACTCCTGCTGTACTCGGCGAAGTCGGCCGTGGAGCGTATGTGTCGATCGATCCATCGCAAGAATGCTTCGCGGTCGCGACTGATAGCGTCCCACAAGAGGTAGAAGTCGTTGTCACGGTCGTAGTAGCCGTGTGCGTACGACGGGTGGGCGCCACCCGGCACCACGGCAACCGCATCGACCACCCAATTCGGGAGTACGACGGATCCGGGCCGCGGAGACAATTCCTCGACGATCTCCTCGACAGTGACGAGCGATCGTGCCGAGGCGAGCACGACCTCCTTCTGAACGCCCGCGATTCCCCAGAGCTGAACGTTGCCCTCGCGGTCAGCCTGCTGAGCATGGATGATCCCGACTTCAGGCCGATGGGCCGGCACCGCGGCCAGTTGCTCGCCCGTGAAGGGACAGACGATCGGGGCGATCCGGGCGATCGCGCCTAGCTCGGTACCCGTGTAGCCGCGCAAGACGCCGAATGGAAGGTTCGCTGCACCCGCCGCCCAGGCGGTGGCCATGCCCGCATGCGAGTGCTCGTCCAGCTCGAGGGGTTTCGGCCAGCCATGCTCGACGGCGTCGCGGAAGCGGTGCAGCGAGCCGACACCAGGGTTTCCACCCCATGAGAAAACAAGCTTGCGTGCGCACCCGGCGCCAATGAGTTGGTCGTAGATGACGTCGGGCGTCAGCCGGATCAGGGTCAGGTCGCGGCGGCGCTGCCGGATGAGCTCGTGCCCCGCCGCGTATGGGATCAGATGGGTGAAGCCCTCGAGTGCGACGACGCCCCCGTCGTGGACGAGTTCGGCGACTGCCTCGCTCAAAGGAACGATCCGAGCCATGCTCTCTCCGAGGACCCTAGAACGGGCGCTTCCGGGTCGGAGGAGACGCCTTCTGCGAGGGCCTCGATGAGCGGCTGCTTCGAGCGCGCCGCATGGAACTCAGCGCGCCAGTGTCAACAGGACAACCCCGGAGATGACCAAGAGCATTCCCGCCACGCGCGCCGACGAAACGGCCTCTCCGAGAAAGAGAGCCGATAGGAGGACCGTGGCGGCGGGATATGCAGCGGACACCGGCACCACCTTGCTCGCCTCTCCCAGTCCGAGCGCGACGAACAACAGGATCAAGGAGCCGACAGCGAGGGCCGCGGAAGCGAGTGCCCAAGCCGTTCCGGAATGCCATCTCCAATCCGTTTGGCCGAGCGCCAGCAAGACGCCGACGACCATGGCGTATGCCAACAGCGTCCACGGCAAGAGCTGCTGCCAGCTGAGGGTCTCGAGGGCGAGCTTGCTCGTGACGCCGAGCGCCCCGAGTGCGAGCACGTAGCCAAGGGTGGGGACTAGCCAGGACATCGATCTCGGGTTATCGCGCATGGGCCTGTGTCGGACGGGCTGTCGAGCCCCAGTCCGCACCCAACCCAGCCTTACGCTCCAATCTCGTCACAGCCGGAGCGCGTCAGCGAGTTCCTCTACTCGCCGCACGGTGTGTTCGGCATCGCTCGCGGGCAACCAGTACACGCAGCGATGCGCACCAGCCTTAGCGTACACCTCGACGTTCTCCACCTTTGCGCCGTACACAGTGATCGGCACTGGTTCCCGACCGGCGGCCTGGGCGGCCTCGCGGAGCTCCCACATGCGACCGACGAGTCCCTCCTCGGGCTCAGGCAGCCACTCGTCGCCGTACGCCAACACACGGTTGATCGCCCGTGGACCGTTGCCGGCGATCATCACGGGCGGGTGTGGCTTCTGTGCCGGCTTCGGCCACGCCCAGATCCCCTCGAACTCGACGAACTCCCCCCGATACGAAGCCTGGTCGTTAGTCCAAATCGCTTTCATCGCCTCGACCCTCTCGCGCATGAGCGCGAAGCGCCGCTCGGGATCCGTGCCGTGGTTTCGCATCTCCTCGAGATTCCAGCCGGCGCCGACTCCGAACAAGAAGCGACCCCCTGAAAGGAAGTCGAGCGTCGCGACGGTCTTCGCGGTGGTTATCGGATCGCGCTCGACGATGAGACAGATGCCCGTGCCAACGCGAAGCTCGCTAGTCGCCTGCGCTGCTGCCATGAGCGCAACGAAGGGGTCGAGCGTGTGACTGTACTCGCGCGGTAGCTCTCCACCCCGTGGCGCCGCTGAGGTACGTGCTCCGGGTATGTGCGTGTGCTCGGGAAAGAAAAGAGACTCGAATCCCTTGGCCTCGGCAAAACGCGCCAGCTCGGCAGGCGAGATTCCTTCATCGGTCGCGAATATCGCAAGCCCGTGCTTCATAGGAGCGGCATTACCTCGTCCCGAACCAATCGAGCTGCTCCATGACCTCACCGGCTGACTCTCCAGAGAAGTTGATTGCAAGCTCGGTGAACCCGGCCTCCTCGAAACTAGATACCTCTGCGGCAACGTCGTCTGGCGACTCGCTGGGTGCCACCGCAGCCGGATCGTCGACCGAGATGCTCTTGCTGATGCTCGCAAGGGCGGCATTCGCCTTGCCGATGCCGATCGTGGATCGGAACGTGATCCCGTCCGGGTCACGACCATGAGCCGCGACGTCCTCCTTCACGCGTACGACCGTATCGCGCAGCTCCTGATCGAGTCCGCCACCCATCGGCATCCAGCCGTCGCCGTGCTCGAGCAGGCGGCGGATCGGGCCCGGACTGCTGCCTCCGGCGACCCAAATGGGCACGTGAGGTTTCTTAATGCACTTCGGCTCGAAGACAATGTCCTTGAACGAAACGTGACGGCCGACGAACGCGGGCGCCTCCTCACTCCAAAGGATCTTCATCGCCTGCAAGTACTCGTCCGTTATGGACCCGCGCTGTCGATAATCCACTCCGAGCATCTCGAACTCGGGCCGGAGCCAGCCGACGGCAGCGGCCAGCGGGAAGCGGCCCTTTGAGACGACATCCACGGTGGCGATCTGTTTGGCCATAGGCAGCACTGGCCGGTAGGGGATGACGAGGCTGGTCAGAATGCGGAGCCGCGTCGTCTGAAGCGCGAGATACGTGCTCAACACGCTCCAGTCGGGCCACATTGCGGTGACGCCGTCGGACTCCGGCCCTGTCGTGGAGATCGTGTGATCCGAAACGCTGACGCTAGCGAAGCCCAAGGCCTCCGCCCGACGAGCAGCATCGCCCATTGCTTCGATCCCTCCCCAGCGGCCATAGGGCCACAGCCAGAGGGAGAACTTCACGCAGCCTCTCCGGCCTCGACGAGCTTGCGGATTGGCTCAACGGGACACGCTTGATCCCAATGCATGAGTCGCCCGACGTGTTGCATACCGATGAACCAGCCAATGCTGAACACGAGATCGGTGAACTCGGCGGGCGTAAAAGCGTCCTGCGTCTCCGCGGTGAGCTCATCCGTGACCGAGCCCGTATAGGACTCGACAGCGAAGTGCTCAGCAATCGTCGCCTTGCGTAGCTCCTCGGCAGAGAGCACTGACTCCTCGCCGAGGATGCGCTCGCCCGCGAGATCCGTTCGAAACCGCGCGCAGTATGAGCAGCCGATCGCTTCGGCAAGCCTGATCCGCATGCGCTCCTTGACGACAGGGTGGAGCGCGCTTCGGTCCCATAGGACGGCGTTGGCGTGAGCGACCAGTTCGCCGACCGGCTCATGTTCAGCCATAAAGAGGTCGAAGGCGTTCGCAGTCATGTTCCCTACCTTTCTTCGGACTCTGGAGCTGACACCCCGGACGTGCCAGAACCTGCACCGAGCCCGAACTGGAACTCGTATGAGGACAGTAAGCCTGCCGGCCGAAGCCGCAGGGTCAATATCAGTGCTATGCCGAGAACGGCTGCGGACATTCCGGTTGCAGTCTTTATGTGCAGGCCGGCTACATCGACGCCGTCCTCCACTCGTCTGAGCACCTCGTTCAAGGCCGTCACCAGACCTTCGTTGCAACGACCGCCTTCGCGGCGCGGACCTCTGTCCCGTCTCGCTGAGCCTTCGCTAGTAGCGTGTTCAGCAGACACTGGCCCAACGCTGCTGCAAGCAGATCGAAGCCGTCGGGACCGGCGCCGCTGCCGCCATGGGCGATGTGGTTGTCGCCCGACAGTGAAAACGAGTGGTTCACCCACTCGACTCGGGTGCGGCGCCCCTTGAATGGCTCAAGCGCGTGAACTGTGAGCGTCGGAACCATCCGTTTCATGGCCCCTCCGAATCGAACACGAGCTGATACACGCGGAAGCCATGGAACCCGCGGATGTGTTCGAGGTAGTCGTCCCAACCGACCGCCGACGCCCATTGCGCGCTACTGAACGGTCGGATGTCATCCTCGAGGTCGTAGATGGCGAGGAACCGCGGCTCGCCGTCGAGACACTCGTAGCGGCGACCTGCCGCCCAGCCGGGGCAAGCGAGGATCTCGGGGACGTGAACTTCGCTGTACCAGCGGTTGAATTCCGCGGCGTGTTCCGGATCGATGTCCACCGTCACCACATTGATCCATCCAGCCCGCTCGACGGGCTCCCCCGCGGCGAGAATCTGGCGCCACGAGCGAGCGTGGTAGTTGCGAATCCCTTGGGCTTTGAATGGACCGTCCCGAAACGGCGCCTCGGATACGCGTGGCATCAACGGAACGTCGTCGTCGAGTTCGTAAAGTGAAAGAAGCGGCGACCCATCCGTGCAGCGATAGCGGCGCATCCGTAGCCAACCAGGGCGAGAGAGCATGCACGGGACGTGCTCGGTCTCATACCAATGCGTGAACTCGTCTTCAACGTTCGCAACGAGATCGAAGCTCGCGAGGTGGATCACGCGGTCACGCAGAGATGGTCGACGCTGTCAACCTGCTCCATAGGTCGAGGATAACGCTCACGATGCGGCATACTGACCGGATCGCGAGCAACGTACTCCTCTCAGGTTTTGAAGGCAACATCCAACCCCGGGAACTGAGCTGCCCCCGGCCCCGCCCCCGCGCCGATAACGCTCAGACCGAAAAGTGAGCACGCATCGTCGCAACGACCGAGAACCTTCGAAGCGCGCCGTCGGAATCCAGTCCGTGCGTCGTGCATTGATGATTCTCGAGCTATTCAGCGATCGTCGACCGGCGCTCACCATGAGTGAGATCGCGGAGCTCACCGGCTTGAACCGAGCCACCTCGTATCGCTTCTGTCAGACGCTGCTCAACCTCGGATATCTCGAGGAGGCCGATGAGCGGCGGCTGCGACCCGGACTTCGAGCGGTCAGCCTCGCGCGGGCTGCGTTGAGTAGTCACGAGCTTCCCGATCTCGCGCTTCCACACCTGCGAGAGCTGCGTAATTCAACCGGTGAGACGGTCAACATGGCGCTCCTGGACGGCGCCGAGGTCGTGTACGTATCCCGGCTGCTGAGCGATGATCTGCTCGCGCTACGGCTCTTCGTGGGGAGCCGGTTGCCTGCATACGCATCCTCACTTGGACGGGCGATGCTCGCCTACCTGCCAGAGGACGATGTCGATGTGATCCTCGACGGCCAGGAGATGCAGTCGATTACCGAGTACACGATCGTCGACCGCAGTCGCCTCATGACTGAACTGCGGAGGATCCGACGGCGTGGCTACGCAATCAACAATCAGGAGCTCGTGATCGGCATTTGGGGGGTAGCTGCCCCCGTCTTCGGTGTTTCGGGGCGTCCTGTCGCTGCGATCAACCTGTCGCTTACGCGCGTGCCGGAGCGGGTTGAGATCGACTCAAAGCTCGCGCCGCAAGTCGTAGATACGGCGCACGCGATCAGTGAGCTAGCGACCCAGCTCGCGGTGGACGTCGCCACGCCGAAACGTGTGCTCGGCCAAGGGGGGCGGTAACAACGCCTTCCGATCCGTCGACGATCAAGTTTCGAAGCGACGGAGACGAGCTCGAAGCACTCTTCTACTTGCCGGGGGGGCAGGTTCCGCACCCGTGCGTCGTGATGGCGGGCGGATGGTGCTACGTCAAGGAACTCGCTCAGCCGCGGTTCGCCGAAGCGCTTGTGAAAGACGGTTTTGCCGTCTTGATCTTCGACTATCGAAGTTTTGGTGGCAGCAGCGGAGAGCCGCGGCAGCACATCGATCCCTGGAGGCAGATCGAGGACTATCGCAATGCGCTTTCGTACCTCGAAACTCGGGAGGACGTCGATTCAGAGCGCCTCGCCGCCTGGGGCATTTCATATAGCGGCGGGCATGTGCTCATCCTCGGCGCACTCGATTCGCGCGTTCGCGCGGTCTGCTCGATCGTGCCTGTGATCGACGGCTGGGACAATCTCCGGCTAAGCCACGGAACCGTCAGCTTTCGTGTCCTTCAAGCCGCACTGCTTGATGCGCGCAAACGTCTGTACGAAACCGGCGAGCACACGTACGTCGATCATCAGCCTGACGAGCTCGGCGCTGTTGGGACGTTCCCGTTTCCTCACAGCCGCGCGACGTTCCAGCGACTGAAGGTCACCGAAGCGCCCGGCTACGAGGGGCGAGCGACCGCTGCCTCGACGGACTTGCTGCTCGCCTACAGCGTCCGACCGTTTTTGTCGCGGCTCGTCGCGACACCAACTCTGATGTGCGTCGCCGAGGGTGATGATCATACGCACTGGGACCTCGCGGCCGAGGCCTACGAGGCGATCCCCGGAAGCAGGAAGAAGCTCCACGTCGTGCCTCGTTCCACCCATCTCAGCTTCTATGAGGACGCCGAGACTCAGCGCGACGTGTCGACGATCACCTCAGACTGGTTCAAGACGTACCTCTAATCCAAGAGTTCGCATCGAGATCGCTCGAAAGCCGGAAGCATCGAGACTTGCTTTTTGACTCGAGTACTCGCCGCGCAGCCGAACCGCCCCTCAGCCGTCGCGCAAACGACGGGTGCCGTCGTGGTCGACGTCGAGGCTCTCCGAGAGAGCAACGCGGTACACGTCGTGTGCGCGCTCCGCCGTGATCCATCCTTCGAGAACGTCTCGGCGCACTTGTTCGGGGTCGCGTTCGCTGGGTGGGCCGTAACCGCCCCCGCCAGGGGTGACGGAGACGATCCGCTCGCCGCTCTCGAGCGTGACGAGGCCGTACGCGGGTAGTTCGGTCAGTGTTTCGTCGACCGTGCGTTTGAAGTGCTGAGCGGGTCCTCCGGGAAGGCCGCCTCGTGCTCCGAGCGCGGGGTAGAGCGTGCCATCACAGCCGTACGCGGCTCTCAGCGAGGTTCCAATCGGGCCATACTCGACATAAGCCGAGGGTGCACCGCGGTTTCGCCCGGCGCCCTCCGTGTCGATCAGCAACCGCTGCTGCTCGATGAGAATCGGGTGGGTCATCTCCGCGATCTCGACGGCATCGCGACGCATGATCCCGGCGCCGCCGACGTGAAAGATCGTCAGCCAGGCATCGGCCCACGGCGTTCCCGCTCCGGCTGTGACCGCCAGGAGGATCTGGTTGATGAACGGGCGCCCACCGGCTCGAGGATCGTTCCCAGAAACGACTGCCGCTGCCGCCGGAATGACGGCACCGCATTCGGCGAGCCCGAAGCCGTCACCGAACTCAGCAAGTCCTCGCTGCACGGCGTTCGCCAGTCGGTCTGCAAGATCCGTCGTCGCCGTGGAGCAGCTGTGCGGGTGGACCGGGATTCCGACAGCGCAGTTCTCGCGCAGCCGGACGCCAATTCGCCGGAAGCTGCCGGCGTTTGGTGGGACGGTTGCGCCGATGCTGTTGAAGATGCCGACCATCGCCGCTGTTCGAGCGGTCGATTCCGTCAGGTTGAGACCATTCGGCATGCAGTCGACGTTCTCGTGGAGGTCGACCTCGATCACGCCCTCGTCGCTGCGCACCTCGATGTCGGCCCTCACGTCGATGCCTTCCGGCATCCCTGGAACCGGATCGTGGCGCGAGATTGCCGTCACCCGTCCCGAGGGCAGTTGAGCAATCGCCTCGGCCATCGAACGCTCGCTGTATTCGAACCACTCGCCTACGAACTGGTCAAGCGTGTCCCACCCGAGTTCATGTCCCAGATCGAGCATCCTGCGTTCGCCCACTCGCACAGCCCCAAGGAGCGCGAGGTAGTCACCCCACCACTGCTCGGGGACCCGGATCCGGAGCCGGCACATGCGGAGCAGGTCCTCGTTGTCTGTGTAGTCGCTTTGGACCTTGAAGGCATCGAACAGGAGTGCGCCCTCTTCGTAGACGTCCGCAGCAGAGGCCATGTACGTCGTCGGCTGGGAGTTCCCGCAGTCAGCTTGGTGCGCTTTGGCGAGAACCGAGAAGTGGTGGGTGCCGCCGTCGTCGACGACGGGTACGAGCATCGTGTGGTCGGCTGCGTGGGAGTTACCGTTGTACGGGGAGTTGTGGAGAAACGCATCCCCGCGACACACCGATCCATGGAGGTCCAGAATCGCCCGGGAGATCAGGTCGGGCCCGCTCATCATGTGGATAGGCAGGCTCTCGGCGCACATGACGAGCTCGTGGTTGGCCGTCAAGATGCCGCACGAGAAATCGTGGGCGCTGTTGAGGACACCGGAGCGGCTCGAGCGGAAGATCGTGTTCATCATGCTGCGGATGACGGCGCTCAACCGGTTGCTGATGACAGCCAGGCGCACACCGTCCATCGGTCCTAGCCCTCCCTATCGCTAACGCGCATTGAAACGGGCTCCGCCCGCTCGCCGTTCGCACTCGGCGTTATGTACAGAGTTCCGCTGGGCCTCCGAGAGAACGTCGCACCGGGATCGATCAACACTGTCGTCGCCTCGGCTTCGACGATCGCGGGCCCCTCGAGTGTTTCTTCAAGCGGAACAGCGTCGAGACGCCAGACGTTGACGATCATCGCTCCGCGCTCAGCTAGGTAGATCTCTCGAGTCGTTGGTCGGTGGTCCGAACACGCTGCGCCTGCGCGCTCATGGACATGGCGCGTCAGTTGACAGCGAGCACGAGCGTGCCAGCTCTCGAACTCGATCGACGAGTTCTCGTCTGCCACCGCGAAGACGTCACGGTGGACCGCGTGGAAGTCGGCCCAGAGAAACTCGAGATCGCGCGGGCCGGTAATCCGACCACTGCGCATGGGGACCTCGAGCTCCCAGATCTGATGGGGGTAGCGCGCTTCCACCGAGAACTCGATCGAGCTTGCGATCGCACCCTGCCCCGGACCATCGATGAACGCCTGCGCATCGCGCTCGAGCTCCGAGAGCACTTCGTTCACCTCATCGAAATCGAAGTGAACATCGGTAACGCGGAATGGCGTCTCGAAGCTCCTCGACAGATCCGAGATCAATGCCCCTGCCGCGCTCAGCGCCGGGCCTACGGAGGGGATGATGACTTCGGGACAGCCGAGGAGCCTTGCTATCGCGACCGTGTTGAATCCGGCTGCACCGCCTCCACCGACGAGGACGGCCTGGCGCGGGTCAATCCCTTGGTGAATTGTAATCTCCTCGATCGCGCTCACCATCCGCTCGGTAGCTACGCGAAGAATCGCCGCAGCGGCCTCGAGCTCGTCGAGCCCGAGCGGATCGGCGACCTGTCGGACAGCTTCGCGGGCGGCGCCGATCTCGAGGTGGGTGCGACCGCCGAGAAAATACTCGGCGTCCAGAAGTCCGAGTACGAGGCACGCGTCGGTCAGCGTGGGCTGGGTTCCGCCGAGGCCGTAGCACGCAGGTCCGGGATCGGCGCCGGCGCTTTCGGGCCCGACCCGCAGTAGTCCACCGACTTCGACCGAGGCGATGCTCCCTCCCCCCGCACCGACGCTGCGGACGTCGACGGAGGGGAAGCCGGTCATATGGCCGAAGTACGGACGACCGACTGCCAGGCCGCGTCTATCGCTCGGGGCTGGTCCCCACCCTCAAGTCAGCCCGTCCTGGCTTGGGAGCCGGGCGTAATTGGGGATTATATGCTCGGAGTCTCGCTGCTGCCAGAGTGAGATTAAGTTGGGGTTCAGCTCCGAGAGTGGTGTCGGCCTGATGGCGGTGGTCACGCGCCGAGCGCCTCCTTGGCGCGCTTGTCCTTCTGCAAGGGAGATGCGGGCATTTGTCTGATCGAGTGCCTATGCC
>Ga0209640_10005647_pt1 | contig 10925 bp, 3 predicted proteins | sample RifCSP10_1_FD_184018 | JGI IMG/M metagenome (GOLD analysis project Ga0209640, IMG submission 184018) | Soil microbial communities from Rifle, Colorado - Rifle CSP2_sed 10_1 (SPAdes) (version 2) | ecosystem: Environmental > Terrestrial > Deep subsurface > Rock core/Sediment | place: Rifle...
TCTTCGATCCGCTGGACCTGGTGCCGAACTGGGGGGACGAACTCGATGTCGGTCCCGGGCCGCAGCCGTAAGAACCGGTGCGACGTGCGAGGGTGCGAGAAAAAGGGCCGGACGGGAACGACCCGCCCGGCCCATTCAAGAGTCCTCCGAGGATTTAGAACGTCACGCGGAACCCGAGCTGCAGCGTCCGCGGCGCGTACGCCAGGTTCGCGTTCTGCGCCGGTTTCCCGAAGTTGCTGCTGCTTTCATCGAGCGTATACGACCCGAAGTTGGCGCGATCGAAGACGTTGAACACCTCGAGGATCCCGTCGACCGCCGCCCGCCCGACGAGCGGAATCCGCTGTTGAAGCCGGACGTCGACGCGATGGATCGGGTCGCCCACGAAGGTGTTGCGCGGGATAATCGTGCCGTTCTCACGGTAGCGCTGCGACGCCCACTCGCCGATATCGCGGTTCACATCGCCGGCCTCGATCTGATCGCGTTCCCCGGACCCGTAGAAATACACGCCGCTGACCTGGAACCCGAACCCGGGCTGCCAGATGCCGTTGAACACGAGGCGATGGCGCTGGTCGGTCTCCGCCAGCGTGTACTCGTCGCCGAGATCTGCCGGCACGGGGAAGTCGACGATGCGCGCGCCGCTCATCGGCCGCGGAATCGCATTCCACAGGCCGCCGACGGTATAGGTCACTGATCCCTGCCAGTTGTTGCTGAACCGCTTCGTGAGCGCCGTCTGGACGCCGTGGTAGTTCGACCATCCCATGTACGGCGTCACAGAGATGATGCCCATCAGCGGGTAAGGGCGTGTGGCCGGGTTCGAGTACGGCAGCGGCTCGCCGGTCTGCGGATTGAAGGAGACGTTCACGTTCTCCTGAATGACCTTCTCATTCCGGCTGCCGTTGTAGACGTAGTCCACTTCCAGGGCCGCCACGGCCCCAATCTGCCGCTGGAAGCCGAGCGAGGTCTGCCAGCTGTTCTGCACCTTGTCGTACGGCGGCGGCGGCGCCAGCTCCTGCAGCCCGCGCGTGAGACACCCGGGACGGGTGTTCACGTCGCAGAAGTTCGCAAACGCCTGCGCCGGAGTGGGCCGTGGGCCGTTGAACGGATTGGACGGAAAGTCGGCGCGGCCGTCGTTGTTGACCTCAACCGAGGCAATCGATTCGTTCCCGTACGTCCACATCTGCAGATTCGTCAGAATGTCGGCGTAGTACTGGCCCGCGCCGCCGCGGATCACGGTGCGATCGTCGACCTGGTAGGCAAAGCCCAGTCGCGGCTGAATGTTGTTCGTGTCGTTCGGCCGGCCTGGCGCGAGGATGGGCGGGACGTTGGCGTCGTTCGCCCACGTGTTGGTCAGCAGGTCGTACCGCAGACCAAGGTTCAACGTCAGATTGCTGGTGGCGTGCCAGTCATCCTGCACCCACGCCGCCGTTTTCGGCACGTCGAACGGCGTGCGAAACGTCTCAGAGATGCCGAGCGTGAACCGCCGGGTGTACGGCGCCAGGGCGTTGAGGTTCCAGGTATCGGCGTTGAACGGATCCGGGAAGATCGCCTGCATGACGTCCGCCGGTATCCTGCCGACGCGTGCGTCAATCTGGCCCATGCAGTTGCGGCAGTTCCGCGTCAGCTCGTGCATGAAGATGTACTCGCCGCCCGCCTTCAGATCGTGGCGGCCCCTGGCGTCGTAGCTGACCGTGAAGTCGTCCCGGAACATGTAGGAATTCTGGTCCCGGATGCGCGGCGCATTCTGGTTGCCCGCGATCGTGAAACCGGTCATCTGAATGCGCGGATGTCCCTCGGTGACGCCGATATCCCGGGCCCAGTGGTTCGACCAGTGCGTCAGGTTGCCCTGCAGGACGTTCCACTCCGAAAAGCCGCCCTTGATTTCGTTCACCGCGCGATTGCTGAGCACATGAGTGTACTGGCCCAGGTACTCACGATTCTTGCGGTCCTGGCTGTTCGTGCTCGCCGGATGGTTCGTCGCGCTGCCAGTGCCGAACGGGTCGTTGTCGTTGCCGCCGCTCACCTTGCCCATGAGCCGCACGCTGGGCGACCACTGGTAGTCGACTCTGCCGCCCGCGACGTGCTTGACCTGCTTGCCATCCAGCGTGATGTTGAACGCCGGGAACGGCGTGTTCCAGATGCTCGTCTTCGGGGTCCGGTCATATTCATAGTTGGCGAAATAATGCAGCCGGTCCCGGACGATCGGGCCGCCAACCGCCGTACTGAACTGCTGGTTCGAGAAGGGGACGACGCGGTTGAGGACGGGGTCCTCCGCGTTCCAGTCCGAATCGCGGAACCACCCGCTGGCCAGGCCCGATACCGTGTTGGTCCCGGACTTCGTTACCGCGTTGACCTGGACGCCCGACGAGCGGCCCTGCGTCGCGTCGAACCGGTTCGAGATGAACTGGAACTCCGCGATCGAATCGCGGCTGTACAGCGGCTGGCCGCCGATGCCGAGCTGCTGCGTGACCTGCTGCCCGTCGACGTTCAACTGATATTCGCGAACGTCGGCGCGATCCTGCACCGGCGTGCCGCCCATCGCCGTCGTCCGGTTGCCGGGCGCCAGCAGCGCGAGCGACGTCCAGTCGCGCCCCTGGATGGGCAGCTCCTGCACCTGGCGCGCGTCGATGTTGCCGCCGACGACCGACGTGCTGACATCGATGAGCGGCGCTTCGCCGGTGACCGTCACGGTCTCCTGCAGCGTGGAGACGGCCATTGACATGTCCACCGTGGCAGTCTGCCCGACCTGCAAGGTGATCCCGGTGCGGTTCACGGTGCTGAACCCGGGCAGCTCCGCCGTCAGCCTGTACGTGCCGATCCGGGCCGGAATGCGGAACGCGCCGCGCCCATCGGTGACCGCTTCAAAGGTGTTCCCGGTCGCTTCGTGCACCGCAGTCACGGTGACCCCGGGCAGCACGGCGCCCGTCGAATCGGTGATGGTCCCGGTGAGAACGGCTTCCTGCGCGAGCCCGGCCGCCGGCAGCCCGAAGAGCACAGCGGCAAAAAACAATGTACGACTCCAACGCGCCATTAAAAGGCCTCCTTGTGATTCAGCGTCTTCCGGCCACGCATCCGCAGGACACGCAGCGGGGGTTGGGGACAAACACGGATGACGAGCGATAGCCGTGCCGGACGCTGGGAGGCTCAAATAGCCCTAAATTGGCCTTTGGCTCCCCGCCGGATCCAGAAAAGCGAATTAAAACTACGGTAAACCGAATGCCAGCAACACATTGCCGGGGGTGCCGTTCCCGAGTCCGACGTAACCCGACGGGACAAACAGCCGGCCGCCCGCGACGGTCGGCCCAGGCGCTCCCATCGAGCCGCCCCGGGCGGACACGCCGTTCACTGTCTGGAAATCCCGCAGCATATTGAACGTCCAGACAATACCGCCCGTGCCCGACGCGTAGGCGCGCACGGTGCCGTCCTGGCTTCCCGCAAACACCACCCCGGGAATGGCGGTCAGGGCGGCAGTAAAGCCGCGCCGCGGACCCGGAGGCCGCGGCGGAATGAACCACTTCCGCCGGCCTGTCGCCGGATCGATTGCGCCGAGCGATCCATTGTCCAGTCCGAAATACGCCGTGCCCTCGTCCGCTGCACCGCCGAAGAGGATCTCGGACTCGCCGATCTTCTCGACGAGCGCCGCCTTCCACACGAGCGCGCCCTGCCGATCGGGATCGTGCGCGAAGACCTGGCCACTCTTCTGGCCGGCGAGCAGCACGCGCCGGCCGTCGGGCAGCGTCTGAAGGATTGGCGGCGCGCCGAAGTCGTAGTCGGGGCCGAGATCTTTCGGACAGTTTTCGTTGGGTTCCTGCGCGCAGCCCACCAGCCACGCATCGTTCTCGTAATCCTGCACCGACCAGAGCACCTGGCCGGTATCCATGTGGATGGCCATGACGGCGTCGGTATTCCTGTGCGCCGGCTCGGTGTACGCGTCGCCGGTCGCCACGTAGATTGCCCGGTGTCGCGGATCGATCGTTGGCGCGTGCCAGATGGCCGCGCCGGCGCCCGTCCAGAGCTGGGTCCCCCGCGAGTTCTTCCTGCTCGGTTTCGGCGGGTCCGGAATCGCGTACGTCTTCCACAGCTGCCGGCCCGTCGCCGCATCGAGCGCGACGATACTGCCGCGGAACGTACAGCATGGATAGTTGAGGCTGCCCCCGGCGGCTTCTTCGCGCGACGACACCGGCACGTACAACCGGCCCTCGTACAGCGTTGGCGATCCGGTCACGACGGCAACCGGATGCGGGTCGACATTCACCTTCCACAGCAGCTCGCCCGTGTCCACATCCACGGCGTAGACGTTGGCGCGGATGTCGCCGAAGTAGGCGGCGTGCCTCGCGGCAACGCCCGGCACCACGCCGATGGCGACCGCATTACGAACGCCCGTCTCCGCCAGGAACGACCAGTGCACGCAGCCGGTCGCGGCGTCGAGCGCGTACACGTACCCGGTGTCGACGCCGACGAACACGCGGCCGCCGGCGACCGTCGGTTGCCCGTATACCGACGAGACGCCGGGGAATCCGAATGCCCATTTCAGCGTCAGCTTCGGCACATCGGCTGCCGGGAGGCCGGCGCTGCGCTGGAACCGGGCGTTCGCCGGGTCGGGGCTCCAGCCGTTCCACGAGGGGCTGCCGGCCAGATTGCCGAGCGGCGCGCGCGTGGAACACCGGTTCGGCATGTTGCGCGCGTCGCCGGCGCCGAGGGGACTCAGCTTCCTGCCGCTCAGGTACTCCGCCATGGCGCGCTTCACGTCATCGGAGACGTCTTCGACGTGCACGCGCATCGCACCTTTGGTGATCGTCTGCAGAATGGTCTCCGGCGCCATCCGCCGCAGCGTGGCGTGCGACGGCGCACCCGCCACGTCAGGTGGCCGGTCGGCCTCGGAGCGGTGGCAGTTGGCGCAGCGTTGATCGATGAGACGAATCACCCGTGACGCCGTTTGCGCGGACGCCATCTCCACCGACGCCGAAAGCGCCATCAGCAGGGTGATCAGGGTCAGGATCAGTCGCGCCATCGAAATCCTCCTCCTATCTGCCGCGCCTGCGCCGCTCCTCGACGACCGCGAGATTGCGCCGCGCGTCTTCGGCCTGCGGATCGAGCGCTATCGCCCGCTGCAGGTGGCCGGCCGCCTCGTCGAGTCTCCCCTGCAGCGCAAGCACCAGTCCGAGGTCGCCGTGCGCCTGGCTGTTGGCAGGATCCAGCTCCACCGATCGGGCCAGGTGCGCCGTCGCCTCGCCAGGCGCTCCCTGCGAGGCGAGGGCGGCGCCGAGGTGCCAATGTGCGGGCGCGTTGTCAGGCGCCAGGCGCAGCGCCTGGCGAAACTCCGCGATAGCCGAGTCTAGCTGACCGCGCTCCGCCAGCGCGAGCCCGAGCACGTTGTGCAGCTCGGCCGACTCCGGCACGATTGCGCCGAGATAGGCGCTGCCGGCCACCGTGCGCCCCTCGGTTTCCGCGAGACGGCCCGCGGCGGCGACCTCGGCAGACGCCGCATCGTATGCCAGGCCAAGCAGCTTCAGGTACGCGGCCAGGTCCTGGACGGCGGGTACCGGTGTGCCATCCAGGAAGCATCGGGGACACCATTCCGCCACCCGGGTGAGATCAATGATCGATGCAGGCACGCCGTGCCCGATGCTGAGCATCGATCGCACGCCGTATTCCTGCGTCGGGCGATCGTCGACGACGGGCGCGAGGCCACGCGTGGCGTCGCCGAGCGTCCGCGCCGACCCGACGAACGTGCCCACGATCTCGTGGACGGCTCCGAGGTCGATGCGCTCCAGATCCGCGCGCACGGCGGGGGCGCGCGACAGCGCCGCCGCGACGGCGGCAGGATCGATTTCGATCCGCGGGCCATTGGTGCCGAGCAGCAGCAAATCGGATGCGGCGCCCGAGAGCAGCACCGATTGCGGAAAGACGTCGACGAAGGCACGCACCATCGCCAACGCGATTTCCGAGGGCACCTGGTACGTCGGCAGCCACTGGCTGATGTAGCCGTTCGGCTTGAGGCGACTGCGCGCGAGCTCGTAGAACTCTCTCGAGTACAAGGCGCTGACCCCGGCATACGCGATGGGCGGCGGCTCCAGCACGACGAGGTCGTATGACCCCGCCGGCCGCATCTGGAGGTGCTGCCGGCCGTCGTTGATATGGACGACGACCTTCGGATCGTCCAGGACGCTTTTGTTGCCCTCCGCGAAGTACGCCGCATGCGCGAGGATATCGCGCGACAGGTCCGCAAGCTCGACGCGCTGCACCGACGGATGCAGCGTGGCCGCGTGCGTCGTGTTCCCGACGCCGAAGCCGATCACGAGGACGGTCTCGGGCCGTTCGATCGAGAGGAGCGGAATATGCGCGAGGGCGCGCATGTACCGCTGCGACAGCGGCCAGGTCGACGACATCGCGTGTCCGTTCGTGACGAGCGTGCGGCCCTTCGGCACCTCGGTCACGGCGATGAGCTCGGTGAATCCGTCGCTGACGACCAGCCGTCGCTCGCCCTCGTCCAGCGTGCCCAGCGCCCGCAGCGTCACGTAGTCGGCGGGAAGCTGCAGCCACAGCGCCAGCGCCGCGCCGGCGATGAACAGAGGCGCCGCGAGCGCGCGCAGGGGACGCCGCTCGGTCAGAGACAGCGGTACCACCGCAAGCGCCGCGAGGATCATGAGCATCGTGGCGCTCCTCTGGAGCCCGAACATCGGCAGCAGCACGAATCCCGCGGCGAGGCTGCCGGCAACGGCCCCTGCCGTGTTGGCGAGGTACAGGATCCCCGCGCGGCGCCCGACCGACGCCTCTACGCGCTGGATCACGGCATTGGCGAGCGGAAAGCTGAATCCCATCAGCAGCGCCGGGACAGCCACCTCCATCAGCATCGGCCACGCGTTGAACCACAATTCGGCGAGCGTGCCCGCCGCGGCTGCCGTGTCGTCCTGATTGATGAGGTCGACATCGGCGAGCGCGAGTCCTGCCAGCGTCGATGCGACGAACAGCGCCTGCACGGCCATGAACCACTCCGCGGGCCGCCCCGTTCGACGGCAGATCGCCCCGCCCGCGAGCGACCCGATGCCGATGCCGGCAAGGATGATCGCCAGCAACAGCGAAAAGACCGCGCGGAAGCCGCCCAGGAGGATGGAGAAATGGCGGAACCAGAGGATTTCCATGCCGAGCGCGGCAAGCCCTGTCATGGCCATCGTCACGGCGGTCCATGCAACCGCCCGGTCCGGCTTCAGCGTCTCGAACGCGGCAAGGCGACCGGGCCGAGCAAGCTCGGCCCCTACGTTTACGGTTACGTTTGGATGTAGGGGCCGACCTTGGTCGGCCCGCTTCCTTGGTTTCTTAGCCGTAGCGTCCGGCTTCAGCCGGCTCAGGACGCGCGTCGCGAGCACCAGCGCTCCACCACCGGCGGCCACGTTGCAGAACACGGCTACCCCCTGCGTGCCGAACAGGCCTAACGAGGGAACGAGAGTGAAATCGGTCAGGACGGCGCCAACTGCAGCGCCGGCCGTATTGATGCCGTACAACATTGCGATCCGCCACCCGCCCAACTCCAGGTCGCGCTGCACGAGATGCCGGATGAGCAGCGTGAGCGTGCCGCCCATGAGGAGCGTCATCGGCGCCAGCAGACCAACCGCGATTCCGGCACGCGCCACATACGAGGCGGTCGAGAGCGCGTACCATCCGGATGGCTCGCGCACGTACGACGACACGATCGCCGAAAGCGCGCCCAGGTGCGGCAGGATGATGGCGATACAGAGGCCCATCGCGGCGATGGCCAGCTCGAACTGCCCATAGGCGCGCAGCAGCACGTTCGGCCGCGCGCTGCCGTCGGTCATCCGGGCGTAGCGGCGATCCGCCCATGCGCCGACCAGGTAGCTGCCGGCGCCGAGGCCGAGCATGAACACCGCGACAACGATCGAGGCTGAATGGATCGTGTTGCCGAAGACGTTGCCGAACATCCGGACCCAGACGACCTGGTAAATGAGTCCGCTCAGCCCGGAAAAGAAGAAGAGGAGATAGATCATTGGGCCGTTTGAAGCCCAATGATAGCCGGCAGGTGCGTAGGGGCCGAGCTTGCTCGGCCCACCGGGCCGACCTTGGTCGGCCCGCACGGGCAAACGGGGCCGAGCAAGCTCGGCCCCTACGCCTCAGAAGTCGTACTGCGCGCCGATGCGAAGCATGCGTCCGGTCAGGATCGAGTTGACGTTCTGCCACGCCGGCCCATACGTCGTGTTCATCGCGAGCACGTGACTCGCATTCGCGACGTTGTAGATGTCCAGGTTGGCGCGGAGCCTCCGCGTCGACCCCAGCCGGAAGAGCCGCGAGAAGCGGAGGTCGAGCTGCTGCTGCCGCGGCTCGAACGTCGTCTGGGGCGGAATCATGGCCACGGTCACGTTGGCGTTGCAGACGGCGGCGCCGCGGCACGCCCCGAGGTTGCGTCCGAGCGACGGCGCAACGACGGCGTTGCTGTACACGCGATTCGCCAGGACCTGAATGCCGGAAGCGTTCTGATAGATCGCGCTGGTCTGGATATCCCAGGGCAGCGGGTAGACGGCAAGCACTTTGAGCTGCGTCCCGGCCGACCACGGTGGGGTGACGTTGCAGAATCCGTCCCGAGCGTCCTGCGGGGAATCGACGACGACACAATCGTCGGTGGAAAAGCGGCCCACGGCAAGGCCGCCCTGGAGCTGACCGCCCTGGCCAAACCGCAGGTTCACGGTCGCATCGACGCCGTTGTACACGCGGGTGCGCTCGCGGCCGAAGTCCTTGGCGGGACGCGCGACGTTATCGGTCTGGCCGAACAGCGCCGGCCGGACGTCGTACAGGCCGCACAACTGATTGCCGCCGCCACCGGGCAGCCGGCTGTCCGACGGGGCCGTGATGCAGAACTGGTCGAAGTCCGCGGGCGTCACGCGCTGATTGTCGGTGACGAGCAGGCAGCTCTCGCCGCCCGGGATGCCGTTGCCGCCGCAGGTGCCGCCATACCACGTCCGGAAGTAGCCGACGTTCAGACCGAGACGCGGTCCGATCTCCTGCTGCATCGTGAGCGACCCCTGCCAGTTGTGGTACTGGGAGTTCAGGCCGGTCAGCGCTTCGTCGGTGTACCGCGTGACGCCTCCGACGCGCCCGAACGCCAGGTTCGACCACGCGCCGCACTCGGCGTTCGCCACCGGGTTGCGCAGGTCGCAGTCCGGCGCGTAATTGCGGTTGGCGTCGTTCCAGGTGCGGGTGGTCGAGCGAACGAGGTTCCGCACCGGGTTGGCGGTGGCGCCCCGGATGATGTCCGGGTAGTGGCCGAGCGACGCCTTGACGGCCGTGCGGCCGTTGCCGAACAGGTCGTAGGCAAAGCCGACCCGCGGGCTCAGGTTCCGGTAATGCGGCACGTTCTCGGTCGCCTCGAACCGCCGCTCGGGCACGAACCTGCCCGCGGGCAACACCTGTTCCGGCGTGGATGCGCTCGTGTCGTTGTAGCGCACCCCCAGGTTCAGGGTCAGCCGGCCCCTCGTCCACTGGTCCTGCGCGAAGAGCGCGATGTCCTTGGCGATCTCCTCGTAGTTCCACGGTGCGTCGAGCAGCGTGAGCAGGTTCGGGATGCCGTTGTTGAACCGGTAGTCGACGGCCGTGCCGTGCATGTCGCCGTCGTGCCCCAGCGCCTCGATGTCGCCCTGCTTGATCTGGCGGAAGCTGATCCCGGTCTTGAACTGGTGCGCGCCGGTCAGGTAGGACAGCGAGAACCGCTGGTGATACTGGCGGCGGGCCAGCGTCCGGGTGGCGACGTTGCCGTAAATGAGGTTGAGGCCCTGGTCGGTGATGCGGTAGGAGGACGCATCCCATCCCGGTTCACGGATGTCGTTCTGGTTCTGGATCTGGGCCGAGCCGCCCGCCTCGAGGAGGATCTGGTTCGTGGCGGGGTGCGTCCACGAAATATTGACGCCGTAATTCGGATCGTACTGGTGCGGCCCGGACGCCTCGGGCGTACGCGGGGGGTTGCTGCCGACGAGATTGAACCGGCAGTTGCAGTTCGGCTGCGAGGACAGGGCGAAGACGAACTTGTGCTCGAGCGCCGCCTGCCAGGTGAAGCGCGCGGTGTAGTCCTTGGTGAACGAGTTGTCGTGAACCTCGCCGCGTGCCAGGTCGGGCTCGTACAACAGGGACTGCGGCTGCGTGAGCTTGTTCCAGTACACGCCGTCGGCGTACGACTGGGTCACGCCTTCGCGCGCCGCCGCAAAGAACCAGAGGCGATCCCGCCGGATCGGGCCGCCGACTCCCGCGCCCGACTCGCGATACTTCTTCAGGGACCCCAGCCGGGCGGGATTCAGGTTGCGCGCGAGCAGCTCGTCGGTGATGTTGCTGCTCACGAAGCTCGGAGCTGTGTACGCAAACATCGCCTGCCCCGAGAACGTATTCCCCCCGTCGCGCGGGACCATGGTGAGCTGCATCCCGCCGAAATCGCGGTCGGCGCCGCCGCCCGCGGTTTCGACGACGACTTCCTGGATGTTCAGCTGGCTGAAAACGAAGCAGCCGATCGTGCAGCCCACGATCTGCTGGTTGACCCCGTCCACGATCGGCTGCGCCTCGGGCGCGCCGTGGACGCTGAACCGCGTCTGCGACCGGTCGTCTCCGGCACGCTGCGCCTGCGCCGTCAGGTTCGCGCCGGGAATGAGCGCGGACAACATCGAGAGGCGGCCGGTTCCGGGCAGGGCGTCGAGCGTCTCGCCCTCGAACTGCGTCTGGTCGCGCGAGCTCCGGATGTCCACGAGCGGCGCCTGGCCGGTGACCGTCAGGGTCTCTTCGATCGCCCCGACGGTCATGTCGGCGTTCACGGTGGCGACGAACTCGCCGCGCAGCTCGATGCCGTCGCGCCTCACGGTGGTGAAGCCAGGCAGCGTGAAGGTCACGGTGTACGGTCCGGGACGCAGGTCGACGATGCGATACAGGCCCTGGCTGTC
>Ga0209640_10005648_pt1 | contig 10924 bp, 4 predicted proteins | sample RifCSP10_1_FD_184018 | JGI IMG/M metagenome (GOLD analysis project Ga0209640, IMG submission 184018) | Soil microbial communities from Rifle, Colorado - Rifle CSP2_sed 10_1 (SPAdes) (version 2) | ecosystem: Environmental > Terrestrial > Deep subsurface > Rock core/Sediment | place: Rifle...
ATCAACATGGGAATCTCACCATCCTGGTGGGCGCGATCAATTCAAGTTGAGCAACCCGTATCAAGATTGATGGAAGCTGATGACTGGGTGGTTGCTATAGAAAAAGCAGGTTACCATGGACCAGTTGTGCTCAGTGACAGCATATTTCCTGATGCCAGAGGATTCATCATTGCTGCAAAAAGACAGATAAGAAACAGGATAGATGAAGATATAACTTTGGATAAACGTCATAACTGGTTGCTGATATGTAACAACCAGGGGAATTCAAGACGCATAGCTGAAGCAATGCGTGAAGAACTGATGTCACGTGGGTTACAGACGAAGATTGCCTGTAGTAATAACAATATGAAACGACCACACAGAAACGAGAACGGCGTCAGATTAAAATACCAGAGCGATTATAGGGAGTTGTTGGAATCACTGAATGCAGGAAATCTGCCTTTGAGTCAGATTGTCTATTTGAGTGGACTGGATCTGCAAAATAATACCACCATATCCAATCTGATACGGGAGCAAAGTGCTTGTTGCATGGATATAGTGAACATTACCAAATCTGCAGAAGTCCTCTCCAAGGATGCAAATCCAAGAATCTGGCTGATTACCAGCAACCTTACTCTCCAATCTCCTAACCCAGACAGGAATGAGAGGCTGAATCTACCCAACCAGGCGCCATTGCAAGGTCTGGGGAGAGTAATTCGTAATGAATATCCAGACTTTGATTGTCGCCATGTTGACCTGAATGTTGGACGCAATGCGCAGAAAAATGCACGCGCCCTGATAACTGAGATCTTACAATCGGATGAAGAGACTGAAATCATTATTTTAGACGATGCAAGGAAGGTAATGCGACTCGATAATTACCATACCGGTGTTTATGCGGGTCATGTGAGCGATGAGAACAAAGGGAAACGATACCGACTGGCAATAGAGAATTACGGTAATCTCGATAGTCTCTACTGGAAGGAGATCAGGCCGGGGGAACTCGCTGCCGACGAGATTGAGATCACTGTTATAGTGGCAGGTCTGAATTTCAGGGATATCATGTATGCCTCCGGTTTATTGCCGGATGAAATTCTTAGTGATGGATTTGCCGGAGCAAACATGGGTATGGAATGTGCCGGCATTGTCACTGATGTGGGAATCAATGTAGAAGGGTTCAATCCAGGGGATAAAGTTATTGCCTTCGCCCCCGCATGTTTTTCGTCGCATGTCGTAACTAAGACTACAGCAGTGATACACAAGCCGGATACCTGGACCTGGGAAGAATCAGTAACAATTCTGACGGCGTTCTTTACAATCTATTATTCACTCAATCATCTGGCCCATTTATGCAAAGGAGAAAAGATACTGATTCACGGTGCAGCCGGCGGAGTCGGATTAGCGGCGATCCAGTATGCACACTATTGTGGTGCTGAAATATTCGCCACTGCCGGCACACCCGAGAAACGGAAGTTTCTGGAATACCTTGGTGTTGACCATATTATGGATTCGCGGACGCTTGATTTTGCGGATGAAATCATGTCCTTGACTGATGGTGTTGGCGTTGATGTAGTACTCAATTCACTTGCAGGAGAAGTTGTTGAAAGAAATATTTCCTTGCTGCGACCTTTTGGAAGGTTTATTGAACTCGGGAAAAGAGATTTTCTTGAAAACCGGAAGATTGGTTTACGCAGATTCAGGAATAATATTTCATATTTTGCAGTCGATGCCGATCAACTGATCCAGAATCAACCATTGCTTGCCGGAAAACTCTTTACCGATATGATGGAGTTGTTCAATCGTGGTGAATTCAGGCCCCTGTCCCACACAGTATTTCCGGCCTGTGATATCTCCTCGGCATTCCGATATATGCAACAATCCGCTCACATCGGTAAGGTAGTTGTAAAGATGCAACCTGGTCCTGTAAGGATCAGAAATATCGTTGAGTCTGATGATACATTCAGATTGAAAGATAAAGCCACCTATATGATCACGGGAGGAACCAGTGGATTTGGATTCGCAACCGCAGAATGGCTGGCAAGCAAAGGAGCGAGGCATATCATATTACTTGGCCGGCGTGAGAAACTTGATGATGTTCAGAATCAGGTTATAAATAATCTTAACAAAGAGGGTGTTGAAATACAGCATAGGCAGTGTGATGTCTCGGATCCGGTGGCATTGAAGAAAATATTACGCGAAATCAATACAGGTCACACTCCGCTGAAGGGAATTATTCATGCTGCCATGATCCTGGAAGACTCCATTATCCGTAACTTGGATGAGGCTTCATTCATTAATGTATTTCGGCCGAAAATACAGGGCGCTTGGTGCTTACATCAATTAACCAACGAATTGCCTCTTGATTTCTTTATACTTTATTCATCAGCAACAACCTGTCTGGGTAATCCTGGACAAGCAAACTATGTAGCAGCCAATGCTTATCTTGAATCATTGGCTCGCTTCAGGAGATCGCAGGGATTGCCTGCGCTGGCAATAGCCTGGGATGCAATTCTGGATGCAGGTTATTTGGCGCGTAATGACTCCTTGCGTGAAACATTCACCAAACGTTTAGGGATTAATGGTATTCGTAAAGAACAAGCATTCAGGGCGCTGGAAATGGCGCTGGAAAATAATATTGAAGACCCAATTATCATGAATGCCAACTGGACTGCAGTCAGAAGGTTATTGCCGATTATAAAAACGCCGATGTACATAAATATAAAACATCGTATTGATGACACTGGCGCATTAAATGAAACGGTGGATGTCCAGGAGCTAATCAAAGGTTTGTCCAGGGAGGAAATCCATGTGCTTATTTCCGGCATGCTCGGAGATGAAGTTGCAAGAATACTGCAACTACCCCGTGATAAAGTGGAACATAACAGATCCATACAGGACCTCGGCGTGGACTCATTGATGGCAATGGAACTGGTAGCCGCCATTGAAAAACGTTTCGATGTGGAGATACCCATTATGGCACTTTCCGATAATGTAACGGTGGACAGCCTCTCTGTCAGGCTTACCAAGGCGCTTATGAGCGAGCATGGAGATCAAGATAATAGCAAAGGGAATTCCATGCTCATTCGTTCCTTGGCGACTACGCACGCCGAAAATGTCACCGAATCTGAACTGGAAGAATTTGTTGAGAATTATGAACGACAATCAGAAAACATTAAACGCATTATCCATTGATTCCGATGAATAACAAACTCTTTGGACTAACCGGTGCGGATAAGAAAAAAATCATTGACCGCATTCGCAATAGAAACCGGGAAGACAGAAAAGATCGGGAGACTGAACTGCATCAGGGACAAAAATACTCGAATAAAATAGAAGATATTCCCGAAGAATACTACAAAGTAGAACTGCTTCCCGGGCTGAAACAGTTACAAATCCAGTTGAGCGCTGCCGAGAAATTTGGAATTGATAATCCGTTTTTCAAAGTGCATGAGTCCGTTGCATCCAATGAAACCAGAATAGGGGATAAAACCTATATCAATTACTCCAGCTATAATTATCTGGGTTTATGTGGTCATCCAAGGGTATCCAAAGCAGCAAAGGATGCTATAGACCGTTACGGTACCTCGGCATCCGCCAGTCGGCCTGTCTCAGGAGAGCGTCCGATTCACCGCGAGCTGGAACGAAAACTTGCGGAAATCCATAACACCGAGGATTGCGTCGTATTCGTCAGCGGTCATGCGACGAATGTAACGACAATTGGTTGCTTGTTTGGAAAAGATGATTTAATTCTTCATGATGCATTGGCGCACAATAGCATCATTCAGGGAGCGGTATTATCAGGAGCAAAAAGACTGCCATTTCCCCACAATGATTATGTTTCGCTCGACAAGATTCTCGAAGAAAACAGAATCAAGTACAAAAAGGTGTTGATAGTCCTCGAAGGAATATACAGCATGGATGGTGATATACCACAACTACCGGAATTTATCGCATTGAAGAAAAAGCATAAGTTATTACTGATGGTGGATGAAGCCCATTCGTTGGGTGTGCTTGGCTCAACAGGACGCGGCATCAAGGAATATTTTGGTATAAATGGAAACGACATTGATATATCCATGGGTACATTAAGTAAAACATTGTGTTCCTGTGGTGGATATATAGCAGGTAAACGTGCACTTGTAGAGAATCTGAAATTTAATGCACCAGGTTTTGTATACAGTGTCGGGATGTCACCTCCCCTTGCTGCAGCTGCATTAGCCGCTCTGGAAATAATGATAAATGAACCGGAGAGGGTTAATAGACTCAGGAATGTCGGCAGGAAGTTTTATGAAATGGTAAAGGGAGTGGGTTTGAATACCGGATTCTGTCAAGGATTTGCCATTGTTCCGGTGATCGCGGGGAGTTCCATTTCGGGTGTAAAGCTTTCAAATGCACTGCTGGAAAATCATATCAACGTACAGCCGATTATTTATCCGGCTGTTGAGGAACGGGCTGCGAGATTACGATTCTTCTTATGCGCCAGTCATACAGAGGAACAGCTGCAATATACAGTCGAAATATTGGCAAGGGAATGTAAAAAGCAAAAGAATTCCACCATGTACAGCATAAGTAGATAGTTAGTCTCCCTTCGATCGCCGCTGTTAAGATGAAAGTTATTGTAGTCGGGGCAGGTATTGCCGGGCTTGGATCCGCAACATATTTTGCCGGAAAGGGCCATGACGTCACTGTTCTTGAAGCCACAGATAGGATTGGAGGGCGAGCCCGTACCGTAGGTGGAAGAAATAATGTAGACATCGTTGATGCCGGCACACAATATTTTCATTCAAGTTACAGATTTGCAATACAACTGATAATAGACGCAGGGTTGGAGAAAACTCTCACCCGAATACGAGGTTATACAAAAGTGATTGAAGGAGAGACACCTTCAAGTCATTTTCTTCTACACCATAAATTTCCCTGGTATAAAAATGCGGGGTTCTCAGGGAATATTCTCCTTGGCATTTATTTGTTGCGCTCATTGTTTGATATCCCGTTTGATTCTTTTGGTCTCGCTAGCGATTCAGCTTCAGATCGAAGAAATGCATATACAGAAAATACTGACAAGCTTGTACTGAATTCCATAATACGGCCATTATCTCTTGCCGGTACTTTAACAGAGCCGGATTTAAGGAATATCAGCCAGTATCACATTAACAGATTGATCAGAATAATCCTGTTCACGGACTATTTATCGCTGTCCGGCGGAATCTCATCGCTGCATACCGCGCTAGCAGCCCGGCTGGATGTATGTTTGGAGCAACCCGTAAAAAGGCTGCTCTATTCAGGAAACAGGGTCGAGGGAGTGGAAATTGGCGATACCGGCAAAACAATCAGAGCGGATCATGTGGTTGTTTGCACTCCACCGCCGATAGCGTCAGCGCTTATTCCCGATGAATGGATCACGGAACGCTTATTTCTGGATAATATAAGAATCCCTTCCTTTGTATTACCCACATTTTTCCTGGACAGACCAATAGACCGGAATATCTGGTCATATCTGATACATAACAAACCAGGATTTAAAATAAAGTATGTAACCGATGCCTACGCCAAGAATAGTGAGATGATAAAATCGGCTAAATCCGCCATACAGCCATGGATTTGTTATCCTGATTCGGTAGACATTTCAAGCTTGACCGATGATATGATTATTGCTCTTTGCATAAAAGAATTGGATCTCGTTTTTCCCGGATTCCCTGGCTGGATAGAAGATATCCTGGTTACACGGCATCCATTTGGAGTTCCGTTTCATCCCCCAGGCCACAATCTTTCAGCACGGGAATTTCTTCACGGGACAGATAAGCGGGGAGTGTCGTTTTGTGGTGATTATTTAACAGGCGGTTATGTGGAATCAGCACTATGGAGCGCCTGGCGGGCGGCAAATCGGTTCGGTTAATTTGCTCTCGCCAAGCCGCCAAGCACGCCAAGAAACCATTAGACGTGAAATCTTTGTTCTCGCCAAGCCGCCAAGCACGCCAAGGAAGTGGTAGGTTTTCGCTCAAACCTCATCATTGGTGGCAAGATGATGGGTTGAGCTCAAGTGTCATATCTATTGGTTTCTTGGCGTGCTTGGCGGCTTGGCGAGAGTCCTGAAAATCAGCGCTATTTTAGCTACAGATTCCGCTGACGATCCAAAAATATTTTATAAAGAATACGGTCAACCATTCTTTCGGGCAACAGTTGCAACAGTCTCAAACCAAGAATATGGCTATAGGGAAAAACGATCAGTGGTGCTTTCTTCTCGATGCCCTGTCGTATTATCCTGGCTGCCTCGCTGACATCCATCTGCAGGAAGGATTTGCTGCTATCAGGATCGTTCATTGGCGTATTGATAAAACCGGGACAGATTATGGACACGAAAACATTAGCCGATGCGCAGGCGGGCCTTATGGCCTCAAAATAAGATTTTAATGCCGCCTTACTCGCAGAATATGCCGGGAACAGCGGAATGCCGCGGTAAGCGGATAATGAACTTATGATTGCAATGCTGCCATTTTTTCGGGACCACATTCTTTCCAGAACTGGATGGATGGTTGACAAAACACCTGCAAAATTCGTATCGAATACCTCAGCTATAGCATCAATAGATTCCACTGGATTGGTTCCTGATGCTGTGGACATTATGCCGGCGTTGGCAATTACAAGATCTACAGGATAACGATCGTCGAATTCAGTCAGCCAGGAGCGAAGTTCTTCTCTATTGCGGACATCGATAAGGGAAATTACAGTTTCAGCGCCTTTCTTTTTGCAGGAGTCGGAAACGTTGACTAAACGGTCTTGATTTCTTCCCAGTAATCCCAGCCTTGTGCCCGGTACAGAAAAACATTTTGCCAATGCTTCTCCCAAACCGCTACTTGCTCCGCTGATTACTATATTTCTGTACATTATTACACTATCGGTTCTGAGATAATTTGCTATGCATTGTCGATGAACTCTCTTCTAATAAGACTGAAATGATCTTCCCATTCAGGAGGAACGAAATGCTTAATTCTCTCCAGTTGGTCTTGCCGCATTTGTGAATCGGGGTCACAGTAATTGCAGATTGCATTTTTCCAGCCGATGCCATCAAGAGGACTCAGATAATCAGCCATGTTCTGTCCGGATTCACGTAATTCAGGTATATCTGAACAAATAACCGGGACGCCTAAAGACAAGGCTTCCACTACCGGCATGCCCCAACCTTCACAAAAGGATGGATATAACAACGCGCGTGATCCCGCCAGTAACAGGATCAGGTCATTATCAGATTTATCCGTAACCTCGTGAATATGATCCTGTATGGTTGAACATCGTTGGAGCATGTCAATAACGTTTTCATTTTCCCAGCCGCGTTTCCCTACGATATAAAGATCAGGTATGGGACAGAGTCCACCAAGTACGATCTCCCTCCAGATATTAAGCAGTAATAAATGATTTTTTCTTGGCTCAATCGTTGAGACCACTACAAAATAGGGTTTTATATTTCCACTAACTTGTTGAACGACCTGTTTAAACAGGGGTTCAACGCCTATATGAGAAATCAGGATGGGTTTTAATCTGCGGTGATATTCATCTGCAAATCGCTCTACAAATACCTTGGTGGTATTCGAATTGGCAATGATGTAAGGTTGCAGGGATAGTAACCTTTTCAGCCAGGACTTTTGTGTGTTATGACTTACCGGTAGAAAATATTCCGGATAATAAATAATGATCAAATCATGTATGAAAATAACGAGATCAAGAGGCACAAGTTTATCCAAGGCATCCAAGGCCTCGAATGGGAACCCCCTGTTGTAAGCTGTGTAAAAATACAGATATCTTGAGTCCGGTAACGACGATTTGTTGTTTCTGATCCAGTTATCCAGAGTTAACACTTGTTTGCTGGTTATCGTAACGAACTTTAACGCCGCCTTGAAGCTATGTGTATACAATAATACCCCGATGAATTGGCCCGCGCGCAATAACAGTTTTGCCGGTAATCTGCCAAGACTGGCAACCACTGAATAGATAATCTTTGGAAAAATAGATAGGCTTCCCACCCATTTGAATTCAGTACCGAATATGTCTGTAAGCTCTTGATTAAGGAGATAATTAAACCTGTCCCTAAAAGGCATTGAGAAGAAGGTGTCATAGTCCGGATCCCAGAGACCATGATATTTGATTCTGAATTCAAGGTTGTTCTGGTTGACCTGATTTGTCGTATCGCCAGGAATTTCGCAATTCCAGCTTTGTTTCAGATGTTGTATCAGATCATTGACGTCATTGGTATCGACTACAACAAGGTGTGCGCCTAACTGGCGAACGAAGATCGATTGATCCGAATGCTTGGTCAATAAATAGTCTGCATAGGATAAATCAACTCTTACCGTTCCTGTTGGCGTGCCTGATACCTGCTGGGATATGAGGCAGGTCAGGTCATAGACTATATATTTATGCTGTTCATTCATAATGAACCCAGGGTTTGCTGACTCTGGGTTTGTTAGCCAGTGTGAAATCTTCTCCGGCAATGGTCAGATTCGGATTATATGCAGGATCATTCTTCAGTTTGTCTTGCCATTTGGTTTTCATGTAATTGTATTCAGACTGCCATCGCTCGATATTTTCTTCATTCAGATCATAACTCCTGGAAGCGGATTCAAGGTGGTATAACTCTGCATATGGAGTCCAGATAATCTTGTATCCTAAGTCTCTGACTTTAAGGCAATAATCAACATCGTTAAAGGCAATTTTGAGGTTGGTATCATCCAGGCCGTTTACCATGGTAAAAATACTCTTCTTGGTGAGCAGGCAAGCGCCGGTCACACAGGAAAGTTGCTGAGTCATGAGCAAACGGTTGTTGACGCCTGGACTATTGCGCGGGAAGTACCTGAAAGCATGTCCGGCCACTCCACCGAGGCCGATGATAACACCGGCATGCTGTATAGTATCATTTCCATACAATAATTTGGCGCCGACAATACCGACTTCTTTCCTGATGATATGCCCCATCATTTCTGATAACCAAGTTTCACTGATAACCGCAATATCATTGTTGATAAGGGCGATGTATTCATGGCTGCAGTGGCTGACGGCAAAATTGTTTATTGCCGAGTAATTGAAAGTTCCCGGGTACTTTACAACGGATACACGAGGATCAGCCTGGATCAGGTCCAGATATTCCAGTGTTATTGAATCATCACTGTCGTTATCGATGATAATCAGTTCGATGTTGCTGTAATCAGTACGTTCGAGTATACCCCGGATACAATTAGACAGGAGGGTATAATGATTCCTGGTTGGAATGACAAGGCTGACCGGGTGTTGTTTACTATCCAGTACCCGGGAAATCCTGAATATCCGGTTTTTCGGATCCTCAATTCTCGCGCTTGCATTCGGTGTGGAGTTCTTCAAGTGATTTGCAATGGCATCCGCCATGGCATTGATGAAACTTTCGGAGACCTCTGGAGAGGAAGAATCAACCATTGCCTTATGACACAGGATGAAGGGCAGGTGATAAATGGCGTCTTCCGACACACGAGTTATCATCTTGTAGATAAACAATGCCGGATGCAGTATCTCTGACTTGTTGCCTTCGTCAAATACGTCAATCACCAATCCTGGTTTGAAAGCTAGGATACCTTCCAGATAATTGCAGGAAAGAAATAAATCATAATTCCAATCCGGTTTGAAATAGGGATTAAGCCTCGTTCCTGCATCATCCAGGTAATCATGATCCGCATACAGGATTTCCGTATCCTGGTGTGAAAGAAAATGTATCGCAATCATGTAGAGGGCATGCGAGGGGAGGACATCACCCTGTTCCAGGTAGGCTATGCAGTCAGAATCATCGGTTATGGTTTTGATAATTCTGCGGGGTTGAACCGGTGCCAGGCTGGAAATGACCCGTATGCGGCTGTCTTTTCGATCGCTTTCCGATATGAGGGATAAGGTCTCTATCGCAAGGTTTTCTTCCGAGACCAGCAGCAGGATCCAGTTATTGTAATACTGTTGCTGGATGGAATGGATGCTTCTTTTCAGGAGTTCAGGTTTGCCTTCAAAGCAACATAGGATGATGGTTATTGATATTGATTCTGTCAACGCTGCTATATGATTTTGTATACTCCTGACATCCTGGTTCTGCAGGGCATCGAAATTACGTATCCATGTTGTATAGTTCTGGTTATACCTGTAAGGGCGCCTGGTCCATGGAAATTCCCTGATGAATATCTCATAGAGGGCACGCACAAGTTTCAAGTTGTTTTGTTTGGCATGCTTGTACGCTGCTACCAGCAGGTTGGTTTCAAGCAATACGATATCAGAGAGTTCAATAACACCATCCAGGCAACCAATGGATAATTTCAACGACCGGGTATACGAAGGAAGCTCAATCAGATATTCTTTGACCACGCCGCAGGAAGCAGGCAGGGGGATTGAGTAATCCTCTGTGAATCCGGAACCCTGGTCAATGTAAAGAAGAGGGTTGTCGCTTTTACTACTGGCTATCCGGTAGCGAAGGTAAACAAGACCGCTTGGTATTCGTGCACCCTTGTTTACCGGTTTCAGAGTGTAATGTATTTCACCTGCTCTGGAATCATGGCCTGGAATCGTACCGGCTTCCAGGCTTTCATCTGAATAGTCCAAATGATGAACCTTCAATACAAAAAATCGCCATATCTTCCTGATGATGAAACTGATCGCAGCGATCGGAAATAAAATAATCTGTAGTAGAAACTTGATACGAAACAGGAACAGATATTTATTATAGGCAGAAACATGCTTTTTTATTTCCACCCGGTTATCGTTGCTTTGAAGATGTTCTATATACCTGTTTTTTTCATCAATGATATCCATGAGCAATCGGTACTGGTTAATCTCGGGGTAAATCAGATAGGGCAGGAGATAGGTAATGAGGATATGGATCAGCCATAATCCTTTTTTTATCAGCCAATGACTGACGTTGCGTAAATAGCCTAGACGGAAAAGTTTG
>Ga0209640_10005649_pt1 | contig 10924 bp, 7 predicted proteins | sample RifCSP10_1_FD_184018 | JGI IMG/M metagenome (GOLD analysis project Ga0209640, IMG submission 184018) | Soil microbial communities from Rifle, Colorado - Rifle CSP2_sed 10_1 (SPAdes) (version 2) | ecosystem: Environmental > Terrestrial > Deep subsurface > Rock core/Sediment | place: Rifle...
CTTCGGACGACTTCCAGGGCCGGGTCGGTGCCGACTTCATGAAGAACGACCTCGGCGTGACGAGCGTCTACATCCTCGACGACAAGGAGCTCTACGGGAAGGGCGTCGCCGACGCATTCGAGGCATCGGCGAAGGAGATCGGGCTCGAGGTCGCAGGCCACGAGGGCTGGGACAAGGACTCCCCGAACTACACCGCCCTGATGACGAAGATCAAGGCGACCGGCGCCGACGGGATCTACATCGGCGGCGTCGAGCCCAACAACGGCGGCCAGCTCGTGAAGGACAAGGTCGCCGTGCTCGGCAACAACGAGGAGGTCAAGCTGCTCGTCGCCGACGGGTTCGTGATCTCGTCCCTGTTCGACACCGCGGGCGAGGAGAACGTCGAGGGTGCCTACGGCACGGCCCCGACGCTCCCGGCCGATCAGGTGGCCGGCGCGGGCGCGGAGATCCTGGACGGGTTCAAGGCGACGCAGGGCGACAAGCCGATCGAGGTGTACACGATCTACGCACTCGCTGCTGCGCAGGCGGCCCTCGACGCGATCTCGCGCTCGGACGGCTCGCGTGAGGACATCGTCTCCAAGCTGTTCGAGACGGACCTGGCGGACAGCGTGGTCGGGCCGCTCTCGTTCAACTCCGACGGCGATCCTGAGGCCGGCACGGAGCAGCTCTTCAAGTTCACGAACGGCGAGATCGTCTGGGAGAAAGGTCTGACGGTCTCGGGCTAAACGAACAGTGTTGTGAGAGGGCCGGCCCGACCGGCCCTCTCACGGCTCACAAGTGACAGAGATCTCGGCCCCCGCACCGCTCGCAATCCGCAGGCGCCCGCCGACCTCGGATCTCCTGCGGTGGGTGTTCGGGGCGCTGATCCTTCTCGGTCTCGGCTACTGGCTGGTCTCTTCGGCGGTCGACGAGCCGTCGCGGTTCGCGCAGGTGACCGTGATCGGGTTCTCGAACGGCATGATCTACGCGCTCGTCGCGCTCGGCTACACGCTCGTGTACGGGATCATCGAGCTGATCAACTTCGCGCACGGCGACAACTTCATGCTGGGGACGTTCGAGGCCCAGTCGGTCATCGGCGACGGCTCGCTTCAGCTCCCGCTCCTGTTCTTCACGATCTCGATCCCGGTCGGAACGGCTGTGACCGCCGATTCCTCGGGCATTCACAAGGCGTACGCGATCGCGATGGCGATGGTGTTCGCGACGATCCTCTGCCTTGCGATCAACGTGGCCATCGAGCGCATCGGCTACAAGCCGCTGCGGAACCAGCCGAGGCTGGCGCCGCTGATCACGGCGATCGGCTTCTCGTTCATCCTCCAGGGCATCGGCCTCGCCTGGAAGGGCGAGGGCCGGATCTCGGTCCCGCAGATCATCCCCGCCACCCCGATCATCGAAGTGGACGGAGTCGTCTACTACACGGTGCGCGACCTGATGGTGCTGCTGATCACGATCCCCGTGCTGGTTGCTCTCACGTGGCTCGTCAGGGCGACGAAGCCGGGAAAGGCGATGCGGGCGACCGCGCAGGACCGCGACGCGTCCGCGATGATGGGGATCAGCGTCGACCGGACGATCTCGTTCACCTTCGCGCTCGGTGGTGCGCTCGCCGGCGCAGGAGGCGTCGTCTACGCGCTCTACATCGGGACGACGCACTTCCAGCTCGGCTTCCGGCTCGGGCTGATCGCGTTCACCGCGGCGGTGCTCGGCGGGATCGGGAACCTGAGCGGAGCCGTCCTCGGCGGGATCCTGATCGGGCTCATCTCCGCCTACAACGACGGCTTCGGGGATGCGCGCTGGACGTACACCGTGATCTTCGTGATCCTGATCCTCATCCTCGTCTTCCGCCCGTCGGGGTTGCTCGGCGAGGAGGTTCCGGAGGGCCAGTGAGGGAGAACCAGTGAGCATGGACCCATGACCGAGGCAGCCGCAGGAACTCGGAGCCGGGTGTCGGCAGTGCTCGACGACTGGGAGCGCTGGCTGCCGTGGGCGCTCCTGGCCGTCGCGCTGACGTACCCGTTCTGGTTCGACATCCCCCCGATCAGCTACCTGACCGTCGACGCTCTGGCGCTCAAGCTCGACGTCGTGATCCTGATGATCGTCTACGTGATGCTCGCGCTCGGGCTGAACGTCGTCGTCGGGTACGCGGGCCTCCTCGACCTCGGGTACGTCGCGTTCTTCGCGCTCGGCGCGTACACCGTGGGCTGGTTCGCGTCGGACAAGTTCTCCGGAGTCAGCTTCGACGTTCTGTCGACCGCAACCGAGGGCGCTGCCGGCATCCACATCAGCATGTGGGCGGTCCTGATCATCGCCGGGACCGTCGCCGCAATCGCAGGCGTCATCATCGGGTGGCCGACGCTGCGCCTCCGGGGCGACTACCTCGCGATCGTGACGCTCGGCTTCGGCGAGATCATCCCGGACGTCTTCCGGAATGCGAACAGCCTGCCGGTTCCCGGAGGCTTGCAGGGTTCTCCCCCGTTCATCGACTTCACGAACGTCAACTTGACGAACGGCGTCGCCGGCGTCCGGGCGCTCGACAGGCCCGGGTTCGGCGAGAACCTCGACACGCTGACGGGCGGGATCCTCCCGGAGCGGTTCTCGGGCCTCGAGCTCAAGCCCTGGTACTTCACGATCGTCGCCATGGTGCTCATCACCATCTTCGTCATCCGCCGCCTCGAGCACTCGAAGATGGGGCGAGCGTGGATCGCCGTGCGCGAGGACGAGATCGCCGCCTCGGCGATGGGCGTCCCGCTCATGCGCACCAAGCTGTGGGCGTACGGCATCGGTGCGATCTTCGGCGGCATCGTCGGCGCGTACTACGGCGCGTTCATCGGCTCCGTGTTCCCGACGAGCTTCTCGTTCGCGATCTCGATCCTCGTCCTCGTGATGGTCGTCGTCGGCGGCATGGGGAACATCTACGGCGTCATCGTCGGTGCACTCGTCCTCGAGTATCTGAACTTCAAGGGTCTCGAGAAGATCGGAGACGGGGTCAACAACACCATCGACCTGGTCGGCATCGACCACGCGGTAGACATCCCGAAGTTCAAGGGCCTCATCTTCGGGGCGCTCCTCGTGATCATGATGCTGCTCCGGCCCGAGGGCATCATCCCGAGCGCTCGGCGCAAAGCCGAGCTGCACGAGGCGGACGAGGAAGGCCCGGAGACCACCTATGGCGACCTCTACGACGTGCGGAGGGAGGGCGCGTGACGAACACCGCGCTGCTCCTCGAAGCCACGACCGTGCGCAAGGAGTTCGGTGGCCTCGTCGCGGTCAACGACGTCGACTTCACGATTCCCGAGGGGACGATCGTGAGCCTGATCGGCCCCAACGGCGCGGGGAAGACCACGTTCTTCAACATCCTCACCGGCGTCTACAAGCCGACGGCAGGCGAGGTCGCCTTCCACGGCGAGCGCATCACCGGGCTCCCGCCGCACAAGGTCACGAAGCTCGGGATGGCGCGCACCTTCCAGAACATCCGCCTCTTCCACAACATGACCGCGGTCGAGAACGTGCAAGTGGCCATGCACAGCCGGCTCAAAGGCGGCATCTGGGCCTCGATCGTGCGAACGCCTCGCTTGAAGAAGGAGGAGGAGGGTGCTGAGGCGCGCGCCCGCGAGCTGCTCGCGTACTGCGGTCTCGCCCGCCGCCAGTTCGACGAGTACGGAAAGAACCTCCCCTACGGCGACCAGCGGCGGCTCGAGGTCGCGCGGGCGCTTGCGAGCGACCCCGTATTCCTGCTCCTCGACGAGCCGACCGCCGGGATGAACCCGCAGGAGACGGCCGACTTCATCGAGTTCGTCCGCCGCCTGCGCGACGAGAAGGGCCTGACCGTGCTCCTCATCGAGCACGACATGAAGGTCGTCATGGGCGTGTCGGATCGGGTCAGCGTGCTCGACTACGGCGAGAAGATCGCCGAGGGCACGCCATCCGAGGTCCAGCACGATCCGCGTGTGATCGAGGCCTATCTCGGAACGGCGGCGACGCAATGAGACCTATGTCAACCTTGCGATTCACGTCTTTGGTCGACGCCGGCCGCGTGAGCGGCCGCTTTAGGGGTTGTCGCGATCCCGAATCTGCTCCCGCAGGTTCGGGATCTGCGGAGGGGACATGAGCGGCAACGGCGCAAAGACGCTGCTCGAGCTGCAGGACGTCCACACCTACTACGGGACGATCCACGCGCTGAAGGGCATCTCGCTCGTCGTCCGGGAGCGGGAGATCGTCACGCTGATCGGAGCGAACGGCGCCGGGAAGTCGACGACCCTCCGCTCGATCAACGGCCTCAACCACCCGCGCACCGGCACGATCACCTTCGCCGGCGAGGACATCACCCAGCGCCCCGCGCACGAGATCGTGAAGATGGGGATCTCGCAGTCCCCGGAAGGGCGGCGCATATTCCCGCGCATGTCCGTGCTCGAGAACCTCGAGATGGGCGCCTACCAGCGCGAGAAGAGGACGCCGGAGTACAAGGAGGATCTCGAGCGCGTGTACACCCTCTTCCCGCGCCTGAAGGAGCGCATCGGGCAGAAGGGGGGCACGCTCTCCGGCGGCGAGCAGCAGATGCTCGCGATCGGCCGGGCGCTGATGGCGCGCCCCAAGCTGCTTCTGCTCGACGAGCCGTCGATGGGGCTCGCGCCGATCTTCGTCCAGCGGATCTTCGAGATCGTCGTCGAGATCAACCGGCAGGGCACGCCGGTGCTCCTCGTCGAGCAGAACGCGCTCATGGCCCTCGACGTCGCGAACCGCGGGTACGTGCTGGAGACCGGCACTGTCGCGCTCGCGGACGATGCGAAGGCGCTGCGCCAGAACGAGCAAGTCCGCAAGGCCTACCTCGGCGAGTCCTGAGGCGGCCGATCGCCGGCGGCTGGGCGCCGGTCGCTTCCGGTCGCGGAGCCTGCGCTCCACCACCTCCGTCCGCGCTCGCTGCGCGTGACGTCCTTGTGGCTCAGAGCCACAAGGTGGTCTCGTCTCCGGTCTTGGGCGCGCATCGGTCCGTCAGCCGACGAGGAGCGGCGGGTAGGGCGGCGCGAGGAGGATCCCCACGCGGCCTCCGCCGCCTGACACACCGCGGGCCATCTCGAGCGCGCTGCCGATCCCGTGGCTCGGGACGAAGCCGAGCGCTCTCGCCGCCGGAGCGTCGCGGCACCCGGCGACGACCACGCGGCCGAGTCGCGAAAGCGCCGGAGCGCATCCCGCCCAGTCGGCGAACGGCAGCAGCGGGTGGCATGCGGTTCCGGCGCGGTAGGCGTCGAGTGCGCGCTCGTCGGAGCGTGCGACGCGCTCGGCGCCGTCGAGCTCTTCGGGTTCCCTCGCGGCCCTGAGCGCCCGGAACATGGATGCGTACGGCGCCTGCGTTCCGTGGGCGAACGACCGGCGGAGCGAATGGACGAGGACGAGCGTGCCTCCGGGCCGGATCGGAAACGCGTCCCGCCGGAGTCGCAGGGCCAGGCCGAGCCCGATCGCCGCCGCGGTGACCGGGTTCACCGGCTCGCGGGGCGAGGTTGCCCCGATCCACGGCACGCCGAGCACGAGCGTGTCCACGGGCTCGGGCACGCGCGTGCCACGGAGCGCGACACCGCGCAGCAGTGCCTCCGCATGCGCCACCGATGGATGGCCGGCGTACGCCGCTGTGGCAGCGAGGTCTCGCGGTTGCCGGTCGAGGAGCGAGCGGCGTACGGTCCCCGGGAGCGCCAAGGCGAAGGCGCGAAGCGGTGACCGGGCGACGCGCTCGGTGCCCTCCTCGTCCTCCGGGTAGCCCCGATACCTGCCGGTGAGCCGTGGGAGATCGAGGACGAGCGACACCCCGACGAGGGGCACTTTCTCCGCGAGCGCCGCCTCCACGGAGAGGGCGAGCTCCCACTCGGGCGTGCCGGCGGCTTCGAGCAGCGAGTCCGCGCCTACCAGCCTCCGCTGCGTATCGGCGTCGGCGGCGGCGAGGAGCGTGCCTGGCCCTCCGTGCAGGACCGTCTCCGCCGCGCTGACGACGACCGTGACGTCGGATTCGACGAGGTCGCGGTGGACGCGCGCCCTGTCGGCGAGCCGTACGAGATCGGCGGCCTCCGCGTCGTGCACGACCAGCCGTCCGCGAAACGAGCGACCGCGCGGAGGCGGGAGGAGGATGCGTGCGGCATCCCGCACGGCCATGCGTCCGCCGAGACCGCCCGCGACGAGGATCGTCTGCCGCCGGTCGGGGATTCCACAACGCGACAGCTCGTCGATCGTGGCTGCAAGCGCATCCTGGCGCGGGTCGCGTGGAGCTCCGGGAAGGGGGAGCGCTGGTGGCTCGACGACGATCGTCGCCCGGCCGCCGCGAGGTGCGAGGACGGCGAGCGGACCCCCCGAGAGCGGGAAGCGCAGCGCATCCCTGGTGGCGGCTCCCGCGTCCACGACCTGCTCGGGGGCGGGCGGGGGACGCAAGACCACGTCGTCGTCGCCGACCGGGACGAGGACGACCCGCGACCCCGAGAGCAGCGGAACGCGACGCACGCGTCCATGGACGATACCGTTGCGCTGTGACACGTTCTGTCCCAACCCCGGCACCCATGCGCGTTCCTCGGACGTCGCTCGCGGTGCACGGCCGGAGGGCACAGTGCTTTAGCACGGGCCCGGAGAGCCGGGTGCCGGGAGCGACGTCAGGCCGCGGCGGAGGCCGGCTCCGCCGGCCGGGAGCCGTGGCCGGCCCATGGCTGTACGCGAGGCGTGCTCCGCTCCTGCGGATCAGGCCTCTGCGCAAGGAAGAGGAGCGCGCATGAGCCCCAAGACGATCACGGGAGAGGAGCTCGAGCTCGACGACGCTCCGGCCCGCGATTGCGAGCTCTTCCTCGTCGACGGCAACAACCTCGCGTACCGGGCCTTCTTCGCCCTCCCCGAGGAGCTGCAGACGACCGACGGCCAGCCGTCGGGTGCGCTGCTCGGGTTCACGAACATGCTCTTCAAGCTACTCGCGGACTACACGCCGCGTGGCGTGGCAGTCGCCTGGGACACGAGACCGGTCCACCGCACGGAGATCTCCGCCGACTACAAATCGGAGCGCCGCCCGATGCCGGATCTCCTGCGCGAGCAGTTCCCGCACTTCCGCCCGATCGTCGAGGCGTTCGGGTACCAGAACCTCGAGTTCGAGGGCTGGGAGGCCGACGACGTGATCGCCACCCTCGCCACGCAGGCCGACGAAGCCGGCGTGAAGACCTGCGTCGTCTCGACCGATCGCGACGCGTTCCAGCTCTGCTCGGACAACGTCTGCCTGATGATGACGCCGCGCGGGGTCGCGGACGTGCACGTGTACACGCCGGAGCGAGTCGAGGCCCGCTACGGCGTGCGGCCCGACCAGGTGCCCGACTTCATCGGGCTCAAGGGCGACACGAGCGACAACATCCCCGGGATTCCCGGGATCGGCGACAAGACCGCGGGACAGCTGATCGCGCAGTATGGATCGCTCGAGGACGTCGTCGAGCACGCTGGCGAGCTGTCTCCGGCGCGGTCGAAGGCGGTCGCCGAGCATGCGGACCAGGCGCGCGCCTCGAAGCTCCTCGCCACCATGCGGAGAGACCTCGACCTCGGCGTCGATCCGGCGGACCTCGTCTCCCGCCCCCCGGACCGATCCACGCTCAAGGAGATCTTCCGCCGCTTCGAGTTCCGAGCCCTGCTCGGCCGCGTGGACACGCTCGACGAGGCGCTGCCCGCTGCCGAGCGCCCGCGCGCCGAGTCGCAGAACGTGGCCTGGCGGGAGGGCGAGCTGCCGAAGCTCCGTGGGCTTGTCGGCCTCGCCGCCGACGACGGCCGCGTCGCCGTGGCGACGGGGGAAGGGGTCGTCGTCGCACCCCGCCCAAGTAACAGTCTGTTACAGGGAAAGGAGATACGCGTCGCCGCGTACGACGCGAAGTCGCTCCGGATCGAGGCGGCCGACGACACGATGATCGCCGCCTACCTCATCGATCCCGGTCGCGCCGAGTACCTGCCGGACGATCTCGCCGCGGAGGCGGGCCTCGAGCTCGAGCCGGATCCTCCGGCCGAGGAGGAAACGGCGGCTCTCGTGCGCCGTGCGGAGGGTGCGCGCCGCCTGGCGCCGCTGCTGCGCGAGCGCGTCCGCGAGCGCGGGCTCGAGCGGCTCTACGACGAGGTCGAGCTTCCGCTGGCGGCCGTGCTCGCGGCGATGGAGGAGGCCGGCGTCCGCATCGACACGTACCGCATGGGGGAGATCACCGCGCGGCTTCGCGACCGGGTGGAGGAGCTCGAGTCGCGCGCGTACGACCTCGCAGGCGAGGAGTTCGTCCTCGGCTCGCCGCAGCAGCTCGGGCGGATCCTCTTCGAGAAGCTCGAGCTGACGCCGGGTCGCAAGGGGAAGACGGGTTACTCGACGGACAGCAAGGTGCTCCGCGCGATCCGTGGCGACCACGAGATCGTGCCGGTGATCGAGGAGTGGCGAGAGCTCACGAAGCTCCTGAACACGTACCTCGAGCCGCTGCCGACCCTGATCGGGGACGACGGACGCCTGCACACGACGTTCAACCAAGCGGTGGCGGCCACGGGGCGTCTCTCGACCTCGAATCCCAACCTGCAGTCGATTCCCATCCGCACGGAGCTCGGACGCGAGATCCGCTCGGCGTTCGTCGCCGAGCCCGGCAGCCGCCTGCTCTCGGCCGACTACTCCCAGATCGAGCTGCGGATCCTCGCGCATGTGTCGGGCGAGCCGCGCCTGCGCGAGGCCTTCCTTCGCGGCGAGGACATCCACACGGCCACCGCCGCCGAGGTGCTCGGGAAGGATCCGGCCACGCTCACGAAGGACGAGCGGAACGTCGCGAAGATGATCAACTTCGGGATCGTCTACGGGATCTCGGCGTTCGGGCTCTCCGAGAATCTCGACATCCCGAAGGAGCAGGCGCAGGAGTACATCGACACCTACCTCGCCCGCTTCCCGCTCGTGCAGGCGTTCATCGCGCGCACGATCACGCAGGCAGCGGAGGACGGGTACGCCGCGAGCTTGCTCGGGCGCCGGCGGCCGGTGCCAGAGCTGCGTGCGTCGAACCGGCAGACGCGCGGGTTCGGTGAGCGGGTCGCCGTGAACTTCGTCATGCAGGGGTCGAACGCGGACATCATCAAGGTCGCGATGGTCGCGATCCATCGCCGGCTGCGCGACGAGGGGCGCGGCTCCCGGCTCGTGCTCCAGGTGCACGACGAGCTCCTGCTCGAGGTGCCGGAGACCGAGGTGACGGCCGTGCGCGACCTCGTGCGCGAGGAGATGACGAGCGCCTACCCGCTCGACCCGCCGCTCGCGGTCGATGTCGGCGTCGGCGACGACTGGGCGGAAGCGAAAGCCTGATCAATCCGGTGTGCCGAGGAGAGCGTCGGCGCGAACCACCCCGGGGAGCTGCCGGACCTGCCGCACGACGCGTTTCGGGCCGGGGTTCTCGGTGTCGATGAAGACGTACGCCCAGACATTCGGCATGCGCGGATCCTAGGACAGGAGCCGCCGCGGCCCCAATTCGGAGAAAGCCGGTATTTGCGAGCCATCCGGCTATACTTGCGCGCTCCGATGGCGAACGACACCGCCGAGAAGCCCACTGCAGTCGAAGAAGGAGTCTGGACAACCGGCCCCGACGGGGAGCTTGTCCCGGACTACGAGTCCGCGTTCCCCGAGATCAACGAGGGCGAGGTCGTCCACGGAACAGTCGTTCGGGTGGACAAGGACGAGGTGCTCGTGGACATCGGATACAAGTCCGAAGGGGTCATCCCCGTGGCCGAGCTTACGATCCGCCGGGCCGTCAATCCGGCGGACGAGGTCTCGGTCGGCGAGGAGATCGACGCGCTCGTCCTGACGAAGGAGGACGCCGAGGGCCGCCTCATCCTCTCGAAGAAGCGCGCGCGCTTCGAGCTCGCCTGGAAGGCGATCGAGGCCGCGTCGGAGAGCGGCGACCCGGTCACTGGGCGCGTGATCGAGGTCGTGAAGGGCGGGCTCATCCTCGACCTCGGCGTGCGCGGGTTTCTCCCCGCGTCGCTCGTCGACATCAGGCGCGTCCAGGACCTCGACGAGTTCCTGGGGCGCGAGCTTCGGTGCAAGGTCATCGAGCTCAACCGCTCGCGGAACAACGTCGTTCTCTCGCGTCGCGCCGTGCTCGAGGACGAGCGGAAGGAGATGCGGCAGGCCATCCTCGACCGCTTGAACCCCGGGGACGTGATCGAGGGGCAGATCTCGAACATCGTCGACTTCGGCGCCTTCGTCGATCTCGACGGCATGGACGGCCTCATCCACATCTCGGAGCTCTCGTGGAGCCACGTCAACCACCCGTCCGAGGTGCTCGACATCGGGCAGACCGTGAAGGTCAAGGTGCTCGACATCGACCGCGAGCGCCAGCGAATCTCCCTCGGGCTCAAGCAGACGCAGAGCGACCCCTGGCAGCAGGTTCTCGACCACTACCGCGAGGGCGACGTGGTCGAGGGGCGCGTCGCGAAGGTCGTCACGTTCGGCGCTTTCGTCGAGATCCTTCCCGGAGTGGAGGGGCTCGTGCACATCTCCGAGCTCGCGCCGCACCACGTCGAGAACCCGCGCGAGGTCGTGCAGCAGGGTCAGGCGGTCAACGTCCGCGTCCTCGAGATCGACGGCGAGCGGCGGCGGCTGTCGCTCTCGCTCAAGCGCGTCGAGGAAGGCGAGCTGCCGGTGCCGCGCGCGGACGGCGCGGAGTCCGTGCACACGATGCCCGACCTGATGCTCACCGAAGAGGCCTTCCCGACCGGACCTGCAGCGGCGGTCGAGGTCGCAGACGAGATCGTCGAGGAGATCGAGGCCGGCGAGGCGGTGGAGGTGGAGCCCGTGCTGGAGGCCGAGCTCGAGCCCGAGCTGGAGGGCGAGCCCGAGCCCGAGCTCGAGCTCGAGGCCGCGGTCGAGGTCGAGGTCGAGGTCGAGCTCGAGGCCGAGGTCGTTGCGGAGGAAGAGCTCGGCGAG
>Ga0209640_10005650_pt1 | contig 10921 bp, 10 predicted proteins | sample RifCSP10_1_FD_184018 | JGI IMG/M metagenome (GOLD analysis project Ga0209640, IMG submission 184018) | Soil microbial communities from Rifle, Colorado - Rifle CSP2_sed 10_1 (SPAdes) (version 2) | ecosystem: Environmental > Terrestrial > Deep subsurface > Rock core/Sediment | place: Rifle...
CAGTGGCACGAACGCAACAAAACGATGGAAGTTCGCGAGTGCCCCTGCATTGGGCATTTAAAGCTTTGATTTACCAGCGCTTCTATTCTTTTATTCGGTCATCTCTCGGTTGGCACGATTCTTGCGATGCAGGGTGCACGACCGCTTGGGGAAGCTCTTCGAGCGGCCTGTTCTATGCGTCCAGCAATCACCAGTGGAGGGGGGGAGTGCGCTGATGAAGATGATCATGGCGGTAATCAAGCCGCATAAGCTCGACGAGGTGCGTGAGGCGCTCACGGGTCTCGGCGTGCAGGGTCTGACTGTTACCGAGGTACGCGGCTTCGGCCGCCAAAAAGGCCATACCGAGATCTATCGGGGCGCCGAGTACAAGGTGACGTTCCTGCCCAAGATCAAGATCGAAGTCGCCGTTGCCGAATCGATTGCCGACCGGGTCGCAGAAACCCTGCGCAAGGCGGCAAGCACCGGCCAGATCGGCGACGGAAAGATCTTCATCTTCGATCTTGAAAAAGCCGTCCGCGTGCGGACCGGCGAGCTCAATGAAGACGCACTCTAGGAGGATCGACGTGACAAGCTTTTATCGCCGCGCCGGCGCTGTCGGCCTGGCATTACTGCCCATCGCGTTCATGGCGGCCAGCGCCTGGGCGCAGACCGCGCCGGCCGCGCCGGCGGCCCCTGCCGCACCGCCCAAGCTCGATACCGGCGACACCGCGTGGATGCTCACCTCCACCGCGCTGGTCCTGATGATGACCATCCCGGGTCTGGCGCTGTTCTACGGCGGCATGGTGCGCAAGAAGAACGTGCTCGCCATGTGCATGCAGGTGTTCGCGACCTGCTGCCTGGTCACCGTGCTGTGGATGATCGTGGCCTATCCGCTCGCCTTCTCGGAGGGCGGCAAGTTCTTCGGGCCGCTCGACAAGATCTTCCTGCGCGGCATCGGATTCGATACCGCACACGCGCTCGCGCCGACCATTCCGGAAACCGTCTACATGACGTTCCAGATGACCTTCGCGATCATCACCCCGGCGCTGATCGTGGGCGCGTTCGCCGATCGCATGAAGTTCTCGGCGCTGCTGTGGTTCATGGGGCTGTGGCTCATCCTGGTGTACGCGCCGGTCGCGCACTCGGTGTGGGGCGGCGGGTTCCTCGGCGCCGCGGGCGTGCTCGACTATGCGGGCGGCACGGTCGTTCACATCAATGCCGGCGTCGCTGGCCTCGTGTGCGCCCTCGTCCTCGGACCCCGCAAGGGTTACCGCACCGAGCTCTTGGCGCCGCACAACCTGGTCTACTCGGTGATCGGTGCATCGCTTCTGTGGGTCGGCTGGTTCGGCTTCAACGCGGGATCGGCGGTGGCTGCGAATGCGAACGCGGGCATGGCGATGGCGGTCACCCAGATCGCCACCGCTGCGGCGGCGCTCTCCTGGATGTTCGTCGAGTGGGCGGCGCGCGGAAAGCCGTCGGTCCTCGGCATCATCTCGGGCGCGGTCGCAGGCTTGGTCGCGATCACGCCCGCCTCGGGCTTCGTTGCGCCCGGCGGCGCGCTGATCATCGGCATCATCGCCGGTGCGGCGTGCTACTGGGGCGCGGTGTGGCTGAAGAACAAATGCGGCTACGACGACGCGCTGGATGCCTTCGGTGTGCACGGGATCGGCGGCATCGCCGGCGCGCTGCTCACCGGCGTGTTTGCGGTGGAGGCCATCGGCGGCACGGGCAAGATCGGCGCTCTCGAAGGCAACTGGGGCCAGCTCGGCATCCAGGCCTATGGCGTGGTCTGCGTCATCGTGTACGACGCGATCATGACCTTCATCATCCTGAAGGTGGTGCAGGCGATCGTGGGGCTGCGCGTGTCTCCGGAGGTGGAGACCGAAGGTCTCGATCTCGCGCTGCACGGCGAACGGGTGGAGTAGCAGGTGCGGCGGGCATCGGGTCTGGTGCCCGCCGCAACCTTCCCGGTAGAGAGAACAGAACAAAAGAGTAAGGAGAGCGCCTCAATGAAACGAATTCTGCTCGCTGGAGCCGCCGCGGTCGCGGTGGTGGGTGCATGCGCAGGCCCGGCATCGGCCGAAGACGGGCCGGCCAACACGCTCGGCCTTGGCGGGTACTGGGACACCATCGCGTTTTCAGGTCACGTCGAGATGGGCATCACCGCCAACGTCGACGGGCCCAATAACCGGATCAACTACGGGCATCTGTTCATCGACAAAGCGAACCAGCCGCTGCTCAACCAGCTCATGGGCACCATCGAGCGGCCGCTCGACCCGAAAGCCGCGGGCTACGACATCGGCTTCAAGCTGCAGACGTTCTACGGCTCTGACGCGCGCTACACGCATTTCCTCTACGAGCTGGACACCGATATCTCCGGCCGCAACCAGATCGACATCACCGAAGCCAACGTGATGCTGCACACGCCGTGGCTCACCGCCGGCGGCATCGACTTCAAGGTCGGCCAGTACCCGACCCTGTTGGGCGCCGAGGTGATTCCCGCGACCGGCAACTTCTTCTACTCGCACAGCTACATGTTCAATTTCGGCGTGCCGCTGAAACACACCGGCGGCTACACCACCGTGCATGCGATGCCGTGGCTCGACCTGTACGCGGGCGTCGACACCGGCGTGAACACCTCGATCTTCGGCGGCGACAACAACCGCGCCGCGGCGTTCCTGGGCGGCGTCGGGCTCAACCTGATGGACGGCAACCTGATCGTGTTCTATGCCACCCACATCGGACCGGAGCAGCCGACGCCCACCAAGCAGACGGCGGGCTTCAGCCCGGATGCCGACATCCGCGCGTTCCACGATGTGGTGATCACCTGGAAGATCACCGACGCGCTGACCTCGATGACCGACATCAACTACGTGCGCGACAGCGCGGTCAACGCGGTGGGCAAGGGCATCGCCCAGTATTTCGCCTACAAGATGAACGACTGGCTGTCGCTCGGCATCCGCGGCGAGGTGTGGCGCGGCGATGCCGCGTTCCACGGCGAGTTCCCCGACAACTTCGATTTCGTCGAGGTCGAGAAGGGCAGCCCGCGCGGCGTCCAGATCGCACCCGTCGGCACGACCACGTTTGCCGGGCTGACGGTCGGCGCCAACATCAAGCCGCTGGCGCAGGTGAAATACCTCGAGGGCTTCACGCTGCGGCCGGAAATCCGCTACGACCACACGCTCGACAACGCCAAGCCCTACAACACCGACAATACGAACACTGGCCAGTCCGACCGTCAGTGGACCTTCGCGGTGGATTTCATCCTGCCGTTCTAAGCGCGGCAGATCGACGCACCGGCAACGGCCTCACCCCGCGGGTGGGGCCGTTTCTTCTTCCAGGCTCGCGCCGGACAGCCAGCCGGGGTCGACCACCGGCAGCGGCACCGAGCGCAACAGCTGGCGCGTGTAGGGGTGGCGCGGGTTCGCGAACAGATCGGCGCACGGGCCGGCCTCGACGATCTCGCCCTGGCGCATCACCAGCACGGTGTCGCACACCACCCGCACCACCGAGAGGTCGTGGCTGATCAGCACCAGCGCCAGGCTGGTTTCGCGCCGCAAGGTTCGCAGCAGGTCCAGGATCTGCGCCTGCACCGAAACGTCGAGCCCCGACACGATCTCGTCGGCGACGATCAGCGCGGGGTTGAGCGCGAGCGCCCGGGCGATGCCGACCCGCTGGCGCTGCCCGCCGGACAGCTGGTGCGGGTAGCGCAGCAGGAAGTCCGCGCTCAGACCCACGCGGGCGAGCAGCGCCGCGGCGGCATCGCGCGCCGCGCGGCGGCTTGCGGCCAGCCGGTACGACAGCATCGGCTCGGCCAGCGTCGCGCCGATGGTCAGGCGCGGGTTCAGCGCCGACTGCGAATCCTGGAAGATGATCTGCATGCGCGCGCGCAACGGCCGCAGCGCGGCCTCGTCGAGGTCGGTGATGTCGCGGCCATCGAAGGTGAGGGTACCGCTGCGCGGCCGATAGAGCCGCAGCATGGTGCGGGCCAGCGTGCTCTTGCCCGACCCGGATTCGCCGACGATACCGAGCGCGGCGCCCGCCTCCACCGACAGGCTGATGCCTTTCAGGATCTCGATCAGCGGCGCCCGGCCGATCAGCGGTTTCCGGCTGCGGTCGGGCAGCGCGACTCGGATATCGCGGGCCTCAAACACGCTCGGCCTCCTGCAACAGCCGTGTGCGCAGCGCGTCGGGGATCGGGGTCAGGGTCGAGGCGGGACGGTCGTAGCGCGGGGTCGCGGCCAGCAGCGCCGCGGTGTAGTCGTGCCGCGGGTGCGCGAACAGATCGGCGACGGCTGCGGATTCGACGATGCGCCCGGCGAACATCACGCTCACCTCGTCGCACAATTTGGCGACCACGCCGAGATCGTGGGTGATGAACAGAACGGCGGACTGGGTGCGCGCCTGCATCTCCTTCAATAGCCGCAGCACCCGGTACTGCACGGTGACGTCGAGCGCGGTGGTCGGCTCGTCGGCCACGATCAGCCGGGGCTCGCAGGCGAAGGCGAGCGCGATCACCACGCGCTGGCACATGCCGCCCGACAGCTCGTGCGGGTAGAGCCGCATCACGCGCTCGGGGTCGCGGATATGCACCGCGGCCAGCATCGCGGCGGCGCGCGCGGCCGCGCCGCGTCGCGACACCTCCAGATGGTAGGCGAGGATGTCCGCCATCTGGTCGCCGATCCGGATCACCGGGTTCAGCGCGGTCATCGGGTTCTGCAGGATCATGGCGATCGCGCGCCCCATCAGCCGGCGGCGCGCGCGGCCGGTCATGGCGATGAGATCGCGCCCGTCGAACCGGATCGCGCCCGCGGTGATCCGCGCCGCTTCGGGCAGCGCGTTGACGATCGCCTTGCCCACCATGGTCTTGCCGGCGCCGGATTCGCCCACCAGCCCGTGCACGCAATTGCGTTCCACCGCGAGGTCGACGCCGCGCAGGATCGGCGTTTCCCCGATCGCGAGCCGCAAGCCCTCGATGGCAAGCACGCTCATCGGCGCAGCAACGGGTCGGTGGCCTGGCGCAGCCCGTCGCCCAGCGCGTTGAGCCCCAGCACCGAGAGCACGATCACGGCGACCGGCAGCGCCATGATCCACCACGCCTGATAGATGTAGGCGCGACCGCCCGCGATCATCGCGCCCCAGGTCGCCACGTCGCTGGACGAGAAGCCGATGAACGCGAGCACCGCCTCGGTCACGATGGCGCGCCCCATCTCCAGCCCGAACAGCACCGCGAGCAGCGGCGCGAGGTTGGGCAACAGCTCGTGGAACATGATGCGCAGGTGCGACACGCCCGCGGTGCGCGCCGAGGCGACGAAGTCGAGCTCGCGCATCGCCAGCACCTCGCCGCGGATCACGCGGCACACCCGGGTCCAGCCGATGACGACCACCGCGATGATCACCGTATCGAGCCCCGGCCCGATCACCGCTGCGAGCACGATCGCGATCAGCATCGGCGGGAACGACATGAAGATTTCCACCGTGCGCGACACCGCGGCGTCCATCCAGCCGCCGAAATAGCCGGCGACCAGGCCCAGGCACATGCCGAGGAGGCCGGACAGCGTCGCGCCGATCAGCATGACCAGCACCGCGGGGCGCGCGCCGTGGATCAGCCGCGCCAGCAGATCGCGCCCCAGCTCGTCGGTGCCGAGCGCGAACTGCGGATCGTTCCCTTGCATCACCACCGGCGGGCGCAGCTGGTTCAGCAGGTCCTGGTCCATCGGATCGTGCGGGGCGAGCTGTGCGGCGAACAGCGTGCAGCCCAGCAGCAGCGCCGCGACGATCGCGCCGAACACCAGGCGCGGGTTCCAGCGCCGCGCGAACGGCCTCACGAATGCCTCACGCGCGGGTTGATCACCAGATACAGCAGATCGATGACCAGGTTGAGCAGCACGAACAGCACAGCGAACGCGATGGTGATGCCCTGGATCAGCGGCAGATCGCGGTACACCGCGGCGCGGTACAGCATGTTGCCGACGCCGGGGTAGGAGAAGATCAGCTCGACCAGCACCGTGCCGCCGACCAGGAAGATGAAATGCACGCCGGCCACGGTGACCGCCGGGATCAGCGCGTTGGGCAGCGCGTGGCGGATCAGGATGCGGCCGGCGCTGAAGCCGTTGATGCGCGCGAACAGGACGTAATCCTGCACCAGCGCATCCTGCAGCGAGGATTTCAGCATCCGCGCGATCACCGCGATCAGCGGCAGCGACAAGGCGAGCGCCGGCATCACCAAATACGGCAGCAGGTCGGCGGCGAGCGTGAAGTTGCCGCGGACCAGGCTTTCCAGCAGATAGAACTGCGTCGCGAGCCCGAGCTGCTGGGTCGGGTCGAACCGGCCGGAGATCGGCAGCAGCGGGATCAGCACGCCGAGCGCCAGGATCAGCAGCAGCGCCCACAGGAATTCCGGCAGCGACAAGGCGATCGAGTTGAACCCGTCGATCGCCCATTCCGGCCACCGGCCACGCAGATGGGTCGCGATCAGCGCGAGCGCGACCCCGGCGATCAGCGAGAACACGATCGACACCAGCGCCAACTCCAGCGTCGCCGGCAGCCGGCCCACCACCAGCCCGAACACGTCCTGCTTCAGGCTGATCGAGGTGCCGAAATCGCCGCGCGCCAGCGCGCCCAGGAATATCAGGAATTGGTCCCACATCGGCTTGTCGAGCCCATACACCGCGCGCAGCCGCGCGACGTCGGCAGGCGTCGCCTCCGGCGGCACCATCATGGCGATGGGATCGCCCGGCACCACGCGCAGCAGCACGAAGATGATGACGATGACGCCGAACAGGGTCGGGAGGGTGAGGAGCAGCCGCTTCGCCAGGTAGCCCGAACTCACGGCGAAGCGGCCTCGCGCAAAACTACCCCTTGGCGCGCATGGTGAACGGCAGCAGGTAGCCCGCGGCGTGCGGCTTGAAGCCGAGCTCCGCCTTGTAGACCACCGGCAGGTAGAACTGGAACAGCGGCAGCACGTAGGCGTTCTCCGCCACGTAGCGGTTGAGCGCCTTGTAGCCCGCGAACCGCTTGGCGGTGTCTTTCTCCGTGAACAACGGGATCAGCCGCTCGTCCAGGTCCTTGCCCTTCCAGGACGAGTGCGGCGAGTTGGTGAACAGCGCGCTGCCCAGCGAGCTTTCCGGGTCGGCGGTCGAATTGCCCCAGTTGTAGAACGCCGCCGGCGCCAGCTTGTGCGCCGCGCGCAGCTCGAAGTGCTTGGCGATCTCGTACACCTCGATGTTGGCCTTGATGCCGACCCGGCGCCACATCTCGGTGATCGCCTGCACCGTCTCATAGTCCTTGGGCTTGTAGCCGCGCGTGGTCTGGAACGTGAGCTCGATCGGCTTCTCGCGCGAATAGCCGGATTTGGCCAAGAGCTCGGCCGCGAGCTTGGGGTCGTACGTGGTCTTGATCGACGGGTCGTACGCGCCGTATTGCGGCGCCAGCAGCGTATCGATCGGCGTGGCATAGCCGCGATGCAGCCGCTCCACGATGGTCCGCTTGTCGACCGCGTGCACGGCGGCCTTGCGCACGTTCGCATCGGCGAACGCGCCTTCATTGTTGATGAACACCATCGCGATGTCGGAGATCGGGCTGCAATCGCCGGCGAGCCCGGGCTTGGCGCGCAGCCGGTCGTACTCCTCGTACGGGACGTCGAGCGTGATATCCGACGTGCCGCGCTCCACCTCCGCCACGCGGCTGGAGGCGTCGGTCACGAACTTGAAGATCACGGTTTCGAACGGCGGCGCGCCGCCCCAGTAGTCCTTGAAGGCCTTCAGCCGCAGGAACGAGCCGCGCTCGTAATGGTCGAACACGTAAGGGCCGGAGCCCATCGGCTTCTTCTCGAACCCGTCCTTGCCGACCTGCTTGTAGTAGTGCGGCGGGATCAGATAGATGCCGAGGAAGCTCATCCGCTCGAGCATGTTGGCGCGCCACGGCGTCACGTCGAACGTGATGTCGCGCCCGGCCACTTTCAGGTTCTTGATCGAGGCGAAGATCGATTGCAGCGGTCCGCCGCCCTTGGGGTCGGTCAGCCGCTCCAGGTTCCACGCGATGTCCTCCGGCGTCATCACCCGGCCGTCCTGCCATTTGACGCCTTCGCGCAGCTTGAACCGGATCGAGGATTTGTCGGCGTTCCAGCCGAATTCCTCGCATACGCCCGGCCCAAGCGTGAGATCGGCGCGCTGCGTCACGTACGGATCGAAGATCGAGCGGTAGATCGACTGGTTGCCGGGGCTGGTGGTCTGCGGCCCGGTATTGGGGTCCCAACCGGCGGGCGCCGCGTTGTAGGCGATGGTGAGGGTGTCCCCGATCGCCGCGCGCGCCCGGCGCGGCCACAGCAGGGTGTTCAGGCTCGGCAGCGTGAGCGCGCTTGCCCCGGCCGCGCGGATGATCTGCCGCCGCGTGAGTTTCATGGCGATGCCTCCCTATTTTTCGGGATTCTACGCTTCATCCCGCCGTCCAGAAACGTGTTTAATGAGCCGGTGCAACCCGGCAACCCCATGCGCAACGCCAACCGGCTGAAGCTCGGCCTTTTCGCGCCGAATTGCTCGTCGGGATTGGCGGTCACCAAGGCGCCGGAGCGCTGGGACGCGAGCTGGCCGCACAATGTGCAGCTTGCCCAATTATGCGACGCCGCCGGGATCGAGTTCCTGCTGCCGATCGCGCGCTGGAAGGGCTATGGCGGCGAGACCGATTTCGAGGGCGAGACCTGGGAGACCATCACCTGGGCCGCGGGGCTGCTGGCCGCGACCCGCAACCTCACGGTGTTCGGCACCGTGCATGTCGCGCTGGTGCACCCGATCTTCGCGGCCAAGCAGTTCGTCACGGTGGATCACATCGGGGCCGGGCGGTTCGGCCTCAACATCGTGTGCGGCTGGAACCAGGACGATTTCGACATGTTCGGCGTGGCGCAGCGCGAGCACGACAGCCGCTACGACTACGGCGAGGAATGGTGGCGCATCGTCCGGCGCCTCTGGACCTCCGATGCGCCGTTCGATTTCGCCGGGCGCTACATCAGCCTCAAAGCGGCGATCGGCAAGCCGAAGCCGCGCGCGCTGCCGGTGGTGATGAATGCCGGCGCGTCGGGCGCCGGCCGCGCCTTCGGGGCGCGCAATTGCGACTTCCTGTTCACCAAGCTGGTCGACATGGAGCAGGGCAGGAAAGAGGTCGCAGCCGTTAAAGACGTCGCCGCCGGGTTTGGCCGCGCCGTCGATGTGTTCGCCAGCTCGCACGTGGTGCTGCGGCCGACCCGGAAACAGGCCGACGAGTATTACCGCTGGTATTCGGACGAGCTGGCGGATTGGGAGGCGGTGGACCGGCTGATCGCGCTGCAGGGCCTGTACACGCAATCCTTGCCGCCCGACGGCTACCGGAAATTCCGCCAGCGCTTCGCGGCTGGCCACGGCACCTATCCGCTGGTCGGCGATGCCGACCACATCGCCGCCGAGCTGCACCGCATGACGCAGGTCGGCTTTGCCGGCACCGCGATGGGGTTCGTGAATTACCTGGACGAGTTTCCCGCGTTCGCCGCCGAGGTTCTGCCGCGGCTGGAACGGCTGGGCTTACGAGTGCCCGCAGCGGCGGCCGTCTGAGCTCGAGCCGCGCGGGAATGACGCGGCTAAATAACGCGCGCCTAAAGTCCGGTCGCGAACTTCGCCATGATCACCAGGATGGCGAGCTGCATCGAGCCCTGGAACGCCACGATGCGCACGTAGCGGCGCATCAGCCGGACGACCTTCTCCATGTCCGGGTTCGTCTTGGTGATCTCGAACGCGACCCGAACGTTGGTCGGCAGCAGGACCAGGACGCCCTGGACGCCGAGGAGGGTCGTGATGATGAGCGCGGCGAGCATCCAGCCGTACTCCGGATAGGGCAGCGCGGTGAAGCCGCGCAATTCTGCCAGATACCACCCCGTGGTCGGCGTGATGGTGGCCAGCGTCGTCATCAGGAACAGCATCTTCGGCATCAGCCGCGTGGTGAACTGGCGCCGCGCGGCGAAATCCATGCGCCGGTTGATCGGTCCCACCACGAAGCCCATGAACAGATCGATGCCGGTCCACAGCACGCCGGTGGCGACATGGACGAAATTGAGGAAGAAGATATCCTGCGAGCGGATCGCGGCGATCATCACGATCAGCGCGGCCGCCACCCACCACAGATTGTGCCAATTGATGGCCGGCCGCGATTGAACGGCATCCTGGGTGGGCGAGGCGGGGGCGGCCGACGAGGCGACGTCGTTCATGGTGGCGACGATAGCGGCGGCTGAATTGGGAGGCAACGCGGGTTCAACCGCGCGTCGCGGTGAAGCGCTTCACGCGCGCTGGAGTTTTGCGTGTTTGTTGCAGTATTACGGCATCGTATTGCAATTTTTCCGAGTTTCGTTGCGAAAATTTTTAGCCTACGTTGGCGCGGCGCCTTGCGGCGGTTGCAACGCGTCGGATGGAGGGTCGCGATGAAGTCGGCGTATGGAATGATGATTCCGAAAGAAGATGTCGAACTTACCCACGTCGGTCCAGGGACGCCGATGGGCGAGACGATGCGAAGGTATTGGCAGCCGGTCGCCCTTGGAAACGAGCTTGGAGAGCTTCCCAGGAAAGTCCGCATCCTGGGCGAGGAGTTGGTGGTTTTTCGCGACAAGTCCAGGCGGGCCGGCGTGCTGCACGCGCATTGCGCGCACCGCGGCACCTCGCTCGAATTCGGCCGCGTCGAGGCCGAAGGCATCCGCTGCTGCTATCACGGCTGGCTCTACCGCGCCGACGGCAAATGCATCGAGATGCCGTGCGAGCAGCCCGGCTACGCCGAGCGCATGGACGTCTGGCAGCCGGCCTACCCGGTGCACGAGTTCGGCGGCCTGGTGTTCGCCTACATGGGCCCGCCCGAGAAGCAGCCGCTGTTCCCGATGTACGACATCATCGACACGCGCTATCGCGACGACGTCATACTGTGCGGTATG
>Ga0209640_10005651_pt1 | contig 10920 bp, 7 predicted proteins | sample RifCSP10_1_FD_184018 | JGI IMG/M metagenome (GOLD analysis project Ga0209640, IMG submission 184018) | Soil microbial communities from Rifle, Colorado - Rifle CSP2_sed 10_1 (SPAdes) (version 2) | ecosystem: Environmental > Terrestrial > Deep subsurface > Rock core/Sediment | place: Rifle...
ATCCGAAAATCCGTTCGAGTTCGAGTTTTTCGATCAATTCGTCCACTGCATCCTGCCCGTGTTCGCGCATCACTTCGGACAGGATCAATTTGGCCGAATTCGCATTATAAGGTCCGCCAAAGCCGGCTTGAACCTCAAGCAACTGCCGCGCGCGTTCCAGCGTCACGCTGATCCAGACCGCAACCAACGTAGGATGGGTTGAGCGCAGCGATACCCATCATTGATTCGTTTGCGATGGGTATCGGCCTTGATGGCCTCAACCCATCCTACGCGCTGCTGTGCTCGCTCCAGCGTCATTGCGCTTTTCTCAGATCTTGAATTCGGTTCCAAGCTTTTTCGGGACCGCGACATTTTTCAGCTTCACATACGCCGGCAGCCCGTTCCTGTATGGCGGATAATCCTCGCCGGCGATCAGCGGCGCGAGATAGGTGCGGCACTTGTCGGTGATGTGGAAGCCGTCGGCGGTGATGAAGTCACGCGGCATCATTTTTTCGCGATTGGCGATGTCCTTCAGATCGGCCGCCTCGATCGTCCATTGATACGGCCGGTTCGACTTGCGCACGATCACCGGCATCACCGCGTTACGGCCCTTGAGCGCGAGTTCGACCGCCGCTTTGCCGACTGCATAGGCCTGCAGCGCGTCGGTCTTCGACGCGATGTGGCGCGCCGAACGCTGCAGATAGTCGGCGACCGCCCAGTGATACTTGTGGCCGAGTTTGTCTTTGACCAGGTTGGCGATCAGCGGGGCGACCCCTCCCAATTGCGCGTGTCCGAACGCATCCTTGAGACCGGACTCGGACAGAAACTTGCCCTCGGCATTGCGCAGGCCCTCCGACACGCCGATCGCGCAGTAACCGTATTGCTTGACGATCGCATCGACGCGCGCAAGAAACCTGTCGCTGTCGAACGTGATCTCGGGGAACAGCAGGATTTGCGGCGCGTCGCCGGCTTTTTCCGCAGCCAGCCCGCAGGCGGCGGTGATCCAGCCGGCGTGCCGGCCCATGACCTCGAGCACGAAAACCTTGGTCGAAGTGCGCGCCATGGACGCGACGTCGAAGCCGGCCTCGCGGATGCTGACGGCGACGTATTTGGCGACCGAACCGAAGCCCGGACAACAATCAGTGACGGCCAGGTCGTTGTCCACCGTTTTGGGAATGCCGACGCAGATCACCGGATAGCCGAGCTTCTCCGACACCTGCGACACTTTGTAGGCGGTATCGGCCGAATCGTTGCCGCCGTTGTAGAAGAAATAACCGATGTGGTGAGCCTTGAAGACTTCGATCAGCCGTTCGTAGGGCGCGCGGTTTTCCTCGAAGCTCTTGAGCTTGTAGCGGCACGAGCCGAACGCACCCGCCGGCGTGTGGCGCAGCGCGCGGATCGCGGCCGGGGATTCCTTCGAGGTGTCGATCAGATCCTCGGTCAGCGCGCCGATGATGCCGTCGCGGCCGGCGTAGATTTTGCCGATCCTGTGCTTGTGCTTGCGCGCGGTTTCGATCACGCCGCAGGCGGTGGCATTGATCACCGCGGTGACGCCGCCGGATTGGGCATAGAAAGCGTTTTTGCTGGCCATGGGGATTAACCTGTCAAAGCTATACCGCAGAAATCACGGAGAAAAGCGACGCAACAACGGGACATATTCTAACATCTGATTCTTCCGGGAATTCCGTGGGTAACAAAGTCGGCACCGAAAAGAACTCCCCTCTCCCTCGATGGGAGAGGGGTGGGGGAGAGGGTGAATCGTCGATGTAACCCCCTCTCCCTGTCCCTTTCCCACCAGGGGAGAGGGGACGTTTTGCGATACGCCCGGACGTATTCTGACGCATGTCACCCACGCGAAAGTCTGATGAACCACTTTTTCCAACTATCCGTCTGCATTGGATTTCGTCCGTCATTCGACCCGAATGTTCGCAGCCTGGATAACCTTTGTCAACGCGCCCTGCGCTCAGGCGATGTCGGGAGAGACCCTGAGGTTTGCGGGACGGCCGCCGGTTTCGGCGCCACGCTCGCTGCGTCAACGTGCCCGTTCCGGCTAGTTGTCCTGGTCGAGGAAGCTGCGCAGCCGCTTGCTGCGCGACAGATGACGGAGTTTCTTCAGTGCCGTAGCTTCGATCTGGCGGATGCGCTCGCGTGTGACGTCGAATTGCTTGCCGACTTCTTCAAGCGTGTAGTCAGTGTTCATTCCGATGCCGAAGCGCATGCGCAGGACTTTGGCTTCGCGCGGCGTCAGTGTGCCGAGCACGTCTTTGGTCGCATCGCGCAGGCCCGCATAGACTGCGGAATCCGGCGGCGCCATGGTCGCCTGGTCCTCGATGAAATCGCCGAGGTGCGAATCGCCGTCGTCGCCGATCGGGGTCTCCATCGAGATGGACCACTTGGAAATCTTGAGTATCTTGAGGATTTTCTCCTCGGGCATTTCCATCCTTTCGGAAAGTAGCGTCAAATTCGGCTCCTTGCCGGTTTCCTGCAAGATCTGACGCGAGATCCGGTTCATCTTGTTGATGATCTCGAACATGTGCACCGGGATGCGGATGGTGCGGGCCTTGTCCGCGATCGAGCGCGTGATCGCCTGACGGATCCACCACGTCGCATAGGTCGAGAACTTGTAACCGCGGCGGTATTCGAACTTGTCGACTGCCTTCATCAGGCCAATGTTGCCTTCCTGGATGAGGTCGAGAAACTGCAAGCCGCGATAGGTGTACTTCTTGGCGATCGAAATCACCAGCCGCAGGTTGGCCTCGGTTATCTCGCGCTTGGCGCGGTGCGCTTTCGCTTCGCCGGTGGACATCTGACGGTTGATCTCCTTAAGCTCCTTGATCGGGATGCCGACCTTCTTCTGCAGGTCGAGCAGCTTCTGCTGCTGTTCGACGATCGCCGGCTCGATGCGGGCAAGCGCATCGCTCCATGGCCTGCGCGTGGCGACTTCGTTCGCCGTCCAGCGCAGGTTGCTTTCCTCGCCGGGGAACTCCTTGATGAAATGCTGGCGCGCCATCTTCGCCTTGTTGACGCAGAGCTCCATGATTTCGCGTTCGTGGGCGCGCACCCGGTCAACCAGCCAGCGCAGGCTGTCACACAGGGCCTCGACCTGCTTGGTTGAGAAGCGGATGTTCATCAACTCGCTGGAGATCGCATCGCGCGCCTGCAGGTAGGCGCGACTGCGCAGGCCATTCCTGGCCAGCGCCCGCAGCATCTTGTTATATAGGTTGCGGATGATCGTAAAGCGCCTGAGTGCATCCTGCTTCAGTCGCAACAGGTCGCCGCTTCGCATCGCTGCAGCGTCTTCCTCGCTCATCTCCTCTTTTTCGGCAAGCTTCTCGATCAGTTGTTCGGCCTTGGGATCAACCAGGCCGGCGACGACTTCATCGACGCGGATTTCGTCCTTCTCGATCCTGTCGGCGAGAGCGAGAATTTCGGCGATCGTGGCCGGACAGGCCGAAACCGCCTGGATCATGTGCTTCAGGCCGTCTTCGATGCGCTTGGCGATCTCGATCTCGCCTTCGCGCGTCAAGAGTTCCACCGAGCCCATTTCACGTAGGTACATGCGCACCGGGTCGGTGCTACGGCCGAATTCGGAGTCCACGGTGGAAAGCGCCGCCTCCACCGCTTCCTCGTCCGCCACTGCCGGCATCACTTCCGACATGAGCAGCGTTTCGGCATCCGGTGCCTCGTCGTACACCTGGATGCCCATGTCGTTTATCATGCTGACAATGTTCTCGATCTCCTCGGAATCGAGCATGTCGTCGGGCAGGTGGTCGTTGATCTCGGTGTAGGTGAGGTAGCCGCGCTCCTTGCCGAGCACAATGAGGTTCTTCAGACGCATACGGCGTGCCTCGGCGTCGGCGGGCGAGAGTTCTCGACGCTCGAAGTCCCTGACCAGCGCCTTCTTTTTGGCGGTCCGCCCGCGGGTCGGTCGCGGCTTGCCTCCCAGCGTCGCCTGCGCGCGCGCGATCCGCGCCTTGGCCTTGGCGGCCACCTTCTTGCGTGCCGCAGACATAGCCTTCGCTTTCTTCACCTTTGCCATGGTCCGGTTCTGATGCAACAACTACCGACACTTCGACCGCGAGATCATCATACTCTGCGTTCGCTGGTACGTGGCCGCTAATCCTGCCGGAGCGGAATCAGGTAAACCGGGGACACGTTCTCTGCGCAATCCGCTGTCATCACGCCGCTTGACGGCGGCGCGGGCAAGGTGGAAGCTTTCGCGGGGCACGTGAACGTCTTCAACTGCGGAAAGGAACCAAAATGTCCCTCCGTTCCCGGGTCAATCCGGAAAGCATCCGAACCGTCAATCCCTCCACGTGGCCGCAATATCCTTATAACCATGCGCCGCGGACCCCCGAGCGGTCGCAGGTGCGCTACTCGATATTTACCGAAGCCGCCAAGCGCCTGCGGGTGCGCGACGGGGTGGAGCTCGCCTATGATGTTTACCGGCCGCACGCGCCGGGGGAGAAGTTCCCGGCGGTCCTCGCCTGGTCTCCGTACACGCGCCAACTCCAGAGCACGCTGGCTCCCATCGGTCAGAACGAGGCGGGCCTCACGGAGTTCTGGGTCCCCCGCGGCTACGTGCACGTCATTGCCGACGTGCGCGGCACGAATGACTCCAGCGGCGCGTGGGACCATTGGGGCCCGGAGGAGCAAAGAGACCTGAAGGAGATGATCGAGTTCATCGCTTCCCAGCCGTGGTGCAACGGCAAGGTCGGGATGGTGGGCTGTTCGTATTTCGGCATGAGTCAACTGCTCGGCGCGGAGCAGCAGCCCGCAGGACTCGCGGCCATCTTCCCGTACGACGCGGCGACCGACCTCTATCGGGACGCCTACTACCATGGCGGCATCTATTCCGCGTGGGGGCGCTTCTGGTTCACCAGTGTCATGTTCCTGAACCACACGAGCGGCCGCGTCAAGGATCTCTCCGGGCTGGATTATCACTTCAACCGCGTGTTGAGCGGTGAGGATCAGTTCGACTGTCAGTATTTTCAGGAACGATCGTCCTGGCCCAATCTGAATAAGGTGCAGGTTCCGACCTATTTCGGATGCGACTGGAAATTTTTCGGGTTGCACCTGCGCGGCGCCTTCGACGGATGGGAGGGAATCCCGCCGTCCACGCCGAAGAAAATGCTGATCGGGCCGGAGCCCATGCCGAGGCGGCCGTTTGCGGCGTATCATGTGGAAGCTTTGCGCTGGTACGACCATTATCTCAAGGGGATGGACTCCGGCGTGCTGGAAGGGCCGCCCATCAATCTCTGGATCCAGGGCGAGGAAAGCTGGCGCGGCGAACACGAATGGCCGCTGGCGCGCACGGATTGGAAGGAACTCTACCTGACGGGGGAAGCGCTTTCCGAAAACGCGGGCGCCGCGGGGGAACGCGCCTACACTTTCGTCCCGGGAACGAAGGAAGCCAAACGTGGCGAGCCCAAGCTCGTGTGGCGTAGCGAACACGCGTCAAAACCTTTTGAGGTGACGGGTCCCATGGCGCTGAAGCTCAAGGCCGCGTCGAGCGCCGACGACACGGACTGGTTCGTTTTCATCAAGGACGAGGCGCCCGACGGGTCCGAGCGGACCATCACGCGAGGTTTCCTCAAAGCATCACACCGCGCGACTGACGCGAAAAAAAGCACCGTCTGGCGTCCCTGGCACCCGCACGACAAAGCGGAGCCGATCCGGCCGGGCGAGGCGTACGAATACGACATCGAGATCATCCCGACGTGCAATTTGTTCAAAGCAGGTCACCGGCTGCGGATCGAAATCGCGTCGTGCGATCCGGTCACTAACCTCATCTACACCCACGAGCCCATGCCGCGGGTGGTTACCAATACGATCCAGACCGGCCAGGGCGGCTCGCGTCTGCTGGTCCCGTTTGTTCCACGCTAAGAGGAGTAAAGCATGAACGCGAAACTACGCAGTGTGGCAGTGGCAGTGGGCTCGGTGTTGTGTGCGGCCGCTTCCGCGCAGCAGTATCCGAACAAGCCGATTCGTTTCATCACCGTGGGCGCAGCAGACGCCATGCCGAGGATACTGGCACAGGTGATATCCGGTCCGCTGGGCCAGCAGGTCTTCATCGAAGAACACGCGGGCGCGAGCGGGACGATAGGCGCGGAGGTGGCTTCGCGCGCGCCAGCCGACGGCTATACGTTCCTGGTCGTCACCAGCACCCATATGGTCACACCGCACTTCTACAAGCTGTCCTACGACATCCTGCGCGATTTCGAGCCGGTAACGCTGCTCGCATCCACGCCGTTCGTGCTGCTTTCCCACCCGTCGCTGCCGGTTAAAACGCTGGCAGACTTGATCAAGCTGGCCCGCGCCAAGCCGGGGCAGTTGAACTACAGTGCGACCAGCGCCGGCTCGACCTCGCATCTGACCTTCGAAATGTTCAGGACCAGCGCGCACGTCAACATCGTGCACGTGCCTTACAAATCGATTGCCGCGGCGCTCACCGACGTGATTGCGGGTCAGGTCGATCTCAGCCTGAGCGTCACCCCGTCTGCGCTGCCGCAGATCCAGTCGCATCGGGTGCGCGCGCTGGCGGTCTCTACGCCGAAGCGCTCGGTGGTACTGCCGGAGGTGCCGACCTTCGTCGAACAGGGCCTGCCCAAGGTCGTGGCGCCGGGCTGGTTCGGCTTGATGGCGCCCGCCAGGACGGCGCCTTCCATCATCGCCCGCATGAATGCCGAGGTCGTGAAAGCGCTGCGCAAGCCAGAGGTGCGCGAACGCATCCTCGCGCTCGCGATGGAGCCGGGTGAAAACACGCCCGAGGAGTTCAGGGCGTACATGAAGGCCGATCTCGCCAAGTGGTCCCAGGTGGTGAAGGACGCAAACATCCCTACCGTTACGCAGCGATAATCCGGACATTGCTGACTGAACGGCCTTACCCGTCATAACACCCCTGCGTAATTCCCGTTCTGCCGCCATCGGCTACAATGTTGGCGCCATTGACATACGAGGACAATTCAGAGGCCAGGAACAGGGCCACGCCGGCAACTTCCGCGGGCGTGCCAGTACGCTGCAAGGGCGTCACGGCAATGCGCGGACGGTCCGCCACTGGCGAAGCGATGCTCGCGCTGCGAATCCCGCCGGTGGAGATACAGTTCACCCTGATGTTGTACTTGCCCAGATCATGCGCCATGACATGGGTGAGCGGTATCAAGCCCCCCTTGGCGGCAGAATAGGCGGCGACCGAGGGGTTGCCAAGAAAGCCATCTATCGAGGCGTGATTGATGATGGAGCCCGAGCCAGCCTTCTTCATCAGGGGCAAAAAGTATTTGGAGCACAGGAAGGCGGCGGTCAGATTGCGCCCCACCATCTCGGCCCAGGTCTGTTCCGTTGTCTGCTCGAAGGCTTGATTAAAGGCCCGGCCGGCGACATTCAGCAGGATATTCACCTGGCCAGGCGTCTGTTCGCATTCGCGCACCGCCGACTGGATCTCCGCGGAATCGGTCAGATTGGCCTGGCAATAACGGGCTTCGGGCAGCCGCCGGATCAGGTCGGCGGCTGCCGCCGCGGGCTTGTCGTCGATCCAGATGACCTGCGCCCCCTCACTGGCGAAAAGAACAGCCGCTGCCTGGCCGATGCCAAAGGCATCCCCCGCGATAACCGCAACCTTGTTCTCGAGCAACATTGCCGCAATCCTCCTGATCTCTGGAAAGAATACTCGATAAGCATCTCTCCGCCTACCGTTCTTTATGCTGCCTATCCGGTTGTCACCCAGGGACGCTATGGGTAGTGTCTGGCGGCCATGGAGGAAGGCCGGTATTCTAAGATGGGGCGTTAGCGTCAATGTTGCTTGACGTCGGTGCAGGCGAAGCGGAAGCTTCGCGTCGGAACCGGCTCGGGTTCGAGTTGATTATTTGGCTTACCGTCCGCGCGACCGGACATCGAAGGAGAAAGCAATGCATATTTTCAGTTTGCGCCAGGAACAGCAGTGGAGTCCGGAAAAGCACGTCGAGAGGGTGCTGGGCCGGATCGGCGAGGGCGACGTGACCATCGCTTGTTGGGAGCCGGGCCAGGTGAGCCCGTATCATTGTCACCCGGAGGCGACCGAAATCTATTTCTGCTTCGAAGGCGGCGGAAAGATGCGCACGCCCGAGCGCACCGTCGACGTCGTGCCCGGATCGTTCGTGGTGCATCCGCGGGGCGAGTTGCACGAGTACATCAACGGGCCGCAACGCACCATGCTGTTTCGGGTGCGCTACGGCGCCGCCATGTTCGGCCGCCGCGTCTCCTGGGACACACGCCCCGGCTGGAAGCAGTCGGACGAGGATATCGAGTTTTTCAGCAAGTTTCCCGAGAGGCTGAGCGCCGAAGTGAAGTAACGCTCCCCGCCGCGTTTCTTGGTCACGCGTTGTCATGCGTCCGTGCCGCCAGCGCGCGGTTGCGCATGCGCGCGAGGATCATGCTCAGCGCGATGCCGATCAGGCACAAGGCGCTGATGCCGACAAAGCCCCACATGAATGAGCCAGTCTGGTCGCGCACCATGCCCAGCGTGTAGGCCGTCAGCAGGCCGCCGATATTGGCGAAGAGGTTGCTGAACCCGGTTGTCATGCCCGCGGTGCGCTGCCCCAGCACCTCCATGGGCACGAAAAACAGCGGCCCGAAGTAAAACTGCAGGAAGACCGAGGCCACCGCGATCACGAGCAACAGTGCCGGAACCGATTCGACCACGACCAGCAGCGTCGAGGTGCAGGCAAGCACCGCCAGCGAACCGCCGATGACCAGCGGCGGATTTCCCAGGCGATCGGAAACGTAGCCGCCCAGGGCGTTCGAAGGCGCCGTGAAAGCCGCACTCATCGCGGTCACGAGGCCCGCGGCCGGCAACGAGAAGCCGCGGTCGGCCACCAGCAGCGACGGCAGCCAGAAGTTGAACGAGGTCACGACGCTGAAGCGGACAAACTGGATCGCGCTGCAAACCCACAGGATCCGGTGCTGGAAAAGATGCAGGGCTTCGAGCATGCCGATGTGCGGGCCGGTTTGCGTGCGCGCTTTCTCCGTGGCGAGGGAGCGGAACACCAGTGCGGCGGCTATGCCCAGGAGCGCAAAACCGATGAACGTTGGGCGCCAACCCAGGGAATTTGCAAGCAGCGGGCCGACGAGGGACAGCACGACGGTGCCGCCGAAACCGCCCACCATGTACAGGCTTATCGCCGTCGCCCTGCGCTCGGGCGGGAACCACGCCGCCAGCAGCGAGAGCCCCGGCGCGAACAGCAGCGCCCGGAACGCGCCGGCCGCGAGCTGGTTGAGCACCGCGAGCCAGAACGAGTGGACCAGCCCCAGGCTCAGCGAAAGCGCCGACCAGCCGAACAGCCCGATGAAGAAGAGCCGCTTGGGGCCGAAGCGGTCCGAGAGATAACCCGCGGGAATCTGCCCGAGCCCATAGGTCAGGGTGACTGCGGCCGAGAGCATGCCGGCCTGCGAGAAGCTGATCCCGAGGTCGGCACGGATCAGCGGCAGCAGGAGTGCGACACCGCCGAAAGTCAGAACGTGGAAAACCTGGCACAGTACGACGAGCGTAACGCTCGTAATGCGTTCACGTTCAGGCGGGCGGGCGGGGCGTGCGGATGCGGCGGGCGGCGGGTTGTTCACTATCCGGCGGAGCCTACCTATGTAGCGCTTGCAGTGCAACAGTCACAGGCTTACCTGCGCTACGAAAATCATTCCGAAACGGCGAATTTGGACAGCGTGTGCCCAACCGGTTTACCATCCGGCTTCCAATTCTGTTTCAGAAAGCGCGACCATCGTGGATACTCAGGATACGCATCACCATCGCGGCAACAGGGTAGAGGATTTTCGTCTCATCACCGGCGCCGGAAAATATGCCGCCGACTGGAACGCGCCGGGTCAGCTTTACGGATATTTCGTGCGCTCGGACCGGGCGCACGCGCAAATCGTCGCGGTGAACGTCGCGCGTGCGCTCGAACATCCCGGCGTGAAGCATGTCTTCACGGGGGTCGACGCGGTGCGTGCGGGCTACATCAGGGCGCCGCATGCGTTGACGTTTCCCGGGCGTAACGGCATGAAGGCGCGGGCGCCGGAGCGGCCGGTGCTCGCGCACGGCAAGGTGCGTTTCGTCGGCGAAGCGCTGGCGCTGGTGGTGGCGGAGAGCGCCGCTGCAGCCCAGGACGCAGCCGAGTTGGTCGAGGTCGAGTACCGCGATCTGCCGTGCGCGGTCCAGCCGGAAGAGGCGCTTCTCCCGGGAGCGCCGCAACTGCACGACGACGTGCCGGGCAATCTGGCGTTCGAAACCGAGACCGGCAACGCGCAAGAGGTCGAAGCGGCGTTTGCCAGGGCCGCGCACGTGACGCGGCTCAAGGTCGAGTCGACCCGCGTCTCGCCCAGTCCGATGGAGCCGCGCGCGTGCCTCGTCGCCTTTGATGCGGCGAGCGGCGAGTACAGGTTCAACGTGTGCATGCAGGGCACCACCACCTTGCGCAAGATGATGTCGTCGTACACGAAAGTCCCGGAAGAAAAACTCATATTCGAGGCGCGCGATGTCGGCGGCGGTTTTGGCCAGCGCACGCCGGCGTATCCCGAGTACTGCGCGCTGATGATCGCCGCGAAAGCGGCGGGCAAGCCGGTCAAGTGGGTTTCATCGCGCGTGGAAAGCTTCCTGACTGACAACCACGGGCGCGCCAACATCATCAGCGGCGAGCTCGCGCTCGGTGATGGCGGGAAATTTCTGGCGATGCGGCTCACCTGGGTCAACGACATGGGTGCTTATCTGGCGCCGGGGGCGATGGGCCATATTCGCAACACCACCACCTGCATGACGGGTGTGTATCGCATTCCCGCTTTGTATGCGAGCTATCGGGTTCCGCTCACCAACACCACGCCGGTTGGGGCTTACCGCGGTGCCGGGCGCCCGGACATCGCCTACGTGGTCGAGCGCCTCGTCGATCAGGCGGCGGTCGAGCTCGGCGTCGATGCGGCGGA
>Ga0209640_10005652_pt1 | contig 10920 bp, 9 predicted proteins | sample RifCSP10_1_FD_184018 | JGI IMG/M metagenome (GOLD analysis project Ga0209640, IMG submission 184018) | Soil microbial communities from Rifle, Colorado - Rifle CSP2_sed 10_1 (SPAdes) (version 2) | ecosystem: Environmental > Terrestrial > Deep subsurface > Rock core/Sediment | place: Rifle...
CCGCGGCCCCCTCGATCAGTCCTGGCCGCGGCCAGAGGCCGCCCGCGCTCGCAGACACCCGGAAGGGCCGCCGTGCGAAAGTATTTTGACTCCCATACCAACAAGAAGGCAGTGCCTTACTGTGTGGCAGAAGCCCTCTCAGTATTTAAGCGCAAGTTCCTGTCGAAAAAGATTTCACGAGAAGAGTACAAGAACTACGTGCGTGCATTTGTGCGGACGATCGGGTATCTCGAAATAGAAGAGCCGCAGTTTTCAGAATACATGGGACTCGGCTCACGAACTCTTCCTACCCACAAGTTGTTGCATGAGGCGGAGAAACTGCTCAACAAACACAATCTCGATTTCATTGATTGTGTTCAGATTGCAAACATTCTACATGGGAGATACTCTCCTTTTTGTGGCGATTCCCAGTCTATTTTGATAACGGCAGACGAAGATCTGGCGAAGGTTGCTAAGGCTGAGGGTGCCAAGGTGTGGGATTGCATAAACGAACCTCCACCGCCATAGTTGCGAGTGGTTCGGACCAATTCGGCATGGCCGCAATATTGGCCGCTAATCCACAGCGTTTGGGATAACTGCATCTAGAAGACTAAAAGCCCACGGCACAAAAAGCGTGCCGTGGCTACCCCAGCGATGCCGTCCTTTAAATTCACCGTTACCCACCGCGATTCCGAGACCAAGGCGCGCACCGGCATCCTGCGGACGGCGCACGGCGAGGTCGAGACCCCGGTGTTCATGCCGGTGGGAACGCTCGGGACGGTGAAAGGGCTGACGCAGGAGTCTCTCGAAGAGCTGGGCGTCCAGATTCTGCTGGCCAACACTTATCATTTATATCTGCGGCCGGGCGAGCAGACGATCCGGGAGATGGGCGGCCTGCACCGGTTCATGGCCTGGGAGCGTCCGATCCTGACCGACAGCGGCGGCTACCAGGTCTTCAGCATGGCGGCGCTGCGAAAGATAACCGATGAGGGCGTACAGTTTCGCTCGCACCTCGACGGGTCGCTCCACATGCTGACGCCGGCGCGGGCGGTGGAGATTCAGGCCTGTCTCGGGTCGGACATTATCATGCCGCTCGACGAGTGCACGGAGTTCCCCACCAGCGCCGTGACGGCCGAGAAAGCGATGGAGCGGACGATTGCGTGGGCGGCGGAGTCGCAGAGGGTTTGGCGGGAGTTGGCACAACAGGATGGAAAGGCGCCGACCGAAAACTCCAAAAACCAAAATCCAAGCTCCAAACAAAATCCAATTTCCAAAACCCAAATTCCAAACTGCAAAGAAGAAAATTCCGAATTCCAGATTCCGGATTCCGGAGGAACTTCACTGACTGCACGGCATGAGGTCAATCAGGCGGGACCGGGGACGCTGTTCGGGATCGTGCAGGGCGGCACGCAGCCGGAGTTGCGCCGCGAATGCGCGCGGCGGCTGGTCGAGATGGACTTCCCCGGCTACGCGATTGGCGGGCTTTCGGTGGGCGAGGCGCGGCCGCTAACGTTCGAGATGGTCGAGGCAGCCGAAGGCTGCCTCCCGCAAGAGAAACCGCGCTACGTAATGGGCGTGGGGCTGCCGGAGGAACTGCCGCAGTACGTCGCGCTGGGCGTGGACATGATGGACTGCGTGCTGCCGACGCGCAACGGGCGCAACGGGCTGCTTTACACGTCGCAGGGGAGGATACACATCCGGCAGGTGCGCTACGCGCGGGACCCGAGGCCGGTCGACGAGTCCTGCGGCTGCCCGGCCTGCCGACGCTATTCGCGGGCCTACCTGCGGCACCTGTTCATCGCCGGGGAAATGCTGGGCAAGATGCTCAACAGCGCGCACAATCTATACTTTTATCTTGACACGATGCGGCGGATTCGGCAGAGTATCGGGTCTGGTAGCTTTTCCCGCTTTTCGCTCGACTTCCGCTCACGGTTGCAAGGGGAGGTACCATAGGCGAAAGCCGGAGAGAAAGCGTGTGTTTTATCAAGGATGAGAAAGCGAGCGGGCGCCGAAATTGACTTTGGCCTTTTTCATACTGCAAGCGCAAGGGAGCGGCAGTCTCACCGGCCTCCTGTTCACGTTCGGGAGCATCGGGCTGGTCTTCTACTTTCTCGTATTCCGTCCGCAGCAGAAGCAGGCGCAGCGGCACCGGCAGATGCTGGCTGACCTCAAGGCCGGCGACCGGGTGGTGACGCGCGGCGGCATCCGAGGGACCATCGTGGGCCTCAAGGAAAAGGATGAAGCAATCATCTTGCGGATTCCGCCGGATCAGGTCAAACTAGAGGTATTGCGGAGCGCGATCGAGTCGGTCGAGCGCCCCGAAGAGGAGCAGAAGTAGGAACATGTCTCGGAATCTGTTGCAAAAAGGGATAGCAATCGCCGTGGTGGTGGTTGCCAGCATCTATGGCGTCATCGGACTGCCGACGAGCATGAGCGGGCTGCGGCAGAACATGGCCGACCGGCTGCGGCTGGGCCTCGACCTGCAGGGTGGGACGCACCTGGTGCTGCAGGTGATGGTGAACGACGCGATCAACGCGGAGGCCGACCAGACCATCGAGCGGCTGCGGACGACGCTCCAGACCAGGGAGATTTCCTTCGGATCCATCACCCGCATCGACGCCACCGACATTTACGCAGAGGGCGGCGTCGAGGTGCAGGGGATTCCCCTTGTACCCGTTGATCAGAGGAGCGCATTTCAAGAGGCGATTGACGAGACCGAACTGGGCTGGACCTATCAGAGGGGGGAACCCGGGAGCTACCGGTTGCGGCTGCGGCCGCTGGCACTCGCGGAAATCCGGCAGCAAACCCTGAACCAGTCCGTCGAAACCATTCGCAACCGCGTGGACAGCCTCGGCGTGAGCGAGCCGACGATCCAGGAGCGCGGGCAGGGCGAGTTCGAAATCCTGGTGCAACTGCCGGGCGTCGACGACCCGGCGCGCGTGAAAGAGATCATGCAGACGACGGCTCTGCTCGAAATCAAGAGAGTGCAGGCCGGGCCGTATTCCTCGCGGCAGCAGGCGCTCCAGGCGCACAACGGCGTCCTGCCGGTGGGGACGGAGCTGATCGAATCGGTCGAGCGGCCGGAGGCAGGAGAACCGCTGGTGGCGAACCAGTGGTACCTGGTGTCCCGGGTCCCCGCGATCACAGGGCGAGAACTGCGGAACGCGCGTCCGGGGCGCGACGAAAACAACCGCCCGGAAGTCGACTTCACTCTGAGCGCCGACGGAGCGCGGCGCTTCGGCGAATTTACAGAACAGAATATCGGGAATATGCTGGCGGTCGTGCTCGACGGCAAGATTCAGTCGGTCGCCACCATCCAGAGCCGGATCACCGATTCCGGGAGAATCACAGGGAGGTTCAGCCAACAGTGGGCGAACAACCTGTCGCTGATGCTGCGCGCCGGAGCGCTTCCGGCCTCGATGCAGTACCTGGAGGAGCGCACCGTCGGCCCCTCACTCGGCGCCGATTCGATTCGGGCGGGCGTGCTGGCCTCGGCCATCGGCCTGGCTGCGGTGTTCATCTTCATGCCCATCTACTACCGGCTGGCCGGCATCAACGCGATCATCGCGCTGCTTCTGAACATGCTGATCCTGATGGCCGCGCTCGGCTATGTTGGCGCCACCCTCACGCTGCCGGGCATCGCGGGGATCATCCTCACGATCGGCATGGCAGTGGACGCGAATGTGCTGGTCTTCGAACGCATCCGGGAGGAATTGCACGCCGGCAAGACGGCGGTGTCGGCGGTCGAAGCGGGGTTCAGCAAGGCCGTGCTGACGATTGTGGACAGCAACGTTACAACCGTGATCGCCGCGTTCTTCCTGTTTCTGTTCGGGACGGGCCCCGTAAAGGGGTTTGCAGTGACGCTGACCATCGGCCTGGCGGCGAATATGTTTACGGCGGTGTTCGTTTCGCGGTTCATGTTTGATTATCTTTTGTCGCGGCAACCGAGGCAGGCGGCGATCAGCATCTGAACGGGCATCGGAGCGCTCGTCTGAACTATCATGGAACTCTTTCAAAGTTTGTCGATTGATTGGCTGAAGAAGAAGTGGTATTTTGTCGGCTTTTCGGTGCTCCTGAGCACGGCGGGGATGATCTCGCTGCTGGCGAAAGGGGGTCCGCAATATGGACTCGACTTCCGCGGCGGCACGCTCGTGCACATCAAGTTTCGCGAGGCTCCTCAACTTGACCGAATCCGGCAAGTGCTGGGCGACCACGGGCTGGGCAACAGCACGCTCCAGCAGTTTGGCCCCGCCGCCAATCACGAGATTCTGATCGGACTGGACTTGACGGGGGCGAACCAAACCGACCTGGAAGCCGGCCAGCGGACCATCGTGCAGGCGCTCGGGATGGAGTTCGGGGGCGGCGAGCTTCCGAACTGGAATGAAGCCGCCGCGGGCACCCTGGCGAACCATCTGGCAGCCGCCGGCGTCGCCGCGGAAGCAGCGCAGCCGATCGCGGAGCGCCTGGTGAGCTTTCGCGACGCGCCGCCCCACAACGGACTCATCGCCAGCTTCGAAGATCTGCGCTCCGTCGAAGGAGTCACGCCGCAGGTCCTCCAGACGTTCCAGGCCGAATTCTCTCTCCCGGGGTTTGCGGTGCGCAGCGCGGAATTTGTGGGTCCGAAGGTAGGCGCCGCGCTCAGGCGGCAGGCCCTGATGGCAACGCTGCTGGGTCTCGCCAGCATGCTGGTGTACATCGCGTTTCGGTTTGAGTGGGTTTACGGAGTCGCCTCGGTCCTCGCCCTGCTCCATGACGTCGTGATCGCGCTCGGCCTGCTTTCAATCGCGAATCTGGAGCTCAGCCTGACGGTGATTGCCGCGATCCTCACGCTGATCGGATACTCCGTGAACGACAAGATCGTCGTTTTCGACCGCGTCCGCGAAAACGTGCGGCTGATGCGCCGGGATAACTTCACGAACATCACCAACCTGAGCATCAACCAGACGCTCAGCCGCACGATCCTCACGGGCGGCATGGTGCTGGTGGGAACACTCTCGATTTTCTTGTTCGGCGGCGACGTGTTGCGCGGCTTCGGATTTGTCCTGTTCGTCGGCATCCTGGTGGGCACATATTCTTCCATTGGAGTGGCCGCCCCGCTGGTGGCGAGCTGGCAGGAGTTCGCGCAGCGGGACCGCCGCGGCGGAGCGCCTGTGCGGGCCGCACGCGAACAGGCCAAGGCGAAGCGCGAGAAAGTCAAGGTCGGAGCGAAAGCCTGAGAACAGGCTCCAGAATCGGACGGAAGTTGCGGGAATTACAGGAGAGCGTTACTATAAATCCGGGTTATAAAAAGCATAATTAAATATTGCAATTCGCATTGACCGGGGATAGCATAAAGCTACCGGGATTTGGATCAGACGAAGCGAAGCGGAAGCGACTCTAACGGAAGCGTTCCATATTTCCGGAAATCAGTGGGGGCAGAGACATGTTTGAAGATAGCTTGCTCGAATACGGGGGCCGAGGGAAAACGAAGAAGGGGTGGACCGTCGCAATCTCCTTCATTATCCAAGCTACCATCGTGACGGTGATGATCCTGATTCCTTTGATCTATACGGAGGCGTTGCCGAGGACGCAGCTGATGACGATGCTGATGGCCCCGCCGCCGCCGCCACCGCCGCCGCCGCCGCCGGCGCCTACGACGGTTCGCGTGCAGCCGCGGATCATCCAGCAGCCGCAAGAGATGGTGCAGCCCAGAGCGATCCCGAAACAGGTAGCTCGGATTGTTGAAGATCCGCTGCCGCCGCCGGGACCGGTGGGAGGCGTGGTCGGAGGAGTTGCGGGAGGAATTCCGGGCGGTTCCGCCGGCGGAATTCTGGGCGGCATGATTACCGCCGCACCACCGCCGCCGCCGCCGCCACCGCCGCCGGTTGCAGCTCCACCGCCGCCGCCGGAGCGTGTCCGCGTCGGAGGACAGGTGCAGTCCGCGCGATTGACCAACCAGGCCCGGCCCGTTTATCCTCCGCTGGCGCGGCAGGCGCGGGTCCAGGGCACGGTTCGCCTGGAAGCCGTCATCAACAAGGATGGGGTCATTGAAGAATTGAAGGTGATCAGCGGGCACCCGTTGCTCGTGCAGGCGGCCCTGGATGCCGTGCAGCAGTGGAAGTATCAGCCTACCTTGCTGAACGGTGTGGCCGTGGAAGTGATCACGACCATCGACGTAAACTTCACTCTAGGCGGGTGACACGGTTGGGTTGGGCGGAATCCACGAGCGGGTTCATTGTGCCCTCTCGTCTATTTCTGCCGATTGAGTTCGGATTTCCAAGAGAACTGGGGCGGAAACTCCAGTAAGGAGAAAAGGGGAGAACATGGCAAACGTTTACTTATATGGAATGTGGTTGTTTCAAGAAGGTGGCGCTGCGGTGGGCTGGGATGTTCTGTCGATGTGGAGACAAATGGGAATCCCCGCCAAATTGGTGGTCATCATCCTGTTCCTGATGTCGGCTTGGTCGATCGGCGTGATGATTGACCGCTACCTTGCTTTTTCGGCTGCGCGGAAACAGTCCCGCACCTTCGCGCCGCTGGTTGCCGGAGCGCTGCGAGAGGGTAAAGTGGATGAAGCGGTGCGCGTGGCAGAGCGGCACAAGAAGTCGCACCTGGCAAAAGTCGTGACGGCCGGCCTGCAGGAGTTCCAGGCGCATCAAGCCAGCTCGGAAATCTCCGGCGAAGAGGTGGAGTCTTCCAAGCGCGCTCTGGACCGCGCCTCCGCCATCGTGCACGCCGAGCTGAAGCGCGGATTGAGCGGTCTGGCGACCATCGGTTCAACCGCCCCATTCGTGGGCTTGTTCGGAACCGTGGTAGGCATCATCAACGCGTTCAAGGGAATTGCCGCACAACAGGCAACCGGTTTGGCCGCGGTCGCGGGCGGAATTTCCGAGGCCTTGGTAGCCACGGCGCTTGGTTTGTTCGTGGCGGTGCCGGCGGTCTGGGCGTACAACTACTTCACCAACAAGGTGGAGGCGTTTGACGTCGAGATGGACAATTCTGCTTCCGAGCTGGTTGACTATTTCATTAAGCGCAGCGCGGCGAAGGGACGTAAGTAATGGCAGCCTTTAAGAAGACGCTAACGGATGTGAACTCGGAGCCCAATGTGGTGCCGATGGCTGACATCATGCTGGTGCTTCTCATTATCTTCATGGTGGTCACCCCGATGCTGCAGAAGGGGGTCAGCGTGGATCTGGTGCGCACGCAAAACCCCCGCAACATGCCCGACGCGGATAAGGAAGACGCCGTCGTGGTGGCCATCACGCGCGACGGGAAGACCTTCCTGGGATCCGATCTCGTGAGCGAGGACCTGGTGGGCAAAGTTCGGGAGCGGATCGCCGCGAGAGCGGACAAGACGGTCTACATCAAGAGCGACGCCCGGGCCAAGTTTGAGCGGGTCGTTGCCGTGGTGGACGAGGTGCGCTCCGCCGGCGTGGACCAGGTCGGGTTGATCACCGAACGTGTGGAAGAGGGCGAGGCAGCACCCGGCGTGGCCGGCTTGTAAGCCGAAGCCTGCCGGCCCGGTTGTGCCGGAACGATGCGCAGGCGGAATGTTCGCCTGAAGAAGAGGAGATAAGACTATGGGAATGTCGGTAGGAGGCCACAAAGGGGCGAAGTCGGAGCCCAATATCGTCCCGCTGATTGACATTCTGCTGGTGCTGCTGATCATCTTTATGGTCATCACGCCGCTGGTTCCCAAGGGGCTGGACGCCCTTGTGCCGCAGCCCAATAAAAACCAGGAGCAACAACAGCTCCCCGACGATGTCCGCACGGTGGTCGTCTCGGTGAATCAGGGCGGCCAGTTGTTGATCAACCAGGATCCGGTCACCAAGCCCGAACTCGGGACGCGGCTCACGGAGATCTTCCGAACGCGCGCCGACCGAACCATGTTCGTTCGCGGCGATCCGGAAGTTCTCTTTGCGGAGGTCGCCGAGGTCATTGATATCGCGAAGGGAGCGCAGGTCGATAAAATCGGCCTGATTACAGCAAATATCGAAGCAGGTCAGTAAACCGGTTCCGTATCGGGTCTCTTGCAAGATGCCCGGGGGAAATCCGGAACTCGCAGATTCCTTTGGGGGATACAGGAAATGAACTCACCACGAATGAAAAAATGGGGAGGCTTGCTAGTCCTAGCATCCTTGCTGCTTGGGGCCTCCGGGTGCCAGTGGTTCACGGCGCGTGACGAGCTCAACAAGGGCATTACAGCGTACAAGAGCCAGGCGTATCCGCTTGCGGTTCAGCACTTCAAGGCGGCCACCGATGCCGACCCCACTCACATAGTTGCCCGCTTGTATCTGGCTACCTCCTATGCCACGCAATACGTGCCTGGATTGGATTCGCCGGAGAACCAGCAGAACGGGGAGAACGCCATTGCGGAATTCCAGAAGGTTCTCGAGCAGGAACCGGGCAATCTCGGGAGCATCAGCGGAATTGCCAGCATGTATTTCCAGATGAAGCGGATGGATCAGGCGAAAGAATTCTACAAGAAGTCGATTGAACTGGATCCGCAGAATCCGGAGCCGTATTACTCCATTGGCGTGATTGACTGGACCATGACCTACCAGCCTCGCCAGATTCTCAAGGCGCGCATGGGCTACGCCCCGGACGCGCCGATCCGGGACGCCAAGGAGCGCCAGGCCCTTGCGGAACGCAGCCTGCCCTTGATCGACGAAGGGATGGAGGCGCTCAACAAGGCGATGCAGCTTCGCGAGGAGTACGATGACGCGATGGCATACCTGAACCTCCTGTACCGGGAAAAGGCGGACCTGGTGGACACGCCGGAGCAGCGCGACGAGCTCATCAACACGGCCAACTCCTGGATCGACAAGGCCGTCGAGATCAAGCGGATCAAGGCGGAGCGAGCCGCGGCGGACCCGAGTAATCAGGGCGGGTAGAGTCCCTTTTTCGTCAAGCGACGGGTTGACAGTCCTTAGGAACCCTGGAAAGATTGTGGGATAATCTTTCCAGGGTTTTTGTTTTTCCCGGAGGTTTCATCCAGCGAGCGGAACGAGAGGCGCGAGCGCCCAGAGTCCCGCCGCCCGGCATCGGATCGCAGTATGGCTAACTTGCCCAGCACGTTTCGCCAGGCCATATCCACCAACCTCCTCACCCTGACTCGCTTTCGCGACCTGCTGAAGAAGATCACCCAGACCCGCCCGGCCGAGGACCTGGAGATGTTGCGCCGCGCCTACCAGTTCTCGGCGCGCTATCACCTGCGCCAGGTGAGGATGTCGGGCGAGCCCTACCTCTCTCATCCCCTCGAGGTTGCCCACATCCTGGCGGACCTGCGCCTGGATGTTCCGACGATCACGACGGCGCTGCTGCATGACGTGGTGGAAGACACCGGCGTGACGCTCGACGAAATCCGCACCCAGTTCGGCGATGAAGTCGCCCACCTCGTGGAAGGCGTCACGAAGATCAGCAAAATCGACATTGCCAGCCGGGAAGAGCGCCAGGCACAGACCATGCGGAAGATGCTGCTGGCCATGGTGGACGACCTGCGCGTGATTTTCATCAAGCTGGCCGACCGTCTTCACAACATGCGCACGCTGCGCTACCTTCCCGCGGAAAAGCAGCAGCGCGTTGCCCGCGAGACTCTTGATATCTACGCCCCGCTCGCTCACCGCATGGGCATGGGGAAAATCCGGGGCGAGCTCGAAGACATGGCGTTTTCCTACATCGACCCGCTTGCCTACCGCGAAATCCGGGATGAAGTCGAGGGGAAGCGCCGCTTCGGGGAGGATTTCCTGAAAGACGTGGCTCGCACGCTCGAAGCCAAGCTCCAGGAGAACGGTCTCGCGGCGAGGGTCGAATGGCGCATCAAGCGCCCCTACAGCATTTATCAGAAAATGAAGCGGCGGAAAGCGGAATTCAATCAGGTCTACGACCTGCTGGCGCTTCGCGTCATCACCCGGTCCCTGCAGGACTGCTACGCGGCGGTCGGCGTCGTCCACAGCCTCTGGCCGCCCGTCCCCGGGCGCATCAAGGACTTCATCGCCATGGCGCGTCCGAACCTCTATCAATCTCTCCACACCACGGTGATCGGCAAGAACGGCCAGCCCTTCGAGGTGCAGATCCGCACGGAAGAAATGCACCGCACGGCGGAAGAGGGGATTGCGGCCCACTGGAAATACAAGGAGCGCGGCGCCTATTCCTCGACCGACGAGCAGAGCATGGCATGGCTGCGCCAGTTGGTCGAGTGGCAGCAGGATTTGTCCGACCCCACGGAATTTCTCTCGACGCTCAAGATCGACCTCTACCCCGAGGAAGTTTATACATTCACCCCCATGGGGAAGGTCGTGGTCCTGCCGCGGGACGCAACGCCAGTGGACTTCGCGTATGCCATCCATACCGAGGTCGGACAAACCTGCGCGGGAGCGAAGGTAAACGGGAAGATGGCCCCGCTGCGCTACCGGCTGCGCAACGGCGACGTGGTGGAAATCGTCACCCAAAAGGGAGGCCGCCCGAGCCGGGACTGGCTGACGTTCGTCAAGTCCTCGCGCGCGCGCAACAAGATCAAGCACTGGCTCAAGGCCGCCGAGCGGGAGAGCTCCATCGAACTCGGGCGGAAGCTCCTCGAAAAGGAGGCCCGCCGCTGCGGCGTTTCCTGGAACCAAGTCTCCGCCGAGCAATTGGGACGGGCCGCGCAAAGCGCAGGCTACCCCTCGCCGGAGGACCTCATTTCCGCTGTCGGTTTCGGCCGGACGGCGCCGCGGCAGGTGCTCGCCAAGCTCTTCCCGGATTCCGCCCTGGAGGAGAAAGCAGAGAAGGAGCCTTCGCTCGCGCGCACGGTCCAGAAGGCCCTCGGCATGGGCCCCGGGGCTTCCTTGCAGGTGAAGGGATTCAGCGACCTGCTCATCTACCGGGCCAAGTGTTGTGAGCCGATCCGGGGTGAAGACGTCGTCGGATACATCACGCGCGGCAAGGGCGTCGCCGTGCATTCGAAAGCTTGTCCGAACGTCC
>Ga0209640_10005653_pt1 | contig 10919 bp, 9 predicted proteins | sample RifCSP10_1_FD_184018 | JGI IMG/M metagenome (GOLD analysis project Ga0209640, IMG submission 184018) | Soil microbial communities from Rifle, Colorado - Rifle CSP2_sed 10_1 (SPAdes) (version 2) | ecosystem: Environmental > Terrestrial > Deep subsurface > Rock core/Sediment | place: Rifle...
GGGCGGGTTGGGCCGCTCCCGCGCCGGGCGAGGCCACGCTCGAGTCGGCCCGGCCGGCGGTCGAAGCCGAGTCACTCGACCTGCCGCTTCAGTCGATCGACGCGCCACGGCTGCCCCTCTCGCCCGTGCGGGCCCGCCGGCCGCAGCCCTTCGGGATCCTGGCCCTCGGCATGCTGACCGTCGGCCTCGCGGCCTTGGGCCTTTCCGCCCTCTGGCCCGAGCGCGTGGCCGAGACCCTCCACGTTGCCTCGCCATCATCGGCGCCCGCCCCCACCTCCGCCTCCGCCTCCCCGATGCCGCCGGGCCTGGCGCAAGCGGGACCGTCCCCGTCCCCGTCCATTCCTCCGCTCCCCCACGCGTCACCGACCTCATCGGCCGAGCCCGTCCCGGCCCCTGCGGCGGAGGTTTTGTCCGCGGGGGAGCCGCCCGTCCCGACCGCGAGGCTCGCGCTCAGGATCGAGGGAAACGCCGTCGGCGCCGTGGTCAGGGTATTCGTCGACGACGCTCCCGTCCTGGAGCGGCCTATCGAGGAGGTGACGGCGGAAGCGGCGCCGATCGAAGTGAAGGCCGGCAGCCACCTCGTGCGCCTCCAGGTGGACCGGAGCGATCGGATCGACACCCGAGAGCTTTGGGGGACTTTCGAGGCGGGCGCCGAGCGGGTCGTCGCCCTTCGCCTTCTGAACGAGGGTGGCCTGGAGCTCGAGTGGCGATGATCAGGCGAGAGCGGCGAGGACCTGGTCGAGGGCCGGCGGGTTCTCCGCGAACACGAGGCCGACCTGGTAAGACAGCCCCTCCGCGCGAGACCAGATGACGTCCGCCGGCACCTCGACCGCCGGCACGCTGGCCCCGTTGCGCAACGGCACCTCGAAGAGCACGCTCAGTCGCCGTCCGCGGGCGAGGGACTCGCCGACGCGAAGCCGGCAGCCCCGGGTCGAGAGATCCATGGCGGTGGCCGGGTGCCAGTCGTCGGCCACGCGATAGCGGACGGTCAAGCGACAGGCTCGGCGCGCCGTCACCCGCCGGTTGGGGGCGGCCGTGCTCATGGGTGGCTCGTGCGGAAAGGAACGCTCACGCGCGGCATGATACACTCCCGACGTTTGGTTCGCGGCAGATCTCTTCCCACGCGGCTTTCGGGCCTCTCCCTCGCAGCAACCCTTGCGGCCTCCTGCGGCGGCGGGTCCTCCCCCACCGGTCCCGACTCGCCGCCGACCACGGCCCCGGGCACGTCGGTAACCGCGTTCGTGTTCTACGACGAGAACGCCAACGGGATCGCGGATCCCCTCGAAGGGATCCGCCTGCCCGGGGTTACGGTCACGATCGGGGCGCGCACCGGCCAGACGGTGGCCGGGGGCCGGGCCGTGGTCGCGAACGTGCCCTCGGGGGCGCAGGCCGCGACCGTGAGGGCCGAGAGCCTTCCGCCGTACTTCGTTCCGGGGGCACAGGTCGCGGTCCAGGTTCCCCAGGCCCCGGGCACCGAGATCGCGGTTCCCGCCTCCCTTTCCATCGGCGCCAACCGTGCCAACGTCTACATGGCCTTCGGCGACAGCATCACCTTCGGCGAAGGCTCGAACGACGGCAGCGGCTATCGAAGCTACCTCGAGGCCGACCTTCGCAGCTATTGGGGGGGTAGCGCGTCGCTGATCAACGAGGGCGTGTCCGCCACGCGGAGCAACCGAGGCGCCCAGCGCATCGGGGCGAGCCTGGACCGGAGGCGACCCGCCTACACCCTGATCCTCTACGGGACCAACGACTGGAACGACATCGAGTGCCGTGACGAGCGCTTCCCCTGCTACACCATCGACAGCCTTCGCTCGATGGTCCAGGAAGCGCGCTCCATCCAGAGCAACCCGATCCTCGGCACCATCATTCCCGTGAACCCCGCCTACGCGGACCGGGACGCCGTCGCCCGCAACGACTGGGTGAAGCGCATGAACGACCTGATCCGGGCCCTGGCGAGGACGGAGCGGGTGGCGGTGGCCGACATCCACGCGTCCTACCTGCGGCAGCCCTCCCTGGAGGCGCTCTACCGGGACTTCCTGCACCCCAACGAGCAGGGGTATGCGCTCATGGCCCAGGAGTTCCTGAAGGGCATCACCCAGCCCTTGGCCGCGTCGGCGGCACGACGGGCCTTCTTCTTCTCCGTCGGCGGCTAACCCGGACGCCCATGAAGACGGGACGGCTGCTGAAGCTCCCCCGCCCCGGCGCCGAGATCCACGTCTACCTCTATCAGGACGGCTCCGAGGTGAGGGCGGCGGTCTACGTGGTCGGCGGCGGGGCCCGGAGCACCGAGCCCGTCCACACGGTCGCCGGCGAGTCGGAGGCGGCGGTCGAAGCCGAGGCCCGGGCCTGGGTCGACGCCCATTTCCCGAAACCCACGCCTCGCTAGTCCGGACTACCGCACCGCCGCCACCGCTTCGGCGAGGATGGACGCGGCGATCTCGGCGTCCTCGCGGTCGATCACGAGCGGCGGCGAGAGCCGGATCGTGTTCTTGCCGCAGCCCAGCAGAAGGAGCCCACGGCGGAAGGCCTCCTCGAGGATCCGCTCGCGCAACTCCGGAGCCGGCTCTTTCCGGGCGCGATCCTTCACGACCTCGACCCCGATCATGAGGCCGAGGCCGCGGATGTCCCCGATCACGTCGAAGCCGCCGAGGCGCGACCGGAGGGCGCCCACCAGGTGGCCGCCCACCTGCGCCGCGTTGTCGACGAGGCCGTTCTCGAGGAGGCGGAGCGTGGCCAGGGCCGCGGCTACCGAGACGGGGTTGCCGCCGAAGGTCGAACCGTGGCCCCCGTCGTTCCACTGCATGACACCCTCGCGGGCGATCAAGGCGCCGAGCGGCATGCCGGACGCGATCCCCTTGGCCACGGTCACGATGTCGGGCTCCAGGCCGAAGTGCTCGCTCGCGAAGAAGCGGCCGGTCCGGCCCATGCCGCACTGCACCTCGTCCGCGATCAGCAGGATCCCGTGCTCGCGGGTCAGGTCGCGCAGCCTGCTCAGGAAGCCGGGGTGGGGCACGACGTAGCCGCCTTCGCCCTGGACCGGTTCCACGATCACGGCCGCGACCTCCTTGGGATCGACGGTGCTGCCGAACATCGTCTTGGTGAGGAGCTCGAGGCACTCGACGTCGCAGGTCTCGGGCTGCCGGTTCACCGGACAGCGGTAGCAGTGCGCGTAGTGGGAGTGGACCACCTCGGGCACGAACGGCCCGTACCCGCGGCGCTGGACGGGCTTGCTCGCGGTCAGGCTCATCGCCCCGTAGGTGCGGCCGTGGAAACCGCCGTAGAAGGCCACGATCTTCTGGCGGCCGGTGCGAAGCCGCGCCAGCTTGATCGCCCCCTCCACCACCTCCGCCCCCGAGTTCGCGAAGAAAACGCGCCACGGCCCCGGACCGGGCGCCCGACGGCTGAGGCCCTCGGCTAGCTCCACGACGCTCTCGTAGTAGAAGTCGGTCGCACACATGTGCAGGAACCGGTCGGCCTGGGCCTTGATCGCGGCCACCACCTCCGGGTGCGAGTGGCCGGTCGCCACCACCGCGATCCCCGCGGCGAAGTCGAGGTAGCGGTTGCCGTCGGGGTCCTCGACCACGGGCCCGTACGCGCGCTCCGTCACGAGCGGGTAGTCCTTCTTGTAGTTCTGGGACATGACCCGCAGGTCGCGCTCGATGACCTTCCGCGCGCGCGGGCCCGGCGGGGGGACGGTGATGGAGGGATAGTCCTTGGCCATGCCCGAGTTCACCACAAAGGCCGGGAGAGCACAAAGACGGAAGTCGCCGGGCGGTTCAGCGGGTGAGACGCCTCGGGGTCAGAGGTGGATCTCGGCGAGACTGCGGTCGAGGATCTCCGCCATCTCGTCGATCTGCTCGTCGACGACCACGAAAGGCGGGGCGAGCATCACGAGGTCACCGTTCTGCCCGTCCGCGCAACCGCTGCTCGGATAGACGACGAGCCCGTTCGCGAAGGCGCGGGCGGCGAGGGCCTCGGCCTTCTTCTCGGCGCGGGGGAAGGGCCGGCGTGACGCCTCGTCGGCCACGATCTCGACCCCGGCCATGAGGCCGCGGCCGCGCACGTCGCCCACGTGGGGGTGAACCCGGAGCGGCGCGAGCCGGGAGAGAAGGTGCGCTCCCATCCGCCGCGCGCGCGCCACGAGGTCCTCGTCCTCCAGGATGCGCAGGGTCTCGAGGCACGCCGCCGCCGTCACCGGGTTGTGCGAGAACGTGAAGCCGTGGGTGAATCCGCCCGCGGCCGACAACGCGGAGACCACCCGCTCGCTCGCCAGCACCGCGCCCACCGGCATGTAGCCGCCGCTCATCCCCTTGCCGCAGGTGACGAGATCCGGCGCTACCCCGCTCCCCTCAATGCCGAAGAAGACGCCCGTGCGGCCGAAGCCGGTCATCACCTCGTCGTCGATGAACAGGACACCGTGCCGGGAGCAGATCTCGCGGGCCTTGCGGGCGTACTCCTCGGGAGGAACCGCCGCCCCCGCGGATGCGCCCAGGACCGGCTCGGCAATGAAGGCGGCCACCGTCTCGGGCCCTTCCCGGAGGATCACGGCTTCGAGCTCGTCGCCGCACGCGACCGCGCACTCGGGATAGGCCTTCCCGAGCGGGCAATGGAAACAGAAGGGAGCCGGGGCTTCGGGGGTCGCGGTCAGGAGGGGACGGTAGGGGGCCTGGAGGTTGGGTCGGCCCGAGAGCGACAGGGTCATGAGGGTGTTGCCGTGATACGAGACGGAGCGCCGCACGACCTTGTGGCGCCAGCCCCGGCCGAGGGCGAGCTGGTAGGCCCGTGCCATCTTGACCGCGGTCTCGTTGGCCTCGGAGCCGCCTGACACGAGGTAGAGCCGGTTGCAGTCGCCGGGGACGTGCCGGGCGAGCCGGCGCGCGTACTCCTCGATGGCGGCGGTCGTGAACTGCGTCCCGTGGACGTAGGCGGCGGCCGCGGCCTGCCGCGCCATCGCCTCCGCGATCTCCCTGCGGCCGTGGCCCACGTTCACGACCACGGCGCCTCCGGAGCCGTCGAGATACCGCTTGCCGGCGGTGTCCCAGAGTTCGACCCCCCGCGCGCTCGCGATCACGGGCATCTCCCGGCCCAGGGGCCGGTGGAAGACGAAGGACTCGGGGTAGCGAGCGCTCAATGGACGATGGTGCGGGACTGCTCGCGCATGAACTGCTGCACGTAGTAGAGGCCGCCCGAGGCCTTGCCCGAGGAGCCGCTGCCTTTCCAGCCGCCGAACGGCTGCACCCCCGGCCAGGCCCCGGTGGTGGCGCCGGCGCGCCGGTTGACGTAGACGACGCCCGCCTCGATGCCGGCGAGGAAGGCGTCCACCTCGGCGGGCTTCTGGCTGAAGAAGCCCGCGGTCAGCCCGTACTCGGTCTCGTTCGCGAGACGCAAGCCTTCGTCGAGCGATCCGATCCCGGCCAGGCAGACGATGGGCACGAACATCTCCTCGCGGAAGAGCGCGTGGTCCTTGGGCAGGCCGTCGACCACGGTCGGGGCCACGAAGTAGCCGTGGGCGAGGTCCCCGTCGCGAAGGAGACGGGCCCCCGTGAGCACGCTTCCCTCGCGACCAGCGAGGTCGCCATAGCGTTCGTAGCTGCGGTAGGCCCGCTCGTGGATCACGGGCCCCAGGAAGACGCCGTCGAGGCTCGGGTCTCCGATCGTGAGCCGCTCCGTCTTCTCGAGGAGGAGGGCCGCGAAGCGCTCCTTGACCGTGTCGTGGACGTAGACCCGCGAGCACGCGCTGCACTTTTGTCCCTGAAGGCCGAAAGCCGACCGCACGACACCTTCAGCCGCGTCGTCGAGATCGGCGGAGGGCATGACGATGGCGGGGTTCTTGCCTCCCATCTCGGTGATGCAGGGCTTTGGCCAGTCACGGCTGAAGCGCCGCAGGATGGACATCCCGACCGCCTTGGAGCCGGTGAAGAGGAGCCCGTCGACGCCGGGATGGGTGGCGAGGGCCTCGCCCGCCACCTCCCCCGTCCCGAACACGAGGTTCAGCACGCCGTCGGGCAGGCCCGCTTCTCGGAAGACGTCGTAGAGGGCGAGGCCGGTCAGCGGCGTCTCGTGGCTCGGCTTCAGGACCGCCGTGTTCCCGGCCACGAGGGCGCCCCCCAAAGGGCCGCCGGCGAGCGCAGCCGGGAAGTTGAAGGGGCTGATCACGGCCCACACCCCGTACGGGCGCAGGACCGAGCGCGTCTCCTCCTGCTCGGAGAACCGGGCCATGGGCCGGTCGAACCCGTCGTTCCGTTCCATCTGCTCGCAGTAGTAGCGGACGAGGTCCGCGGTCTCGGTCACGTCTCCCATCGCTTCCAGCCGGTTCTTCCCGGCTTCGAGGCTCACGAGCGCGGAGAGGTCGAACCCTCGCTCCTCGATGAGGTCGGCGGCGCGACGCAGGATCGCGGTCCGCTCCTGGAAGGGACGCCGGCTCCAGCCGGGGAACGCGCGCCGCGCGGCATCGACGGCGAGGGCCACTTCCTCGGGCGTGCCGCGGGGGAAACGGCCTATCAGGACCCGCGTGTCGACGGGGCTCCGGTCCTCGAACCAGGCTCCGCCCGCCGTCGGCTTCCCGTCGATGACGTGGGCGTGCTCCCGGCCGAAACCCCCGCGCACGCGGCCGAGGGCTTCGTCGTACTTCCTTTTGAACTCCGGGGTCTGACCCGCGGCGAGGGTGGCGTAGGTGACGCGTTCCGAGCTCATGCGGAGGAATCCTCGTTGCGTGCCTCAGCGGCACGCCCCAATTCTAGCCCGGACTATTCATGAGGCCCGTCCGGCCTTCCTCATGAATAGTCCGAAAGCCCTTGTGTCCCCACGCGTTCGAGCGTGAATCGCTGCCCCGCAGGCAGGCCCGTGGACGGCGGGGAAAAGGACCCCCGCCGTCCGCAGGACGAGATCAGAACGCTCGCGCGAGACAGCCCATGCCCTGCAAGAGCGCCGCCGGCGCGGAGATGTGCATGTCGTGGACCGAGTCGGGACCATTGATGAGGGAGAAGCGGCGCCCGGAGGTATCGCCCGTGAGGTGCGTGTAGAGGGCCAGGCTGCTCTCGGGACGAATGATCGGGTCCTGTTCATACGCCACGACCGTGAGCGCGGTGCGCGCCGCCGGCTCGAAGAGGCCGGCGTCGACGTGAGGCCGCGGGGTGAGCCCCTGGATGAGGGCCAGGGACTCCACTGACGAGTAGCCGTGGGCCACGATTTCCTCGGCCGTGGGGGCGCCCGGGCCGAGCTGGCCCGTGAGGTTGCTGAAGAAGAACATCCGCCAGATCGGGGCCGGAACCGCTACGTGGCTTCCCAGCTCCGGGGTGAAGGTGACGAACTGGGCCAGTGCCGCCAGACTCCCCCCGGGGACCGGGATCGGCTCGGGTATCGCCGAGCCCAACAGGACAGCATCCTTCACGCCGTACGCGCGGCGCAGGTTCGTGCCCGTGGCGGCCAGGCGCTGCTGTGCGAACTGGATCATCCCTCCACCCAGGCTGTGGCCGACGATGGTGCGGGGCCGGACGCCGAGGTCCCGCAGGCGATCGAGGGTGGCGAGGACCGCGGTGACGTAGTCGTCGAAGACGAGCTCGCCGAAGAGCGCGCCCGAAGGCAACCCACCCTGGCCGTGGCCGGGCAGGGCAAGGGCGATCACCCGACACGGTCCCGACCCGAAAGGCTCGCGGTCGAACCATGCCGCGGCCAGCGGCTCCCAGGCTGCCGCCGCGTGCAGCATGCCGTGCACGGCGAAGGTGGTTCGGTCCTGGCAGAGGTGCCGGCGGTTGACGAAGACCGTCAGGTGGAGGTCGGCGGTCACACCCTCCCGGAGCGTGACGCCGGGCAGCACCACGCTCGTGGTGGTATAGCCGGCGGTGGTGGCGGCGTCGGGCGAAGGGGCGAGGTCGCCCGGCTCCATCGACTGGGCGCCCACCGAGGCCGGCGCCAGCAGCATGGCCCCGAGCGCCAAGGCGCGGGGAACGCTGATCGTGCGTCTCATGAAATCCTCCCTTTGGCCAAAGCAATTGCCCGGGGTTTTGCGTTTTGTGCACCCAGGCTGCCCAAAAGGTCGGAGCCGGGGTCGTCGAGAGAAAGAGACAAGACACGACAAATGACCCATGACGCCTCTTGCCCCTCGCCGGCCACGTGCGCTAGGTTCGCGGTGGAAGGCCGCCATGCCGCTTGGCGAGACCCCCGGCGAACCGGATGGGACCGGCTCCGGGCCTGACATCCTCGATTCCTGGAAGCAGATAGCCGCCTACCTGCAGCGTGACGTGCGCACGGTCATGCGCTGGGAACACGCGCGGGCGCTGCCCGTCCACCGCTTGCCGGGCGGGCCGAGGGGGGCCGTCTACGCCATCCGCTCGGAGCTGGAAGCCTGGCGGGCCGCGAGGACGCCCCCGGCGGGCGATCGGGAGGAGAGGCCGTCGCGCCGTGCGCGCTGGTTCCTGGCGCTGGCCGCGCTCGTGGTCCTGGCGGCCGCGCTCTCGAGCCGCCGTCTGCCCTTCCGCAGCGCCCCCGACCTCCAGGATCCGCCGATCCGGTCGTTGGCGGTGCTGCCCTTCGAGAACCTCACGAGGGATCCGGCCCAGGACTACTTCGTCGATGGGATCCACGACGCCCTCATCACCGACCTCGCCCGACTCGGCGGCGTACGGGTGATTTCGCGCACGTCGGTCATGTCGTACCGGGGAGCCAGAAAGGCGGCCAGGCAGATCGCCGAGGAGCTGGGCGTGGACGTGCTGGTGGAGGGTTCCGTACTCCGCATCGGGGACCAGGTCCGCGTCACGGCCCAGCTCGTCCGCGGAGCCACCGACGAGCACCTGTGGGCCGGCAGCTACGATCGCGACCTGAAGGACGTGCTGGGACTCCTCCGAGAAACCTCGCGCGCCCTCGCGGGCGAGGTTCGGAGCGCTCTCGGCCGACGCCCCGAGATGGACGCGGCACCGGACCCGTTTGCCGTGCCGAGGCAGGTCCGGCCCGAAGCCTACGAGGCCTACCTGCGCGCCCAGCATGCGTTCCACGGCCTGACGCCCAAAGGGTACGAGACGGCCCTGGCTTCCTACCGCCGGGCGATCGAGCTGGAGCCGGACTTCGCGCTCGCCTGGGGCGGGGTCGCGAACGTACGCGCCGTCCAGGCCTTCTTCGGATTCGTGCCGGGGACGACGGCGCTGCCGGAGGCGCGGGACGCCGCGCAGCGCGCGCTCGCCTTGGACGAGCGCGTCGGCGAGGCCCACGGCGCTCTCGGCTTCATCGCACTCTATGTGGACCGCGATTTCGAAGCGGCGGGAAGTGCGCTCGAGCGCGCCGTGGCCCTGAGCCCGACGAGCACCACGGTCCGTCACTACTACGCCGACTACTGGCTGGTGAGGGGAAACGTCGAGGAGAGCCTCAAGCAGACGCAAATCGGACGCAGTTACAGCCCCTTGGAGCGCCTGGCTCACGGGGTCGTGCTCTACCACGCGCTCATGGCTCGCCGGTACGACGAGGTGATCGCCGACGGACGCAAGGCGCTCCTCACCTTCCCGGGGCCGTGGGGCGCGCAAGAGGCGATCGCACGCGCTCTCTGGCACCAGGGCCAGCACGAACAGGCCGTCCGTGAGTGGACGGTCCTCGCCGAAGCCGGTGACGGTAGCCTGCGAGCGCTGGTGACGGCTTACCGGAGCGCCGGGCCCCACGCCGCGCTCGTGGCACGCGCCGAGTGGATGGCCGCGAATGCCCGCCCGGGACGGACGAACGCCGTCGAAGTGGCGGCGTGGTTTGCGGCCGCGGGAGAACGGGACCGCGCCTTCGAATGGCTGGACCGGTCCTACGCGCACCGGGAAGGGTTCCTGCTCCACGTCGCGGCCGACCCGAGCTTCGACCCCATCCGGTCCGACCCGCGCTTCGAGGCCCTGCTCTGGCGGATCGGGATCGCCCCCTTCGAACCGAGGTAGGCCGCGCGACCCTCGCGGCCTAGCGGTGAGCCGTGCGTGCCTCCCCGTCCACGGGGGTCATGAGCGCTCCGAAGACGAGGACGAGGCTCGAGAGGTAGGCCCAGAGGATCAGGGACACGGAAAGGGCTAGCGGGCCATAAAACGCCTGGAGGTTCATCCGGCCGAGCTGGATGACGAACGCGTACTTGGCGCCTTCCCAGGCGACCGCCGCCCACAGCGCCGCCTTCATCGCCACCCGGCTCCCCACCGGCGCGTCCGGAATCAGGCGATAGATGAGGAAGAAGAGAAGCCACGTGACGAGGAGGGCGCTCGCCTTCGTGCCGTAGCTGGCGAGGGCGGGCAGCGCCTGCCCCAGGTAACGCGCGGCCACGGTCAGGGACACGGAGAGGATCGCGAGCACTCCCCCGGCCGTCGTCATCAGGAAGGCGAGGAGGCGGCTCTTCCAGAAGTCGCGGTGGATCCTCCCTCCCCAGGCGCGGTTCAGCACCATCTCGACCGGCATGAAGATGCCGGACGAACCCCACACGATGAGCACGAGCGCGAAGGCCTCGAGGGTGCGCGCGGTGCGGGAGAGGCCCCGGAGCGACTCCGCGAGAGCCTCGTGGTCGAAGGGGATCATCTCCTGCAGCACCAGGAGGAGGGCGGTGGAAGCGCGGCGGCTGAAGGGCAACTGCTGCGACACGGCCACGATAACGAGCAGGAGGGGGAAGAGGCAGAGGAGGAAGTTGAAGGCGATGGCGTTGGTGAGGACGGCAATCTCGCGCGAAATGAGCATCCCGAGGGCGGTCCAGAGCCGCCGGAGGACGCCCGGTCGCGACCGGCTAGACCGCGCGATCGCGAGCCTCCAGGGCGCGAGTGCGCCAGAAGCGGTAGGCCGGGGCGCCCAGCAGGAGGAGCCCGAGACCGATGAGCGATTCTATCGGCTTCTCCACGAGGGTATTCCCGACGACCAGGAGGGCGCATACGACGAACAGGGCCGGGACCACGGGGTACCCCCAGGTCCGGTACGGACGCGGC
>Ga0209640_10005654_pt1 | contig 10918 bp, 9 predicted proteins | sample RifCSP10_1_FD_184018 | JGI IMG/M metagenome (GOLD analysis project Ga0209640, IMG submission 184018) | Soil microbial communities from Rifle, Colorado - Rifle CSP2_sed 10_1 (SPAdes) (version 2) | ecosystem: Environmental > Terrestrial > Deep subsurface > Rock core/Sediment | place: Rifle...
CCCCCCCCGGCGGCGGGTAGCGGAACGGCCGGCCGAGAATCCCGTAATGCGCCCGGCGCGGCAGGCCGTCCGGGGTCTGCGGCGAGGTCGCGGCGACCAGACGCTCGACGGTGAACTCCCAGTCGCCGATGTCCTTGTGATCGAAAAGCACGTGGTACGCCTCGCGGCGGGCCCGGCTCTTGACGCCGTGGATCGGTCCCGCGACGCCGCCGCCCTCTGCGCGCGGCGGAATCGGCGGCGGCTTTGGACCCTCCTCACCCTCCTGGGCGGCGCCGGCCACGACTTCGCCGGTCTTCGGATCGAGCGGCACGATCTGCCCGCCGGGTCCCTCCATCAGCACCAGCCAGCCGCCCTCGGGCATCGGATCGGGCCAGAGCTGGCGGATCGAGCGCGGCTCGACCTCGAGGAGCTCCTCGAGCCGGTTGGGCAGCCGGCCGAAGCGGTGCTGGAAGACGCGGATCGCCTCCGCGTACTGGAAGCCGCGCGCGATCAGCTCCTCTTCGCGCTCGCGCTGCGCCATCGCCGCCCAGTGCGGCAGCGCGGCACCGAGCGCGATGCCCATGACGGTCAGGATGCCGATCACCACGGCGAGCGTGTAGCCGCGCTCGCCCGCGCGCGCCGGGCGTTCACCAGTCGGCGTACTTCGTGCCATCGAGAGCGCGCTCGCTCGAGCCCGAGTGGATGTCCTGGATGCCGGGACCGGCCTCTTCGCCTTCTGCCGGGACGAAGAGCGGCGCGTCCTCCTCCTCCTCCTCGAAGACCAGCACCCAGGTGCTCGAGCTCTTGGTGAGCGGATCGAACGGCACGGTCTTCAGGTACTTCGGCACCAGCTCGTCGAGGCTCGCCGGGTAGCGACCCTGATCGCCGAAGTGCTGTTCGAGCGCTTCGCGGATCGCGCGCAGGTTGGTCTTCAGCACCGATTCCTTGGCGCGGCGCGGCATCTGCATCAGCGCCGGCATGGCGATCGAGGCCAGGATGCCGATCATCGTCACCACGATGATCAGCTCGAGCAGCGTGAAGCCGCGTTCGCCGCGCCGTCTCACCATGTCGCGTACGGGGTGCCGTCGAGACCCCTGCCGGAGGCGAGCGAGTGGACGTCGAAGACGTTCTCGCCGCCCCAGCTCGACTCGTCGGGATCGTCCTGGTAGCTGCGCAAGCCCCATTCCGCCTCGCCGGTCATCGGGTCGACCGGGATCCGGCGCAGGAAACGAATCGTCTTGTCGACCTGGCCGACGACTTCGATCGGCTCGATCAGCGACTCGAGCTCGGGCGGATAGCCGTCGCTGCCGAGCTCGATCTCGATCAGTCCGGCGTCGCTCCAGCGCTTGTGCTCGTCGATGGCGCCGCGCAGCTGGCGCAGCGCGGCGCGCAGCTCCACCTCCTTGCCGCGGATGTGGGCGTAGCGCACGGTCGGGAAGGCGATCGCCGCCAGGATGCCGAGCACCGCGCAGACGAGCACGAGCTCGACCAGCGTGTAGCCGCGGCGGCCGCCGTCGCGGCTCATGGCGCGCGTCGCGGCTCGATTGCGGCGCGCACTTCGATCTCGGCGCCGGCGGTCTCGACGCCCGCGATCTCGAGCAGCTCGGGATCGAGGACGCGGCGATCGGTGATCCGCACCGGGCTCGCGCCCGGCGAGAGGCTGCGGAAGACGATGGTCGCCACCGTGCCGCGGCCGGCGACCCCGGGCCGCCGGCCGAGCCGGCTGGCGCCGATCACGATCGTGCCCGGGATCGAGTAGTCGGCCAGCACCTCGGCCGCGCCGGCGCCGCCCAGGTAATCGCCGGCCTCGACCCGCTCGACGCGGAGCCGGGCCGGGTCGTAGACGAGCGTCGCCGGCAGGTGCGCCACGGGCACGCGGGCGTCGACTTCGAGCGTGACCTGGAAGGTCTCGCCGGCCTCGATGCTCACCACCGAGGGTTGCATCGCCAACCGGACGCCGGCGTTGCCGCCGGCGCCGCCGCGCACGAGCTCGAGCGGTGCGCCGGCCGCGAAGCGGTCTTCGGGCCGCACCACCCGGCTCGACGGCGGCTCCTCCTCGCCCTCCTCCTGCTCGGTCGGGCTGGGCGGCGGAGCGAACGGATTCGTGGGCGCTCCGCCGGGGGCGAGATCGACCGGCGGCGTCGGCTCCGGCTCGGTCTCCGGTTCGCCCTGCTCCTCTTGCTGCTGCTGCCGCTGGAGCCGGCGCCGCTCCTGCTCGGCCTCGTCGTCGAACGTCGGCTGCTCGTCGAACGGCCCCTCGGCGCGCGATTCGAGTTGCGGGCTGCCGCCGCGGAACGTCATGTTCGACTCGGTGCCGACCCAGATCGGCAGCAGGTCCTGCTCGGTGATGTCGGCGGCGCGGATGATGTGAGGCGTCAGCGTCAGCATGATGTCGGTGCGCCGGACGTCGCTCGAGTTCTTGCTGAACAGCTTGCCGAGCACCGGGATGTCGGAGAGCCCGGGCACGCCGGTGTCGGAGTGGGTCTCGTCGCTGCGGATCAGGCCGGCCAGGAAATTCGTCTCGCCGTCCTTCAACCGGATGGTCGACTCGATGACGCGCTGGCCGATGATCGGCTGCGACTGGCCGCCGCCGGCGTCGACCTCTCCCGTCACCTGCGAAACCTCGACCTGGAGCTTGAGCGTGACCTCCTTGTTGTGGTGCACGCGCGGCTCGAGGTCGATGTTGATGCCGACTTCCTTGTACTGGAACGAGGTGATCGGCACGATGTTGCCGCCCACCGTCTGCGAGCTGTTGAAGGTCGTCACCGGCACGGGCACCTGGTCGCCCAGTCGGACCTTCGCCTTCTCGCCGTCGGTGATCCGCACTTGCGGCTTGGCGAGCAGCTGGAAGTCGGTGTTCGACTTCATGAAGTCGTAGATGATGGTCGGAATGGTGAAGATCCAGCTGTTCTGGGTCAGGTAACGCAGATCGGGCAGCCGGATCGGCGCGTCCTCGCCGAGGTCGATCGACTGCGAGATGCTGTACTCGGAGAGCGAGACGCCGAGCTCGCGCAGCTTCGTGGAGTCGATCTCGATCAGCTCGATGTCGACCACCACCTCCGAGCGCGACTTGTCGATCGTCTCGATGATGCGCTGGGCGATGCGCACCTTGTCGGCGGTGTCGCGGATCGTCACCGCGTTGAGCTGCTCGTTGGTGGCGAGGTTGCGCGAGCTGATCAGCGCGCGCAGCAGCTGCACGGCGTCCTTGACCTCGGCGTTCGAGAGGTAGAAGGTCTGGATGACCAGGTCCTCGTAGGTGCGGCGGTTCTGCTGGGTGTCCTGGGCGATGAGGATCGTCTGCTCGTCGATCACCTTGTAGAAGTGGCCGGCCGCGCGCATCAAGGTTTCGAGCGCGGTCTGCGCGGTGACGTTGCGGAGCTCGATCGCCATCTCCTGGTCGCGCAGCTGGGGATCGAACAGCACGTTGATGCCGAACGCCTTGCCGAGCGCCTGGTAGATCGCGAACAGCGACTGAGGCTGCGGGAAATCGAGCGAGATCGGGCTCGCCGAGCGCGGCGAGAGCAGCGGCGGCTGCGCCGGCATCTGGCGCGTCCGCTGCTTGAGCTCGTCGAGCGTCGGCGGCGGGCCGGCGGCCATCCGCTCGGCCTCGATCTGCGCCCGCAGCTTGCCGAGCTCGACCTCGGCGTACTGATTGCTCGGATCGAGCTGGACGGCGCGCTGGAACTCGACCAGCGCCCGCTCGAGCACGCCGGCGTCCTGGAAGCGGCGGCCGGCGGCGAAGTGCTGCTGGGCGGCGCGGATGCGGGCGCGCAGCAGGGCCGAGCGCCAGCGCACGTTGCCGGGATCGCGGTCGGTGAGCTCTAGATATTGCGCCACGGCTCCGTCCCAGTCCTCGCGCGCTTCGGCCTGCTCCGCCTCGCGCACCAGGCGATAGCTCGCACAGCCGGCGAAGACGACGAGCGCGGCGGCGAGGAGCGGCGCCAGGCGCCGGTGTCGCTGGTGGTGGAACATTCGGGTCCCTCTCCGCTGCCGACTCTACCCTCCGACCCCGAGCCGGCGCGCCGGAGCGTCCGGGAAGCCGACGAACTCGAGGTCGACCGATTCGAAGCCGATGCGCGCGACGATGAACTTGCCCTCGAGCACGTCGCCGACGCGGGCGTTGAGCACTTCGCGGCCGCCGGGGGCGACGAAGACCGCGATCTTCGCACCGTCCGGCCCGAAGCTGCCGAGATAACGCAGATTCACCTCGGGCGGCCGCGGCACGGCCGCCAGCCGGGCGGCTTCGGCGCTGGCGCGGCGCTGCTCCTCGGCGGCGCGCCGCAGCTGCTCGAGCTGCTCCGGAGTCGGGCCGGGCGGCGGCGGCGGCGGCCCGAAGCGGAACAGGTCGCGGCCGACCTCGAACGGGCGCGGCTTCGGCTCGAGCAGGTCGTCGCGCAGGACGACGACCTCGCTCGGCAGCGCCGACGGGGTGGCGCGCGGGCGGCGGCCGGGGGCACCGGGCGGCCCGAGCGCCGGCGCGGTCGTGCTCGAGGCGAGCCCCCAGAGGCGTTGGAGTCCGATTCCGGCCGCCACCAATGCGAGCAGCAGGAGCAAGTGGCGCTCGCGTTTCGAGATGTTCACGAGGCGGGCACCAGTCGAGCCGCGCGGGAGGCCTCCGCCGCGCGGAACAAGGTGGAGAGGCGGAGCTTCACGTTGAGGGCGCCCTGCGATTCGGAGACCGCGATCTCCTCGACGGTGAGGAACGAGTGCGAGAGCTCGATCAGGTTGAGGAACGTGCGCAGCTCGCCGTAGCTGCCCTTGACGGGCAGCACGAACGAGCGGCGAGCGAGCCCGTACTCCTCGAGCGTCTCGCTCGGGTAGCCGATCGACTGCGGCTGGAGCCCGGCGCGTTCGGCGAGCCCCTTGAGCTCGCGCACCATCTCGGTGAAGCGCGCGCGCTCGGTCGACAGCCGTTCGTCGACCAGCCGGCCGAGCCGGGTCTCGTTCTCGGTGGCGGCGACCCAGAGCTTCTCGTGCTCGGCGAGCCGCGTCGCGAGCCGGCTGCTCTCGAGCCGCAGCCGCTCGTAGCGGCGGTCGAGCTCGGCCGCGCGCAGGCGGCTGCCGCTGCCGAAGGCGGTGAGCCAGAACACGTTGGCGACCAACACCACGAGCGGCGCCGCCCAGAGCACCGCCCGCCGCCCGCCGAAGCTGCGCAGACGGATCACGGCGCGGTCTCCGGGAAGTAGGTCACGCTGAGGCCGAAGGAGAGCTGGTTCGAGCTCTGGCGACTCTCGCTCTCGAGATTCGGCTTCTCGAAGGCGGGATGGGCGAAGAGCCGGTCGACGAACTCGAGCAACGCCTCGGTGTCGCTCGCCTCGCCGACGATGCGCAGCACGACCGGCGTGCGCACCGAGGCGGCGCGGCGGGCGCGGTAGCCGCGCTCGGTGGCGACCCTCGGCGTCAGGCTGTGCAGGCGTACGCCGCGGGGCAGTGCCTCGGAGAGCCGGTCGAAGAGCTGATTCCAGGAGAACGTGCGCTCTTCGATGCGCGCGTTCAAGAACTCGGCGCGCCGGTTCTCGGCCACGAGATCGCGCGCCGCGAGATCGGAGTCGATCGTCGCCTGGCGATCCCGAGCGGCGGCGATGTCGCGCTCGAGGCGGGCAATCTCGGCGCTGCGGGCGGCGGCGCCCGAACCGGCGCGCTCGTAAGTGAAGACGTTCCAGGCGGTCAGCGCCACGGCGAGCACGGTGAGCGCGGCCGCCGTGCGGCGCACCGGGCGCAGGTTGACGAACGGCTCGCGGGCGAGATTGGGCGCCTGCCAGCTCACACGACCTCCCGGCTGGCGGCGCCGACGAGCGCCGCGAGCTCGCGCGCGTCGGCGGCGCCGATCGCTCCGGCGAGCGGCAGGTCGGAGGCCGCGAGCGGCACCACCGGCACTTCGAGCCCCCCTTCGAGGATCTCGGTCCAGAACGCCTGGATGCCGGGCGGCGCCGCGAGCACGACGCTGGTCGGCGCCTGGCCGCCCATGCGCTCGTCGAGGAAGGTGCGCGTCAGCCGCAGCTCGGCGGCGAGCAGCGGCGCCCGCTCGCCCTCGTCCAGGCGGTCGCCGAAGCTCTTCTGGCGCCAGACGACGGGCTCGCCCGCGCGGGCGAAGACGAGCGTGAAGCCGCCCGGCTCGACCGCGGCGAACGCGAGCAGCTGGTCGCCGTCCGCCGCGTGCGCCACCGCGCCGAGCCTCGCCAGCGTCGCGTTGGTGATCTGGCCGAGCGCGACGCCCGCCGCGTCGAAGGCGCTCTCGAAGGCCGCGCAAACCCCTTCCGCCGCGTAGAGCACGAGGGCGCGGATGGGATCCTCCTGGCCGGCCACCGGCACGATCGGCGCCGCGGCGACGCGCAGCTCGTCGACCCGGAACGGCACCAGTTTCTTGAGGCGGAAGCGCAGGACCTCGGTGCGCAACTCGGCGCGCTCGGGCAGCGCGCCGAGCTCGACCGCGAGCGCGCGCGCCCAGAGATCGGGCAACACCAGCGAAGCGTGCTTGGGCGGCGCGGCAAAGCGGTGCACGAGATCGGCGACCGCGCGTCCGAGCGTCTCGGCATCGCCGATCGTGCCGCCGAGCGGACCCCCGGCGAGCGTGCCGGCCGGCAGCGCCACGCTGTGGAGCTCGCGCAGCGCCAGCCCGGAGCGTTCGCGCCGGAAGCTGGCCCCGCGCAGCGCGCCGTCCTCGAGCGCGAAGGCGTGCGGCGGCACCGCTTGCGGCAACAAGCCCGCCCAGTGCTCAATCGACGAACGTAAACCGGTTGATCTCACGCAGGGTCGTCCATCCGCCGAGGGCTTTCTCGAGCGCCGATTCGCGCAGGAATCGCATGCCGTCCTCCTTCGCCGCGCGCCGGATCTCGGAGCCGGGCCGGCGGTCGAGGATCAGCTCGCGGATCCGGTCCGAGAGGTCGAGCAGCTCCGAGACGGCCAACCGGCCGAGGAAGCCGGTACCGTTGCACTCCATGCAGCCGGCGCCTTCGAAGAAGACGTGATCGCCGTAGACGCGCGGCGAGAGGCCCGATTCCTCGAGCAGCTGCGGCGTCACGTTGGCCGCCCGGCGGCAGTGCGGACAGATGCGCCGCACCAGACGCTGGGCCAGCACGCAGTTCAGGGCCGAGACGAAGTTGTAGAGATCGACCTTCATGTTGAGGAAACGGCCCAGCACGTCGATGACGTTGTTGGCGTGCACGGTGGTGAAGACGAGGTGGCCGGTGAGCGCCGACTGGATCGCGATCGAAGCCGTCTCCTCGTCGCGGATCTCGCCCACCATGATCTTGTCCGGATCGTGGCGGAGGATCGAGCGCAGCCCGCGCGCGAACGTCAGCCCCTTCTTCTCGTTGACCGGGATCTGCGAGACGCCCTTGAGCTGGTACTCGACCGGATCCTCGATGGTGACGATCTTGTCCTCGGGCGACTGGATCTCGGAGAGCGCGGCATAGAGCGTCGTCGTCTTGCCCGAGCCGGTCGGCCCGGTGACCAGCACCATGCCGTACGGCTCGCGGATCGCCTTGCGCAGCTTCTTCAGCGTGTCGTCGTCGAAGCCCAGGACGTCGAGGCGCAGGTTGCGGAACTCGGCCGACAGCGACTCCTTGTCGAGGATGCGGATGACCACGTCCTCGCCGTGGGCGGTGGGCAGGATCGAGACGCGGAAGTCGATCGTGCGCCCGCGCAGCCGCAGCTTGAAGCGGCCGTCCTGCGGCACCCGCTTCTCGGCGATGTCGAGCTCGCTCATCACCTTGACGCGCGAGACGATCGTCTGGTGATGGCGCTTGTCGATCGGCTCCATCGCCTGGTAGAGCACGCCGTCGATCCGGTACTTGACGATCACCTCGGTGTCGCGCGACTCGATGTGGATGTCGGAGGCGCGGCGCTGGATGGCGTTCAGGATCGTCGAGTCGACCAGCTTGATGATCGGCGAGGTGTCGGCGGTGATGCGGTCGAGCGAGAGCACCTCCTCGCCGCGCTCGTCCTCCTGGACCAGCTGGATGCGGAACTCCTCGGTCGCCTGGTCGAGGACGCGCTGGGTCGACTCCGACTTCTGCAGGATGTCGTCGATCGAATCGGGCGCGGCGACCCGGATCTCGAGCGGCATGCCGAGCTGGAGCTCGAGCTCGTCGATCTTGGCGACGTCGGTCGGATCCTTCATCGCCACGATCAGCCGGTTGCCGTGGCGCTCGAGCGGCACCACGCCGTAGCGCAGCATGAGATCGAACGGGATCGAGTGGAACAGGTCGGTGTCGATCCGGACGTCGGCGAGGTCGACGTAGCCCAGCCCGTGCCGGTGCGCCAGCTCGCGCGCCCGCTCGCGCCCCGCGGCGGGGTCGGGCGGTGCGGTCAGGGGGTCGGGCGGGCTCGGGCGGGCGGCCATCGGAGGGCAATCCTACCGGGACGCGGCGGCGGCGTCCGCCGTCACTGGATACGGGACAGCGCCGAGAAGATCGGCAGGTAGACCGAGACCAGGAGGATCGCCACCAGGCCGCCGACGAAAACGAGGAGAATCGGCTCGAGCAGGGCGAGCAGCCGCTGCATCTGCGTCTCGACCTCCTCGTCGAGAAAGTCGGAGACGCTGGCGAGCATCTGGTCGAGCGAGCCGGTGGTCTCGCCGACCTCGACCATGTCGAGCACGATCGGCGGCACCTGGCCCGTATCGCCGAGCGCCGAGGCGAGCGAGCGCCCCTCGCGCACCCGGTCGATGGTCGGCAGGAGCCGCTCGCGGATCCAGGCGTTGCCGACCGCGCGGATCGAGATCTCGAGCGACTGGACGAGCGGCAGGCCGCCGGCGAGAAGTGTCGAGAGCGAGCGGCAGAACTCCGAGACGGCGAAGCGGTGGAAGACGCTGCCCAGAACCGGAATCCCGAGGCGGAAGCGGGCGAGCGCGAGCTGGCCCGGGCCCGAGCGCATCCAGCGGCCGATGAACGGCGAGGCGAGGGCGAGCGCGAGGACGACGAGCGGCAGCCGGTCGCGCAGCGCGGTGGCGGTGCCGAGCGTCAACCGGGTGAGCAGCGGCAGCTCCTCGAGCTCCATCGCCTCGTAGAAGACGCGGAAGCGCGGCACGACGTAGATCGCCATGATGCCGAGCATCGTGATGGAGAGGCCGAGCAGCACGGCCGGATAGACGAGCGCGGTATAGACGCGCTTCTTGGCGTCGAGCACCAGCCGGAAGTAGCGCACTACGCGCTGCAGCACCTGCTCGAGATCGCCCGTGCGCTCGCCTGCCTTGAGCGCCGACGGGTAGAGCGAGGGGAACGAGTCGCCGAACTCGGCGAACGCCTCGGAGAGCTCGGCGCCGCTCTTGACCCGGTCGTAGACCTGTTCGAGGAGGCTCTTGAAGAGGGCGTGGCGCTGGCGGGAGACCAGCATGCCGAGCGACTGGAGGAGCGGCAACCCGGCGCGGAGCAGCGCTCCGAGCTCCTGGCTGAAGAGGAGCAGAACCTGCAGCGGCACCCGCCGGCGGCCGAAGGAGGGCCGGCGCGGCACCGCGGCGAGCCGCCGCTCGAGGCCGAGCAGCTCGAGCCCCTCGCGCTCGAGCTCGGCGCGCAGGGCGCGTTCGTCGGGGGCGCGGCGCACCTGTCGGAGCACGCGCCCCTCGCCGGTGCCGACGTGACAGACGTACTCCATCGCCGTCTAGCGTACGGAGCAGCCCGGGCGGCGGGAACGGATCACGAGCGGTCCATGGAAAGACTTGATTATACTGGCCTTTCTCGCCCGCATGTGGTGGCTCTACCAAGCCTCGATGGCCCTCCTGCTCGCGCTCGCGGGTCCGCTGCTCCTCCTCGTCCGTGGCCGCCACTACTGGCCAACGCTGCCGGGGCGGCTCGGAGTCCGGCTGCCGGCCGGCCCGCGCGGCGCGCTCTGGCTGCACGCGGTGTCGGTGGGCGAGGCGGCGGTGGCGGCGACGCTCGCCCGCGCGCTGCCCGCGGAGGAGGATCTCGTCGTCACCACCATCACGCCCACCGGCCAGGAGCGCGCCGCCCGCGCGCTCGCCGGCCGCGCCGCGGTCGCCTACGCTCCCTTCGAGCTCGGCGGGCCGGTTGGCCGCTTCTTCGACAGGCTGGCGCCGCGGGCGCTGGTGCTGGTCGAGGGCGACTACTGGCCGCTCCTCTTGCGCGAAGCGAAGCGGCGCGGGCTGCCGGTGGCGGTCGTCAACGGCCGCGTCTCGGACCGGAGCTTTCCGCGCCTGCGGCTCTTGCGCGGCGCGGTGCGGCGGCTGCTGCTCGAGCGCGTCGATCGCTTCGGCGTGCAGACGGAGCTCGACCGCGAGCGGCTGATCGCGCTCGGCGTGCCGGCGGCGAAGATCGCCGTCACCGGCAACCTCAAGTTCGAGGCGCCGGCACCGGCGCGGTCGCCCGTGCTCGAGGCCTGGGTCGAGCGCCAGGCGGCCGGCCGGCCGGTCCTGGTCGCCGGCTCGACGATGGCCGGCGAGGAGGAGGCCGTGCTCGACGCCTTCGCGGCCGCCGGCGGAGCCCGGGCGGCGCTCCTGGTCCTCGCGCCGCGGCACCCCGAGCGCTTCGACGCCGTCGCCGAGGAGTGCGAGCGCCGGTTCCCGGGCGTCGCGCGCCGGAGCACGGGACGGGATCCCGGCGCGCCGCCGGCGGTGGCGCTGCTCGACACGCTGGGCGAGCTGGCCGCGCTCTACGGACTGGCGCGCGGCGCCTTCATCGGCGGCACGCTGGTCGCGCGCGGCGGCCACAATCCGCTCGAGCCGGAGTTCTACGACCTCTGCGACCAGATGGGCTTCTTGGTCATGGACGAAGCTTTCGACGCCTGGCGGATGGCGAAGCGCGACAACGACTATCATGTGTTGTTCGACGAGTGGGCCGAGCGCGATCTGCGGGCGATGATCCGCCGCGACCGCAACCATCCGTCAGTCATTTTGTGGAGCCTCGGTAACGAGGTGTACGAGCAGCGCGACGGCAAGAACGCACCGCTGGCCCAGCGGCTGGCCAACATCGCCCACGACGAG
>Ga0209640_10005656_pt1 | contig 10918 bp, 14 predicted proteins | sample RifCSP10_1_FD_184018 | JGI IMG/M metagenome (GOLD analysis project Ga0209640, IMG submission 184018) | Soil microbial communities from Rifle, Colorado - Rifle CSP2_sed 10_1 (SPAdes) (version 2) | ecosystem: Environmental > Terrestrial > Deep subsurface > Rock core/Sediment | place: Rifle...
CGCTCTGGCTGGGCAAGGGCAGTTGGTTGCGCGTCTGGCAAGTGGAAAATGAACTTTCAAATCAAAAAATCAAGAATAGCCGGCTCGAAGCACGCAACGCCGGATTGGCCGCCGAGGTGCGCGACCTCAAGCAGGGCACCGAGGCGATCGAAGAACGCGCGCGCTACGAGCTCGGCATGATCCGCAGCGACGAAGTGTTCTTCCAGATCGTCGAGCCGCAGAATCAGCCGGTCACGCAGGGCCCAAGAAAAGGCCGCTGAAACCGGCTTGACGCAGATCAAGACGGGCACGCCGGGCGCGGGTAATTTCCCGGAAGGAGACGGGAGCGGAGGCGCCAACGTGCACTATCACTACCTGACCATCGAACAGCGCGAGACCCTGGAGAAGCTGATTCGCTCGCGGATTGGCGGCGGGTCGCAGCTCGCGACCGCGCTCAAGCGCCTGCATCAACCGGATTACGGCGTGTGCATCGAATGCGGCAAGGACATAGGGTTTGTCCGCCTCGAGGCCGACCCCTCGGCCCTTCACTGCCAGGCCTGCGCCCGGTTGCCCGTATCCCCCAGGCCGTAGTCCTTCGCCAGGGCATGGCGAGCCCCATCGGCGCCAGCGCCAGACCCCGATTTGTTACTTCGAGGAGGAAGAAACCATGGAGCGACACGTAGTGCACACGGACAAGGTGCCGCCAGCGAGGGTCCCGCTGTCGCAAGCGATCAAGGTAGGCGACTGGGTCTTCGCCTCGGGCCAACTCGGAATGGACGCGAAGACCGGACGTTTGGTCGAGGGTGGGATCAACGCCGAGACACGACAGGTGTGCGAAAATCTCAAAGCGGTGCTCGAAGCGGCCGGCTCTTCGCTAGGAAGGGTTGCGAAGGTCACGATCTATATGGCCGACCTCGGGGAGCTCATGGCGATGAACGCGGTCTTCAGCGGGTACTTTCCGAAGGACCCGCCGGCGCGAACTACGTTTCAGGCAGCTGGCTTGGTGGCCGGAGCGCGCGTCGAGATCGAGGCCATTGCGAGCGCGTGAAAGCGCAAATATGGAGCTGGGAGCTGAGGACCGATCTGCGCCGGGTGGCGCCTTGGGACTAGGCAAATCGAATGACCGTATATGGACCCCTCCTCGGTTTGCAAGCACTCCGTTCTCTGGCGGTAAGGTTCGACTGCAGACGCAGATCAGCGCGGCCTTGCTGCCGTTGGTCAAGCGCCGAGCGTGAAGATGCTGCCGACCGTCGACATCGCCAGGCGATCGGGCATCTGCTCGCGCATCGCCTGCAGGAAGTTGATGCCGGAGCAATGCATCGGGATCACGACGTCAGGATTGAGCGCCTTGAGCGCCGCGACGGACTGCTTCAGGTAATCGTCATCGGCCGGCGCGAGATGAAAGCCGCCCACCAGAGCGTGAAGCTTTCTCACGCCCGAGGCCTCCATCGCGGCGCGAAGCGCGGCGCTACTTGCACGCGTCGAGCTTTCTCTGGCATTCGCCCTGGCACGCCGCAGCGGATGCCTGATCCGTTGACGTGCGCCGGCACGCCTTCATGCAGTCCTGCTGGGCTTCGTTGCACGAAGGCGCCTGGCCGTCCCGGAAGACTCCCACGTAGACGTAATAACCGGCGACCGCCGCGATCGCCAGAATCACCAAGGTGCCGAACAGTCCCATTCCGCGCTGATCCCTGGCGCGTGCGTCGCTCATTGAAGTCTCCTTAGCGCGGCTATACTAACTGGAGGAGGCGGGTTTGCGATGAAGCTTTCCCCGGAACAGCTGCAGCAGTTCGAGCGCGACGGGTATCTGTTCTTCCCGAGCCTGTTCAAGCCGGAGGAGATCAAGGTCCTCACCGACGAGGTGCCGGCGCTCTACGCGCAGCGCCGCCCGGAGAACGTGCGCGAAAGGACCGGCGACGTGGTGCGCACCAATTTCGCCGCGCACATGTACAGCACTCCCTTTGCCAAGCTCGCGCGCCATCCCCGGATGGTGCAGCCGGTGAGCCAGGTCTTCGGCGAAGACGTCTACATGCACCAATTCAAGATCAACGGCAAGCAAGCCTTCGACGGCGACGTCTGGCAGTGGCACCAGGATTACGGCACCTGGGTCAACGACGATCAGATGCCCGAGGCGCGCGCGATGAACGTCGCCATCTTCCTCGACGAGGTCAACGAATTCAACGGCCCGCTGATGTTGATTCCCGGGAGCCACAAGCAGGGCGTGCTCGAGGCGCAGCACGACACGAGCACCACGAGCTATCCGCTTTGGGTTATTTCCCACGAAGTCATTCAAAAACTGGTGGACCATGGCGGCATCGTCGCGCCCAAGGGCCCGGCGGGCTCGATGATCCTGTTCCACGGCTGCCTGGTTCACGCCTCGACTTCAAACCTGTCGCCCTGGAACCGCGTCAGCGTCTATCTCTCGCTCTGCGCGGTGTCGAACCATATCCGCCGCTTCAAGCGCCCCGACTACATCGCGCACCGCGACTTCACGCCCATCCGGTGCCTGCCCGACGATTGCCTGCTCAAGCACTACGACGTGCCGCTTCCCTGGAAGGAACGGTTCTTTGAACCTGTACGCAAAGCTTCTTGAGAGAAAAGACGACCCGATCCGCATCGGCCTCATCGGGGCGGGCAAGTTCGCGACCATGTATCTCGCGCAGCTGCCGAAGACCCCCGGGGTGCGGCTGGTTCGCATCGCGGACCTCGCCCCGGACAATGCCCGCGCCAATCTGAAGCGCGTCGGCCTCGATCCCGCGCAGTTCGCCATTTCGGAAGACTGGGAAAAGCTGGTCGCCGATCCGAATGTCGACATCGTCATCGAGGCGACGGGCAATCCGGTCGCCGCGGTCGAGCACATCCTGGCCGCGTTGCGCAACGGCAAGCACGTGATCAACGTCACGGTCGAGGCCGACGCGTTCTGCGGGCCGCTGCTCGCCAGGAAGGCGGCCGAAGCGGGGGTCGTGTACAGCCTCGCGTATGGCGACCAGCCGGCGCTGATCTGCGACCTGGTGGACTGGGCGCGCGCCGCGGGCTTTCCGGTCGTCGCGGCGGGGCGCGGTCACAAGTGGCTGCCGCATTTCGCGCAATCGACGCCCGAGACCGTATGGGGATACTACGGGCTGACGCCGGAGCAGGCGAGCGTCGGCGGACTTAACCCCAAGATGTTCAACTCGTTTCTCGACGGCTCGAAGCCGGCGATCGAAACCACCGCGGTCTGCAATGCCACCGGCCTCACGCCCGCGCCCGGCGGACTCGCTTTTCCTCCGGGCTCGGTGGACGAGATTCCGTCGCTGATGCGGCCGCGCAGCGAAGGCGGAGTGCTGCATCACAAGGGACAGGTCGAAGTGATTTCCTCGCTGCGCAGCGACGGCAGCGTCATTCCCTACGACATCCGCTTCGGCGTTTTTGTCGTATTCGAAGGCGAGTCCGACTACATCCAGCGCTGCTTCAGCGAATACGGCGTGAAGACCGACCCTTCAGGGCGTTACGCCTGCATGTACAAGCGCTGGCACCTGATCGGCCTGGAGGTGGGGATCTCGGTCGCTTCAGTCGGACTGCGCGGCGAGCCGACCGGCTGCGCCACAGGCTGGCGGGCCGATGCAATTGCCTTTGCAAAAAGAGATTTAAGTGAAAAAGAAATTCTTGATGGCGAAGGCGGCTACACCGTTGCGGGGCGCCTGATGCCGGCGGCGGATTCGCTGGCGCAGGGCTGCCTGCCGCTCGGCCTGGCGCACGGCTGGAAGCTGCTGCGGCCGGTGGCGGCGGGGCAGCCGCTCAAGTGGAGCGACGTGGCTTACGACGCGAACGCGGCCGCCGTGAAGCTGCGCCGCGAGATGGAATCTTCCGTTTCTCCAGGTAGCGAAATATCTCGGTATGGTCCGCCCCGGGTGGCAGCTGCTTCTGGGCGGCGCGCCACAGCCTCAAGGTCTCCCTGAGATAGGGCGTGTCGAGGCCCAGCCCGCGCGCGAGGCCGGCGGCGATGCCGACGTCCTTCGCCATCAGCGCGAGCTTGAACCCCGAAGCGAAGGCGCCGGTCAGGATCTGCTGCGGAATCTTGCGTTCGGTGGTGCTGTTGCGGCCGGTGGAGGCGTTGATCGCGTCGAGCATCAACTTCGGATCCAGGCCGAACGCGCGGGCGACCAGCAGCGCCTCGAACCCTGCCAGCGTGCCCGCGGCGCCGAGGTAGTTGTTGAGCGCCTTGACGGCGTGCCCGGCGCCCAGCGGGCCGACGTGGAAAATCCGCCCGCCCATCGTTTTGAGCACTGGGGTGACTCGCTTCAGCACGGCCGCTTGCCCGCCCGCCATGATCGTCAGCGTCCCGTCCCTCGCCTTGGCGATGGCGCCGGAGACCGGGGCGTCCACCATGGCGACGTTCTTCGCCGCGAGCGCGGCGCCCAGGGCCCGGGTGCCGGCGGGTTCGGAAGAGCTCATGTCGATGACCACCGCGCCGGCCTTGAGCGCCGGTAGCGCTTCCAGGACTGCGTCGCGCACGATCGCTCCGTCGGGCAGCATGGTGATCAGGGCATCGGCGCCCTTGGCGGCTTCGCGGATCGAATCGCAGCTGCCCGAGCCGTTGAGATCGAAGGAGCGCACCGCGAAACCCTCGCGCGCCAGGTTGGCGGCCATGGGCTGGCCCATCGTTCCCAGCCCGATGAACGCTATTTTTCTGATTGGAAAACCTCTTTGGCCGCACGGAAAGCGACTACCGCCGCGGGCACGCCGCAATAGATCGCGACCTGGAGGAACACTTCCTTGATTTCGTCCCTGGTGAGGCCGTTGTTCAGCGCGCCGCGGATGTGCAGCTTCAGCTCGTGCTCCTTGCCGAGGGCGCACAGCATGCCGAGGTTCAGCACCGAGCGCATCTTGCGCGGCAGCCCGGGGCGGTTCCAGATGTCGTTCCAGCAATAGGTGTTCAGCAGATCGACGAATTCCCGGCTGAATTCGTCCGCGCCCGCCATCGCCTTGTCGACATAACCCGCGCCCAGCACTTCGCGGCGCGTTTTCAATCCGGCGTCGAAACGTTCCTTGTGCGGCTTCTTGTCCATTGCATTCTCCAATGACGATTAGGGCTGCGGCACTATAACATCGCGCGATGGACGATCTGTTGTACGCGAACCGAGGCGCGATTGAAGCGGCGCAGGAGCGCTGCTTCTCCGAGATGATCGGGCTCGCCGCCGAGCGGCACGGCCGTACGCGCGCGCTGCTGGCCGACAAGAATCTTGCTGTTTCATCGCTGAGGCATCTCGCCAGGTTGCCCGTAACTCGAAAAGAAGACTACATGCGCGAGCCGGACGCATTCCTCCTCGACACGCAGGGATTGCCCGAGGAGATGCACACCGTGTGGGACACGATGTACACCACCGGCTCGACTGCGGGCGTGCCGACGCCGTTCGTCTCGACCACCTACGACTTCTTCCGCATCCTTGAGGCGAATCGCAACATGTTGCGCCTGCGTGGCGCGCGCCCCGACGACGTCATCGCCAACCTGTTTCCGCTCACGGCGCGGCCGCACGGCGCATTTATCCGTACGCTGCACGCGGCGGCGAGCATGAACTTGCGCGTCGTCGCGGCGCTGCCCGGCAATCCATCGCCGTATTTCACCCTGGGCAACGACCTGGGTCGCGTGGTGGAGGTGGTGGCGCGGAGCCGCTCGACCATCCTGTGGGGCGTGCCAAGCTACGTCCGGCGCGTGCTCGCGCGTGCGGAAGAGGCGGGCGCGGACTTTTCCGCTGTCAGGCTCGCTTTCCTTACCGGGGAGGGCTTGAACGAGGAGAGCCGGGATGAATTCACGCGGTCCTTGCGGCGCCTGGGAACGCGCGAGGCCTGGGTAAGCGTCTCGTACGGCGCAACCGAGATGCAGGGCGGCATGGTGGAGTGCGCGCCCGGCTCCGGCTATCACAACCCCGCGCCGGACCAGTTCCACTTCGAGGTGGTGGATCCCGCCACGCTCGAGACCCTGCCTGACGGTAAACCGGGCCTGGTGCTGCTGACGCATCTGCGGCGCCGCGGCACGGTACTCCTGCGCTACGCGCTGGGCGATATCTCCACCCTCTCTCGCGAGCGCTGCCCGCACTGCGGTTCGTGGACCGACCGCCTCACGACCCTGCCGCGACGCGCCGATGCGCTGCTGAAGGTCAAGGGGACGCTGGTGAACCCGACCGTGCTGGTGCAAGCCGCCGAGGCGGTTCTCGGCGCCAGGGAGTTCCAGTTCGTCATTCGGGATGGCGAGATTCTCGGCCTGAATGTCGCCGGCGCGATCGATGAATCGCTCTCGAAGAGGCTATCGGATAACGTGAAGCGGGCTTGCGGCGTGACGCCGGCGGTCGAGTTCGTTCCAGGTGAGGCGATCAGCGATGCGTCAAAGGCCTGGAAGACCAGGCGCGTGATCGATCAGCGCCGGCCCATGTAGAGCTGCGCGACGCGCCGGTCGCCGATCAGCCGCTGCGCCTGGTCTTCGAGCAGGATCTCGCCCAGCTCCATGACGTAGCCGCGGTCCGAACAGGCCAGCGCCTTGTTCACGTTCTGCTCCACCATCAGGACGGCCTTGCCCTGATCGCGCAGCAGCCGGACCGCGTTGAATACCGCGTCCACCATCTTCGGCGCCAGGCCGATGGACGGCTCGTCGAGCATGAGCAGCTTCGGGTCCATGAGGAGCGCGCGCGCGAGCTCCAGCATGCGCTGCTCGCCGCCGCTCAGGGTCCCGGCCAGCTGCGTCGCACGTTGGGCAAGCATCGGAAACAGCTGCCGCACGGCGTCGATTCGCTCGGCAAGCCGTTTCGCGCTGGACAGCAGATAACCTCCCATGCGCAGATTTTCATCGATGGTCAGCCTGGGAAAAACACTGCGGTTCTGCGGGATGTAGGCGATCCCCGCAGCCAGAATGCGGTCGGGGGAGAGCGGCAGAAGGTCGCGGCCCTCCAGTTCGATCGCGCCTTCGCGCCAGGGGACGAGATTGAACACGGACTTCAGCAGCGTCGATTTCCCGGCGCCGTTGTGGCCGATGACCGTGACGACTTCCCCGGCAGCCACGCGCAGCGATACGTTGCCGAGAATGGGCCGACCGGCATAGCCCGCGTTCAAGCCGCGGATCTCGAGCATCATCCGAGATAGGCCTCTACGACCGCCGCGTTCGCCTGCATCGCGGCCGGGCTGCCTCGCGCCAGCACCGCGCCGCCGTGCATCACGATGATCTCATCGGCAAGGCGCATGACGAATTCCATGTTGTGCTCGACCACCAGGAACAGGCAGGGCCGCTCCTCGTGCATGCGGCGAATGAAGCCGGCGAGCAGTTCCAGCAATGCCGGATTCACGCCCGCGGCCGGCTCGTCGAGGAGCAGGATGCGCGGCCGCATCATGAAGATGCCGACCAGCTCGAGGAGCCGCCGCTGGCCGAACGAAAGCGAGGCCGCGGGTTCGCCGGCATAGCGCGTGAGATTGACCAGGTCGAGCAGGCGCATCGCTTCCTTGCGCGGCGCGGCGACGCAAGGTCCGAACAGCAGATTGTCCAGGCAGGTGAACTCGGGGAAGAAGCGGCACTCCTGGAAGCTGCGCGCGAGTCCCAGCCGCGCCAGGCGGTGCGGCGGCAGCCCGGTGACGTCCTGGCCATCGATCGCCACGCGCCCGGCGTCGGGGTCGGAAATTCCGGCGATGACGTCGAACAGGGTGGTCTTGCCGGCGCCGTTCGGGCCGATCAGCCCGTAGATTCCCGGCTGCGCGACTTCGAAGCTGCAGCCGGAAAGCGCAACGATCCCGCCGTAGCGCTTCTGCAGACCGGCGACGGTGAGAGCGCTCATTTCTTCCCCGATGGAATCAGGCCGGCGAGGCCGCGCGGCGCGAACAGCACCAGGAGAACCAGCAGGGCGCCGAACACGACCAAGCGCCATTCGTTCGCCACCCGCAGGTACTCGGGCAGCCCGACGAAGACCAGGGCACCCAGCGCCGGACCCGCGAGCGAGCCAGCGCCGCCGACGACGACGATCAGCACCGCGTTGATGCTTTCCGAAAGGTTGAAGGTGGCGGGCGCCGCGACGCGCAGGAACGACACGTGCAGAATGCCGCCGAGGCCCGCGATCGCGGAGCCGAGCGCGAACACGGAGGTCTTGTAGAGCATCGCGTTGACGCCGCGTGCTGCGGCGAGGCGCTCGTCCTGGCGCAGGGCCATCAGGGTGCGACCGTAATCCGAACGGACCACCCGCCATTGGACGGCGAAGGCGGCGAGCGCGGCCGTGAGGGCCAGGTAGTAGAAGTTCTGCAAGGGACCGAAGCTCAGCGACCCGAGCGGCGCCGGGCGCGGGATGCCGGGAAATCCCTGTGCGCCGCGCGTCACGTCGTCCCAGTTGTTCATGACCGAATACAGCATCAGGCCGAAGGCGAGGGTGACGATCATGAAGAAATGGCTGCGAAAGCGCAGGCACACGGCGCCGATGGCGGCTCCGGAGGCGCCGGCGGCAGCAACGCCGAGCGCGAGAGCGGCCCAGAAGCCAAGCTTTGCGTCGACCATGAGGACGGCGGCGGCGTAGGCACCGATGCCGGCAAAGGCCATGTGGCCGAGCGAGACCAGCCCGGCGTAGCCGAGCATGAGATTGAGGCCTACCGCGGGAATGGCGTACACGCAGCACAGCACGAGAACGTGGATCAGGTACGGCGTTCCGGCGGCAAGCGAAGGCAAGGCATACAGCAGGACCGTTGCGACGAGCAGCAGCGCCTTGCGCATCAGTCCTCGCCGCGCACCCGGACGCCGAAAATGCCTTGCGGCCGGGCGAGGAGGATCAGCACCATCACGACGAACGCCACCGAGTCCCGGTAGTCGGTCGGCAGCACGAGCGTCGAGAGCGATTCGACGACGCCGATCAGCAGGCCGCCGATGACGGCGCCCGGCACGCTGCCCATGCCGCCGAGCAGGATGCCGGCGAGCCCCTTCACCATGGGCGCGTCTCCCATCAGCGGAAATACCAGGAAAAGAGGGCCGATGAGCGCGCCGCCGAGGGCTGCAAGCGCCGTGCCGAGGGCGAAGGTCGTCCAGTCGATGCGCTCGACCGGGATGCCGACCACCATCGCGGCCAGGCGGTCCTGGCTGGCGGCGCGAATCGCAGTGCCGGGCTTGGAGAACTTGAGGAACAGAAAGAGTGCCGCGACCACGGCGAAGGTCACCAGAATCACCAGCAGGTGCTGCAGGGGGAAGCGCAGCGCGCCGAGCGGCACCAGCTGCTCGGTGGCCGGGACCTTCATCTGCAGCGCATTGGGTCCCCACACGGCGACCACCAGGTTCTCGATGACCAGGATCAGGCCGAGCGAGGCGATGACCTGATTGCGCAGGTTCCCGTGAAGCGGACGGAACACGCCTCGCTCCAGGGCGATCCCGACCAGCGCCAGCACGCCCATCGAAAGCAGCACCGACAGCGCGTAACTGCCGGTAACCCGGGTGAAGAAAAAATGGCAAACGTATCCACCGAGCATGAACAGCACGCCATGGGCGAAATTCAGGACGTGCATCACGCCGTAGATCAGCACCATGCCCAGCGCCACCAGGACGTAGACCGACCCGGACATCAGGCCGTTGATGGTCTGCTCCAGGACTGCGGCGGGCACGGGCAGCCGGCCGCTAGCCGCCGCCGCAGTCGGCCTTGAGGGATTCCGGGAAGAGGATGCGGCGGCTGCCGTTGGCGCACCACTGCGTGACGTAGACCGGCGGGTGGGCCTGGCCCTTGCTGTCGAATCGAATGCGGCCGATGACGCCGTCGTGTTCGATCGCCGCGAGCGCATCGCGGATTTTGCGTCCGTCGGTCACCGTGCCGGCTCGTTGCATGGCGGCGACGGCGAGCATCAGCCCGTCGTAGGACTGCGCCGCAAAACCATGCGCTTCCTCGCCGTACTTCTTCCGGTAGCGGTCGCTGAAGGCGCGAATACGCGGCACAGCCGCGTTGGGCGGGAAGGCGTTGTACTGCACCATGCCCTCCAGGCGGTCGGCGTCGAGCCGCTTGAGGAAGCGGTCCGAGCCCATGGCGAGGGTGCCGATCAGCTGCGTTTTCAGGCCGGCGTCCCGGATCTGCCGGATCGCCAGGCTGCCGGGCTCCTCGTCCATCAGGAGCATGACCGCCCGGGCGGAGCCGGCACGGATGTTGGACACGTGGCTCGCGAAATCGACCTCGCCCACGTTGAAATAGCCGATGTAGCCGATTTTCGACTCGCCCAGCAGCTTTTTCATGCCGTTCACGCCGCCGCGGCCGGCGTCGTTGTTCCAGGCGATGAAGGCCAGCGGTGTCCAACCCTGTCTGGCGACGAAGTCAGCGAGCGCCTGGGTCAGCTGGTCGTTGTTCGCGTTGACGCGAAAGAGGAACGGATTGCCTTGCTCGGTCAGTCCTGGTCCGGTGGGAATGGTGAGGACCAGCGGCACGCCATAGTCCCGCGCGATCGGCGCTTCGGCCGCCGCCACGCCGCTGTGCAGCTCGCCGAGCACCACGGGAGCCTTGTCCACCGTGGCGAGGCGCTGCATCGCCGAAGCGCCCTCTGCCGGGTTGGCCCGCGTGTCGTAGGCCTTGAGATCGACCAGATACTTGCGTCCGCCCAGCGCGAAGCCGCCTGCCGAATTGATCTCCTCTTCCGCGAGCCGGAACCCGTTCATCTGGAATTTGCCCGGTGCCGCCATCGGACCCGAGAGCGAGGTCACGATGCCGACGGTGACTTTCTCCTGTGCCAGCGCAAAGGCGGGGAGAAGCGAAAGCAGCGCGGCGAGAACTCTGAGCATGATTCCTCCTAGTTGAGTTTGTAAACCCGCAGCGCGTTGCCGCGCAGCAGCTTCGTCTTGGATTCTTCCCGCAAGCTCAGGGCCTCGATTTCCTCGCGCGTACGGGCGAAATCGAGCACCGGAAAATCGGTGCCGAACAGCACCTTGTCCTGGCCGTAGGTATTCAGGTACTGAATGAAGGCGGCGGGCCAG
>Ga0209640_10005657_pt1 | contig 10916 bp, 11 predicted proteins | sample RifCSP10_1_FD_184018 | JGI IMG/M metagenome (GOLD analysis project Ga0209640, IMG submission 184018) | Soil microbial communities from Rifle, Colorado - Rifle CSP2_sed 10_1 (SPAdes) (version 2) | ecosystem: Environmental > Terrestrial > Deep subsurface > Rock core/Sediment | place: Rifle...
GGCGAACGGCACCATCGACCTCGAATGCGGCTCGACCACCAACAACCTCGAGCGCCAGAAGCAGGTCGCGTTCACCATCACGCACTTCGTGACCGCCAACCGCTACGTCGCGAAGAAGACATCCAACATCAAGTCGCTCAAGGATCTGAAGGGCAAGACGGTGGTCTCGACCTCCGGCACCACCAACATCAAGTGGGCGACCGAGGCGAACACCAAGCAGAAGCTCGGCATGAACATCATCGCGGCGAAGGACCACGCGGAGGCGTTTCTGACGGTGGACACGGGACGGGCAGTCGCCTTCTTCATGGACGACATCCTGCTCTACAGCCTGGTCGCCAATTCCAAGAACCCGCGCGACTGGGCGATCGGCTCCGAAGCCTACACCGTCGAGCCCTACGGCATCATGCTGCGCCGGGACGACCCGGCGTTCAAGAAGGTCGTGGACAACGCGGTGCGCAACCTGTACCAGTCCGGCCGCATCAACGCCATCTACGAGAAATGGTTCCAGAAGCCGGTGCCGCCCAAGGGCATCAACCTCAACGTGCCGATGAGCGCCCCGTTCAAGAAGGTGGTCGCGAACCCGACCGACTCGGGAGATCCAATGGTCTACCAATAGTTAAAACGGACGCGCCGCGCCGTTTTAACTGCGCGCGATGCAGCGGATGGAATTCGCCGCTGATCGCGCGCTTTTCATTTCCGGCTCACGCGATCCTTTAGGCCAGTGAAATACAACTGGAACTGGCAGATCTTCTGGGACCAGGCGCCGGACGGCACCGGCATCTACCTGTGGTGGCTCGTGTCCGGCCTGGGGTGGACGCTGGCGACCGCCCTTCTCGCATGGGCGATCGCGCTGGCGCTCGGCGCAACAGTCGGAACGCTGCGCACCACGCCGATCACCTGGCTGGTCCGCCTCGGCAACGCCTACGTCGAGCTGTTCCGCAATATCCCGCTGCTGGTGCAGATGTTCCTGTGGTACTTCGTGCTGCCGGAGCTGCTGCCGAAGACTCTGGGCGACACCATGAAGCAGATGGTGCCGCCGTGGGCTTCGTTCTGGCCCGCGGTGCTGTGCCTCGGCTTCTACACGTCCGCCCGCGTCGCCGAGCAGGTGCGCGCCGGCATTCAGTCGCTGCCAAGGGGGCAGCACATGGCCGGGACCGCGCTCGGGCTCACGCTGCCCCAGGCCTATCGCCACGTGCTGCTGCCGCAGGCCTTCCGCATCATCCTGCCGCCGCTCACCTCCGAGTTCATGAACATCATCAAGAATTCGGCGGTGGCGCTCACCATCGGGCTGATGGAGCTCACCGCACGCGCGCGCTCGATGCAGGAATTCACCTTCCAGGTATTCGAAGCCTTCACCGCCGCGACCTTGATTTACATCTTCGTCACGCTGATCGTGGTGCTCGGCATGCGCTGGGTCGAAAAGCGGGTACAGGTCCCGGGCCTGATCAGTGCCGGCGGAGCGCCCATGGCGGGCCACTGACATGTTCGCAGGCTTTGACTTCGACGTCATCGAGCGCTCCCTCCCCTTTCTCTTCAAGGAGGGGATGACGTTCACGCTGACGCTCACGGCGATGGCGATGACGGGCGGGATCGTTTTCGGCACGCTGCTCGCGATGATGCGGCTCTCCAGCTACGCGCTGCTGAACGTGCCGGCGGCGATCTACGTGAACCTGATGCGCTCCGTGCCGCTGGTGCTCGTGATTTTCTGGTTCTATTTTCTCGTCCCGTGGATCGGTGGCTGGATCATCGGCGCCGGGCAGCCGATCCAGGTCGGCGCATTCTGGTCATCCGTCATCACCTTCACCCTGTTCGAGGCCGCCTACTACGCCGAGATCATGCGCGCCGGCATCCAGAGCGTGGCGCGCGGCCAGGTCTCGGCCGGTCAGGCGCTCGGCCTCAACTACTGGCAGACCATGGGATACGTCGTGCTGCCGCAGGCGTTCCGCAACATGCTGCCGGTGCTGCTTACGCAGACCATCATCCTGTTCCAGGACACTTCTCTCGTCTACGTGCTGTCCATCGTCGATTTCCTGGGCGCCGCCGCCCGGATCGCGCAGCGCGATGCGCGGCTGGTCGAGATGTACCTGTTCGCCGCGGCCGTCTACTTCATCATCTCGTTCACGCTATCCTATATGGTGAAGCGCTTGCAGCTGCGCATCGCCGTCATCAAGTGACACATAGTCCAGAGGATCACCCGGTATGCCGATGATCGAGTTCAAGAACGTCAGCAAGTGGTACGGCGGCTTCCAGGTGCTCAAGGATTGCACCACCAAGGTCGAGAAAGGCGAAGTCGTCGTGGTATGCGGGCCCTCGGGTTCCGGCAAGTCCACGCTCATCAAGTGCGTGAACGGCCTCGAGCCCTTCCAGCATGGTGAGATCATCGTCAACGGCGAGTCCGTTGGCGCGACGGAGACCAACTTGCCCAGACTGCGCTCGAAGATCGGCATGGTGTTCCAGCACTTCGAGCTGTTTCCGCACATGTCGGTGATCGACAACCTCAACCTCGCGCAGGTGAAGGTGCTCGGGCGGGGCGCGGAGGAAGCAACGGCCAAGTCGATGGCGCTGCTGAAGCGCGTCGGGATCGACACCCACGCGCGCAAGTTCCCGGGCGAGCTCTCCGGCGGTCAGCAGCAGCGCGTCGCCATCGCGCGCGGGCTCGCGATGGACCCGATCGCGATGCTGTTCGACGAGCCGACTTCGGCGCTCGATCCGGAGATGATCAACGAAGTGCTCGACGTCATGGTCGAGCTCGCGCTGGAAGGCATGACCATGATGTGCGTGACCCACGAGATGGGCTTCGCGCGCAAGGTCGCCCACCGCGTCATCTTCATGGACGAGGGGCGGATCGCCGAGGACGCGAAGAAGGAGGATTTCTTCGGCAAGCCCCGTTCCGAGCGCGCCCAGCAGTTCCTGTCAAAGATCCTGCACCACTGATGCAGGAAGAAGTGACGAATAATGGTGACGAATGATCTCGTCACCTGTATCTCATCACTATTTCTGGCAAAGTCGGTCGGCCAGTCTGCGCAGGAATGCCTCGCACCGTGCCAGCTGGTCGAGCGTGACGAATTCGTTCGGCTTGTGGGCCTGCGCGATCGAGCCCGGGCCGCACACCACCGTCGGGATGCCGGCACGCTGGAACTGCGAGCCCTCGGTTGCGAACGAGACCTTGCCGATCTCTCCGCTGCCGGCGAGTTCCTGGGCGAGCGCCACCACCTCGGCTTCGGGCCGGGTGTCGAGCATCGGAATTTCCGACAACGGCTCGATGGTGAACCCGGCCGCCGGATGCGTGAGGCGCATCTCCGGCTCCAGGCGCGTCACGACGTAATCCCTGAGCTCGCTCAGCAACCGGTCCGGATCGTCCCCCGGCAGGTTGCGGAACTCGAAGTCGAAAACGCATTCGTGCGGAATGACGTTCAGCGCCGTGCCGCCGCGGATCACACCCGTGTGCACCGTGGTGTACGCGACGTCGAAGCCGCGGTCGTACGGCCCCTCATCGCGGTGCCGCCGCGCCAGGGATTTCAGGTACGCGATTGCCTCCGCGGCGTACTCGACGGCGTTCACGCCGTGCGGCGCATAGGCCGAGTGCCCGGCAAGCCCGCGCACCGTGCAGCGGTAGCCCTTCTTGCCCTTGTGCGCGATCACCGGGCGCATCTCCGTAGGCTCGCCCACGATGCACGAGCGCGGGCGAATGCCGGCGCGCTGGAGGTCCGCAATCAGCCTGCCCACCCCGACGCAGCCGACTTCCTCGTCATAGGAAAACGCCAGATGGAGCGGCGTCGTCAGTCCCCGCGCCACGAACTCCGGAACGAGCGCGAGTACGCAGGCGATGAATCCCTTCATGTCGCACGCGCCGCGGCCGTAGAGCCTGCCGTCCTTCTCGACCAACTCGAATGGATCGGTGTCCCAGGCCTGGCCGTCGGTCGGCACGACGTCGGTGTGGCCGGAGAGCACGATGCCGGGCTCCCCGCGCGGGCCCAGCGTCGCGAACAGGTTGGCCTTGCGCTTCGCCTCGTCGTGGGTCAGCCGGATCTCCGCGCCGTGCGGCTCGAGAACGCCGCGCACGAATTCGATCAGCTCGAGGTTAGAATCGCGGCTCACCGTGGGAAACGCGATGAGCTTGCGCAGCATCTCGACACTGGGGGAATGACGGGCCGTAACCATTTCGCCGCCGGGAAGGAATCGAGGATAGGTAGCGCGCGGGGCAGTGTCAATGACGAAGCAATCTAAGGTAGACTCGCCGGTGATCGAGGCGTGACGTGGCGGCGCGTGACGTGACGAAGGCGGTCATACTTTGGCTTGGCGTGGCCGCGGCATGCTGGCCCGGCGGCGGCAACGCCGCGGAGCTGAAAATCGGCCTGTCGGCCGACGTCACGACCATGGATCCCCACTTCGTCGCGGCGCAGCCGAACCTCACCGCGCAGCAGCACGTCTTCGATTCCCTGGTCCGGAGCGACGAGCGCAGCCGCCCCGTCCCCGGCATCGCCACCTGGAGCACGCCGGATCCCCTCACCTGGGAATTCCGGCTCCGCAAGGGCGTGAAGTTCCACGACGGAGCCGAGCTCACCGCCGAGGACGTCGTGTTCTCGCTCGAGCGCCCGTACACCATCACCGGCAGCCCCGGCGGCTTCCAGACCTACGTGCGCCCGATCGTGGCGAAAGAGATCGTGGACCGCTACACCGTGCGACTCAAGACCGCGGCGCCGTACGGAGCGCTGCTCCAGGACCTCGCGGAAGTCATGATCGTGTCGAAAAAGGCGGCCGCGCAGGCTACCGGCGAAGATTTCGACCGGGGAAAGGCAGCGATCGGCACCGGGCCATTCAAGCTCGCGCGCTTCGTGCGCGGCAGCCGCATCGAGCTCACGCGGCACGATCAGTACTGGGGCGGGCGCCTGCCGTGGGACAGCGTGACGCTCCTGATCCTGCCGAGCGACCCCGTGCGCACCGCCGCGCTCCTGTCCGGCCAGGTCGATGCCATCGAGCACGTGCCCACCGCGGACATCGCAAGGCTGCGCAAGCATCCACAATTGCGGCTGGCCCAGACGGTGTCCTGGCGCACCATCTTCCTTCACGTGGACCAGTCACGCGACCGGCCGCCGGGCGTGCTGTCGCGGGCGGGCCAGCCACTGGACAAGAATCCACTCAGGGATGTGCGGGTGCGACGCGCCCTATCGAAAGCGATCAATCGCGAGGCCATTGCCGAGCGCGTCATGGAGGGGCTGGCGCTCCCCGCCGCGAACGTGGTCTCGCCCAGTGTGTTCGGCCACAACCCGGCGGTGAAGCCGGAGCCCTACGACCCGGAGGGCGCAATGAAGCTGCTGGCGCAGGCCGGCTATCCCGGCGGCTTCTCCGTGACGATCGCGACGCCCAACAATCGCTACATGAACGACGAGCAGGTCGCGCAGACAGTCGCCCAGATGTTCTCGCGCATCGGCGTCGCAACCAAAGTTGAAGCGATGCCGCTGAGCGTGTACTTCGGACGAGCACGCAATAAGGACTTCGGCGTGGCACTGCTCGGATGGGGCTCGCGCGCTGCGGATCTCGCGCTGCGCTCGCTCGTGGCCACCGCCGCTCCCGACAAGGGATACGGCGCGTGGAACTGGGGCGGCTATTCCAACCCCGGGCTCGATCAGCTCGTCGCCCGGTCGCTCGGCACCGTCGACCCCGCGCAGCGCGAGGCGGTGGCGCGCGAGGCGGCGGCGCTCGCGGCCGCGGAGGTGGCGTTCATTCCCCTGCATTACCAGGTCGTCACCTGGGCCATGCGAAGCACACTTTCCTATACCGCGCGGACGGATGAGTTCACGTTCGCTCACTTCTTCAAGCCGCGGTGACGAACCCTCATCTCTGATTGCGATGCTCGCATTCGCCATTCGCCGCCTGCTTCAGAGCATCGCGGTCCTGTTCGTGATGTCGGCGCTGGTGTTCGTCGGCGTGTACGCGATCGGCAACCCGGTCGACATCCTCATCAACCCGCAGGCCGACCAGGCCGAGATCGCCGCGGCCACCCGGGCGCTCGGTCTCGACCAGCCGCTGTGGCGGCAGTACTGGAGCTTCCTCGCCGGCGCGCTTGCCGGGGACCTCGGCAAGTCGTTTGCCGCAAACATCCCGGCGGTGCAGCTCATTCTGGAGCGCATGCCGGCCACCCTCGAGCTGGCGCTTGGCGCGATGGTCATCGCCGTCGTTCTTGGCATCCCGCTCGGGCTGTGGGCGGGGCTTCGGCCGGATTCCGTTTCCGGCCGGGTGATCATGGCGGGCTCGATCCTCGGCTTTTCGCTGCCCACTTTCTGGGTGGGGCTGATGCTGATCATGGTGTTCTCGGTCTGGCTCGGGTGGCTGCCGCCCACGGGACGGGGCGAGACCGTCAAGGTGCTCGGCGTGACGGTGAGCTTTCTCACCTGGGACGGGCTGCAGCACCTGTTCATGCCGGCACTGAACCTCGCTCTCTTCAAGCTCTCCCTGCTGATCCGCCTGACGCGCGCCGGTACGCGCGAGGCGCTCGCCCAGGATTACGTCCGGTTCGCGCGCGCCAAGGGGCTCACGATGGAGCGCGTGGTGCGGGTGCACGTGCTGAAGAACATCATGATTCCGGTCGTGACCGTGACCGGGCTCGAGTTCGGCTCGCTGATCGCGTTCGCCATCGTTACCGAGACCATTTTCGCGTGGCCGGGGATGGGAAAGCTCCTGATCGATTCGATCAACGTGCTGGACCGGCCGGTAATCGTGGCCTACCTGTTGATCATTGTGCTGCTGTTCGTCCTTATCAACCTTATCGTGGATCTTGCGTATACGGCTCTTGACCCGCGCGTGAGGTTGGCGGGACGCAGCACGTGAGCATGGGTGACGAGGTCGAGGTGACGAAATCCCCCCGACATATTCATGTCTCCCCCCTTTGACAAAGGGGGGTAGGGGGGATTGGTGACGAGATAATGGTGACGGTTACGGCGCAAACACCGATCAGGGAATTCACCGCGAGCTTTTCCCGCGACCGGATCGCGGTCACCGCATTCGCCGTGCTTTGCCTGATTCTTCTGGCCGCGATCGGTGCGCCGCTGATCTCGCCGCAGGATCCCTACGACCTCGCGCAGCTCGACATCCTCGACTCGAAGCTCGCGCCGGGCGCGAAAGCCGGGGCGGGCTTCACCTTCTGGCTCGGCAGCGACGACCAGGGCCGCGACATGGTCTCCGCCATTCTCTACGGGCTGCGCATCAGCCTGGGGGTCGGCGCGCTCGCCACGGTGATCGCGCTCGCGCTCGGCATGGCGATCGGCCTCATCTCCGCCTACGCGGGGGGCTGGCTCGACAGCCTGATCATGCGGCTGGTGGACCTGCAGCTCTCGTTTCCGTCGATCCTGATCGCGCTCGTCCTGCTCGCGGTCGTGGGACAGGGCGTGGACAAGATCGTGATCGCGCTCATCACCGTTCAGTGGGCCTACTATGCGCGCACGGTGCGCGGCGCGGCACTGGTGGAGAGGCGCAAGGAGTACGTGGATGCCGCGCGCGTCATGGCGTTCTCCACCGGGCGCATCGTCTTCCGCCACATCCTGCCCAACGTCCTGCCGCCGCTGATCGTGGTGGCCACCGTGCAGGTTGCGCACGCGATCGCGCTGGAAGCGACGCTCTCCTTCCTCGGCCTGGGCATGCCGATCACGTCGCCCTCGCTAGGCCTGCTGATCTCCAACGGCTTTGCCCACCTGCTGTCGGGGCGCTACTGGATCAGCTTCTTTCCGGGCATCGCGCTGCTCGCCACCATCGTCGCGATCAATCTGGTCGGCGACCGGTTGCGGGATGTCCTGAATCCCAGGCTGGGAAGCCACTACGGGACATGAGGAGCCTTGGGCGGCCCCGCTGGCCAAGGGATGACGGATGAAAGCAGTGCGATTTTCCCGTTGCGATGAGCGGTGATTGGATTAGACTGTTTCCGTTCACTCCACACACAGGATCGACCCATGCGAAGAGGCCTTTCCATCCTGGTCTTATTGAGCTTGATTACGGCAGCACAGGCGCGCGCGGCAGACGAGCCGGGGACGACGCAGAAGAGCGGCGGTAAGATCGAGCGCACCGTCGACAAGACGGGAAAGACGTTGGGCAAGACCGCTGACCGGGCGGAGAAGAGCGTCAAGAGAGGCCTGGGCCGGGCCGAAAAGGCCATCAATTCCGCGGGCGAGAAAACCGGCCGCTGGCTCAACGAAAAGACGAAGTGACGGACGACGATACCCCGCTTGCCTCGTCGCTCATCGCTTATCGCGCATGACCCCGTAGTCGGAGGAATTTATGAAGCCTTCCACCCGCTGGACGATCGTTGTTCTCGTGGCGATAGTGCTCGGCATCATCTGGTTGCTGTGGCCGAAGCCGGTTGAGCAGCCCGCGCCGGTGAAAGCTCCCGTTGCACCGCCGCCGACGGTGGCGAAGCCGGAGCCGTCCCCCGCCCCGACCCCGCCCAAGCCGGAGGAGCCCCTGTCCGCCACGGTGCTGTTCGATTTCGACCAGTCGGCGGTGCGTGCCGGGGAAGCGCCGAAGCTCGACGAGCTGGCCGCGAAGATCAAGGGCCGCACCTTCGATCGTCTCGACGCGGCCGGCCACGCCGACCGGATCGGCGCGAATGCCTACAACATGGGGCTTTCCAAGCGGCGTGCCGAGGCCGTGCGGGCTTACCTGGCAGGCAAAGGGATCGAAGCCGGGCGCATGCGCGCCGATGCCAAGGGGGAGGATGAAGCAGTGACCGGCGACGCCTGCAAAAACATGGGGCCGGAAAACCGGAAAAACCAGAAGCTGGTTTCTTGCCTGCAGCGCGATCGCCGAGTGGAGGTCAGGCTCGTTGCGCCGCGTTGATCAGCCGCACGGGATGGCGGTCGAGAGGAGTTGCTAGGTTACGGGGTCCGCGCCCGCCATCTGCAGGGAGAGCGCTGTTTCTTCGTCGGGAAGCGCTCGCGTCGTAGCGGCGTTTTCCTGCGCGGCGGGTTGCAGCCATCGCATCGCATCCTCCCTGGAGTCGAATATCCGCAGTTCGACTCCCCGGTTGTGCGCCACCAGCTCGAAGAGCGCCGCGTCCGAGGTCAGCGGGCGGCCGGTGACGAGATAAGCCACGCGCTTTTTCCGGATCACCGGGAACGCGCGATTCCACGCCTGGAAGCGCTCGAACACGGTCAACTCGGCCCGCGGCGCGATGACTTCGATCAGCACCTTTTTGCGTTCATCCGGTTCCGCGGCGACGACGCTCTTGATCCGGCTCATCAGCTGGCTGAAAAATCCGGGAGTGACGACGTCGGTTTCGGCGGCGAACTCCAGAGTGTCACGGAACGATCGTGAAGCGAATTTCATGGGTGAAATCTCCATCGCTGGTACCGGATGCAATTCTGCGGTGTACGGGAGCGTGATGCACCGCGCCTCGCATGAGAACGCTACGCGGTTCGCCGCGCGGCGTCCACGCAATTGATTCCATTTTTCTTACGGAAGTACTGCGGGCGCGGCACCCAAACCTAACAAATTGTCAGGTTTGGACGACCTATCCGCGCAACCTGTGACTTACGTCACTGATTGCCCGCGCCTACCGACCTGATCAGAGCGGGCGCTGATCTTTCGCCGGCACGAGACCACATCCCGGGTGACCGTCGCTCTCAGATGATCCGGAAGCTCCAGTCGGGAAAGTACCGCCTTTACTCGCGAAGCAAGAACCCGCGCACCGGCAAGCGGCGCAATCTCGGCACATTCCCGACCCGCGCCGCCGCCGAGCGTCACGAGCGCGCGGTGCATTACTTCAAGCGCCGCGGTTAGAGCGGCTTAGTTCGGCACGATGCGGAACAGGCCTCCCTGCTGAGTCACGATATAGAGCTCGCCCGATGCGTCCTCGCCAAAGCTCGTGATGTTTCCAGGAGAAACTCCAAGTGATGGCCAATCGGCACGCTCGGTCGCAACGTCGCCGGCTAACCTGAAGCTTCGCACGAAGCCCGCGCAGTAGTCGCCGTAGAAATAGGTTCCCTGGAGCGCTGGTATGACAGTGCCGCGATAAACGTAGCCCCCGGTTATCGAGCAACCCTGCGTGTGATCGTACTCCTCGAGCGGCTGTACAAGTCCGACAACGCTGCAATTTTGCATTGGCTCGTGGCAAAGGCTCCCCTCCATGATGTCCCATCCGAAATTGAGCCCCATACCCCCGCCGCTCGCGGCGGTGGACACGTTGACTTCCTCCCGTGCGCCCTGCCCAACATCGGCAATGTAGAAATCTCCAGTGCCCCGGTCAAAGCTTGAGCGCCACGGGTTGCGCAGGCCCAAGGCCCAAATTTCATCGGCTCCGTCAATGCCGACGAAGGGGTTGCCGGCGGGTATCGCATAGAAGCGCGCGTCGTCAGCCGGGAAAGCATCCATATCTACGTTCAATCGAAGCATCTTGCCTAGCAGGATATTCTTGTTCTGTGCCACGTTCTGAGGGTCACCGCCACTTCCGCCGTCTCCCAGTGCAACATAGAGAAAGCCGTCCGGACCGAATCCCAACCAGCCGGCCTTGTGGTTGGTAAAAATATCACCATTTGGCAGTCGTTGATCAATTCTGATAATGAGCGTACCGGTCGAGGGATCCGCCAGGTTTGGATTGCCGATCGAGACTTGATACCGGCGTATTTCTGTAAAGCCGGCCTGCGTCACTACGTTGATGTAGAAAAAACCGGTCTGCGAGAAGTGCGGGTGGAATGCCAGGCCGAGTAGCCCTTGCTCTCCATTCGTTGCGATCTCCTGCCCCGGCGGCACTGGTACAGCCGGCAGGTTCAGAAAGACTATTGGAATGATCGGTTGCGAAGTGACGTCGAATACCTTGATGATCCCGCCCTTCTCAACCACAAACAGGCGCGAATCGCCCGGAGGCGCGGTTACAAACACAGGAAACGAAAGGCTTACATTGATCTGCTGGAGACCAAGTCCAAACGCGG
>Ga0209640_10005658_pt1 | contig 10916 bp, 13 predicted proteins | sample RifCSP10_1_FD_184018 | JGI IMG/M metagenome (GOLD analysis project Ga0209640, IMG submission 184018) | Soil microbial communities from Rifle, Colorado - Rifle CSP2_sed 10_1 (SPAdes) (version 2) | ecosystem: Environmental > Terrestrial > Deep subsurface > Rock core/Sediment | place: Rifle...
GAGGATTCCCATGTCGGACCCGGCGCCGCCGGCGCCACCGCCCGATTCCCGAAGCCGGCAAGGCCCGGAGCGACGAGGGCCAGTACCGGCAGGATCACGAGCCCGGCGAGCCGCCTGACGTTCGTCCGCCTGCCCACTTCGTGGAGACCCCGGTCCAGTGTCATGACCCCGCCACCCCCGGTCCAGCCACCCGGACGATGGCATCGAGCAAGGCCTGGCCGTCGAACGGCTTCCCCAGGTACTCCGCCGCGCCGGACCGCCTGATGCGCTCGCGCGTTGCGGCATCGTCATGCGCGGTGATGAAGATGATCGGGATGGCGAGCCGATCCGCTTCCAGCCGCTCCTGGAGCTCGAATCCGCTCATCCCGTCCATGTAGATATCCAGGACCAGGCACGCGGTGCGGGTCGACGGCGTCGAGCCGAGAAACTCTCGGGCCGACGCGAACGTCTCGACGAGGTACCCCGCTGATCCGACCAGCCGGCGGAGTGCCCGGCGCACCGAGAGATCGTCGTCTACGATCGAGATCATGCGGGGTCGGCTTGGACATGGCATGGGCGCACTCGATCTGATCTTACCGGACGGCGCTGGGCGCGATAGTGGACCTTGGTCCACTCCGGGCGCTCGGGGAGGCCCGGCCGGTCATGATCCCGGCGCGATCACGCCCCCTTCGCCGGCGAGGCGGACCAGCTCCGCGAGCGATCCCGCCCGCATCTTCTCCATCACGCGGGCTCGATGCATCTTGACCGTCTTCTCGGCGATGCCGAGCTCGGCCCCGATCTGTTTGTTCAGCATCCCGGTGACCACCAGCGCGAAGACCTCCGCCTCTCTCGGGGTCAGGGCCGCGATGCGGCTCCGGATCTCCGTCACCCGAGCCTGCTGCCGCCGGTCCGCGAGGGTCCGGGCCACCGCCTGCCGGATCGCTCCCAGCAGCGCCTCCTCATCCACCGGCTTCGTGAGGACATCGACGGCCCCACCCTTCATGGCCTTGACGGTCACCGAGACATCGCGATAGCCCGTGATGAACACGATCGACAAGCGTTGTCCGGCGACCCTGAGCGCTTCCTGCAAGTCGAGTCCGCTGAGGCCGGGCATGCGCACGTCCAGGACCAGGCAGCACGGGCCGTCGTGCGGGCGGCGGGCCAGGAAGTCCCGGACCGAGGCAAACGCCTCCGCCTCATAGCCGGCGGTCTTGACCAGCCGGGCCAGGCTTCTTCGGACGGACGCGTCATCGTCCACGACGAACACCAGCGGCGCGGCCGCGGCCATCACGGTCCTTCCTCGATCGTGGGCAACGTGAACGAGAAGGTGGCCCCGCCTGCGGGGTTGTTCCGCGCATCCAGGTGGCCGCCGTGCGCCTCCACGATGGATCGCGCGATCGCGAGTCCCATCCCCAGTCCTTCGGGCTTCGTCGTATAGAAGGCGCGGAAGACCTGGTCCAGGGCCGCCTCCTCGATACCGCCCCCCGAGTCCTCCACCGCCACGCCGACGCTCGCGGGGCCGGCGCTGAATGTCCGAAGCACGAGAGTCCGCTCGCCCACGCCGGACTCCCGCATCGCGTCCAATCCGTTCATGATCAAGTTCAGGACCACCTGTTGCAGCTGCACCCGGTCGCCCGCGACCGGAGGCAGTCCCGGGGCCAGCTCGGGCCGGACCACTACGTTGCGAATGATCGCGTCGCTGCTCACGAGCCGCGCCACCTGGCTCACCAGATCGCCGATGTCGAGAGCCGAGAACTCGAGGTGGCCCTTCTTCAGGAAGCCGCGCAGCCGGCGGATCACCTCGCCCGCACGCTTGTCGTCCTCGACGATGTCCCCCAGGATCTCGCGTATCTCCCCGAGGTCGGCCTTACCCGACTCCAGGATCCGCCTGGCCGCTTGCGCATTGCTCAGGATCGCGGTCAGGGGCTGATTGAGCTCGTGCGCCAGCGACGCGGTCAGCTCGCCCATCGTCGAGACGCGCCCGACGTGGGCGAGATCCTGCCGGAGTCGTTGTCCCTCCGTCTCCGATCGGCGGCGCGACAGCGTATTGGCGAACACTTCCCCGAGGAGGTGGAGCCGCTGGACGAACTCGTCCCGCCAGGCCCGCTCGGTCCCGACGGTGCTGAACGCCAGGGCGCCGACCACCGCTCCTTCCACCGTCAAAGGAACCGCGACCTGCGACTTGATCCCCAACCGCCGATACGTTTGCCGGTCCACGGCCGCGTCGCTCTCCGGCAGCTCCTCGATCCTCGAGAACCTGACCAGCTCTCCCCGCCGCAACCGGGTCACGACCCACGGGATCTCGTCGAACCCGATCGCCGACGGCTGAGGGCCCACCCCTTCGGCCACCCACCAGTGCGTGACGCGGGCGGTCTGGCTGTGGTCCGAGTACTCCGTCAGATTGCCCCAATCCACCGCGAGGAAATCGGCGATCCGTCGCAGCGCCCGCTGGATCTCCCGATCGACGTCCGCCTCCGATACTCGGCTGAACGTGGCCACCTGCTCCGACAGCAATGTCTCGAAGCGGAGCCGCTCGCGGAGCGACCGCTCCGCGCGCCGCCGGCCCGCCCGCTCGAGCGCGAGCCGGATGCCGAGAATCACCACCGAGAGGATGAGCGCCGCCCCCGCGACGACCTGCCAGACGACCCAGTCGCCCGATGGGACCGGGACCGGAGCGGCGGCGAGGGCGGCGGGGAGGGGTGCGGAGCAGAGCAGCGCGAGCAGTGCCAGGCATGCGCGCCGGACCAGAGGCACCAGACTCAACATCCAGTCGTCACTATAGTCCCCCCCTGACCCGCCGGCAATCGCCCATGTACGGACCAAGGTCCACTCCACCTCGCGACGGGCAATCGCCGGCTGCACGCGCCCGAACGAGGATCGGCTCCACGAGGCGACCGCCGGAGCGCCCGCCTCGCGTAGCCGCGCAGCGACTACGGGCCCGCTCCGCTCTCGCCCCCTTCGTCGTGCCACGGGTCCGGCGGAGCCGGCACCGGAAAGCCGTGGTCGTAGCTTCCGAACACCCGCGGTCGCCCCGTCGCCCCCCTGAACCGGCTGGCCCCACGAACCGGCACGCGGTCGAGAAAGGCGCTCACCGTCGGGTCCGAGTAGGCCCCGTAGGCATCGACCAGTGTCCCGCGTGCGCCACCTTCACCTTCGATCGCGTAAACGATCGACATGTCGTCCGGATCCGAGACGCCCTCGAAGCGATGGTATTCCTGGATCACCACCTGACCCGCGCGGAACGTCCTTCCGCTGTCGAATGACCGCAGCTCGTCACCGCTCACGCCGAAGTGCTCGATGAACCCGGCCCTGGCCAGATCATCCAGCGCCCACGCCAGGGTCAAACAGCCCGCCGGTCTCACCCCTAACCCCTGAACGTCAGCAGCCAGTTGGGGCCCGCGTGCGACTCGTGCAGCGTGATCACCAGCCGCCCCCGACATCTGACATCCCCGCACGAGCACGCCTTCGGCTCGACGGGTTCGGCCGACCATTCCCCGGTCGGATACGTCACCTTCAACACCGAGCCTTCCGCACACCCCGGATCGTCCAGGAAGACCAGCCGGCTCCGACCCTCGAGCAGCGCGCCGAGGACGTGCGCGCCGGTCTCCGCCCGGATCAAGGGCCGGTCCGCCGAGTCGTATAGATGGTACGGCCCTTCGTGATCCCGGAACCGCCGGGCGAAGACACTTTCTTCCATCGCTACCATGAGTTGACTCTAGGCCGGGCGCTCTCGCCCGCCTACTGGACCTTGGTCCACTACCCGATCCTCGGCGGAGCGGTTAGCGTGCGTGTGGGAGGGACCGACATCATGGCTCACGCAAAAGACACGATACTCCACCCGCTCCACGACCGTGTCCTCGTCAAGCGGATCGAGGACGAGCCGGCTCGGCGCGGCGGCATCATCATCCCGGACAGCGCCAAGGAGAAGCCTCAACAGGGCAAGGTCATCGCGGTCGGCAAAGGCCGGGTATCCGAGGCCGGTAAGAAGACCCCGCTGGACGTCAAGGCGGGGGACCGCGTGCTCTTCGGCAAGTACTCCGGAAGCGAGGTCAAGTTGAACGGCGAGGAGTTGCTCATCATGAAGGAGGAGAACGTCCTCGGCATCCTCGTCTCCTGACCCTGGCCGCTCAGCAGCTCAGTCGCGGTTAACCGCTCGCCCACATTCGGAGGACAGATCCATGCCAAGGCAGCTCATATTCGACGAGGAAGCCCGTGCCGCGCTCCTGCGCGGAGTCAACGTCATCGCCCACGCGGTCAAGGTGACGCTGGGCCCCAAGGGACGCAACGTCGTCCTCGACAAGAAGTTCGGCAGCCCCACCATCACGAAGGATGGGGTGACGGTCGCCAAGGAGATCGAGCTCAAGAACCCTTACGAGAACATGGGCGCCCAGATGATCAAGGAGGTCGCGGCCAAGACCTCGGACGTCGCCGGCGACGGGACCACCACCGCCACCGTCCTGGCCCAGGCCATCTTCCGCGGGGGCCTCAAGAACGTGACCGCGGGCGCCAACCCCATGGGCCTTCAGCGGGGCATCGCGCGGGCGGTCGAGCAGGTGGTCCAGGAGCTCGCGAAGATGTCGAAGTCCACGAAGGACAAGAAGGAGATCGCGCAGGTGGCCCGGATCGCGGCCAACAACGACGCGACCGTCGGCAGCCTCATCGCCGAGGCCATGGACAAGGTCGGCAAGGACGGGGTGGTCACGGTCGAGGAGGCCAAGGGGATGGAGACCACCCTCGAGGTCGTGGAGGGCCTGCAGTTCGATCGCGGCTACCTGTCTCCGTACATGGTGACCGACGCCGAGCGCATGGAGACCGTCCTCGAGGACTGCCTGATCCTCATCCACGAGAAGAAGCTCAGCGTGATGAAGGACATGCTCCCGCTGCTGGAGCAGGTCGCCCACTCGGGCAAGCCGCTCCTGATCCTCGCGGAGGACGTGGAAGGTGAGGCCCTGGCCACGCTCGTGGTCAACAAGCTGCGCGGGACCCTCGCCTCGTGCGCGGTGAAGGCGCCGGGCTTCGGCGACCGCCGCAAGGACATGCTGGAGGACATCGCGATCCTGACCGGCGGCAAGGCCGTCACGGAAGACCTGGGGATCAAGCTCGAGAACGTCAAGCTGGAGGACCTGGGCCGGGCCAAGAAGGTGGTGGTGACCAAGGACAACACCACCCTCATCGACGGGGCCGGCAAGTCCGCGGCCATCGAGGGCCGCATCAAGCAGATCCGGGCCCAGATCGAGGAGACCACCTCGGACTACGACCGCGAGAAGCTGCAGGAGCGGCTCGCCAAGCTGGCGGGGGGCGTCGCCGTCATCAAGGTGGGGGCCGCCACCGAGACGGCCATGAAGGAGAAGAAGGCCCGCGTGGAGGACGCGCTCAACGCGACCCGGGCCGCGGTCGAGGAAGGCATCGTACCGGGCGGCGGAGTCGCCCTGCTCAGGGCCGCGAAGGCCCTCGACACCCTCGAGCTCTCCGGCGACGAGGCCACCGGCGTGGACATCGTGCGGCGAGCCCTCGAGGAGCCGCTCCGGCAGATCGTGCAGAATGCCGGCCTCGAGGGTTCGATCATCGTCGAGAAGGTCAGGAGCGCCAAGGACGTGGCGCACGGGTTCGACGCCGAGTCGAACCAGTACGTGGACATGGTACGGGCCGGGATCATCGACCCGACCAAGGTCGAGCGCGTCGCCCTGCAGCACGCCGCGTCGATCGCCTCGCTGCTTCTGACCACCGAGGCGCTCATCACGGACATCCCGGACGAGAAGACCGCCATGCCGGCCATGCCGCACGGCGGCGACTTCTAGGAGACACGCGATTAATCGCTTCTACACCATCGCGGTCGTGGCCGTGCTGTTCACGATCCTCGCGTACCTCGAGGTCGGCTAGAGGGATGTCGGTCTGGAGGTGGGTCGGGCCGTCCGCCACGCCGCGCGGGCGACCCGGCCTGACCGAGGACCGCGCTTACTCGACTGGCTCCGCGCCGATCGAGACCGCGAAGCTGACCGCCTCCTGCCGGAACGGCAACGGGACGTACGAGAGCTCCACGCGGATGTCCCTCAGCGTCCTCGCCTTCAGCGCCTCCCCCGGGACTTCCACGTCGAGGGCCTGAGTCATATCCTGTCCGGGATCGAGCCACTCGCCGCCGTACGTGGATAGCTCGACGATCAAATCGGTTCGGGCCCCCGCGAGCTTGATGGGCTGCCCCTCGGCATCGATGAACAGGATCTTGGCCTCGACCAGGCGAACCGACCGATTCGCGGAGGTGTTCGCGAGCCGCAGCGTTCCGGTGAGCCTCGCGGGCGAGACGATGCGGCCGGAGCTCCACTCGACCCGCTCGGTGACTTTCAGGTCGATGACCTCGCCGGTGATGATCCCTACGTTCACCGCCATCGACGCCGGGGTAACCGAATAGGTCCTGTCCTCGATCACGGCCCCTTCCGCCCGCTCCCGCCATACCCTCATCGCAGCCGACTTCCTCCGGTGAGCTGTCATGTGACCGCCACGCCGCGATGCTGTGCCATCGCCGGCGAGCGAAGTCGCGGCCGCCCTACTTGGCCGCGGCGGTCTTGAGGAGTGCCGCGGCACAGGCCTCGGCCACCGCCCGGTTCGGTTCCGTCTGCCCCGGGAACGTCGCCCATCCCGTCTTCATCACGAACTCGGTCTGCTCGTAGCTGGATGTGATGGCGGTGAGCTCGCCGAGCTTCTTGCCGCGGGCCCCATCCGCCTTCTGCTCGGCGAGGCAGATCGGGACCAGCGCGGCGGTGACCGCGGCATCGGTCTGTATCATCGCCGCCTGGCGGGCGGTGCTACTCGTCGTCCAGCCTCCCCAGCTGAAACCCACGATCATGGTGAGAATGCCACCGATCACTGCACCCCAGATCCCTGGCTTGAGCCACGCGTTCAGCGCTTGCATGAGACGCCTCCTGGCACCGCGGAGAATGTGTGAACCACCACTCCGAGTGTAGAGAGGCACCCTCCGGCCTGGGTAGTGGACCAAAGTCCGCTATGATCCGCGCGGCCGGCCTGGTACGGGGAGGAGAGACTTGTGGGCTAACCGACCCGAGGGTCGCTGAGGAGCATCCAGTCGTCGACGCCATCGACGGTCGGGGCCGCCGCGGTGGTCGTCATCTCGGTCCGCCCCTTGCTCGGCGAGAACCAGACGAACTCCTTCGCGCCCTGGCCGGCCGGCCCGGCCGCCTCCGCGATCTCGGGCCCGCTGGTTCCGGTCTCGCGTCGCTCCGCCTTCCGCGCCCGCTTGGCCTCTTGCTTGGCCTTGCGCTGGTCTTCCTTGCGGCGGCGGTCGCCACGGTACATCCCTGGCCTCTTTTGAGCCATCACGCTTCCTTTCTCGCTCAACCTACTTTACATGACGCGGCAACCATCGGTCGCGCCTCTTTTGCGGCGTAGGCACTAACCCTCCGGATTCGCTGTGCGACGGACCGGCGGTGCGCGACCCTGCGGATCCGGCGCTCGAGGCCGGCGTCTTCCGGGCGGCCGATTCGCGCTTGACACCGCCGCGGTGGGCGCTACAGTGGCGGCGGAAATCCCGGGCGGGCAGAGGGAGCGGAGTGCTCCCCTCCCGAGACCAATCACCCCGTCAGGGCTCGGCGCCCTGGTTCGACGGAGGCCACGCACCTGGGACGCGTCCATGCGGACGCGGGGCGCGGCCTCTCACAACAAGGAGGTCGGCGTATGGTTGAGCAACCGGTGAATCGTCGCCAGTTCATGAAGACCGCGGGTGCCGGCGCGCTCGCCACCGGCATCGGCGCCAACGTCATCGTCCCGGGACGGGCCCGTGCCGCCAAGAAGACCCTCAAGATCCTCCAGTGGGTGCACTTCGTGCCCGCCTACGACGAGTGGTTCAACAAGAAGCTCGCGAAGGAGTGGGGCGAGAAGAACGACATCGAGGTGATCGTGGACAATATCGGCATCGCCGGCATCAATCCCCGGGCGACCGCCGAGGTCTCGGCCCAGAAGGGCCACGATCTCTTCCTGTTCAACTGGCCGCCCCCGTCCTACGAGGAGCAGACGGTGGACATGAAGGACGTCTACCAGGAGCTCGAGAAGAAACTCGGCAAGCCCATCGATCTCTGCGTCAAGAGCACGTACAACCCCAAGACCAAGAAGTACTTCGCCTTCTCGCCGTCCTTCACGCCCGATCCGGTGAATTACCGCCAGGATCTCTTCGGCCAGGTGGGCATGCCCAACGGGCCCAAGACGTGGGACGACGTCCGCACGGCGGGCGCCAAGATCAAGAAGCAGTTCGGCAACCCGGTGGGCATCGGCCTCGCCAACGAGATCGACACCGCCATGGCGGTGCGGACGATCATGTACGCTCACGGCTCCCACGAGCAGGACGCGGGCGGGAACCTGACCCTGAACTCGAAGCAGACCCTCGAGACCATCAAGTTCGTCAAGGCGCTCTTCCAGGAGACCATGACCGACGAGGTCTTCACCTGGGACGCCTCCTCCAACAATCGGGCCATGATCGCGGGCAAGCTCTCGCTGGCGCTCAACGCCATCTCGATCACGCGCACCGCCGAGAAGGAGAACCCGGAGAACTCCAGGAAGATCCAGCTGACCAAGGCGCTCAAGGGCTCGGTGCGGGCGATCGGGCTCGAGCACGTCATGCAGTGCTACGTGATCTGGAAGTTCTCCGAGAACATCGACGGCGCCAAGAAGTTCCTCGTCGACTACACCACCGACTTCCGGCAGGCCTTCGTGGCCGGCGAGTTCTACGACTTCCCCTGCTGGCCGAAGTCGGTACCCGACGTCAGCAAGCTCATCGCCAACGACCCCAAGGCCCACCCCGCCGACAAGTACAAGGTCCTGGACGACGTGCTCAACTGGGCGACCAACGTCGGGTACCCGGGCTACGCCAACGCGGCCATCGACGAGATCTACAGCACCTGGGTGCTGAACGTGATGTTCGCCAAGGCGGCCAGCGGCGCCGCCTCCCCCGAGGCCGCGCTCAAGGAAGCCGACGCCCAGTGCCGCCGCATCTTCGCCAAGTGGAAGGAGAAGGGGATGGTGTAGGCGGTCCGGGGCGGCGCGCCCGGACGCAAGGGGGAGGCTCCGGGCGATCCGGAGCCTCCCATCGCGTCGGCCGCCGCCGACGATCGATCACGATGAGCCACGACACGGTCACCGCAGCCACGCGCGCGCCGGCGCGCGTCCGCGCTCACCCACTCGACTTCCTCACCAACCGTCCGCGGTGGCTCGGATCCATGATGATCGCGCCCGCGGTGCTCTACATCGCCCTGCTCGTCGGGTTCCCGTTCTTGCTCGCGCTGTACTACAGCCTCACCGACATCACCGCGGGGAGCCGCACACTCCGGTTCGTCGGTCTCCGGAACTTCGCGGCCATCATCGACACCCCCAAGTTCCAGACCGCGCTCCAGAACACCTTCATCTTCGCGATCGGCTCGCAGGTGCTCGTCATGGTGCTCGCCACCGTGCTGGCCCTGGCCCTGATGAAGGACTTCCGGGGCAAGTGGCTCGTCCGGCTGCTGATCCTGCTGCCGTGGGTCGCCCCCATGTCCCTCGGCAGCATCGGGTGGCTGTGGATCTTCGACTCCATCTACAGCGTCATCAACTGGACGCTCGAGGCGGCTGGCCTCATCACCGCGGACAACTGGCCGATGTACCTCGGCAAGCCGTACCTCGCCATGATGTCGGTCATCACCGTCCACGTCTGGCGGCTGCTCCCGCTCGCGACCGTGATCCTGCTGGCCGGGCTCACCTCCATCCCCCAGGAGATCCACGACGCGGCCCAGGTGGACGGGGCCGGCGCCTGGCGCCGCCTGTTCCAGATCACGCTTCCCCTCGTGCGGCCGATCATGCTGGTGGCCACGCTGTTCGGCCTGGTCTTCGCCTTCACCGACATGATCGTGATCTTCGTCCTGACGCGGGGCGGCCCCTACGACACCACTCAGGTGCTGTCGACCCTGGCCTTCTTCACCGGCATCCAGGGAGGCGACCTCGCGGAGGGCGCCGCCATCGCGGTCTCCCTCTTTCCCATGCTGGTGGCGGTGGCGATCGTCTTCCTGCGCATCGCCCGGCGCGCCGAGGTGATCTGATGGCCCGTCCTGGCTGGGCTCGACGCGCGGCGGGCCGGACCGCCCACGCCGGGATCATCGGCGCCTTCATGCTCTTCACCGCCTTCCCCTTCTATTGGATGCTGATCACCACCTTCAAGCGCACCGGCGACCTGCTCGAGCGCGGCAACAATCCCTTCATCTACAACGAGGCGCCCACGCTCGAGAATCTCCGGGTCCTCTTCCAGGACACCCTCTACGGCCGCTGGCTGGGGAACACCGCCTTCGTGGGCCTCCTCGTGGTCGCGATCACGCTCGTGCTCGCGCTTCCCGCCGGCTACGCCCTCGCCCGGCTCACCGGTCGCTGGGGCGAGCAGCTCGGCATCGGGATCTTCCTCACCTATCTCGTGCCTCCTACCCTGCTCTTCATCCCCCTCTCCCGCGTGATCGCGATGCTCGGGCTGCAGGACTCGCTCTGGTCCCTGGTGCTCGTCTACCCGTCTTTCACGGTGCCGTTCTGTACCTGGCTCCTCATGGGCTTCTTCAAGGCGATCCCCCCGGACGTCGAGGAGGCCGCCATGATCGACGGCCTCAGCCGGCTCGGCGCCTTCGTCAAGGTTGTAATCCCCATCTCGGTAGCCGGCATCCTCACCGTGATCATCTTCAGCTTCACGCTCGTCACCCAGGAGTTCGTCTACGCCCTCACCTTCATCTCCAGCGCCTCGCAGTACACGGTGAGCGTGGGCGTGCCGACCTTCCTGGTCCGCGGCGACGTGTACTTCTGGGGGTCGCTGATGGCAGGCTGCTTCATCGCCAGCGTGCCCATCGCCATCGTCTACAACTTCTTCGTGGACCGCTTCATCGCCGGCTTCACGGTGGGAGCGATCAAGTAACGCGGGTGCGCGC
>Ga0209640_10005659_pt1 | contig 10916 bp, 7 predicted proteins | sample RifCSP10_1_FD_184018 | JGI IMG/M metagenome (GOLD analysis project Ga0209640, IMG submission 184018) | Soil microbial communities from Rifle, Colorado - Rifle CSP2_sed 10_1 (SPAdes) (version 2) | ecosystem: Environmental > Terrestrial > Deep subsurface > Rock core/Sediment | place: Rifle...
CCGCCCGCAGGTCCAGCTCGCAGGCCCCCGGTCCCTTCTTCTCGAACATCACGGCCCGCCCGGGATCCGTCGGATGCACGGCCAGCCCGTGGCCGAAGAACGTCATGTCCACGGCCGTGGACCCGCCGCGGTCGAGGTCGAAGAGGCAGAGCACGAACGACATCTGCCCGCTGCGGGTGTCGACGAACCGGCCGGGACCGATGATCGTCCCCTGGCGTTTGACGGGCCGGGCGCAGGCGGCGCCGGAGAGCTGGAGCCCGACCGCGGTGGCGCCGGCTCCGAGCAACACGGACCGACGGCTGACTGGCTCCCTCATGGACGCCCCCGGCCCTTCGCGAAGGCCTAGGGCGAGGGTAGCACGAACGGGGGGACCCCTAGGCTTCGGCCCGGCGCTTGGGCCTCTGGTTCGCGGCCAAGATGCGCTTCCTCAGCCGGATGGCCGAGGGGGTGACCTCCACCAGCTCGTCGTCGTTGATGAACTCGAGGGCCTGCTCCAGGTTCAGCGCGCGGTGCGGGGTCAGGCGGATGGCATCGTCCGCGGTGGACGCCCGCATGTTCGTCAGCTTCTTGGTCTTCGTCACGTTGACGTCCATGTCGGCCGGCCGCGCGTTCTCGCCCACGATCATTCCCTCGTAGACCGCCACCCCGGCGCCCACGAAGAGCTCGCCGCGGTCCTCCATATGCGACAAGGCGTAGGCGGTGGTATCGCCCGTGCGGTCCGCGACCAGGACGCCCGTGACCCGCCGGCTGATCTCCCCTTGCCAGTCCACGTAGCCTTCGAGGAGGCTGTTCATCACGGCGGTGCCGCGGGTGTCGGTCATGAGCTCCGTGCGCACACCGATGAGGCCGCGGGTGGGGACGTGGAACTCGAGGCGGACGCGCCCGGAGCCGTGGTTCACCATCTTCACCATCTTGCCCTTGCGCATGGCCATCTTCTCGAGGACGACACCCATGTAGGTCTCGGGCAGGTCGAGGACGAAGAGCTCCAGGGGCTCCTTGCGCGCCCCGTCTTCCACCCGCGTGATCACTTCAGGGTTGGAGATCCCGACCTCGTAGCCTTCCCGGCGCATGGTCTCGATCAGGATCGCGAGCTGGAGCTCGCCGCGACCCATCACCTTGAACGAGTCCGCCGAATCCGTGGGCTCCACCCGGATCGACACGTTGGTGAGCAGCTCCTTCTCCAGGCGCTCCTTGAGATTGCGCGAGGTGACCCACTTCCCGTCCCGGCCGGCAAAGGGGGACGTGTTGACGGAGAAGATCATGGAGAGGGTGGGCTCGTCGATGCGCAGGGGAGGAAGCGGCGCCGGGGCCTCCGCCGAGGTGACGGTCTCGCCGATGGCGATGCCTTCGAAGCCAGCCAGGGCCACCACCTCGCCGCAGGGCGCCTCTTCCACGTCGATCCGCTTCAGGCCGTCGAAGGAGAAGAGCTTGGTCACCTTCGTGGTCTGAAGCGACCCGTCGCGCTTGGCGACCGCCACCGTCTCGCCCACCCGAACCGTCCCCGAGAAGATGCGGCCGATGCCCAGGCGTCCCAGGTAGTCGCTGTAGTCGAGGTTGGCGATCAAGAGCTGCAGGGTGTCCGTGGGGGAGCCGCCGGGGGACGGGATGTGCTTCACGATGGCTTCGAAGAGGGCGCGGAGGTCGTCGCCGGGCCCGTCCGGTTCCGTCTTCGCGACCCCGGCCTTCGCGTTCGTGTAGAGCACCGGGAACTCGAGCTGCTCCTCGGTCGCGTCCAGGTCGATGAAGAGGTCGTAGACCTCGTTCAGCACCTCCTTGGGCCGCGCGTCGGTCCGGTCGATCTTGTTGACCACGACCACCGCGGGCAGGTGGGCTTCGAGCGCCTTCCGGAGCACGTACCGTGTCTGGGGGAGGGGGCCCTCGGAGGCGTCGACCAGCAGCATGACCCCGTCGACCATCTTGAGGGCGCGCTCGACCTCCCCGCCGAAGTCGCTGTGGCCGGGGGTGTCGACGATGTTGATCTTGACGTCGCCGTAGTGGACGGCGGTGTTCTTGGCGAGGATCGTGATCCCGCGTTCCCGCTCGAGGTCGCTCGAGTCGAGGATGCGCTCGGCGTGCTCCTGGTTGGCGCGGAAGACGCCGCTTTGCTGGAGGAGCGCGTCGACGAGGGTCGTCTTGCCGTGGTCGACGTGGGCGATGATGGCGACGTTGCGAAATCTCATGAATCGGGCTCGCTCCCCTCGGGAACAGCAAACCTGACAGGTTAGCACGGGAGCGCGTCGGGGCGAAGCTAGCGCCTACCCCTGGTGGCTCGGGGCGGGCTCCGCCGCGGCGTCCGGGAACGTCCAGCCCACGACCAGGTAGACCGGAATCGCGGACAGGAGGAGGGCCCTGATGCCCCAGGTCATGGAAAAGGCCACCGCGAGGATGGGCGCCATCACGGAGAAGATCCCGTTGATGCCCCAGGACCACGGGATGAACTGCGGGGCGTCCGCCTTGAGCTGCTCGAGAGCGGAGGGCACGAACACCCCCAGCAGGATCCCGACCGGCATCACCAGGGCGAAGACGATGGCGGCCCGGGCCGTGAAGGGGAGCCCGATGAGGGCCGGGAGCCGTCCCAGGACCAGACCGTAGAGGGTGAGAACGACGCCCGCCAGGGCATAGCTGACGAATCGGACCGAGCCCAGCCACCCACGCAGATGGGCCGAGAAGAGAGAGCCCAGGCCGGTGGCGAAGAGCAGCGACGCCAGGACCACGGAGAGCGAATAGTTCGGGTGGCCGAGAAAGAGGCCAAACTCCTGGAGGAGTGCGATCTCGATCGCGAGGTAGCCGAGGCCGGTCCCTGCGAAATAGGTGGCGAGCCTTCCCCGCCGCGAGACCTGAAGGCCGCGCCGACTGAGCAGCCGCAAAGGCACGAAGACACAGACGAGGGTGACCAGGGCGATGACGCCGAAGAGCAGGATGACGCTGTATTGCATCACGGGCACGGAGGCCCAGATCGCCGGGCTGGCCGGGAACAGGTGCCACCAGAGGGCGTAGCTGAAGAAGAAAGGCCGATTGTCGAGGGCAGGGGAGACGTCGTAGGGGTATTCGGAGACGAAGGCCTGCTCGCGTGCCGGGGAGCCGAGGCCCAGGAAGGCCTGGTACATGTTGGTCGCGGGTCCGCCCCCTCCGGGAAGGAAGGACGCCTCGAAATAGGGGCTTGCCCCGGTCCACGCGCTGAGCCGCCCCACCTCCTCCGAGGTGAGGGGCGTCTTCTTCACGAGGAGGGCGGTGAATCCGCGGTTTCGGGCCGTGACCATCGCGACGTGGTCGGCCGGACGGGTCACCCCTGCCCGCCGCAGGGCCCCGACCGCGGTGATCAAGGCTCGCAGCATCTCCCGCGGTGGGTCGAACTCGAGGCGCATCATGTTGATGATCCCGTTCGGGGTGAGGCGCGAGAGATAGAGGTCGAACGCCTCGGCCGTATAGAGGTAGTTCTCCGAGAACACGTGGGCCGCCGCCGCGGTGCCACTGTACGAGTCGACGCCCGAAAGCTGGATGACGTCGTATTGCCGGGGCGAAGTGGCGAGGAAGTTCCGCCCCTCGCCCTCCACGACTCGAACCCTCGGATCCTCGATCCACTTCTGGAAGTAGGGGCGGTAGGTCCGGGTCAGGATCCCCACGGTCGCCCCATTCACCTCGACCCCCATGACCTCGCTCGCCTCGAAGTAGAGCGCGTTCAGGATGTCGAACCCCCCCCCGACGCCGATGGTGAGCACACGGGGCCCCTTCACCGACGTCGCCTGATAGGCCGCCGCGTAGATCGTCTCCTCGATGCCGTCGAGCGAGGCCCGGGTGCCGTCGTAGTCGACGGCATAGGTGAAGGCGTAGTTGTTCTGGGTGAGCAGCCGGCGGAAGCGCTGGTGGAATGCCCGGTTGCTGCCGATGAGGGCGGGGTAGGGGAAGCCCTGGGGACGCGGAGGTGGGATCGCGGTGACCTCGATGCGCGCTACCGGGTCCCAGACGACGTGCTCCAGCACGTACCCGCTCGCGGGGTCGCGGGTTGCGGCCAGCATCGAGTCGTCCGGAAAGTAGATGTCGAAGACACTCCGAGGAGAGGCGAACGTCGCCGCCAGGGCCGCCGCGGCCACGGCGGCGAGGATGCGGCTCGGGGCCGTGCGGGGCGGGGCGAGGGCAACCGTGCCGCCGAGGATGCAGGCGCATGCGATGAGCAGGCTCAGCTCGACACCGAGGTGAGCGATCATGGGCACTACCACGAGCGCGCCCACCGCCGAGCCCACGAGATCGAAGAAATACACACGACGGGTCGAGAAGGCAGGCGCGGCGAGCAGTGCGCTCAGCACGAGCCCGGCGAACGTGAAAGGCGCGGCGAAGAGAAGCGCGAGGGGCAGCCAGCGCAGGAGCCCCATGACGAAAGCGGGGCGGTTCACAGCGAATTGCGCGCCGGTCGTCGAGCTGCAGAAGAGATAGGCGGCCAGGAGCAGCGAGAGCACGAAAAGCGAGGCGCACGCCGCGAGGGCGTCCTCGAGGCGGGCGAGAAAGGCGTCGAGCCAATAGGTGAGGACGATGCCGGAGACCGCGAACCCCAGCATGGTGAGCGAGATGATCAGGAATGCGTAGTCGTTCAGCAGCTTTGCGGATACGAGGCGGTGGACGAGGACCTGGGTGGAGAGGATCACCCCCGCCACCAGGAAGGCGAGGCCGGCCGCGCGGGAGCTTCTAGCGAGTCTCATGAGACCTCAACGTGCCGTGGCGCCGGGCGGTCCGCTCTCTGAAGACCCGGCGCGGTGCGACCGCACGCCGGGGATAGTACCAAGCATTGGCATGGAGGTGAGTGAGGATGGGCTTCGCCTCGGGTCCTCGCCGCTTCTCACTCGTTGACGAAGCGGCAAGGCGGCCCGTATGATCGGGCGACCGCGAGGTCGCTCGCCCCTTTCCCATGAAGCAAAGACACCTCATCTCGCTTCGCGATTACTCGACCGAGGACATCGAGGAGATCTTCGACCTCGCCGCCCGGGTCAAGGCGGATCCCCGGGCCTACGGCGGCGTGCTTCAGGGCAAGTCGCTGGCCATGGTCTTTCAGAAGCCCTCGACCCGGACCCGCGTCTCGTTCGAGGTGGGCATGTTCGAGCTGGGGGGCCAGGCTCTCTATCTGGGGGCCCACGCCATCCAGCTCCAGCGGGGGGAGACCGTGTCCGACACGGCCAAGGTGCTGTCCCGCTTCGTCGACGGGATCATGGCCCGGGTCTTCGCCCACCAGGACATCCTGGATCTCTCGCGGCACAGCTCGGTGCCCGTGATCAACGGCCTGTCCGATCTGCTCCATCCCTGCCAGGCCCTGGCCGACTACTTCACCTTGCGGGAGCGGCGCGGGAGCCTGGAAGGGCTCAAGATCGCCTACGTGGGCGACGGGAACAACGTCTGCCACGAGCTGATGTTCGGCGCGGTGAAGCTCGGCCTCCGCATGAGCGTCGCCTCTCCGCAGGGCTACACCCCCAAGGACATGCTCGTCAAGATCGCGTCCCGCGAGGCGCAGAAGCTGGGCCGCCCGCGGGTCGAGATCCTGGACGATCCCATGGCCGCGGTCGAGGGCGCCGACGTCGTCTACACCGACGTGTGGACGTCCATGGGCCAGGAAGAGGAGGAAGGCGCGCGGCGGCAAGCGTTCGAGGGCTTCATGGTCACCCCGGAGATGATGGCCGCGGCGTCGCCCGAGGCCGTCTTCATGCACTGCCTTCCCGCCCATCGCGGGGAGGAAGTCGCCCCCGAGGTCGTGGACGGCCCGCAGTCCGTCGTCTTCGACGAGGCCGAGAACCGCCTCCACACCCAGAAGGCGATCCTCATGTTGTTGATGAGCGACTGATGCGGTGCTGAAAAGAGTCCGAGAGCCGCTCTTTTCAGCACCACTCCGTTAACTAATTTAACTCCTTCGTTCCCCCATAGTCGTCGGGTAGGATGCCCTACCCCACCCCAGAGAGCAGAGCCTCCCGACCCGCCATCACCCTCAGGGCGCGCCGGACCTCGGCGGACGTGACGTCGTCCCGCGTCACCACCCGGCCGATGCCCACCGGCAGGATGAACGGCACTCTCCCCGCGTGCGCCTTCTTGTCGCGGGACACGGCCAGCAGAATCTCGGCGGGGGACAGGTCGGAGACCCGGGGCCTCGACCCGACGTGGTCGACCGCCGACGCGATCGCGTCGAAGCCCGCCTCGCTCACCATCCCACGCCGACGCGCGATCCACGCGGCTCCGACCAGACCCCAACCCACGGCCTCGCCGTGGGTGAAGCGCCGGTATCGAGTGACGGTTTCGAGGGCGTGTCCGATGGTGTGGCCGAGGTTCAGCACGCGCCGTAGCCCGCCCTCGCGCTCGTCCTTCTCCACGATCTCGGCCTTGATCCGGGAGGCGGAAGCGATGGCGCTCTCCACCTCGATACCTCGCCAGCCCATGAGGCCGGGGGGGGCCGCCTGCATCGCCCCGAAGAGGGCGCGGTCGGCGAGGATGCCGCACTTCAGCACCTCGTAGGCCCCGCTACGCACCTCGCGGGGCGGCAGCGTGTCCAGGAAGGCCGGGTCGGACACCACCGCCCGCGGCTGGTGGAAGGCGCCGATCAGGTTCTTGGCCTTGGGGTGGTTGATGCCCACCTTGCCTCCGATGGCGCTGTCCACCATGGAAAGGAGCGTCGTGGGCACGACCACCCAGCTGATGCCCCGCATGTAGGTGGCGGCCGCGAAGCCGGTGACATCGCCCACGACCCCGCCGCCCACCGCCACCACGAGACCATCGCGCCGCAGGCCGGCATCGAGGAACCGGTCGTGGAGCGCCTCCAGGGTCCGCCGGTTCTTCTGCCGCTCGCCGTCGGGGAGGAGGATCGGGTCGGGATCCACCCAGCGACGCAGGGCCCGGCCCAGGCGGGCGCCGTGCATCGCCCAGACCCGCCGGCTCGAGACCACGACCGTCTTCTTGCCGCGAGCCCAACCGAGCAGATCGGGCAGGACCAGGGCCAACCCTCGACCCACCAGGATGGGGTATCGCCGGGGTCCGAGCTCGACCGGGATCTCGATCATCGGCCGCGGAGGATAGCACGGACGCGCGAGCCCTTTGCGGGTACGAGGGCGAGCCGGAGCGCCCTTACCGGAGCCAGCCCGGAGGGGCGCCGTCACGCCGCGCGCGGTCCTCGATGTCCGACTCCACCTCCCGGACGCGTGCCTCGATCTCGCGCAGTCGACGGGCCCGCGCGTCTTCCGCAGCCCAGGCCTCCCGCCCTCGCCGCCCTTTTCGGGTGGCCGATCTCACCGCCTCGCGCTCGATCTGCTCGCGAACCCGGGCGGCCTGTTCCTGGAGGGCCCTCACCCGGTCCTTCACTCGCGCCGCTTCCCGCCTCCAGTAGTCCTCTCCGCGCGCGCGCGCCGTCGCGGGGCTCTTCTCCCTCGCCGAGGGCGGTGTCTCCGGACGGGAGAGGACGCCCGTCTCCCCTCGCCGTGGAGCGACGCGTTCCAGGTCTTCGTTCGTGTAGACCCGCGCTTTCTTGCCCTCTTCCCCCAGGGCCGTGAGCCCGCCCAGCGCGAGCGCGGACACGAGCGCCGCTCGTTTCATCATGACGATGGCCTTTCTGGGAGAGCGCCGGGTCCAAGAACCCGACTTCCCGGAAGGTAGGCCGGGAGGAGCCGCGCGTCAAGGGCAGAATGGTAGAATCTCGCGTTTTGGGCACGACGAGGGGAAGGACCGCTTCTTGCTGAACCACCTCCGCCACGCGCTCCTGACCGCGGCGAGCCGAACGGGCGAGTCGGCCGCGGCCGCCCTCGCCGCGCTTTGGACCTTCCCCGCCGTGCTCTTCTCCGCGTTCGTCATCGCCTGGGGAGCGGAAGCCGCCCAGTTCTTCATGAGCCAGGGCCTCGCGCTCGCGATCCTGGCTTGGCTTCAGACCCTCCCCGAGTTCGCGGTCGAGGCGGATATCGCCTGGCGTCAGGACGTCCCGAACATGACCGCCAACTTCACCGGCTCCCTGCGGCTCCTGGTCGGCCTGGGCTGGTCCATGATCTTCGCCGTGGCCACGGTCGCCCACCGGCGCAAGACGGGGAAGTGGCTCGAAGCGATCGTCCTCGACGACGAGCACGCGGTCCAGGTGGTGGGCCTGTTCGTCCCGATCCTCTACTTCGTCGTGATCTGGTGGAAGGCGAGCCTGACGGTCTGGGACGGCCTGGTGCTGGTGTTCCTCTACTTCCTCTACCTTTACGTCCTCAACAAGATGCCGCCCCGGGCCGAGGAGGAGAGCGAAGAGCTCGACTACGTGCCGCGAAAGGTGCTGGCGCTGCGGCCGGGCCTCCGGGGCGCCGCCATCGTGGGCCTCTTCCTGGGCGGAGGGGTCATCCTCTACTACGTGACCCACCCTTTCGTGGACAGCCTCAAGGCCCTGGCCCTGACCGCGGGCATCAGCGAGTTCGTGTTCATCCAGTGGGTGGCGCCGTTCTTGTCGGAGTTCCCGGAAAAGGTCTCCGCGTTCAAGTGGGCTTCCACGGTGCGCCAGGCCCCGATGGCGCTCATGAACATGGTGTCCTCGAACATCAACCAATGGACGGTCCTGGCGGCGATGATCCCCGTGGTCTACAGCCTGAGCCTGGGCACGGTGGCCGCGATCCCGTTCGATGGCATGCACCGGCACGAGGTGCTGCTCACCATCCTCCAGTCGATGCTCGGCATGCTGCTCCTCGTCAACATGCGATACTCGGCCTGGGAAGCGGCGATCATCTTCATCCTCTGGCTCGTCCAGTTCGCGGTGCCGGACCTTCGCGAAGAGATCATGTGGGTCTACGGGGGCCTGATCGTCCTGGGCGTCGGCCAGATCGTGGCCGGGACGAGGAGGATCGAGGCCTTCTTGAGCTTCGGCCGCCAATGGCGCGGCCGCGTCATCGCCCCCCGACCCGCCGGCCGCTGACCAGAAGAGAAGGGGAATGGAAAAAGAGCGTCTCGTGAAGGAGATCACTCCCAAGAGCCAGGACTACTCGCAGTGGTACCTGGACGTGGTGCTGAAGGGCGACCTCGCCGACTACGGCCCCGTCAAGGGCTGCATGATCATCAAGCCCTACGGCTACGCCATCTGGGAGCACATGCAGCGGGACATGGACCGGCGCATCAAGGAGACCGGCCACGTCAACGCCTACTTTCCGTTGCTCGTTCCCAAGAGCCTCCTCGAGAAGGAGAAGGAGCACGTGGAGGGCTTCTCTCCCGAGTGCGCCTGGGTGACGATCGGCGGAGGCGCCGAGCTCGACGAGCCGCTCGCCATCCGGCCCACCTCCGAGGCTCTCATCTGCTCGACTTACGCCCGGTGGGTGCACTCCTGGCGCGACCTGCCGGTCCTCCTCAACCAGTGGGCCAACATCGTGCGCTGGGAGAAGGTGACCCGTCCGTTTCTCCGCACTACCGAGTTCCTCTGGCAGGAAGGGCACACCCTCCACGCCACCGAGGAAGAAGCCGAGGAAGAGACGCTGAAGATGCTCCAAGTCTATAGGAGCTTCTCGGAGGAGATGCTGGCGATGCCGGTCGTCTGGGGCCGCAAGTCCGACGCGGAGAAGTTCGCGGGCGCCCTGAAGACGTATGCGATCGAGGCCCTGATGGGCGACGGGAAGGCGCTCCAGGCCGGCACCAGCCACAACCTGGGCCAGCATTTCTCCACCGCCTACGGCATCGATTTCCTCGACAAGAACCAGGAGCGGGCCAAGCCCTGGTCCACCTCGTGGGGGAGCTCCACCCGCATGATCGGCGGGCTCATCATGAGCCACGGCGACGACTCCGGGCTCATCCTCCCGCCACGAGTGGCGCCCTACCAGGTCGTGATCGTGCCCATCCCGCCGCGGAAGGGGGATTGGTCGGAGGCGGTGCTGCCGAAGGCGCGGGAGATCCTGGCCCGGCTGCGCGACGCCGGCATACGTGCGCATCTCGACGACCGCGACCAGTTCCAGCCGGGCTACAAGTACGCCGACTGGGAGATGCGGGGTGTCCCGCTCCGCCTGGAGATCGGTCCCAAGGACATCGAGAAGGACCAGGTTGTGCTGGTGCGTCGTGACACTCGCGAGAAGTCCTTCGTGCCGTTGGCCGGGCTGGCCGCCGCCGTTCCCCCTCTCCTCGACATCCTGCAGGCGGCGCTGCTCGACCGGGCACGGCGGTTCCTGGCCGAGAACACCACTCGGGTCAAGACCTACGAAGAGTTCAAGGAGGTCATGGCCACGAAGCGTGGCTTCATCCTCGCCGGCTGGAACGGCGATCCCGCGGTGGAGGCGAAGATCAAGGACGAGACGAAGGCGACGGTGCGGGTGATGGCGATCGACGAGGTCCGGGACTTACCCTGCGTGGTGACGGGGGAACCGGGCCGAGAGGTCTATTTCGCCCAGGCCTACTGAGGGCTCAACATGAGGGCGCCGCGGAGCATCGGCCGGGACTACAATTACGAACGAACTCGATGTCTGCCGCCCGCTGCCTGTTTGCCGTGACACTCTTCGCCGCTCCGACCTGCGCCACACCCCAGGGGGACCCCCTCGCCCGCGCCCGCGCCCGGATGGTGTCCGAGCAGATCGAATCGCGGGGGGTTCGCGACTCGCGGACCCTGGAGGCCATGCGCAAGGTGCCCCGCCACCTCTTCGTCACGGACCGGTACAGGAGCGACGCCTACGAGGACCATCCCCTCCCCATCGGCCACGGTCAGACCATCTCGCAGCCGTACATCGTGGCCTTCATGACCGAGGCGCTCGGGCTCGAGGGAGGAGAGAAGGTCCTGGACGTGGGAACGGGCTCCGGGTATCAGGCCGCGGTGCTGGCCGAGATCGCGGCCCGCGTCTACAGCATCGAGATCGTGGCCCCATTGGCAGACGAGGCCCGCCAACGCCTCGCGAAGCTCGGGTACGCAAACGTGGAAGTGCGCGCGGGCGACGGCTACGCGGGGTGGCCGGAGGCCGCTCCCT
>Ga0209640_10005660_pt1 | contig 10916 bp, 7 predicted proteins | sample RifCSP10_1_FD_184018 | JGI IMG/M metagenome (GOLD analysis project Ga0209640, IMG submission 184018) | Soil microbial communities from Rifle, Colorado - Rifle CSP2_sed 10_1 (SPAdes) (version 2) | ecosystem: Environmental > Terrestrial > Deep subsurface > Rock core/Sediment | place: Rifle...
CAGAGGCTGAAAAAAAGCTAACCATTCATAGAAAAAAACTAGAAGATCTCTTGGAGAAAACCAAGCAAGAAGAGGAAACACTTCATAAACGTATTTGCATAAGAGATAATGCGTTAAAAAATTCTCAAAAAAAATTAGAAGCGTTGAATCGTCCTCTGCAGGAACGTCCTGTGAAAACAAGTGTGGATAGGAATGATCTTTTGGAAGAAGTGGCGTTGCAAACGCAGAATACGGAAGAGTTTTTAAATCATCTTCATAACATTACCAATGTTCCTTCAACAAAGGCGATAGGTAAGATTCTCAATAATCATTGTAACTTAGTGGACACTGCTTCCATGTATAATGTATTACGGAATAATATCGAATCGAGACAAGAGATTAGTAACAACCCTCGTCCTGATATATTCCCTAATGCAGGAAAATGGTATAGAGAAAATATCAAACGCATTCAATCTCGTGTCCATAATTATGATTGTTCTATTCAAGGTGAAGAAAAAGACACTCATTTGATGCAGGATCAAGAAAAAAGTTCCATTCCCGAACTTACGTTGGATTTTTTTTTGAAAATTGCACGCAAACCGCATGGTCCATTCAAACCTTGTGTTATGGATAAAATGTGTATTGCTAATGCTCATGATGCTCCCAATGAGAGTTTTTGCGTTATGGGGTATGTAACCCCTATCGAGTATATGATGATTTTAAATGGAAAGAAAGAAGCTCCAGAAGACAGTTTCTGTGTATTCTGTTTAATCAATATGGTATGCATGAATTACGAGACTAATAAAAATGTTTATCAGCTTACAACGCGCATTTCTGATAAAGAAGAAACATCTCGTCCTCTTGGTGTTCCCTTTACTTTTAAAGTAGCTCCTGGTCATTTTAGTTTTGATGCTATGTTGAAGCCTTGTGATATTACTTCTCCATGCACATTTTATTTTCTAAAAATGAATTCTATCAACCAATTCATTTCTATATCATCCCCTGTCGATCCTGATGTGTTGCGTTATATGAAAGCAAAAGACCCTTCTCTCTCTGAAATGACAGTTTCCTCATTTTATCCTCCTTCGGATATGCTTTTTTGCCACCGCAGTAGACACACAAAGCCTCTCATGACTAGTATTGCTCCCAATGATCATCTGATTGCCACCTTTGATAATGTCCCTACTATTGAGAATCTACTGCGGCAAAATATGGCTTTATATTACCATTCCTTTACATCGCTTTTTGAAATTGTGTTCCAACCTTTTTCAGAAACAGTAAAAAGATTGCGTGAAACCGACCCTAATGACTTGTTTACTTGGTTTCCTCCTGTTATGACCGATGAAGAACGTGAACATTGCACTGAGTATAAATGGAGAGCGCAGACGTTCCCTTTTAACTACTCTTTTTTTAATATGGAATTACCTTATGACAGTAGTTCCTATCAAAAAACGCATGCAGCTTACTGGGCACTGCATTTACGTATCAATGTGGCTGTGTTATTATATCTGCGTTTTGAAAATGTGGAATTGGCAACTATCGCTGGCTGCGCTCGTGCAGTCCGTGAACGACAACAAATGCCTCGTTTTGACAAATCACGTGTTGTAATGGGTGCAGCTACAGGTTTTGGTACTGAGTATCCTGACAAGCGCTTTGTGGAAAAAGAATTTCTTTTACGAGAACAACTAGAATGTTTTATCAATGCCCATGAAAACATTATGAAATGGTTCAAAGTATGCAATGTAGTAAAGACATCATGTTCTGATGATATTTTAGAACAACCGGAATTTTGTGAGCTTCTCCAATGTCGCGTTGACGGCCCTGTGAGTGCATCTGATATTAACAGAATGAAAGTAACTTTTACTCAATATTGTTATCCCTCCCCTTCACGAAAATTAATTAATTACCATAATGATGTGGTAAGTGAAGATGTTTTTGGTGATTTACGAGATAATACCGTGCGTTTTGTTAGAGATATTATCGACGTATATGGAAAAGACGGAGCTATAAAATTAATACAGGTTAGCGGAGGAGAAAAAGGTACATGGAATCCTGCTTTACCATTGTCTACTGTATTGGAAACTCCTCGCGCTTATTCTATTCTAATTGCTCTAATGATACGTTTAAACGCAGCGCAAGCATGTAAGTTGCGTTTGTTCCGTATATTGGAGGAAAGAATGTTCCCTAACACTCCTTATGAAATTAAATATACTGGTATTTTATCTGTAAAATACGATTGGTATTTGGTAGTAAAACAGCCTTCTTTTGTCTCTCGAATTTATAAATTTATTCAAAGCAATGATGAAACCGGGTTTTGTGAGTGGTGTAAATCGAATGATGCTTTTTCAAAAATGGCAGTTCAAGAATACCAAACTATAGAGGCTTGTTTTCAAGAAATTTACGCGTTTTTCAGAAAAACCAAAAAAGCAGCTGATATGTTATACCAAGCTCATATATTCATGTTGAATCATCAAGCACTGGTTATGTATATGGAAGATAATAATGCATGGACTGATGTTCTACTTACTTCTGTACCTCGGCATACGGAGCATTTATTATCTCCTTTAATGGTAGTATATCCTTATCCTCAAGCGATGCATGAAGGAGATCTTCCTGATGTGAGAAAAGCAGTAGAAGACATGGGCTTTTTATCCCGTAATTCATACTCTGATGGTAAATTGGAAAAGTTACTAGGAAAAGCAACTCCTCGGGTGTGCAATCCTCGTAAATTTTGTAATTGTCTTGTTCGTCTTATTTTCCCCTATTACAGCGTGAAAGAGAAGAAAAAATGGCAAACATTATGCAGCACCATCATTGATATTGAAAAAATGTTGGAAGAGTCACAAGCAGAACTCAAGAAAGACTTGTCAGGGAAAGATAATATCCTCATCAAAGAAAAAGTGAAAACATTGCAAAAAACTCTCCAAGATAACGTGAAAACGAGAAACCAAATAGATGTTCGTCTTCGTCAAGCAGACTTGGGATTTGCGCGTTTTATAGAAATGCTCTTATTGGCTACCTTGACAGGGTTGTACCGTCATGGAGAATCGGTTGTCTTCAAGTCTGCTGTAAAGGCAACACGTTACGTAAAAAATCTCTTTTCTTTTATTGATAATGACAAGTCTACGGTTATTGTGGAAAAAGAACAACAAGATAAATTGATCTCCATGTTTACTGCCTATGAATCTTTTTTTATTTACATGATGCGTGAATTTATCTTTTTTACTTTGCTTCATCACCCTAATCATAAAAAAATTATTATGGCCTTGTATCCTTATTGGACAGAATCAGAGCAAGATGCAGTGTACCATTGTAACATTACTCGGATTAAATTAAATGAAGGAATTGAGGTAGAAGAGGCGATTAAAGAGGAGGAACGGAAAAAAACCCAGCCTCCTGTGTTTCGTATTGGAACAGATGATTTTATTCGTGCTATGCGTGGATGGTTAAAAGAATACGAGAAAAACAAAACCAAACAAAGTATCTGTTTCCCTCTAGCGGAATCTTGGAAAATTTCTGCAGCTGATACTATTCTTAATAAAACCAATCCTGGAGATCCTATTGACCCTATGTGGTTACGTGAGATTGGTGTGAGTGAAGAAGGAAATAAGGTAGTATGGGAATGCGCAGATCGTTATAGCAATAATCACGCTTATCCCCAAATATCCAAATTATTGAGTGAGAAACTTCCCCTCCATGACTTTAAAATTGTAAATTATTTTTTTGTGCGTTTTATGCTTATCAATAATATTCAAATCGTCCAGTTACAAGATGAGTTACGGCTTAAGCAGTTGGAGGCCATTCATTATCGTTACCTAATTCATCCTGAAGAAGACCTTCCTGAAAATTCTTATACTGTGCACATACCTATATGCTGTAACAATTCAAAAACATCTCATGCGGAAACCAATGGTATTCAATCGACAGGTCAAAACAAGGTTACCTATGATCGTTTCAATAATATTTATCCTTGTTGGAATAAAACCAATTGCTCTAAAAAGAACCAAGAAAAAACCAACTTTTGTAAAGATGATTTAACTCTGTCTCTATGTGGTTCTTTTCCTCATATTCGCATCCATGTACTGGAAAAATATATCAAAGTCTCTCGTTATATGGATGGTCTTATCAATGATATTTATATGATATGTCCTCGCTGTGGTGCAACCGGTTCACTAAACCGTAAAACCTTGGATGTGTTTGGTATCACTTGTGGTGTATGTGATTTAGGAGAACGTACTGTTTACTCTGATCCCATGTGTATTGGGTGTAGCTGGGGACGTTCTAATATTATTGTATTGGAAAAGAAGAAAAGAAAAAAAAAATCAAAACGCGCACCTGATCCTATGATTGAAAACGCTGAGTTGGAGGTAGACGAAGAAGGTAATGTTCGTAATCACGAAATTGCAGAAAAAGCTGTAAAAGAACTCCAGAAAAAAAAGAAAAGAAAACTTAATGTCAATGAAATCGATAACGATAATGATGATAGGCGACCTTGTAGCACTGTTGTCACCATGGATGATACTAGTGAAGGAGGTTTCTTATATCATTCCATTGCTGCTTGTCATCGACATAGTGCTGCGTTTCAAGGAGAATCGTGTGTCCAGGGTATGTCAGCAACGCAACTCCAAAGCTTGTGTCAGCATCCTAATCCTAATATTGTAACTAGTCAGCGTTACGAAAAGCATTTGAATGATAGCTTTTATACCATTTTGAATAACGCTATAACATATGGTATTGCCTCTAAAGATCGTACCTTGTATGATTAATACATATATCTTATATGATACAATTTGCCTTGTATGATACAAGTGTTTTATTCATATATTATAATAAAAAGCTTTATATTGCGTTTTATAACAAGAGTTTTAAAAATATAATAAAATCTTTATTTTAGGCGATAATTGATACAATTTACCTTGACATATTATAATAAAAGCTTTATTTTAGGAGATACTGCGTTTTATAACAAGAGTTTTAAGAAAAAAAAATCCAAAACATTGTTTAGGAACCAATAATCATCATCAAGAGGTAAATGAGAATCATAAGAAGAGCAAGATTGAAAATTTCCATGTAAAAATAATAAAAGAGAATAATAGTTACAATAATAGAAAACCAATTTGAAAGGGAATAAAAAAAGTAAAAATGAATCAAAAGAAGAGCATAAATGAGAATTTCCATGTAAAAATAATAAAAGAGAATAATAGTTACAATAATAAAAAATCCAATTTATATTTAAATAAAAAACAGTAATTTTAACGTTTATTGAACATAGTAAATTATAATAAGGAAATTCTTTTTTAAGGATCAAAAATAATAAAAAAAATTAATTATTAGTAATAAAAGTAGAAAAACCCTAGATAATCAAATGTTTTATAAAGTGTTTTCCTGACATTATTTTTAAAAATTATGACAGTTTTTAAAAATGATTTTTAAAAATTATGACAGTTTTTAAAAATGATTTTTAAAAATTATGACATTTTGAAACTAACATTGACAATTTTTAAAATAACGATATCCCAGCAAACGCTTTTGAACCTCTGTCAATTCAGGACGTTCAGGTGGTTTGTGTTTTTCTTCATAATACTCCTTCAAACTCTTTGCATAAAAACGCGGAGTAGCAGGAAACATTTTTACAAAAGAAACAGGCCAATGAGACGTCATACCAAGCGTTTCCCATGCTTTTTGTTTCACTTTGATATCTTTTTCAGTTAACAAATTGCAATCCGCTTCGCATACGTACATAACATAGCGATCACGACCTCCCTTTTGTGGAGGTTGGTTTTGGTGAGCTGTACGAGAATCCCATAATACCAAATCCCCTTGTTCTGCTTTTACACGTATTCTTTTCATAGGAACTTTGGAACATTTTTCAGGATCGTTATTGGATAACCACCGTGAGCCATCATTTTCTATAAGATGTGTATCTTCTTCAGGATATTTGTACCAATTATCTTTTAAAGAAATATTTTTTTCTTTAAAATAACCAGCATGAATACGATGAGATTTATCCCATACAACAAGACCTCCATCATTATCTCCCGAACAATCTTCCAAACAAACTAATCCTTGTACCATAAGGTTAGGGTATTCAGTTTTCTGATCGGTGTGTGCCCAGAAACCACATTTGGAGCTTTTAGCAGCAGAATAAAAATTCCAGCTATCAAGAGAGGTAATTAATTGACAAGGACATGTTCCATGTATTTTAGAAAAGACACGCATAACATGAGGATGCGCACGAATTTCCCAGTGCGTTTTCATATGAGCATGGTTACGGTTAATACCATGGATAGTACCCACGGGTAAATCCGTCATTTTCCAGTCATTATTAATCCCAATATTAGGATTCCAAGATTGCAAATAGTCTTGAATCTCTTGTTTTCCACGTTCACATAGTTCCTTTGGAATCACGTTTTTAACAACCGTATATCCGTTTTTAGCCAATTGTTGAGAATTTTCATTTGTAAATATAGGAACACACGGAGTAGAACAAGAACACGTTTCTTTCTTGTGCTTTGACAGTGGTTGCGTTTTATAATCTAATTGTCTTTTATTTTTCTTCATATTGAATTTGATATATATGTATATAAAAGGGAAATTAATATTCCTATTCTGTTAAAAATAAGATTTTTTTTTATTTTAAAAAAAAAAATGAAATATTCCCATTCTGTTTAAAAAAAAATAAAATTTAATCATCTTTAAAAGGAAAATCAATAATTTTAAGAGTAGGGTAAACTTGTACACAAATGTACACCTTTTCACAAAAATCATGAAGCCTAGCTCCTGCGTGCACCAATGCTTCTCGCGTTTTGGGATTTTCAATACTAAACCAATTGATTTCTATATGTTGTTCTGCAAAAGAATAAATAGCAGGAGATGCGCCTTCATAAATCACAATGTCATTTTTAAAGGGAAGATAACTTACCAACACCCAACGATTCAGTTCATCAAGATGATCAACGACACGGAAATGTTTATGAGGAATATAAGAATCATGGACTTTTATGAGAAAAAGACCGTGCCAGATCGCAAAGGGAGTCATATCATCGTACCAACCTTTTCCATCATACGCAAGTTTTCTTCCTACATCAATGGTTCCTATAGGACGTAACAATCTTAATCCATCATAGTAAGGAGTGATTTCTAATGCGTTTTGGAAGGAATTGTCTTTATCATTGCTAGAGTCACAAATAGTATCATTGTTTGCATTCTTAACAATTTTTGATCTTTTTCTTTTATTACTCATTTTTACAATAGAATAGTATTCTATTTTTTCCGTATTGTGATAAAAAAGAGGAAAATTTCTAGAAATTAATAACCCTGTTTTTTATTTTAATGTACAATTAAGATAAGGTTTAGAAGTAAATTGACTACACCATATTCCAATGGTATTGTTATTCAATCGAGCTACATCTATATTATAACGTGCTTGTTGTATAGATTGAATATTATTATAAGCAGATACATCCATACAATGGTCTCCTATAGTAGTAACTTTATATTGAATTTCTTTCATTTGATATACAATGAGCCATGGGTCATGCTGTGAAGGGGGACAGCCTCCTGGATTGTTGCATTGTTGACGTTTTTCAAAGTACGTTGTGTAATTACGAGCGCAAATGGTAGCTGCTTGTAGACAAGTTTCATAATTGTCTAACCAAATTACACTGATATTATGGTAGCAAGGCAATTGAAGATTTTTCAACCAACGGAAACGACCTATCGCAGAAACAATAGGTATCGCTATGATAGCAAGCCAAAGCAAAGAACATCCTACTCCCCATTTTATTCTCCTTTTTCTAGTTTTTTTTTCCAAAACAAGAATAGGATCGTTTTCCATACAGTGACGATTTTTGTTTCCAGGATTTATAACATGATTTGTATTTTCATATAGGTTACGTGCGTTTTTACTCTGATGCGTTTCAGAGTTACTAATTTGAATTTCTTCCATAGGGTTTTTTGTTACAAGGTAAAATAAAGAAGAATTGTTACTCTTTGATAATGATATATCCCATAATTAATTGTATTATTATATAAAAAAAATATTTGACAAAGGTCATTGTTTTTATTTTTTTTATTTTTCCTTTTTTTATTATAAATTATAAAATTATAAATTATAAAATTATAAAATTATATATGGTTCTACGTTTTTATATGTGTTCTTTTTACCCAATATAATATACAATACGTTTTTATATGTGTTCTTTTTACCCAATATAATATACAATACGTTTTTATATGTGTTCTTTTTACCCAATATAATATACAACATAAAATGAAAGATTTGAGTAAAAAATATTTTGAAAAAGAATTGATCAAAGAAAACAAAATAATAACAGACTGTCGCATATTACCCAATATAGATCATCCGTTTTTTTTTGTTACAAAATGTATCGCTTTTGCTGAAACAGTAACCGAATCCTATGTTATTGGAGGTGCTACAAATGGGCAAATTTGGTTTTGGAGTTTAAAAACGCAAAACCACATTCGCGATGCCGTTATTTTTGAAGACAAAAATGAAATTTATGCCATTGATGCCATTGATGTTGTAATATGTAAGGGTAATATGTACGTAGCAGTAGGAACAACATGGCATCTTGCTGTTTACGATTTTACTCGTAATACGGTTATTATTCGTTTCAACCATGAATTTGGTTATATGAGATCCCTAAAAATAATAGATAATCAAGGACTTGTTGTTTTAGTAGGAGATGAAAAAGGAAATATATGTAAAGTACAAGTTGATACGAAAACTGTTATTATTATGCCAGTTATTTATGGTCATACATCTTGTATAAATGTTATATACAGTCCACAGGGTTGTAAGATTCTCGTTGCTAAACGAGATTTTGCTGCCAAAGTAGTTGATTATGACACGGGAAAAGTAGAAAAAATATTCAGAGGGCACACGGGAAGTATTGTTTCTATTTTTCTTTTGCAAAATGATAAAGGGATAAAACTTGTTACAGGATCACAAGATGGACGAGTAATTATATGGAATTATGATACACAACAACAAGAAGCTACCCTGTGTATGTTTCGTATGCCTGTAGAATCTGTAGAGATAGTGGGAGGAAAATCTGGTCTTTATATTGTGGTTGCTTATCATGAAGATAAAATTGTTGTATTTAATGCTCATACGTATGAGGCGGTACAAATTATCACTAATAAAAACGCTTGGGTGAAATCTTTAAAAGAAATTGTATATGAAAACAGACATGTTGTTATGTGTTTGACAGATTTACAAAAAATTGCGTTTTTAAACGTTGAATAAATTTATATTTTTTTATTTTTTATTTCCATTTTATCTTTAATCTCAAATTATATAATAACATAATAGTAAGATAAATCATTATTTTTACATTCTTGTATATCTGAATAATGTCTAATTATATTACGAAAAATATAATTAGAGATTTCCGAAAACAATTATTTTTACATCGGTAATTAAACAATATTATATTAAAATTAGTTTTTATTATATTTTTCTATTGTTACAATTGTATCGTTATGCCATCCACCATGTGGAACAAGCATAATTTCAACAATTTCAAATTTCAGAGTTTTTCCAATTCCTCCTGAATTCCACCTACACGTGATTACATGACCACCAGGAATCATAATACGAGCTATTTCTGCTTTTAATTTAGACCAAAAACTACTTTGAGTTGTTTCCATATTCACAGTTCTTTTCATTTTTTTGTAAACTTCAGATACCTGACGTGGACTATAAGGAGGATCAAAAAGAAGTAAATGAACAGAATTGGGTTTAATTGATTTGAGAAAATCTAACGCGTCCATATGTTGGTTTGCTTCTATATCAGGATCAAGATCATTGGAGTAACATAAATGCTTAAATGGACTATTCCTCACAAATGGGTCAACAATAATTGAAGATGGAGGAAGATTATTAATATATTCTTGAATTTTTTGTTTGATAGGTTTGATAGAAAACGTATCTGAAGATGGCATACACCATTTTCTTGATAATATCATTTTCATTTATTAATTTTTTTTTCCGTATCGTGATAAAAAGAGGAAAATTTCTAGAATTTAATAACCCTGTTTTTTATTTTATGATAACGTACAATTTTGAAAAAAAGGTTTAGGAGTAAATTGACTACACCATATACCAATGGTATTGTTATTCAATAGAGCTACATTTATATTATAACTTACTTGTGTAGATTGAATATTATTATAGACAGCTACATTCATACAATGGTCTCCTATAGTAGTAACTTTATATTGAATTTCTTTCATTTGATACACAATGAGCCACGGGTTATACCATTTAAAATTATACTATTTATACAAACGATTACAATAAAATATTTCAAAAAAAATATATTAATAACATTTATTACAAAAAGAATACACTAATAACATTTATTACAAAAAAAAATGAATCCATAATCATCGTATTTTTGTAAATAACATATTTTACTATTATAACTAAACATTAAGTAAATATCTATATTTAGCTTTTTCTATATATTTGGTAAATTTTGCTCTGTATATAGTTACATTCTTATTCTTGTACTTTTTAGGAGTAACCATTACATATTTTTTTACTCCGTCATTGAATCTTGCATAAAGTAAATTATCTTTTGTTATACTTAAACTAACATTATATTCGTAATTTACTAAATATTCTAAATGCATCACAGCTTCATCAGCAGTTTTACCATATGCAGATTTACTAAAAATACTTCTCTTGCAACAATTCCCCATATTTAGAAGAAATGGTAAGGAAAAAATATTAAAGTTAAATATATATTTATTATTATTTTAGTATATCAATCAAATAGTCTAAATATACTAATAATAATATCATTTCACTTGAAATCGATTAATAATAGTAGTAGTATTAATAATTTAGGAGAGGGACCTTGATAACTATTTTAATCACCACATACTCAGTCACTTCTCTCTTAGCC
>Ga0209640_10005661_pt1 | contig 10915 bp, 10 predicted proteins | sample RifCSP10_1_FD_184018 | JGI IMG/M metagenome (GOLD analysis project Ga0209640, IMG submission 184018) | Soil microbial communities from Rifle, Colorado - Rifle CSP2_sed 10_1 (SPAdes) (version 2) | ecosystem: Environmental > Terrestrial > Deep subsurface > Rock core/Sediment | place: Rifle...
GTTCATGGCTTCGGTAATGCCGTCGGTAAACAGGAACAGGCAGTCCCCCGGATCGAGCTTGCGCGTTCCGGTTTCGTAGGAGAACGTCGGCCGGATGCCAAGCGGCTTGCTGCGAGGGCCATCGAGTGCCGCGACACCGTTCGCGCGGCTCACGATAAAGGGGGGGTTATGGCCTGCGTTGCAGAAAGAAACCACGGCCGTCGCCGGATCGAGGATGCCGAAGAACACGGTCACGAACATCCCCTGTCGATTGTCGAGACACAGCTCCTCGTTGACCTTCCTGATGATCCGGTCCGCTTCCAGCGGCGCGCCCGCCGGCCCGCGTGAAAGCGTCGCGACCATCCGGATCATGGTCTTGGTCCGGGCCATGAACAGCGCCGCCGGCGCCCCCTTGTCGGACACGTCTGCGATGACGAAGTAAAGCCTGCCGTCCTCGCCCCAGAAGAAGTCGTAAAGGTCGCCGCCGATCTGCCGCGCCGGCTCGAGCGTGGCGAAGATCTCCACCGGACCTGCCGCAGTCGGGAGCGGAAAATCGGTCGGCACCATGCCGAGCTGGACCTCGCGTGCGGACCGCAGCTCGCCTTCGATCTGGTCGAGGACCGCAACAATCTCGTCGCGCAGGCGCTTTTTCTCGAGGCTCGCGCCGACACGCGCGCGCAGCAGTGTCGGATTGAAGGGCTTCGAAAGGTAATCCTCGGCGCCGAGCTCGATGCAGCGGATCACGCTTTCGATTTCGTCCACGGCCGAGATCATTATGACGGGGATATGGCGGAGCCTGCTGTCGGCGCGCATGCGCTCCAGGACCTCGTAGCCGTTCAGGCCCGGCATCATGACGTCGAGCAGCACGAGATCGAACGGCCGTGATCGCAGCAGGTCGAGCGCCTGCTGCCCGTCGTTCGCGGTTGTGAGGTTCTCATACCCCTCCCGCTGCAACCGCCTCGTCAGGGTGTAGCGGTTGTCCTCGTTGTCGTCGACGATCAGCAGGGCACTCTTCGCAGCACTCACGACGCCTCTTTCTTCGGCAGCAGGGCTCGCACCTTCTCCAGAAGCCGCGGCAGCTCCACCGGCTTCGTGTCGAAATCATCGCAGCCCGCCGCGAGCGCCTTCTCGCGATCGCCGGTCATGGCGTGCGCGGTGAGCGCGATGACGGGTATGTGCCGGGTTTCCGGTTGCTCCTTGATCCGCCTCGTCGCCTCCCACCCGTCCAGCACCGGCAGCCTGAGGTCCATCAGGATCAGGTCCGGCTGCTCGGCTGCGGCCATGGCAACACCCTGCTCGCCGTCGGTGGCCACCAGAACGGTGTAGCCCGCCCGCGCGAAGCGATTCTTCACGACGTAGATGTTGTCCTCGTTGTCCTCGACGTAGAGTATTCGCGCCATGACTGGGCTCGCGCTCGGACGGCGGCCGGGACCGGCCGTCGTCATCGCGCCTTGTTGGTCGTTACTGCCTCGATCTTGGCGAGCAGCCGCGCAAAGTCGACCGGCTTGGTGTCGAAATCGTCGCAGCCCGCGCCGAGGGCCTTCTCCTTCTCACCGCGCATGGCGTGTGCGGACAGGGCGATGACCGGAGTGCGACGCGTCTCCGGCGCCGCCTTGAGCCGGCGCGTGGCCTCCCATCCGTCGAGCAGTGGCAGGCTGAGGTCCATCAGAACGAGGTCGGGCTTCTCGGCCTGCGCCATCATCACTCCCCGCTCGCCGTCCCGCGCCACCAGTATGGTGTGGCCGGCGCGCTCCAGCCGATGCCTCACGGAGTAGATGCTGTCATCGTCGTCCTCGACGTAGAGAATCTTCACGGCATCCTCTCACGGCTTCGCGCCGGGGCCGACGAGCGAGTTGATTTTCTCGACCAGCGCGCCGAAATCGAAGGGTTTCAGTTGGAAGTCGTCGCAGCCGGCGGCGATGGCGTCATCGCGGCTTTTTTTCGACGTTTCGGCGGTGAGGACGATGATCGGAATGTGTTTCGTCTCCGGCTGGCTCTTCAGGCGGCGCGTCGCCTCCCATCCGTTCAGCCCCGGAAGCATGAGGTCCATCACGATCAGGTCGGGCTGCAATGTCTTCGCCCATTCGACGCCCTCGGTGCCGTTGCTGGCGACCTTGACGTCGAATCCGGCGCGGCTCAATCGCCGGTGCAGCATGTACAAGTTGTCGTCGCTGTCCTCGACGCAGAGTATTCTGGCCATCTCAGTCTCTCCTTCTCATGTTACCTTCCGTGCTCATTGGACACTTCCCGCGCGGCATGGAAGATGCTTACCTGCGCGCCGCCGCCGCCTTGCGCGCCCGGCCGCGCTCGAGGCATCGCGTGAGCGTGTTGCTCACTTCCCGCAACATAGCCTCCCGCGTCGGCGCGTCTTTCTGCAGCACGCGCTCGACTTCGCCGTTCAGCCGGCGATGGTCTTCTTCCGTCAGATCCTTGGCCGTCACCACGACGACCGGGATGTCGCGCCACTCGGCGTTGTGGCGCAACTCGTCGAGAAACTCGAAGCCGTCCATCTCCGGCATCATGAGATCCAGCACGATGGCGTCGGGAACGCCGTCGGCCACGCGGGCGAGGCCGGCCCGGCCATCCGCGGCCTCGCTCACCTTCCATCCGTCCCTTTCGAGGCCCTGCGAAATCCCCCGGCGCACGAGGTCGTCGTCGTCCACTACCAGCACGCGCCGGCCCCCGGTCTTCACGATCCCCCGCAGCACCGCGGCGAGCCGCTCCCGGTCCACGGGCTTCACCATGTAATCGGCCGCCCCGAGGGAATAGCCCCGATTCCTCTCGTCCACGATCGTCATGAGGATGACGGGAATGTCCGCGAGCGTGGGATCGCCCTTGATGGCGGCAAGCACCGTCCAGCCGTCGAGATCGGGCATGATCACGTCCAGCGTGATCGCCGAGGGATGGAGCGCGCGCGTGAGCCGCAATCCTTCCTGGCCGCCGTTGGCCGTGACGACCGAAAAGCCCTCCCGCGTGAGAAAACGCTCCGCCATCTCGCGCACCGTGACGTCGTCATCGACCACCAGTACGTCCGGTGCCGCTGCCAATGGCGCCGGCGCCGCCGCCTGCGGCCGCGTGACTGGAATGGGCTGCGCGCCGGCCACCTCCGCAGGCAGGCGAATCGTGAACGTCGATCCGCGCCCGACCTCGCTCGTGACCGTGATATCGCCTCCCATCATCTGGCAGAAGCGCCGGCTGATGGCGAGGCCCAGCCCGGTGCCGCCATAGCGGCGAGTGGTGGAAGAGTCGGCCTGGACGAACTCCTCGAACAGCCGGCTCATCTGCTCGGGCGTCATGCCGATGCCGGTGTCCGCAATCGCCATCGTGATCCATTCCGTGCCGGCCTCGGCGGCGCGGCGCACGCTGACCGTAACCTTGCCGCGCTCGGTGAACTTGGTTGCGTTGCTCAGCAGGTTGAGCAACGCCTGCTGCACCCGCGTCTGGTCGGCGCGTATTGATCCGACGTCGGCCGGGCAGTTCACCGCGATCTCGTTGCCGCTCTTTTCCGCCAGGGGCTGGATCGTCTTGACGACTTCCTTGATCAGCGGCCCGACCGCAAAGGACTCGAGATGAAGCTCCATCTTGCCGGCCTCGATCTTGGACAGATCCAGAATGTCATTGATCAATGCGAGCAGGTGGCGGCCGGCGCGGAGCACGCGTTCGAGGGGCTCGAGCTCGTCTTCGCGCTTGAGGTCGCGCGCGTCCTCGAGCAGCATCTCGGTCACGCCGATGATGGCGTTCAGTGGCGTGCGCAACTCGTGCGACATATTGGCCAGGAACTGCGACTTGTGCTGGCTCGCGGCCGCGAGCTGCTCGCTCTTCTCCTGGATTTCGCGAAAGTAGCGCGCGTTCTGGATTGCGATCACCGATTGCGCCGCAAAGGCCTCGAGCAGCCTGACGACGGCATTTGGAAACTTTCCAGGTGCCCGGCGCCGAACCACCAGTCCACCGATCACGCGCCCTTCGCGCAGCAGCGGCACCGCGAGCAGGGCGCGAAAACCCGCGCGCTGAACGATTTCGCGCAGCCCGTAGGTCGGATCCTGCTCCACGTCCTCGATCTGCACCACGGCCCGGGCGGCGGCGGCGCGCCCCACCGCCCCGTCGCCCACGCGGATATGCGATTCACGGAGCAGTTGAATGGTGTCCTCGCTCAAGCCGTAGTTCGCCCTCGGGATAAACACCTCGGCCGACTCGTCGAATTCATAGATGGTGCCCGCGTCGGCACTCGAAAGCTGAACGGCACGCGTGACGATCGTCGAGAGGACGGTCGGCAGGTCGAGCGAGGAGCTGACCGCCGAGCCCACCTCACCGAGCGCCCGCAGCTCCGCGATGGATTGCGTAAGCTCGGCAGTGCGCGCCTGCACTTTCTGCTCGAGGCCCGCATACGATTCCTGGAGCTTGGCCGCCGCCCGGTTGAATTCGTCACCGAGCGCCTCCAGCTCGTCCCCGGTCCGCACTTCGATGCGATGGCCCAGCTCCCCGGCGCCAATGCGCGCCGCACCCTGTTGCAGCACGCGGATGGGCGCGACCATGCGGCGCGCGAGGACAACGCTCGCCAGAACGGCGAGCGCGAGGCCCAGGACCAGGATGATCGCGCCGCGAAGAACCGATGCCTGGAGCGGCGCAAAGGCCTCGGCGAGCGGCTGCTCCACGAACACGATCCACTGAAGCGGATTGATCGGAGCGTGCGCTGCAAGGACCTGACCGCCGTCGAGTCCCCGGGCAATCATCACCCGGGTCTCATCGGCGTCAGACACCTTGCTCTCCGCGCGCGCTTCCCGGACCTGCGCGAGGTCGGACAGATCGCGCTTCTGGAGCACGAGGCTCACGTCCGGGTGCGCGATCAGGTTGCCGCGCGCGTCCACTACGTACGCGTGGCCCAGCTGTCCGACGCGGATGCGGGAGACCACGTCCCAGATCGCCTTCAGGCTGACCTCGGCAACCGTCACCTCCACGGCGTACTCGCCGGAAGGCACGGCGATGGTCATGTAGGGCTCGGAGTCGTTGTGAAAATACACCGGGCTGAAATACGACTTCCCGGATTTCTTCGCCTCGAGAAAAGCCGCTGACCGCGAGAAGTCCTCGCCGCTGCCGACCGCGTCCAGCGCAAAACGCGACACCCGGAGCTGCTCCTTGCCCGCAATGTCCAGGTGCCGGACGTCCCGCGCCGCCGGCACGCTGCGGAGGAAGCGCAGGAAATCGAGCTCGCGTTGCTCGATGAGGGCGCCCGCCAGCGTCTCGCGGAACCCGCCACCCTTGCGTGCGGAAGGCGCCACCGCCGGGTCGTCGGAGGCGGCGTACGTGGTCGCCCGCAGCTGCCGCTCGATGTCCTTGACGAAACTCTCGATGCGCTCGGCCGCGACCAGGGCCTTCTCGCGCTCGAGACGGACCAGCGCAAGCTTGGCTTCCTGGTAGGAGAAGTACAGCTCGACGAGACCGCTCGCGATCAGCAAGCCGCCCACCAGGCCGACCAGGAAAACGACGTACTTCCAGAACAGCGTCCCTTGTGGTCGCGCGCCCGTCATCGCCGTATCGTGTCCGCGCGCAGTATGATCTTCCTGGGCACCGCCACGCCCAGGGCGGACGCGGTCTTGAGATTCACCGCGAGGTCAATCTTGTCCGCGCCTTCCACGGGAAGGTCCCCGGGCCGCGCTCCCCGCAGGATCTTCGCGACCAGCCGCGCCGCCTGCACGCCCTCGGCGTGGTAATCCGACCCGTACGACACGAGGCCCCCGTGACCGACCCACAGCGAGGTCGCAAACACGGCCGGGATACGGGACGAGATGGACAGCTCGAGCAGAGCGGCCGGGACATCGAGCGTCCCGACCTCCGGAGGGAGCAGCGCGTCGCCCGGCCGGACGCTCTTGACTGCGTGCTCGAGCTGCTGCGCGTTATACACCGGCCGCGACACAATCTCGACCTTGAGCTGCTTTGCGGCCGCCTCGGCGCTCCAGATCGCCGCGATGGACGAAGGATCATCGCCGTAGTGGATCGCCCAGACGCGGCGGACCTTCGGGGCGAGGATCGTCAGGATCTCCAGCCGCTTCGCGGCAAGCTCCGTCGTGAGGCTCGAGACCCCCGTGATGTTTTCCCCCGGCTTCGCGACCGTCTTGACGATTCCCGAGATCACCGGATCTCCCACCAGCGTGAAGACGATCGGGATCATCTGCGTGGCGTTCTTCGCGGCCCGCGTCGCGGATTCATTGCTCGTGAAGATCAGGTCGACGCCCGCCTTGACGAGCGCCTCGGCGGCGGCCGGGGTCGCTTCCGGCTTGCCCTGGGTGAAGCGGATGTCGAACACGACGTCACGGCCTTCCTCGAAGCCGAGCTCGCGCAGCCCGGTCCGCAAGCCTTCGACCGTCGGGTGATTCGCGGCCCAGGCTTCGTTGAGGACCCCGATGCGATACTGGCGGCGCCCCTCCGCGGCCTCAACCGAGGTCGCGAGGAGCGCGAGGGCCGTCGCGAGCAGGATCCGGGCGTGTAGCGCCTTCATACGGCGACGAGCTGGTGGAACGCCGCCTCCGAGACCTGGCGCCATCCGCTGAGACGCCTCTGGAAATTCGTGAAGGACGCGTACACCTTCCTGGCCATCGGGCTCTTCTCGCCCTCTTCCCGGACGACACCCGCCGCTAGCTTCTTGAGGTCCCGCAGCACCGCCGCCGGCAGCGGCAACAACTGGATCTTGCCCTTGAACTCGCTTCTGAGCCGTTCCAGAGCGATGGCGTTCTTGGCTTCATATTCGGACAGGCCGATCACCGAAACCGAGGCTACGGCGAAATCGAGCATCCGCCTCAAATCGGCCGGAAGCGAGTCATAGGCCTTCTTGTTGAACGCGAACTCGAGCGTGGTGGCGGGCTCGTGCCAGCCGGGATAGTAGTAAAAAGGCGCCGCCCGATGGAGCCCGAGCTGCATGTCATCGTGCGGGCCGACCCACTCGGTCGCATCGATCACACCCCGCTCCAGGGCGCCGTAGATCTCGCCGCCAGGTGTCAGGACCACGGTCCCGCCCGCCCGCTCGACGACCCGGCCACCCAGGCCGGGAATGCGCATCTTGAGTCCCTTGTAATCGGAGAGCGTCTTGATCTGCTTCTTGAACCATCCGGCCATCTGCGGGCCGGTTGCCGGGCCCGGGCGCGGCACCAGGTTGAACGCGGCGTAGGTCTCTTCCCACAGCTGGAGTCCGCCGCCATGGTAGTACCAGCTCGCCATGCCTCCGGGGTTCATGCCGAACGGAACGCTGCAGAACCACTGCACCGCCGGGTCCTTCGCGACCCAGTAGTACGACGCGCCCATGAACGCTTCGACCGTGCCCTGGGAGCAGGCGTCGAAGACGCCGAGCGGCGGCACGATCTGGCCGGCCGGAGACACTTCGATGGTCAGTCGGCCACCGCTCATCTCACCCACCATCTTGGCGAGCCGCTGGGCCGATCCCTGCATCACATCCAGCGCGGGAGTCCAGGTAGTAGGCATGCGCCAGCGGTACTTCTGCTGCGCGATGACAGCCGGTGCATGCACAATTCCGGCGGCGCCTGCGACCGCTGCACCCGCGCCGGCGATGAACTTGCGTCGTTTCAAGGCTCCTCCCCGATCAAGAAATCCGAACGATCTACTTTCGCTGATTCCACGCTGGCGTCGGAAATCGCGGCCGGTCGGCGGCAAGCTCCTCAGGCCACACGATCACTTTCTTGCCGTCCTGCCACTGGAACAGCACCATCTTGTGAGCCGTCTGGAACCCGCCCTCGTCCACCTTGAACGCACCGTAAGAAGTATGGGTATCGAATTTCAGGAGGGCGTCCCGGATCCGCCCGCCGTCCAATGACCCGGCCCGTTTGACGGCCTCCAGGAAGAGTTGGCAGGCGCCGTAGCCTGCGGCCGAGTGGTAGGAAAGGCCGGCGCCTGGATATTCCTTACGATACGCCTCGACGAACTCTGCGGCGCCGGGGTACTGCCGGGCGATGGGTATCAGGCCGCCAGCGCGCAGCGTTACCAGTTCTGCCAGCCACTGGGATCCGCCGTAGACCAATTCGGCGTCACGCCCGAGGATCTCGTAGAACTTGGGCACATCGCCCCCCACGGTCACGCCGAACAGCTTGGGGTTGATATCAAGCGCCTTGAGCCCGCGCGTAATGGCGACGGCGTCATCGAAGTAGGTCGCCGCTGCAACGACATCCGGCTTCGCCGCGGCGACCTTGCGCAGGAACGGACTGAAATCGGTGGTGCCCTTCGGATAGGACTCTGCAAGAACCACCTGGAGCCCTCTCTTCTTCGCCAGCTCGACGGTCCCCTGAGCGGTCGCCTTGGGAAACAGCGTGTCCTCGTTGAGCACTGCGACGGTCTTGAGTCCCCGTTTGGCAGCGATGTCGATCAGCCCCTCGAGGTACACCTCGGCCGCCGAATGCACCATGAACACGAACTTGCGGCCCTTCCTGAAGATGGAGGTGGTGGCGGCATTGGGGGCGATCATGGGCATGCGGTACTTCTCGCTGACATTTGCAACAGCCTCGGTGATCGGCGAAGAGTAGGGGCCGAGGATCGCGTCGACCTTATCCTGCGTGATCAGCTTCTCGTAGATCCGTACCGCCACCGGCGCCTGCGACTGGTCGTCCTCGAAAACGAGCTCGAGCTTGCGCCCCAACACGCCGCCCTTCTCGTTCGCATGCTTGATGCAGAGCTGAACGCCGCGGAGCTGGTTCTGGCCCAGGTTGGCAAACGAGCCCGTCTGAGACAGAGACGCGCCGATCCGGATCGGCGCCTGGGCATGCGCGGTGGCCGCAACTGCAGCGGCTAAAACGACCGTCGCCAGTGCCAACACCGATCTCATGATGCGTTCATTGATAGCAGCCATGGGGGTTTCCTCGCCGAATTCGTTTAGCGCACCTGATTAATCTTTATTGGAGATGAGATGCGTGATACTGCCGCGTGACAGCCCGGCCCGAGGGACCTTCGGCGACCCGCAGCCATTCGCACCGCGACATCTGAGTGCCTCCTCCCGTAGGGGTAACGACTTCCTGCTGCCAAGGCTTGTTGCGCTGCGGCGGCACAGCCCGCAGGCGTTTCTTCTTTGCCAACCGGGCAAGAATGCTAGCACGAACAAGCGCGGCGCCCGCAAGTCTTTTGCGTGCGCCGCTTGTTGTGACGCAAGAAATCGGTTGTAGACTCGGCCCATGCGTGTCCTGACGCTTTATGCGAGCGCTCACGGCTCGACCGCCGAGGTGGCCCATTTCATCGCCGATGCTTGGCAGAAGCGCAGCATTGACACCACCGTCGCGGCGGTCGGTTCCATTCAGTCTCTCGCGGGATACGACGCGTACGCGCTGGGGTCCGCCATCCACCATGGCCTTTGGCTCCCCGAGATGGCGACTTTTGTTCGGCGGTCAGGCAGAGCGCTGGCCGACAAGCCCGTCTACCTGTGGCTCACCTGCCTGCGCGCGATCGAGTCCGACGGCTTTGCCTACGTGACCAATAACTACCTCCCCAACCTGCTGTCCCGCGCGGTCTCGTTTCGCCGGATCGGGATCTTTGCCGGCAAAGTGGATGTGGCTGCGCTCAATCCAGAAGAAGCCTGGACGCTCACCTTTCGCTACGACGGCAGCAAGGGCCTGCCGGCGTTGAGCGGGGATCATCGCGACTGGAAGCTTATCCGCGCCTGGGCGGAGCAGGTCGCCGCCGACCTGGAGGCGACCGCGTGAGGCGTCGCGCCTCAGCGGCGAGAGAAAGCACGGGCGGCCAGATCACCGTAAAGCCGTTCGCATAGCAAGAACCGCCGCTCCGCGGGATCGAGATCCTCGGGAAAGGAAGCCTCCGCCAGGATTCGTGCGGTATCGAACATCTCCGTGCACGCGCGAACACGCTCCTGCGGAGTCATCGCCGCGAAGCGTTCTTCCACGAGGCTGCGGAATTCAACGGTCGTGTCCTGCACTCAAGGTCCTTTTGAGCAATTCCGCTACGGACAACTCGGCCGCCCAGCGCTGAAGATACGTCCGGTCCGCTCCGCCCGCAAGCAGCGCGCGCACGTCGCGCAGCTGGACCTCCGACGAGGCGTCTTTCGCCCACACGAGCTTGGAGAGGATCAGGTCCTCCCGGCTCGCGATCCACGCCTCGAAGCCGGGCAGCCGGATGCGCTGCCGGCGCCCGAATTCGTGGATCCGGTAGGCCGAGTCCTTGCGCACGATGAGGTCAAGCTTGACCACCTTCTCCAGGTGCAGGACGTTGAACATACCCTGCGTCGCCATGGCGCGTCCGATGTCGGCCTCGGCTACGTAGTAGTCCGGTGAGAACAGCGCCGCCACCGATTTGGCATCGCGCCCGGACAGCTCGACGACGAGGTCAATATCGCGCGTCATGCGCGGCTGGGCGTAGTAGCTCAACGCGATCGAGCCGGTAAGCATGTAGGGTATGCCGGCGCGCTCGAGGCGCATCACGGCATCCTGCAGGACATCCAGCTCGGCCGTCACGGAGGAAACTATAGTCAGTCGTCAGTTCGCCACTACTTCAATTCCTGGGCCGCGGCACGCGAGTTTTCGCGTCCGGCATGCAGAAATCGAAGTCGCAGCCGCGGTCGGCCTGGGTGACCGACCCGAGGAAGAGTTTGCGGTAGCCGCGGCGGTCTTCGGGCCGCGGCGCTGGCGCGCGCCAGACCTTGCGCCGCCGCGCAAGCTCGGCCGCGCTCACCTTCAGTTCGAGCTTGCGCGCCGGCACATCGAGCCGGATGCGGTCGCCATTCTCGACCAGCGCGAGCGGCCCGCCCGCTGCCGATTCCGGCGTCACGTGCAGGACGATCGAGCCGAAGGCCGTCCCGCTCATGCGGGCGTCCGAAATCCGCACCATGTCCTTCACGCCCTTCTGCGCGAGCTTCTTCGGGATCGGGATGTAGCCTGCCTCGGGCATGCCGGGCGCGCCTTTGGGTCCCGCGCTCTTCAGCACCAGCACGTCGCCG
>Ga0209640_10005663_pt1 | contig 10913 bp, 8 predicted proteins | sample RifCSP10_1_FD_184018 | JGI IMG/M metagenome (GOLD analysis project Ga0209640, IMG submission 184018) | Soil microbial communities from Rifle, Colorado - Rifle CSP2_sed 10_1 (SPAdes) (version 2) | ecosystem: Environmental > Terrestrial > Deep subsurface > Rock core/Sediment | place: Rifle...
AACGAGGCCTCATGCCCGTCGGCGACCGTGTCCGCCAGGCTGTACCACGCCGCTTCGCCAGCGGCCGCCGCGATCTGCCGGCGCGTGATGCGCACCACCTCCGGATCGGCGGCGTTGGCGATCACGGTGCCGCCGACCGCGAGGCCGGCGAAGACCTCGGCCTTCGCCTCGGCGATGCGCTCGAGCGTGCCGAAGAACTCGAGGTGCACCGGCCGCACGTTGGTGAGGAGGACGGCGTCGGGGCGCGCCAGCTCGGCGAGCCGGCGCAGCTCGCCGGGCTCGGACATCCCCATCTCCGCCACCATCCACTCGGTTGCGTCGGGGATGCCGAGGAGCGCGAGCGGAAACCCGTAGAGGTTGTTGAGATTGCCGGGGCTGGCCGCGGTGCGGAACCGGCGCGCGAGCATGGCGGCCAGGAGCTCCTTCGTCGTCGTCTTGCCCGCGGAGCCGGTGACGCCGATCAGACGCTCCGGCACGCGCGCCCGCGCGTGGCGGGTGAGCGCGTGCAGCGCGGCGAGGGGATCGGCGACCTCGATGCGCGGCGTTGCGACGTCCATCTCGCTCGCGTGCGCGCTCGCGACCACGGCGGCGACGGCGCCGCGCGCGATCGCGTCGGCGACGAAGCGATGGCCGTCGGCGCGGGTGCCCGGCAGCGCGAAGAAGAGCTCGCCGGCAGACGCCTTGCGCGAGTCGATCGAGGCGCCGGCGAAGGACGCCTGGGGCTCCGCGCTCACGAGCTGGCCGTCCATCGCCACTGCCGCTTCATCCAGTCGCAGCCGGACCAAGACTCTCCTCGATGGCCTCCGCCGCCACGTCAGAGTCGACGAACGGCACCTGTCGATCGCCCAGGATCTGCATCCGCTCGTGCCCCTTGCCCGCGATCAGCACGCTCGAGCCGGGGCCGGCGAGCGCGATCGCCCGCCGGATGGCTTGGCGGCGGTCGGGCACCACCTCCCAGCGCGCCCCAGGGACGGCCGCGATGCCCTCCTCGATCGCGCGCAGGATCGCCGCCGGATCCTCACTGCGCGGGTTGTCGGAGGTGAGGATCGCGTAGTCGGCGAGCTCGCCGGCGGCGCGGCCCATGAGCGCGCGCTTGCCGCGATCGCGGTCGCCGCCGCAGCCGAACACGACGATGAGGCGCTCCTTTCCCGCTCGCCCTTCCGCCGCCGCCTCGGCGGCGCCGAGACCCCGCATCGCCGCGAGCGCCGCGCGCAGCGCGCCGTCGGTGTGCGCGTAGTCGACGATCACCGGGTAGGGCTGGCCGCGCTCGACCGGCTCCATGCGCCCGGGCAGCCGCTCGACGTCGTGGAGCGCGGGCGCGTAGACCGCGCTGTCCAGCTCGAGCGCCTCGGCGGCGGCGATCGCGGCGAGCACGTTCTCGGCGTTGTAGCCGCCGAGCAGACGCGACCGGATCGCCACCTCGCCGCGCGGTGTTGCGACCCGCGCCGTCATGCCCCGGGTGTCGAGCCGCAGGTCGAGGAAGCGCACCGCGCCCGACTCGCCGAAGGTGACCGCGCGCGGGTGGAGCGCCGCCAGACGCCGGCCCCACGCCCCGTCGACCGCGACCGCCGCCCTGCCGTCGTCCTCGAGCCGTTCGAAGAGGCTCGCCTTGGCGGCGAAGTACTCCTCCATCGACGGATGGAAGTCGAGGTGGTCGCGGGTCAGATTGAGAAAGACGGCGAGGTCGAAGCCGGCGCAGTCGACGCGGCCCTGCACCAGGGCGTGCGACGAGACCTCCATCACCGCCGCCATGGCGCCGGCGTCGCGGGCCCGGCGCAGCACGCGATGCAGATCGGAGGCCTCCGGTGTGGTGCGCTCGCCGGGAAACTCGAGCTCGCCGAAGCGGTAGCCGAGGGTGCCCAGCCGGGCCGCCGGGACTCCGGTCGCCTCGAGCAGCGCGGCGATGAGCGCGACCACCGTGCTCTTGCCGTTGGTCCCGGTGACGCCGACCATCAGCAGCTCGCGGTCCGGATGGTCGTAGACGCGCGACGCGATCGGCGCCAGCAGCGCGCGCGGCTCGGGAGCGACCAGCCAGGGCAGGAGCGGCACCGGCGAGCGCGGATCGGTGAGCACCGCCACCGCGCCGCGGCGCGCCGCCTCCTCGACGAACGCCGCGCCGTCCCAGCGCTCCCCCCTCCAGGTGACGAAGAGGTCCCCGGGCTCGACCCGGCGCGAGTCGTGGCAGACGCCGGCGACCTCGAGCCCCGGACGCGGCCGCGAGCCGGCGGCCCACTCGACCGGCAGACCCTGGACCAGCTGCTCGAGCACCATGTCGCCGCCCGTCACGCTAGCCCGCTCCCGGCTCCACGGCGGCCACGACGCGGGCGGCGGAGTCGCCCTCCTCGGCATCCAGGCCACCGGCGCCCGCGCGCCCGCCGCCGGCGGCGGTCTTGAGCGCCCCGCCGCCCCGACCGAGACCGCGAGGGTAGAGCTCCGGGTCCTCCTCGAGCAGCTCCGGGTCCGGGGGGACGCCCAGGTAGAGCAGCGCCTGGCGCATCACCGCCGCGAACACCGGCGCCGCCACGTCGCCGCCGTGAGTGAGACCGCGCGGCTCGTCGAGCAGCACCAGGGCCACCAGGCGCGGCCGCCGCGCCGGCACGATGCCGGCGAAGCTCGCCATGCGCGCCGACGGCGAGTAGCCGACGCCGGGGATCACCTTCTCCGCGGTGCCGGTCTTGCCGGCGACGCGATAGCCGGGGACGGCGGCGCGCCGCCCGGTGCCGTCGGTGATCACCGACTCGAGCACGCGCTCGAGGGTCATCGCCGTCTGCGGCGTGACGGCGCGGCCGATCGGCGCGGGGCGCGCGACGTCCTCGAGCACACCGTCGCGCCCGATCGCCCGCACCAGATAGGGCTGGTGGACGACGCCGCCGTTGGCGAGCGCGGCGAACGCGTTCGCGAGCTGGAGCGGAGTGACCGAGATCCCCTGCCCGAACGAGATGTAGGCCTTCGCGGTCTTCGACCAGCGCTCGACCGGATGCACGATGCCGGGGCTCTCCCCCGGCAGGTCGATGCCGGTGCGGCGGCCGAAGCCGAAGCCGGCGATGGTCGAGTGCAGCCGCTCGTCGCCGACGATGAGCGCCGCCTTGATCACCCCGACGTTCGACGACTTCGCCATCACCTCACGGAAGGTGAGCATCCCGAACGACTTGTGATCGTTGATCCGGGTCTTGCCGAGAACGATGCGGCCGTGCTCGCAGAAGAACGCGTCCTCCGGGCTCACCCGCAGGCTGTCGAACGCCGCGGCGGCGGTGACCATCTTGAAGGTAGAGCCGGGCTCGAAGACGTCGGCGATCGCCCGGTTCTTCCACGACTCCTGCGAGTAGCGCGAGAAGGCGTTGGGGTCGAAGGTCGGGTAGGTCGCCATGGTGAGCACGGCGGAGTCGGCGGGGTCGAGCACGATCGCGACACCCGACTGCGCGCGCGACTTTTCGACCGCGGCCTTCAGCTCCTTCTCGGCGATGTACTGCATCGAGGCGTCGAGCGTGAGATGCAGGTCCTGGCCCGGAACCGGCTCGTCGAACGGGTGCTCGGGCAGCGACACCGACCCGCGCAGGGCGTCGCGCAGCAGCACGCGCTCGGCGGCGCGGCCGCGCACCACGTCCTCGTAGCGCGCCTCGAGCCCGCCCAGGCCCTCGCCGTCCATGCCCACGTAGCCGAGCACCTGGGCCGCGAGGTCGCGCATCGGGTAGTAGCGCCGGCTCTCGGTGAGGAAGTAGATGCCGGGCAGCTCGAGCTCGCGCACGCGGCGCGACACCTCGGGCTCCAGCTTGCGCGCCACCCACACGAACTCCCGGTCCGAGTCCAGGCGCTCGGCCAGCTCGCTCGCCTTCAGGCGCAGGATCGGGGCGAGCGCCGCGGCGGTCGAGTGGCGATCGATGGCCACCTCGCCGGGAGCCGCGTAGACCGACTCCACCTCGACCGACACCGCGAGCTCGCGGCCGCGGGTGTCGTAGATCGCGCCGCGCGGCGCCGCGATCTTCACCACCCGCTGCTGCTGGCTGGTGGCGCGACGCGCGAACTCCGGATGGCGGCGCACCTGGAGATCCCACAGCCGTGCCCCCAGCGCGCCCGACCACGCCACCACCAGGATCACGAACAGAACCAGGCGGCGCTTCATCGAGCGCTCCCGATCCTCGCCGCCGGCACCTCGACGAACACCATCTGCTCGAGCGTCGGGAACTGCATCTCCAGCTCTTTCGCCGCCGCCGCCTCGACCCGCTCCAGGCTCTCCAGGCGCGAGGCTTCGAGCCGCAGCTGGCGCTCGGTGCGCGCCAGCTCCTCGACGCGCCGTTCGAGCGCCCGCACCTGATAGCCGGTGCGCATGATCTCGGTCTGCACCCAGGTGTAGCCGAGCAGCGCCAGCGCCGCCGGCACCACCGCGAGAACCAGCAGGCGCAGCTCCCGGATGCGGCGCCGATCGCGCTCGCGCACCAGGAGGAAGTTCTGGACGGGTTGGCGCCGCAGGTAGGGGCTGGTGGTCAAGGTCTCAGAGCCTCCGGGCGGCGCGCAGCCGCGCCGAGCGCGCGCGCGGATTGCGGGCGACCTCGCTCTCGCTGGGGCGAACCGGCTTCTTGGTCAGCACCTCGAGCACCTGGGTCTCGGAGCGGGAGCGGCCGGTCACCGGATCGACGTCGCCGCGCTCGGCGTCGCGCAGGATGTTCTTGACGATGCGGTCCTCGAGGCTGTGGTACGAGATGACGACCAGGCGTCCGGCGCTCTCCAGCCGCTTGAGGCCCTGGCGCACCAGCGTCTCGAGCTGCTCGAGCTCCTGGTTCACCTCGATGCGCAGCGCCTGGAACACCTTGGTCGCCGGGTCGATGCGGCGGCGGCCGTGGCCGCCGTCGCCGCGCTTGGCCCGGTGCACGATGTCGCGCAGCTGGAACGTGGTCTCGATGGTCACCTGCGCGCGCTCGCGGATCAGGGCCCGCGCGATGCGCCGCGCCTCGTGCTCCTCGCCTTTTTCCTTGAAGATCTGCTCCAACTTCGCCTCCGGATAGCCGTTGACGATGTCGCGGGCGCTCAGCCCGCCCGCCGCTCTACCCATACGCATGTCCAGAGGACCGTCGCGCCGCAGGCTGAAGCCGCGCTCTCCCGAGTCGAGCTGGAGCGACGACACCCCGAGGTCCGCGAGGAGGCCGGCGATGCCGCCGACACCGGCGCGGTCCAGAATCGAATCGAGCTGGTCGTTCTCGCCGTGGACCAGCTGCACGCGGTCCGCGAACGGCTCGAGGAGGCTGCGTGCCTTCTCGAGCGCCTGCTCGTCGCGGTCGATGGCGACCAGCCGGACCGCGGGGTAGCTCGCGAGCAGGTGGTGTGCATGCCCGCCCAGGCCGACCGTCGCGTCGACGAAGACACCCCCCCGTCCGGGGTCGAGGTACTCCGTCGCCTCCGCGACCAGAACCGGCTCGTGCTCAAACCGAATCGCTCCCTCCTCGATCGTCCCGCCCGCTCGGCGGCGCCCATGCTCAAGACCCGCTCAGGGCATCCAGGTCCTCGTCGGTCATCGGCTCGGCCTGGAGCCGGCGCTCGAACAGCTCCCGGTTCCAGATCTCGAGGTGATCCTGCATCCCCAGCACGACCACCTCCCCCACCATGCGCGCGCTGTCGCGCAGGAGCGGCGGGATCACGATGCGTCCCTGGCTGTCCAGGCGGCCCTGCTGGCCGTAGTAGCTCACCCGCTCCAGGAAGCGGCGCTTGGCCGAGAGCGTCCGCGGCAGGCGGGACAGCTGCTGCTCGATCTCGTCCCAGACCGTCAGTGGGTAGAGATGCGTCGAGTCGCCGTGCACCGAGGTCACGAAGACGTCGGGCCCGTAGGACTCCTCGAGCGCGCGGCGAAAGTCCGTGGGGACCTTGAGTCGTCCCCGATCATCGATCTTCGCTGGCGCACTTCCACGAAATTCGCCCACCGCACATCCCCAGCAACGTGGATCGCTTCCCTCTGCAAGGGCTTAGCGCGGCAAACTAGCATGTTGCTCCATTTTTGTCCACGATTTTCCACAATGCTCCACTGGGTTTGCGTCGAGTCCCGTGCGCGGGGCGGACGTTCCCAGCGCACGCCGCGCAGGTGCCGCCGAGACCAGCGGAACGACCGAGCGTGGACCGCGTCAGCGGGGGCTCGGGCCCGAGCGGGGCTCAGGCCTGAGCGGGGGGCGGAGCCGGCTCGGCGCCGGCCTCGGTGTCGGAATCTCCCTCGGGATCCGCCTCGGAATCCTCATCGGGATCCTCCTCCTCCGAGTCCTCCTCGGAATCCGGGCGGAGGTCGATCTCCTCCGCCGGCGCCTGGCGTAGCTCACCCTCGACCGCCCGCTCCTCGGCGGCCTCGGCCGCAGCGCCCGGCTCGCCGGCGCCGGCCTCGGGCGCAGCGCCGGCCGTGGAGCCCTCGGGAGCGGCGGCGCCCTGACCCGCGGCCGCCTTGGCGCCGGCTCCCTTGTTCCCCTTCTTGCCGCCCGCGTCCTCGGCGCTGGTGCCGGCCGCGATCAGGGGGAACTCCACGTTCAAGGGTGTCTCGCCCGCGGCGCTGCGGAACCCGGCAGCCTCCGGCGGCGGATCGAGGTACAGGTAGGACTTCTTCTCCAGCTCGGCGAGGTAATCCTTGAGCCTGGCGTTGACGCGGGAGCGCTCCTCGCGTTGCCGGATCTCGGCCTCGACGTCCTTGAACGCCGGGATCACCGACTCCTTGCGCTCGATCACCTGGGCCAGGTGCACACCGCCGCGGCCGCGGGTGGGCTCGCTCCAGCTCCCCGGCCCGAGGTCCCAGACCGCGTCTTCGAGCGCGGCGTCGAGGTCGCCGGATTCCACCCACCCCAGCTCGATCGTGGCGCTCACCGTCCCCGGCGACAGCGCGGCGACCGCATCCTCCAACGGCTTGCCCGCGGCGAGCTCGGCGGCCAGGCCGGCGGCCAAGCTCATGGCCGCGGCGGAGGCGCCGGTGTCGTCGAGCACCACCACCTCGCGCAGCTGGATCTGCTCGGGCTGCCGGAACTCCTCGATGTGGTCCCGGTAGTAGCGCCGCAGGTCCTCCTCCTCCATGGTCACCTCGGAGTAGACCTCGCGACCGACGACGCGCTGGAAGCGCATCTGCTGCTCGAACTGAGAGCGGAGCTGCTCCTGGGTGAGGCCGGACTGCGCCAGCGCCTGGCGGAACTGCTCGTCGTCCAGGAGCCCGTTCGACTCCCGCATCTTGTTGATCGCCTCGGTCACCTCGATCGCGGTCACGGTGACCGCGAGCTGGTCGGCGCGCGAGAGGATGAGGAGCTCCTCGAAGATCTCCCGCATCACGTCGCGGGCGAGCTCGGTCAGGTACTCCTGCCGGTCGCCGACGTCCGCGGGCAGGTCATCGGCGCGCCGCAGCGCCTCCTCGAGGCGGATCTCGTAGTCGTAGAGGGTGGCGATGCGGTCGTTGACTCGGGCGATGATCCGGTTGCCGCCGGCGGCCCGCGCCGGGGGCGCCGCGGAGAGGATCGCGGCCAGGACCAGTGCGGTGCAGGCGCCGCGAATCGCGGGTGGCTTCCTCATCGTCGTCGGCTTCCTACTCGGCGAGCTCGCGGTCGCCGTCGCCCGCCAGGTCGCCAACGTCCCACGGGAAGGGCAGGTTCCAGTCGAGGACCTCGACCGGGTAGCGCTTCCGGGCCTGCGCCAGCATATCCTCGATCTTCCGATCGGCATGGAGACGCATCAGTCGGAGGGCCGTCGACGCGGCCGCCTCGTCGACCGAGAGCACCTCCTCCGGGCGCCGCTCCCGCACGTGAAAGAGGTGGAACCCGTAGCCCGCCTCCAGGATGCCGCTGACCTCGCCGGGGGCCATGGCGAACAGAACGTCGCGAAACTCGGGCGGCAGGTCCTCCCGCGTGACGCCCTCGGTGTAGCCGCCGAAGACGACGCCCGGGCGCTCCGCCATCCGCTCGCCGACGGCGGCGAAGTCCCCGCTCGCCTCGAGAGCGCGCGCGGCCTCCTCGGCGAGCTCCCGGCTCGGCAGCAGGAGCTGCCCCAGCAGCAGGCGCTCGGGCCGCCGCAGCTCCTCGGGATGGCTCTCGAGGTGGAGGCGCACCTCCTCGTCCGTCACCGGCTCGACCCGCAGCCGGCGGCGCAGCTCCGCGAGCGCGGCCACCCGATCGGCGCCGGGATCGGCAAGGTCCTCGTCGCGCGCCAACCGCGCCAGCAGGCACTCGTCGAGGAACTGACGAAAGAGGGCGCGCAGCGCGTCCTCCTGAAGCGCCATCCAGTCGTCTCCCGAGTGGGTCTGCACGTAGGCGTCGAAATCGGCGAAGAGGACCGGCTCGCCGTCGATCCGCGCCACCGTGGCGCCCTCCCCCCGCGTGCCGCAGGCCGCGCTGGCGATCGACGCCGCCAGTGCCAGCGCGTAGCGCAGCCCCGCCCGCATCAGGTTCCCGCCTCGGACACAGGCGCGGGCGCGACCGCCTGCAGCGTCTCCTCGGCGAGGCGCAGCCAATCGCCTCCGCCGAGCGGCATGCTGAGCACGCCGTTGGGCGTGAAGCTGGCCTGGGGATGCTCCGACACGAAGCGGATGAGCTCGGGGACGTCGACCCGGGCGTCGCGCCGGAGCCGGATCACCAACCGATTGCGCCGGCCCACGATCGACTGCACGCGCAGGTTCTCGGCCAAGCGCTTGAGGTCGGCGAGCCCCGCGAGCCGGCGCACGCCCTCGGGGGGCGGACCGAAGCGGTCCGAGAGCTCGTCGAGGATCACCGCGCTGGGCTCGGACCCCGCGCCCAGGCGGCGGTAGATGCCCATGCGCAGGTTCTGATCCTGCACGTAGTCGTCCGGGATCCCGATGTCGATCGGCAGATCGATGGTCACCGCGGGCGGCGCTTCCTCCGGCGCCTCGCCCTTGAGCTCGCGCACCGTCTCCTCGAGCAGGCGCAGGTAGGTCTCGATGCCGACCTCGGCGATGTGCCCGCTCTGCTCGGCCCCGAGCAGGTTGCCGGCGCCGCGGATCTCGAGGTCGCGCGCCGCGATGCGGAACCCGGCGCCGAGGTCGGTGAACTCGCGGATCGCGGCCAGGCGCTTCTGCGCGTCGGCGGGAAGCACGCGATCCTCGGGCACCAGCAGATAGCAGTAGGCGAGCTGGTGGCTGCGCCCCACTCTTCCACGAAGCTGGTAGAGCTGCGCCAGGCCGAAGCGGTCGGCGCGGTGGACGATCATGGTGTTGACGTTGGGGATGTCGATCCCGTTCTCGATGATGGTCGACGCCAGCAGCACGTCGTACTCGTGCGCGGTGAACGCGTGCATCCGCCGCGCCAGCTCTCGCTCGTCCATCTGGCCGTGGCCGATGGTGATGCGCAGCCCCGGAATGAGCTCGCGCAGGGTCGCCGACATGCGCTCGATCGAGTCCACCTGGTTGTAGACGTAGTAGACCTGGCCGCCGCGCTCGAGCTCCGCCTCGATCGCCTCCTTGATGAGCTCCTTGCCGTAGGGGACGATCTGGGTCTCCACCGCCATGCGGTCCTTGGGCGGCGACTCGATCAGCGAGAGGTCGCGCACGCCGGCGATCGAGAGCTGCAGCGTGCGCGGCACCGGCGTCGCCGACATCGCCAACACGTGGACGTTCTGGCGGAGCTGCTTCAAGCGCTCCTTCTGCGCCACCCCGAAGCGCTGCTCCTCGTCGACGATGACCAGACCCAGCCGCGGGAACTGGAGGTCCTTCTGCAGCAGGCGGTGAGTGCCGATCAGAATATCGACGCGGCGCTCCTCCACCGCCTTGGCGATCGCGCGCACTTCCTTGGCGGAGCGGAAGCGCGATACCATGTCGATGCGCACCGGGAGCTCCGCCATGCGGCGGCGGAAGGTCTCGAGGTGCTGGTCGGCCAGGATCGTGGTCGGCGCCAGCACCGCCACCTGGTAGCCCGAGTCGACCACCTTGAACGCGGCGCGCATCGCCACCTCGGTCTTGCCGAAGCCGACGTCGCCGCACAGCAGGCGGTCCATCGGGCGCGCGCTCTCGAGGTCCTGCTTGATGGCGTCGGCGGCGGCGCGCTGATCGTCGGTCTCGTCGAACTCGAACGCCGCCTCGAACTGGCGCTGCAGATCCGAGTCGGGGAACATCGCGGGCGCGACCGCGAGCTGGCGCCCGGCGTAGAGCGCGAGCAGCTCCTTCGCCATGTCGCGCACGCTCGCGCGCACCCGGCTCTTGGTGCGCTGCCAGCTCGAGCCGCCGAGGCGGTCGAGGCGCGGCGACACCCCCTCGATGCCGCTGTAGCGCTGGATCTGGTCGAGGCGGGCCAGCGGCAGGAGCAGGGTCTTGCCCTCGGCGTACGCGATCTCCATCACCTCGACGCCGCCGGCCGGCCCTGCGCGGTCGGCGCCGTCGCCCTCCTCGGCGAGGACGTCCCAGGCGTCCGCGGGCGGCGTCGGGCCCGACAGCGCGCGCAGCCCGATGACCTGGCCGATGCCGTGGTCGACGTGGACCACGAAGTCGCCGACCTTGAGGTCGCGCAGGCCCGAGAAGAAAGCGCTCAGCCGATCGCGCGCCGGCCGTCGCGGCGAGCGGCGCGGGAAGAGCTGGTCCTCCGCGTAGAGGACGGCGCCCGCCGCCGGCAGGCGTCGCCACAGCAGGCCGGGGAGTCCGCTGAGCCCGATGCACAGGGCGGCTGCAAGCTCGATTGATACGGGCGAGGGCATCGGGATCATCTCGTAGCACGTCCGTGCATGCAGGGACTCTCTACCATGTGCCTCATTACCAGGTGAAGAAGCGCGCGAGGTTGGCGCCGATCGGGAACGAGAAGGCGAGCACGATGCACAGGGTGAGCAACACGTACATCAGGTACTGCTGGACGCGGCCGTGCTGGAAGGCGCGGAACGGAGCCAGGCCGCGCCGAAACTCCGCCCACAGCGGGCCGAGTACACCCTCCAGCACGCGCTCGGGAACCGTGCTGCGAAAGCTGCGGGCCGAC
>Ga0209640_10005665_pt1 | contig 10912 bp, 8 predicted proteins | sample RifCSP10_1_FD_184018 | JGI IMG/M metagenome (GOLD analysis project Ga0209640, IMG submission 184018) | Soil microbial communities from Rifle, Colorado - Rifle CSP2_sed 10_1 (SPAdes) (version 2) | ecosystem: Environmental > Terrestrial > Deep subsurface > Rock core/Sediment | place: Rifle...
CAGGAGCAGCACAGCAAGCTCGAACCGCCGGGGTTTCATTGCGGCAGATTCTAGCATCGGCCACAAACTCAACCAACCCGGAGCAAGAACGCCATCGTGGCCGACGAGCACCTGGTAAAGAAAACCCCTGTCGAGGATGTCAGGACGTCGCCGCCCCGTCTTGTACTTGGCGGTGACCGTCACCCTCTTCGAGGGCTCACCGCATATGGGCTGGCATTACCCACGGGTTCGGGGACTCACCCGTGGCTCTTACTCCGGCATCCCGTTCCGGGATTCAAACGCAAAGACCTGACGCGCATGCGCCGTGATCACGCGCCGTAGTCATGAGAAGCGCCGAGATTAAGGATTTGGTGTAGAATGCCTCGGTCCGGGGCGCCGTGAGGTGTTGGTTGTGCGCCGCCGGTACGCCTCGATTGTCTTGCGCGATGTCGCCTCAACGAGGAGGAGACAACTACGATGGAAACCGAGAGAGCGCTCTCAATCAAGCAGGAGCCCCACATCGACGCGGGCCGCGAGGTTGAGGTGTCCATTGTGATCCCATGCCTGAACGAAGCTGAGACGCTAGGCACGTGCATTGAAAAGGCCCAACGAGCGCTGGTTGAGGAAGGCATCGCGGGAGAGATCATCGTGGCCGACAATGGGAGCTCGGACGAGTCGCCCACGATCGCTGCCGGGCTCGGAGCTCGCGTGATACACGTTGAGGAAAAAGGGTACGGCAGCGCTCTTATGGGTGGGATTGCTGCCGCTCAGGGCAAGTACGTCATTATGGGAGACGCCGACGATAGCTACGACTTTCTTGAGCTCGCCAAGTTCGTCGGTTGCCTCCGCGACGGCTATGACCTGGTGCAGGGGTGCCGCCTCCCTCGCGGCGGAGGCACCGTGTCGCCGGGCGCGATGCCATTTCTGCATCGCTGGTGGGGCAATCCTATGTTCTCCGTAATGGCCCGGTGGTGGTTTCGCGTTCCCGTCAATGACATCTACTGCGGGATGCGCGGATTCACGAAAGAGCTTTATGGCCGCCTCGATCAGCGCTGCACGGGGATGGAGTTTGCAGCCGAGATGATAATCAAGTCGAGCCTGCGCGGGGAGAGAATCACGCAGGTTCCAGTCACGTTGTATCGCGACGGCCGCAAATCGCGCGACCCGCACCTTAAGACCTTTCGCGACGGCTGGCGTACGCTTCGGTTCTTTTTGATGTGCAGCCCTCGCTGGTTGTTCTTCAAGCCCGGACTGCTGCTCATTCTCCTGGGAGTCCTGGGTTACGTGCTGGCGATGCCGGGTGCGACGATTCGGGGCGTGACGTTTGACGCGCATACATTATTGTTCGCGAGCCTCGCCATCATCTGCGGATCCCAGTCGGTCATGTTTGCTCTGTTCACGAAGACCTTTGCGATCAGTGAGGGCTTGCTGCCGGAGGACCATCGCGTGCGGCGCTTCTTCGAGATCGTGGGGCTTGAGCGGGGCCTCTTGGTTGGAGGGGCCGCGCTCTTGACCGGACTCGTACTGCTTTTTGTATCCATCAATCAGTGGCGGGTGACGAGCTTCGGACACCTCGATTACGCGCATACGATGAGGTGGGTGATACCCGGGGCTACACTTACAGCGCTCGGGTTTCAGGCCATCTTGTCGATCTTCTTTCTTAGCATTCTGCGGATGCGCCGGCGATGACCGACTCTTCATTTCGCGCCAAGCCCGGCTTCGATGATTACGCAGCGGATTACGACGTTGCGTTGGAACGCGGCATTTCGCTGTCGGGGGAGAACAAAGAGTACTTCGCTGGGGCCAGAGTTGCCTGGCTGGCGGAGCGTCTGAAGGAGTTGGAGTACCGGCCCGAAGCCGTTCTGGATTATGGGTGCGGAATCGGGTCCCATACGCCGTTTCTCCTTAATCTCGATGGCGCTGAATCCGTGCTAGGCGTTGATGTCTCCGGCCAGTCGCTTGAAATCGCCCGGCAACTCAACGAAACGGATCGCGCGAAGTTTCTCGAGTTGAGCCGCCACCGGCCCGACGATCAGCACGACTTGGTGTTCACCAACGGAGTCTTGCACCACGTCCCTCGCGGAGATCGCCCAGGCGTAATCGACTACGTCTATCGGTCATTGCGTCGCGGCGGGTTGTTTGCGCTCTGGGAGAACAATCCCTGGAACCCCGGTACCCGCTTGGCGATGCGCCGAATCCCGTTCGACCGCGACGCCATACCGCTCAGTGCGCCCGAAGCAAGACGGTTAGTGAGAGCGGGAGGGTTTGAAGTCCTGCGAACAGATTATCTGTTCATCTTCCCGAGAGCATTTCGCCGCCTCAGATGGCTTGAGCCTCATCTGGCCGGGCTACCCTTCGGCGCCCAGTATGAAGTCTTGTGTAGAAAGCCCGCCAACCGCGCCTGATCCAGTCCGATCGGTCTCACGCCGCTCGACTTCAGTCGATGCCCAGCGTCAGCATCGGGTCGTCATCATCCTCGAGGCGACCCACACGTCCCGCAGCGTGTTGCCCCTTCAAGGTCAGCGCCGCCAGTAGCATTAAACCGGAATGGAAGATCACCCCAATCAGCAGCACCACCTGTCCCGGCAGCGGGCCGATAGACGCGCGAGCCCACAATTCGTCGAGCGTCCCAAGCGGCGTCGGGTGGATGCAGATCTTGGCCACGTAGGCGACCGCTTGAATGATGAATATCCACGCGTAGTTGCGCCGCAAGCGGCGGCCCGCAGCTTCCCAGTTGCTGATGTGAAAGCGCAGGTGAGCGTAGTCGCGCACAAGCGCGTCGTTCCACCCGTTGTCGGTTCGGACGCTCTCGCCCTTGAGAATCGGTCCGTAAAAACAGACCTCCATCAATCTCACCCGCGTGCGCCAGATGTCGAAGTACCGATAGCGGCGCGTCTCGATCGACAGAAAGACGCCGACCAACAAGCCGACGAGGATTAGCGGAATCGGCGAATTCTCCACGCTGGCAAAGGTGACCGACAGCGCGATGCCCGTCGTTGCAACGCCCCAATTGGTCGTTGTATCCAGGCGGCCGCGCCAAACCTTGCTTCGATACATCTCGCCCCGGTACAGGTGAGCGAGGGCGCCCAGCGCCGCCGCGTCATACGCCGGCTGTGCCGTTTGGCCTGCTGTTGTGCTCATTGTGTGCCTCCAAAAGGTGATGGTTTGTTGATGGTTTCGGAATGCGCCGGTGCGCGCGTCCGACGAATCATCGACGTGAGTGCCGGTTGAGGAGTTGCAGACGCTGCGTCAGCCCGCGCGGCCCTGAAAGCGGCAATCGTTCAGCCTGTGATTGACCCGCTGGAATCTCAGACGACGTGACAGTCTACGCCCCCGTCTCCTTGCTTTTAGCTTCGTCCCACAGCGCGTTCATCTCCACGTGGTCGGAGTCGGCCGGCTTGCGGCCCTGGGCGCGGAGGCGGTCCTCGATATGGCGAAAGCGGCGGCGGAACTTCCTGTTCGAAGCCTTAAGCGCGCTCTCGGGATCGATTCCAAGTAGCCGCGCCACGTTCACGGCGACGAAGAGCAGGTCGCCAATCTCGTCGACGATCTTGCGGTGTGGAGCTTCGACGGCGATCGCGTCTTTCAGCTCTTCGACTTCTTCGTCCAGCTTCTCCAACACCGCAGCGGCGTCCGGCCAGTCGAAGTCCACGCGCGAGACTTTGGTGGTCATCTGGAACGCCTCCATCACCGCCGGCAGCCGCGTGGAGACGCTGTCGAGCATAGAGCCGTTCTCGCGGTTCGTACCGGCTTTTTCGGCAAGCTCGGCCTCCTTGATCGCCTCCCAATTTCGAAGGACCTCATTTGACGTTGACGCCGGGTCTTCGCCGAAGACGTGCGGGTGGCGCCGAATCATCTTCGACGAGATTCGCTCAATCACTTCCGCGATGGTGAAGCGATTCTGCTCGGCGGCGATCTGGCTGTGGAAGACAACTTGAAGCATGAGGTCGCCCAGTTCGCCGATCAACTCCGGGTCGTTACCGTCATCGATCGCTTCGACAACCTCGTAGGCCTCTTCAAGGAGCATAGGCTTGAGGCTTTCATGGGTTTGCTCGCGGTCCCACGGACACCCGCCCGGCGCGCGCAACCGCGAGATCAACTCGACCAACTCGTCGAACTTCTCTCGCGCACGATGGGACGCGGATTCGGTCATGCGTCGAATCTACAAGAACGAAACTGAGCAGGCAAGTTCAGCTTCCGATCGCGCGGGTCGCTCGAAGGAGTCATGTCGTCGGAGCGATGTCTTGTCGTTCCAGATGTCTTGGTGCTAGCATAACTGCTCTCGAAATCACACCCCCTAGGGCGACAACTGCTTCAGTATGGCTGACGAGAAAGACCCGACCTACAAAGTCACCGACCGCCGGAAGTTCAATCTGGACGGCACACCGCGCGAAGACGCGGCGGCGATAGAACCGACCGCTCCGGCGCCGCCCGAGACCGGTAAGCCGCCCGACGACGCCGGAGCCGGACGAGCAACCAACGTTGTTTCCTTTCCGTCGGATGCCGATCGAAAGAAAGAAGCCGCGGGTCCTGGCGCCGCACAGTCTCAACCCTCGGATGCGGGACCGAGAACCGCCCAGTCCTCAGCCGCATTCGGGGCGGCAGAGCAGTCCTACCAGCAGGCAAAGCGCGCGACGCCGACTGAGTTGCCTCCAGCCTCCTTTCTCAACCTCGTGAACATGCTCGCGGTCGAAGCGGCGGTGAGCCTGGGAATGGTGGAGACTCAGAATCAAGGCAAGCCCATGATCGATCTCGACACCGCGCGCCACATGATCGACTTGCTCGGCGTCGTTCAGCAGAAGACACGCGGCAACCTGACACCGGAGGAAGACAACCTGGTTGACAACATTCTGGCCGACTTGCGCATGCAGTTCGTGCTGCGCTCGAAGAATCAATGAATGCTTTCCGTCGAAGTCCCCTTGCGGGTTGAGCACCAACTTCGGTGATGAGAATCTTCCAAGCCGCTGATGATCAAGGCATCCAGACGCCGACCATCCTGACCCTCGGCGTATTCGACGGGCTTCATCTCGCTCATCAGTTGATCATGCAGAAAGTAGTCGAGCGGTCGCGCGCTACGGGACTGGCGGCGACCGTTGTGACCTTCGAACCTCATCCGCGCTCCGTGCTGCGGCCGGAAACTGCGCCGCCCCTGCTCCAGACCTTCGAGCAAAAGATGGAAGGCATCGAGAGGCTTGGGATCGATCAGACAATCGTTCTTCACTTCGACCGCGAGATGTCGCTCGTTACCGCCGAGGATTTCTTGATGCAGACCGTATTCGGCCGGCTCGCCGCGGCCGAAGTCTACCTCGGACAGGGTTTCGCCTTCGGGCACAATCGCGAGGGCCGGTATGAATTGCTCAAGGCGATCGCCGGGCGGCTGGGCCGCGCGGCGGGAGAAGTGCCGGAGGTGATGATCCACAACCATCGAGTCAGCTCGACGATGATCCGCCGGTTGTTGGGCGCCGGCCGAATCAACCTTGCGCGGCGAATGCTCGGCCGGCCTTACGGCATCGAAAGCCGGGTCGTGGAGGGCAGAAAGATCGGCAAGTCCGAGCTGCGCTACGCGACGGCCAACCTCAAGCCGCACAACACGGTGATCCCCGCCAACGGCGTGTACGTGACGCTCACGCTCATCGAAGGTGCGTGGCGGCGCTCGATTACAAACATCGGCCACAAGCCGACGTTCGGCGGCGATCCCGAGGCGACGGTCGAAACGCACGTGATGGGCTTCGACCGCGAATTGTACGGCGAGAAGATTCGCGTGCGCTTCTTGCATCGCCTGCGCGGCGAGACGAAGTTTGCGTCCATAGACGAGTTGAGGGCTCAGATCGATCGGGATTACCGAAAGGCTGTTCGGTTCTTCGAAATGCCGGGTGTTCTGAAGGGCTTCGAGTTCCAGTAGCGAATCGAGGGAAGGAGCGTTGAAATGATAGTCAGACGCCTACGAGTCATGCTGTTCGCGGGATGCTTACTCGGCGGGCTCGCCGCAGCGGCGAACGCGCAGGAGAGCGGCAAGCCTGACACGCCTGAGAAGCGAGCCCTGGTCAAGGAACTCTACGTGCTCACCCGGGCAGACAAGACTGCCGAAAACATGATGAGCGCGATACTGAATCAAATGGAGGGCGACCTGCCCCGACAGTTGTCTCAAGTGCTGCTCAGCGTCCCAGGATTGAGCGCAACGGAAAGAGCAAACATCGAAGCGAGAATCTCTGAAAGCACCGGCCGTGTGTTGAAGCGTTTCAGAGAACTGCTGCCGCAACGAGTGAACATCGGTGAAGTAGTCGAGCAAGTATTCGACCAGGTGTACGGTAAGTATTACAGCGAAGAAGAGCTTAAGGACCTGGTGTCGTTCTACAAGTCGCCCACGGGCCAGAAGTCGGTTTCTCTAATGCCGCAGTTGATACAGGACTCGATTCAAAAGACCGCGGAACTGGTCAATCCTAAGATACTCGAATTGACAAACGAGATCATGAAGGAAGAGGCGGACCGGTGGAAGTGACAAGCCGGGAATGGACGGTTCCGCGCACGAGGACAGTTGGCGGTGGGCTTCAACGCTGCCGACATTAGCTTCGGATCGCGTGAATGGCGGCTACCAAAAAAAAGTCGCACCCGGTGCAAACAAAAGCCCGGCTAATTCGTCTATGTAAATGCCGGCGCGTCGAATGGGGCATCGATGCGCATAATCCCGACCGAGATTGGAGAAGCTCATGAAGCACGCGATCACGCTAATCGCCGCTCTGCTTGTCCTGAGCGGTCTTTTGTACCCGGCCACGCGGGGTTTCGCTCAGCAGCCTCGTCAGGACGAGCCGGTTCGATTGAAGACTGAACTCGTCGAGTTGGACGTCGTTGTCACCGACAAAAGCAACCGGCCCGTCACCGGTTTGAAAAGAGAGGACTTCGTTCTCCTCGAAGAGGGCAAGCCTCAAACGATCAGCTTCTTCTCTCTCGTCCAACCAAAGGTCGTTGCGACGCCCGCTAGTACCACAGCCGGAACTCCTTCGTCCGGGACCCCAGCCGTCACACCTGAGCCCGGCCGGTTCATCTTCATCATCCTCGATCAATATCACATCAGCCAGGCGAACTATCCCCGCCTGCGCGAGTCGCTGCTTAACTTCGTCACCAACGATCTCGGTCCTCAGGATCAGGTCGCGATCATTGGGACCGGCGGCGGACTGGCCGTTTTTCAGCAGGTGACGAAGAACAAGAGGGCGCTGGCTCTGGCGATCAACGCCTTCCTTGGCGCGGGCGCCGATTACAAGTCGACAACCGCGATAGACGAGGGCTTGGCCGACGCGCAGAGGGACATTGGGATGCCGGGATCGATGGCCGCCGCCTTCTACCGCGAGTACATAGTTCGAGCGACGCTCAAGACGCTTCAGAGTATCGCGAAGGGGGTCGGGGACATGCCTGGCCGCAAGATCGCGATCTTTGTCTCCGAGGACCTGCCCATAGTGCTGGGAGGCGACCAGAGCGGCGCGGAGAACGTTGCGTTCGAGCTCGAAGACGTCATAAGCAAATCACAACGCGGCGGGCTGACCTTTTACAGCGTCGACCCGCGCGGTCTGGTGACGACGATCCCGGGAGGTGACGCGTCGGAGGCTCGAGGCGCAAGCATGCTCGGGGGCGGCAGCACGCGAGAAGATCCCGGCGCCAGCGCCGACCGGCTGCTGGCGTCGCGCTGGGGGATGAGGGAGCTCGCGGCCGCGACCGGTGGCTTCTCGATCTTCAACACCAACGACGCGCGAAAAGGACTCCAGGACGTGCTGGCCCAAAACGACGCCTATTACCTTCTGGGGTTCTACCCGCCGACCGAAGCGCGAGAGGGGAAGTTCCGCCGCTTGAAAGTCGAGCTCAAGAACCGGCCCGGCTTGACCGTAAGAGCGCGCAAGGGCTACATCGCATCGAGCGGAACGACCCTCGCGGACAAACCGGAACCGAAACAGGAACGCATTACGAAGTCGTTGAACTCACTCGTCCCGGTGCGGACGGTCCAGGTCGCGATACCTGAGATTGCCGCCACTGCCGAGCCACTGACCGGCGAGCGGCTGGCGAAGCTTGTGGTTCGAATTGACGCGCGTAACTGGCCCTTCAAGGAAGAAGGCGGCAATCGCATCGGCTCGGTTGAGGTGATCGGGTTCGCCTACGACCTCAAGAACACGCTCGTCGATGGATTCAGCAAGACGATCAACATGAAACTCACGCCTGATGTCTATGCGCGGGTGATCAGCGGGGGAATAAACCTGCGAGGGGAGATCAAGCTGAAGAAGGCGGGCCTGTACAACATACGAGTCGTGGCCATCAACACCGCGACCGGCGATATGGGCACGGCGAGCGAGTGGTTGGAGGCGCGATGAGACGTCTCGCTTACGTCGGATTGGCAGGGCCTCGTTGATCCGATGCTCCGCGCTTTCCGAGGTTATACAACATCCCTCCACTCGGGGCGGCGGGGTCATTGACGCCTTCGCGAAGCGAGAATTGAATCCGTTCCTGTGTTTGATCGCTAGCGCGACATCTCACTGGCCGGTTGGCCTCGACCTAACGAACACCGCGGGGAGGTTCTGATCTCGCACGAGCTTGTTGAACGCCGGCAGGTCCGTCTTCATCACCTCTCCGAGCTTCGCCAACTGAGCGTTGATCTGACCGATCAACTCCTCAGCGACGGCAACCGACTGTTCGGTAGGTCCGGCGTCGGCGCTTGCCACCACACCCGCAATCGCGGCCAGCTTGTTGTTCAGCTTGATCGGATAGTTCAACGGGTCCTGACTGCTCTGGTTCTTAGTCTGATACAGCTCCTCTTCGATACCCGTCAGCTTCGCGTTCAGAGCCTTCGCCGCGTCCTCGATCGCCTTCGCGCCCGGCTGGTCCTTCACGCGCTTGACGAAATCGTCTACTTGCTTGCGCACGTCGCGGATGGTAGTGATGGCCTCGTGAGTCTCCGTCAATTTGTCCCGAATCTTGATCAACAACTCGAACTGCCTGGCGAACTCTTCCGCAGTAGTCTCGATGTGCGGGTCCTTCTTCACCTCGAAGTGTTCGGTCAGCGTCTTGCCCTCAACAGTGAGCTTCACTTGATACGTCCCCGGAGCGGCGCGCGGCCCGCGAGTCTCGCCCGACCACAGGATCATTCCCGGAAAGCGCGTCGCGTCGGGATAGCGCAGGTCCCAGATGAACCGGTTCAAACCGGCTTCCGCAGCCACTCTCGCGGGGGGGCCGCCGCCGAAGAAGCCTCCGTCACCAGCCCCGGGACCCGCTTGCTGTTCGGATGCCCGGCTTGAAAACTTGCGGACCGATTTGCCCGCGGAATCCAGAATCTCAATATTCACGTCGCCCGCAAGCTTCGACTTCATGTAGTAATAGGTCACCGCGCCAGACGGCGGGTTCGCGCCGACGGTCGCGCTCGGCGGCAGGAACCCGCCGCCGCCCGCCATCCGGTACGAGTCTTCGGGTTTGAACAGGTGCGCATCGGACTTCGCGACCGCGTCGCTGATCTGATGCAGGACGGGCAGGTCGTCGAGGATCCAGAACGAGCGGCCTTGCGTGGCGGCGACGAGGTCCTTCTCGCGTTTGTGCACCGCGAGATCGGTGATCGGCACGGCCGGCAGGTTGAGCTGAAGCGGTTGCCAGCTCTCGCCGTCGTCGAACGAGACGTAGACCCCTGTCTCGGTTCCGGCATAAAGCAGTCCTCGGCGGTTCGGGTCTTCGCGCACGACGCGAGTGAACGCCCCATCGGGGATGCCGCTGGTGATCTTCTTCCACGTCTTCCCGTAGTCGGAGGTCTTGTAGAGGTACGGTTTGTTGTCATCCCACTTGTACATCGTAGCCGCAACGTAAGCGGTGCCCGGGTCGAACGATGACGCATCGATCGAGTTGATCTGAATCCACTCGGGAATATCCTTGGGCGTGACGTTAGCCCAGCTCTTCGCGTTGTCGCGCGTGACGTGAACCAGGCCGTCGTCCGAGCCCGCCCATATCACGCCTCCTTGAACCGGCGACTCGGCCAGCGCAAAAATCACGTCGTAGTACTCGACGCTCGTGTTGTCTTTGGTGATCGGCCCGCCCGACGGTCCCTGCTTGGACCGGTCATTACGAGTCAGATCGCCGCTCACGACTTCCCAGCTCTGTCCCTCGTTGGTCGAGCGATGCAGGTGATTGCTCGCGGCATAGATGATCTTTGGATCGTGCGGCGAGATCACGATGGGGAAGTTCCATTGGAATCGGTACTTCAAGTCCGAGGCCGGATGGCCCATCGGATTATCAGGCCACGGGTTCACGTTGCGCTGCTGCCGCGTCCTGTGGTCGTAGCGGGTGAGAAAGCCGCCATACGAGCCGGCGTAGACGACGTCCGAGTTGCGCGGATCGGGCGCGATCCATCCGCTCTCGCCGCCTCCGACATCGTACCAGTCCGAAGTCGTTATCGCGTTCTCGTTCGTGCGGCTTGCGATCTTGACCGTCGAGTTGTCCTGCTGCGCGCCGTAGACGTGATACGGAAAATCGTTGTCGAGCGCGACGCGATAAAACTGGGCAGTCGGCTGGTCCTGCTCGCTCCACGTGCGCCCGCCATTGAACGAGACGTTCGCGCCGCCGTCGTTGCTGTTAATCATTCTCAGCGGGTCGTTAGGCGCAATCCACAAGTCGTGATTGTCGCCATGAGGCACGCCGATCGTAGTGTACGTTCGCCCGCCATCGACCGATTTGTAAAACCCTGTGTTGAGAACGTAGACCGTGTCGGCCGCGAGCGGGTCAGCGTAGATTCGAGTGTAATACCACGCCCGCTGCCGGAGGTTGCGCTGCTCGTTCACCTTCGTCCACGTTTTTCCGCCGTTGTCTGAGCGAAAGACCCCGCCGTCGTCGGCTTCGACGATCGCCCACACGCGATCGGAGTTCGAAGGCGAGACGGTGATGCCGATCTTGCCTACAACACCCTTCGGCAGTC